>Ga0334898_1002130_pt1 | contig 19053 bp, 9 predicted proteins | sample GraSluR3_MG_10_FD_207228 | JGI IMG/M metagenome (GOLD analysis project Ga0334898, IMG submission 207228) | Sludge microbial communities from methane-producing bioreactor in Wageningen University, Netherlands - Granular Sludge_3_08-R3 | ecosystem: Engineered > Bioreactor > Anaerobic > Unclassified... | reverse complement strand
CCCCAGCATCGCGTTGACCCACAGCGTAATGTTTACCTGTCTGCCGAAGGCAGCCATTATCGAGATTATATAAACGGCTGCAAGAAATCCCATTATTACCTGCATCAGCAGAGTGTATTCATTTTTGAACCTCTCGTAGTTTCTTCTCTTGGGGTCTATCCCGGGCAGCACCACAGCCAGAACATATATCAATACACATACTACCGGCCCCATGGATACCGCTTCAGCCTTTGAACCGTACCTGTCGGGCTGGCCGCCGAAGGACCAGTGCACCGGGTATTGGCCGTCGGTGGGAAGCTTTACATATGCATATACGGCAACTGCACAGACTATAATTAGTATAATGAGCATAATCGGGTTGTTTCGTATTCTTTTCATTCTACTGCCCCTCCTGTTCCCTAAAATTAACAAGCCATGCCAGCAGGTCCTGAAAAACAGTGGTATTGAGCGAATAAACAATATTTTGACCCTGTCTTTCAACCGATACCAAGTTAACATCCCTGAGCATTTTGAGATGATGGGATATTGTTGCATGGGTTGTCGAAAACCTATTGGCTATCTCACCGGCAGTCATGTCACCGTTTTTCAGCATCATCAGTATTTCTCTCCTGGTTTTGTCCGACAAAGCCTTAAAAGTATTCCCGAGCAAAACATCAGCCTCCCCAACTGCAGCATATATTTAGATATTTAGATTTATATCTAAATATTAAACGAAAAAACCCTTTTTGTCAATATCAATCTTTATTTAACAGCCAGCGGGTTACAGCGCTCCGGCATCCACTACCGTCTGTATTCCAGTATTCTCTCTAGTATTCTGTCCCTCATACGATCTATGGCCCCGAAATCCATATTGTCAATATAATACTCTTCCAGCCTGTCATGAACCCTCTTGGCATCTGAAATTGAGGATATGGATTCGGAGATAAGCTGTTTATATATGTGCATATCGCTTTCTATATTCTCGGTACTGCCCTTCAGCCTGCCGCTGTCCAGCATCGAGTTCAAATCCAGGGACCTGCAGGCTTTTGATTTGCCTGCTTCGCTGCAGGTAACCGCCAAATCCAGTTCCTGCAGTATTATGGTATTCAGCTTGTGCGGCTTCAGGGGCGAATGGAAGTATTCAACCTTTACTCCCCTGTCCCTGGCGCTGTCCGCCAGCTTGTTCAAAATATATGTTTTCCCGGTGCCGGGATGCCCGCTTACATGGTATATCCTCTGAACATTACCGATTAACGTGTCGGAATAATCCACAAAACCTCCCGGTGTATATGCGTTTGCAAAGAGATGGCGCTCTTTCCCCGGCACGGCGGAAACCGGCCAGCCGTCAAATATCTCTCCGGCCCATTCCTCCACCACCAGGTTTGCCCTGCCATTGTCGGTACACGCACCGTATTTTTCTTCAATGTCGTCCATCACTAGTTTTGCCGCAGCCAGCAGCTTGTAAGCCCTTGCAAAATGTCCGCTCACCTCCCTGCTGTATTTGATTATACTTGCCCTGTATTTCTCCAGCACCCCCACATCCCAGTATTCCCCGAAATTGATTATTTCGTCCACGGCGCCCGGATATTTGGGATCCACCACATGGGGCGCAGTTCCGTCCAGCAGCGCTATTTTTAAGTCTTCCACTACAACCGCGTCAAGAGAATCGTTGTCGGATGAACAGTAATGCAGCTCTGTATCAAATCCCAGCCCTGTCATTTCCCGGGCTATTTTCTTCATGAAATCCGATTTGCCTACCCCCGGTCCCCCTTTAATTATAAAGATGCGTTTTGCGTCCTCCGCCAGAATATACCTGTAATATGAATAAAATCCCTGGGAAGTATTGCCCCCGGGAAACATTTTCCTTGTTCTTTTTGCCACCACAATCACCCTTTCTTTTTTTATCATACTATCAGTTTATTACCGAAAATCCGTTATGTGAATCCAATATGGGCCGGAAAAAATTTGTCGTAATATATCTTTGTTGATAATAATTTGAAAAATGTTATAATAAAACTAGCATAATTTGTTATGTTTGCCGATAATTATATCAGAAAATGTGCATTTTTATCTTTCAAAGGATAAATGTGCCGGGTATTCAATTTAAAAACTGGTATGGCGCAGCCTTGCGCTGTACGGGTACTTATCCTGCTTCTATTATTAACAGTTTTGTCACTTTAATGTGAAAATAAAAAAATTAAGGAGGTATACTTATGACAAAGCTTATAGGACTTGATGTTGGTTATGGATTTGTTAAGGTTACAGACGGAAAAACCGGTTATTCCTTTCCCAGTGTAGTCGGGGAAGGACATAATAAACCGACCTTTAACGTGATGACCGGCGAACTGTCTGTGGTTGATGACCTGAAAATCGGAATAGAAAACGAACTTTATTTTGTTGGAAAATCCGCTATCAAACATTCAAAATTTGCACACCGGGACCTTTCTTACACCAGGGCGATAAGCGACGACCTGGAAACTTTATTCTTCAGTGCCCTCAGCCCTTTCTGCTCCAATCCGGTCAACAAGTTCAGGGTCATAACCGGGCTGCCGGTTGAGAGAATGCACCTGGCCGAAGACCTGGCCAACAGGGTAAAGGGTGAAAAAATGATAACCATCTACAGCGAAGGCAAACCCCAGGAAGTTAAAATTGACATTGATGCCGTGGAAGTGGTGCCGCAGCCCCTGGGAACGTACTGGTCTGTATTTTTGAACTCCCTTGGCCAGATAACCGATCCATTGGAGGGACTAACGGGAATAATTGATGTGGGTTTCAGAACCACCGACCTTGCAGCGGTTGAAGACTCGGAATACATACCTGAAAAAAGCAAGACCGTTCCCTTAGGACTTGTTACCGCCTACAGCGACATCGCTTCGTACCTGGCTACGACATACGGGTTGGAAAAGGAAAGCTATGACCTGGACAGCATTGTAATAAGAGGAAAGATAAATGTCGCGGGCGAGACAATTGACATCACAGATGTTGTGAACAAGGCATTTGAAAAACTGGCGATAAATATCCTGGTAACCATAAACTCCAACTGGAAAACCACCGATTTCGACAAACTGCTCCTAAGCGGTGGCGGCGGCCAGTCGGTCAGCGCTTATGTGCTGCCAAAGCTGTCCCAGGCACAGCTTACAAACGAACCCATAACCGCCAACTGCCGCGGCTACCTGTCATGGGCAAACAGATACTGGGGCTCGCTGAACGAATAATCGGTTAATGAAATCTCGAATATTAATCGCTGGGAACGACATTGGGAGGTAACGGAATGTTTGGGCTTAACTCAAAAAAAATACGTGCCGGCCGTGAAGACCATGGGACTGTTATTGTGCGCGGCAGAATAGACGGCTCAATACTGCATGCACAAAAGGTCGTGATTGCGGATTCCGGTAGTTTCAGCGGAACTATTGTAACCAAGTCAATCGAGGTACACGGCGTGATAGACGGAAACCTGGAAAGCAAAAGTATCGAAGTATTCCCCTCCGGCAGAATACACTGCGAAAAAATTAAATACGATGAAATTGCGGTTCATGACGGAGGGTTTGTAAATGGATATGACGGTCAGAAAGACTACAGCACCGGTATTTCATTTACAGGTATAAAACCCGAAAAAAGAAAGCTATTTACCGCAAAAAAAGAGCCGAAGGAACCATCATCCGTAGGAAGCAGCGAAAACAACAGGGATAATGTCAGCGACACTAAAAACGAAGGCCCGACCTTTTACAGCAGCTATTAAACATGGTATTTTAGGAATATATTGATGTCCGAAAAGCTCATGCCAGGTGTGCCCGGTATGAGCTTTTTTTCTTCGCTTAATCCCTGACCGGTGCCCTGCGTATAAACAGAAACACAAAATCATAAATGATAAGTCATCGGAATACATATAAAAAAACAGGCGGGTGATGCATATGACCACCTTTTTTTCGAATATCATACTCAATTTTTTTATCGCCCTGGGAGTTGTTCTGGGAGGCTCGGTTTTTGGTGCTTTTGCGGCCACCCTAACAGACCAGCCGCCCCTGAAAACCATGATAACAATAGCCGACAATATAAAAATCTGGGCGGTTGCCGTGGCCCTCGGGGGTACCTTTTCTTCCTTCCGGGTGCTTGAGCAGGGTCTTTTCAAGGGCGAGGTAAAGACCCTTGTCAGGCAGCTGCTGTACGTTTTCTTTGCCATGGGCGGAGCCCAGCTTGGCTATATAATACTCTGTCTGATCAGGGGGAGGGATTTAAACTGAAAAAATCCCTTTTAAAAATAATCCGGTATGTCGGTATACTGCTGCTTGGAATTCTTGCAGGAGCCATGCTTGTAAATCTTTTATACGGGCACAAGCTGGAGACCGCCCACAGTACAATAAACGACCTTAAGGCCCGCCTCAGCTATGCGGAAACCAGGCTGGAGCAGCTTCAGGATAAGGATATCACCCCCAGGGAACTTGTCGTGGAAAATATAGTACCCGTCCTACAGTATGACGGGCATAGAATTGAAATGTCTTCGGTTGAAAAATACATAAGGGACGCGGTAACTCATCTGATAGGCCAGCCCGTGGAAAACGTGGACCTTGAACTGGTGGTCAGGGTATTTGACGGTAGGGTTTTGACCTTCGGTTCCGGCAGGTGTCAGTTAAGGGTCCGGTATATACTGCTGTCCCGGAATCTCGAGCTCAATATACAGGTAACCGATATGCCGGAAACATAAGTCTTGCTGTCTTTCCGGTCCTGTCAACAGCCCGGCCTGCCCATCAGCCTGTAAGTTATTTTTTTGCCTTCCTCCACCGCCGGCTGGTCAAATGCGTTTACCCCGAACAGCTCTCCCATGTAGGCGGTCATAAGCATGTAAAGGAATATTAGCTGGCCTATCGTATGGGGAGAGATATCCGGCAGGGTAATTTTATAGTTCATCCTCCCCCGCTTTGTAAGAACGCTCTCTGTTGCCCTAAACTCGGAATCCAACAGTTTCTGCAGCGTGCTACCGCCGAGGTATCCAAGGTTTTCACAATATTTGTCCCCCGCCGGAATTACGAAGGAATTCTTTCTCTTTTCAACTTCGAAAAGCGTAAAAATTTTGTCATCGGGTCCGTCGAGAAACAGCTGCAGTAGCGAGTGCTGGTCCCGTACTCCTACAGCTTTCAGCGGTGTCTGACCCATTTGTATTTTACCGTCATCGGTTTCTTTGGTCTTGCCCAGGCTTTCCGCCCACAGCTGGCAGTACCAGTCGCCAAAGTGGTACAGTGCATCCGAATAGGGCATAACAACCGATACCGGCCTGCCCCTTTGCCATGCGATGTATTGAAGGGCCGCTCCCATAAGAGCCTGGTTCTGATACGGGTCCCCGCCGTTACAATCCCGGTCTGCATACTCTGCGCCCGACAGAAGTTCCTCAATGTCAATACCCGACACCGCCGCCGACAAGAGGCCCACAGCGGACAAGACCGAATACCTGCCGCCCACGTTTTCGGGAATATGAAGAACCCTGTAACCCTCCTGCCGTGCAATCCCCAGCAGGTCGCCCCAGGACGCGTCGGTGGTGGCTATTATGCTCTTCTTTGCCCTGTCAGAGCCGGCTTCTCTTACCAGCATATCCTTCAGCACAAGGAAATTCGCCATGGTTTCCACCGTACCGCCCGACTTCGTGATAACGTTGAATGCTGTCCTTTTAATGTCAAGTATGTCAAGCAGCCCCTTCAGGCTGTCGGAATCTATGCTGTCCCGCACGTAAATTCTCGGACAGCCCCTCCTGTCTTCCGCCGTCAGTTGATTGTAATAGGGATGATTGAGTGCACCATGCAGCAGCCTGTTACCGAGAGCGGAACCTCCGATGCCTATAACCACCATGTTTTCAAAGTTTTCATTAATATATTCCGCAATGTTCTTGATATCGCTTTTTCCCCTGTTCAAATAGGGCAGGTCAAAAAACCCCAAAACCCCCGAATCCCTTTTTGACCGGACCGCCCTGTCGGCAGCCGAAAGCCGGGGAATAATGGCTCTTACCCAGTCTTCAATATCCGGCACCGCCTGCAGCGTTTTTGAGAAATCCAGTTTTATTCCCTTGGTCATAATAAGACTCCTCCCATCAATTCGGCCATAGCAGCATCCGCCTTAACTTTGAGCCTTCTTAGCCTTTCCTTTGCGGCTTCCTTCCCTGCGGCGGCGACTGAAAAATACAGCTTGAGTTTCGGCTCGGTTCCGGAGGGGCGTATACATACCCATGACCTGTCCTTCAGCTTAAAGTACAGCACGTCCGAAACCGGGAGACCGGTTTCCCCCCTTGGTTTCCCCTGCGCGTCATAACATGCCTGATGCAGGTAATCCCTTGTCTCTTCCACCGGCTCGCCCAGTATCCCGCCCATCCGTTCTTTGTTTTCCCTGAAGTATTCCATAATTTTCTTTATCCTTTCCAGCCCCTCACAGCCCTCCAGCCTGATGGAAACAACATCCTCTGTGAAATATCCGTATCGCCGGTACAAATCCTCCATCACATCCGGCAGGGTCATGCCCTTAAGTTTATAGAAAAGAGCCATCTCACACGCTAGCAGTGTTGCAATGATACCGTCCTTGTCCCTTACAAAGTCCCCCAGAAGATAACCGTTGCTTTCCTCGTACCCGAACACGAAATTCCTTTCCCTGGTTTTTGAAAACTCTTCAATTTTTTCACCAATGTATTTAAAGCCGGTCAGGGTATCTATGGTATCCACCCCATGGCTGGATGCCACAACCCTTCCCAATTCGCTTGTGACTATTGTCTTGATAACGGTATCACCATTCTCATTAAGTCCCATCCTGTTCCTTTGGGACAGTATATACTCGGCAAGCAGTACCCCTATCTGGTTGCCGGTAAAGGTTTCAAACTCTCCTTCTTTGTTTTTTGCCGCAATACCTATCCTGTCGGCATCCGGGTCGGTGGCCACAACTATGTCGCTGCCGTTCTTTACGGCGGTCATTACTGCCAACTCCAGTGCCTGTCGGTCTTCCGGGTTGGGCGATTTAACGGTGGGAAAATCCATGTGGGGCTCCTGCTGCTCCCTGACGGTATTAACCCGGGTAAACCCGGCTGCCGCAAGAACCGCATCCACCAGCCTGTACCCGGTGCCGTGCAGCGGTGTGTATACCACACCCAGTTTATCACCGTTTTGCCGTATCATTTCCCTTTCAAGGCATAATGCAAGCACCCTGCCGATGTATTTTCTGTCTATCTCGTCGCCCACCATTTTGAGCATCCCTTTCTCCAGGGCTTTCTCCCTGTCCATCACCGGAACTTCACAGAAATCGCAGGCGCCATATATCTCATATGTTATCTTGGATGCCCTGTCCTGGGTTATTTGTCCCCCGTCCTCCCAGTATACCTTGAACCCGTTGTACCCCGCCGGGTTATGACTGGCGGTTATTACTATCCCCGCCGCCGCTTCAAGCTCCCGTACAGCAAAGGATAAAAGAGGGGTGGGTCTTATATCGTCAAACAAATATACTTTTATGCCGTTTGCATTTAAAACCAGCGCGGTACGCAGCGCAAATTCGCAGGAGAAACGCCGCGAATCATAGGCGATTGCCACACCCCGTTCGGCGTACCGGCGGTCCAGTGAATTGATATGGTTCGCCAGGCCCTGGGCCGCCCTTCCCACGGTATATTCATTCATCCTGTTTGTACCTGCACCCATAAGACCCCTTAAACCGGCTGTACCAAACTCCAGGCATGTGCAAAACCGCTCTTTTATCTCGTCCTGGTCCTTTCCAATATCCAGCAGTTCCTTTTTTGTGTCATCGTCTATATAGGGACTGCCTAACCATTTTTTGTACTCGGTTATATGCTCCACAGTATCACCCCTTAACAGGTTTTAAATTCGAATTGTTTTATTCGGTACTGCCTGGGGATTCATTCCCCATGATTATCCGTACCGTGTGTATGCCTCCGTCATCCGACAGGGGTATATACCCTTCCTGCAACACCCTGTTGTCCAGGGTAATCTCCCTAATCCCCCGGTTAACCTTGTTCGGGTTTTTGACATCTATATGATACATAGTACCTTTATACCTGTACTCTATCCGGTATTCGCCCCAGTCCCTGGGAATGCAAGGGCTTATCACGAGCCGGTCGTCCTCTTTATTAAATCCCAGCATATACTCCAGTCCTACCCTGTACAGCCAACCCGCGGCGCCGGTATACCAGGTCCAGCCGCCCCTGCCTACATGTGGTCCTGCCGCATACACGTCCGCCGCCACAACATAGGGCTCAACCCTGTAGGTGGCACATTCAATCGATGTCCTGGCATGATTAATCGGGTTTATCATGTGGAACAATTCCCACGCCTTATCCCCGTACCCAAGCAGGGCAAAGGCATTTATCACCCATGTTGCGGCATGGGTATACTGCCCGCCGTTCTCGCGCACCCCCGGGACGTAACCCTTTATATATCCGGGCTCCAGGTCACTTTCATCAAAGGGCGGCGTAAACAGCAGAATCAGGCCTTCGTTTCTTCTTACCAGGTAATGCTCTACGGCATTCATCGCCTCAACCGCTCTTCTGCTGTCACCCCGGGTGCTTATTACCGCCCATGACTGGGCTATTGAATCTATCGTACATTCGGTATTTTCCGAAGAACCCAGCGGAGTACCGTCATCAAAATATGCCCTTCTGTACCACGAGCCGTCCCACCCGTTTTCCTCAATAGCCCTTGATATATCCTTCACTGCCTGGATGTATCTTTCTTTGTTCTTAAAATCATTCATCCTGTCACAGGCGGGCAGGAATTTGACCAGTGTGTCGCATATGAACCAGCCCAGCCAGATGCTCTCGCCCTTACCCTTGTTTCCAACCGTATTCATCCCGTCGTTCCAGTCCCCGGAACCCATGAGGGGTATACCGTGCTCTCCGTATTTCAGCGCCCTTTCAATGGCCCTGATGCAGTGCTGGTATACTGTGGATTTCTCCCTGGAAATCCGGGGAGTACCGTACCTTTCGTCTTCCTCCTCATCCAGCGGTAAATCCTCCAGGTAATGCACTTCTTCTTCGAGAATACCGTAATCGCCGGTCCTTTTTATGTATTCCGCAGTGGCGTAGGGCAGCCACATAAGGTCATCCGAGAACCTGGTGCGTATACCCTTTTCCTGAATACCCGGATGCCACCAGTGCTGTACATCCCCTTCAACGAACTGATGGGCACAGTGCATTAGAATCTGCCTGCGTGTCAAATCCGGCATTGCGTATACCACGTTAACCGCATCCTGCAGCTGGTCCCTGAACCCGAAGGCGCCTCCCGACTGGTAAAAAGCGGTCCTTGCCCACAGCCGGCACGAGATTGTCTGGTAGATAAGCCAATAATTAAGCATTATATCCATGGTGGGATCGGGGGTTTTGACCCTTACTGCCCCGGTAATGTCTTCCCATCGTTTTTTTACCTGCTGCAGGGATTTCCTGCAGTTTTCCGGGTTCTTATAGTATGCCGCGATTTCATAGGCCCGGGACTCTTCCGAAACCTGGCCCAGCAAAAATACCAGTTCCCTCTCCTGTCGGATGTCAAGCTCAATATGCACCTGCACCGCCGCACAGGGGTCATAGCCCACACCGGTCCTGTTGGAAAGCCCTTCCCTGGAGAGAGCCTTGGGGTTTTTAAGGTCACCGCCTATCCCCAAGAATTCAACCCTGTCCCCGGTGCAGCCGCTCACACTGTCCGAGGCTGCCACAAAGGCGGTGCGCCCCGGAAAATCATAATTGAGCGGATTTTTTATCAAAAACACCTGGTTTTCGCTGTTATACTCTGTGTGTATATACTGCTGTGTCAGCTGGTCGCTTATACCCAGCACCGGCCTTACATAATATGTAATGCTTATGCTTCTTTTCTTGTTACTGTTGTTCCTAATCCTCAGCATTGAAACCTTCACCGGCTGCTCTCCGGGCACAAACATAGTAAGGCTTTGATCAATGCCGTGGCTAAAGTGCTGGAATACAGAATAGCCCAACCCGTGCCTTATGGTATAACTGCCCTTGTCCCTAACGGGATACGGCGTTACCGACCATACGTCGCCGTTTTCCTCGTCCCTTAGATATATCACTTCTCCCGTTGGGTCAACAACCGGGTCGTTGGACCATTGGGTCAGTTTGTTCTCCCTGCTGTTTTCAGACCACACCGACCCCGAACCGTTTTCCGAAACCGAAAACCCAAAATTCCCGTTGGAAATCACGTTTATCCACGGGGCCGGCGTGTGAGTATTCTCCTTGAGCCTTATTATATATTCCCTTCCGTCCCTGGAAAATCCTCCATACCCGTTAAAATACTCAAGTTCAAGCGGATAATCCCTGTCGTCGTATTCAATATCGTAACGATTAAAGCTCTTTTCCCCCGGCAGTTTGTCGCTGTCGTCGCGGTATTTGAGCTGCAGGTCAATGGGGCCGTCCCCGCCTTTGAGTATTATCCTTGCCGCAGCGTGTACCAGGGCTATATCCTCCTTTGGCATTATACTGGCATTCAGTAAGTGTACACCCCCCGGAGCATCGATTGTGTCCCTGCTGCTGCCTGAAAGTATTATTTCATTTAAATGCTCCTTAAGCGGCTGCAGGTAGTTGCTTTGGTCCCGGTTGAGTATTACAAGGTCCACCATAAGGCCCTTGGTTCTCCAGTATTCATGGGCTTTAAGGCATTCTCTTACAAGGTCCGAATGGTCGGTTTTGTCTATGGTCACCAGTACAATGGGCGTATCCCCGGATATACCATAGGACCACAGCGCCGACTGGCCTTTTTCGTTCTTTCGGATTATATCACGGTATTTTCTCCTTGCAGGACCGGGATAGACTATCTGTGACAGCATGTTCTGATATGTCTTTATCTCACCCGCCCGCAGGTTGAAGTATGTGGTCTCCACCTGGCTCCTGGTAAGGGCCAAATCAAAGGCCCGGGCAATGGAGGACGGGTTGTGATACTTTGATGCCAGCATGACCGCCTCTTCCCTGGTACCGGCAATACCTGTAATAAAGCTGACCTTTACTATCCTGCCCGGTTCAACCCTTACTCTTTTCCTAAGGCACATAACCGGGTCAAGGACAATTCCTACCGTATTGGAAAGGGGCTGGGTAAGGGCTGCGGGATCTGTTATGTCCCTTCCCCGTCCCAAAAAGTTGTTTCTGTTGGTTTCGTACTGCAGCCCTGCCGCCGTATCACCCTCCACAGTAACCGAATGAACAGCCCACCGGGGGATATCTTTTTGTTCCCTGGGCCGCCGCCAGGCCAGGATGGAGTCATACTGCATTACCGCCTCGGTTTTTACAAACAGGTTTTGAAATACCGGGTGAGCCACATCGGCACTCTGAACCGCCAGTACCGGCTCCAGGTAGCTGGTTAGCTCAATAACCGCCGGCTCATCGCCGTGATTTGTCAGTGATACCCTTCTTATTTCGGCATTGTCCTCGGTGGTTACCACAATCTCGCTGTGGGTATCTATACTGTCATCGGTCCTGTAGAAATCCGCTTTATCCTGTGAAAAAACCGCCATATACCCGTCCGGGCGCTCCCGAATGGGCTCATAGGTACAGCTCCATATCTTCTTTGTATTAAGGTTTCTTAAGAATATAAACGTTCCATACCTACCTTCCAACGCGTCCTCCCTCCACCGGGTCACCTGCAGGCCGTCCTTTTTGCTGTAACCGCCTCCGCCGTTTGTAAGCATCAGTGAATAACGCCCGTTGGAAAGCATATGGCACTGCGGGACCGGCGTATCCGGTACGCCGAATATCCTTATTACCTTTACTTCTTCCCTTTCAGCCTCTTCAAGGGGTTGAACGTTTTCCTTGTATTCCTTGGTAATAATCACCTGCATGGGTATTTTCTCCTGGAGCAGAATTTCCGCCGACCTTATCACGGGGTCCCTGTGAAACCTGTCCTGTATAATACCGTCATTCAGGTAATTGCATAGGGAAATAAGACTCATTCCCTGATGGTGTGCCATGTAGCTTTTTACTATTACCTTTTTCTTTTTCCGGGCAACCCTGCCGGGTGTATAGTCTATAGCCTCATAAAAACCGTATTCACCCTCAAGGCCTTCTGCCTTTAATCTTTTGATATTCTCCACTGCCAGCTCCGGGTTTACCGGCAGCGCCAGAAGGGTTGAATAGGGGGATATCACCATATCCTCCGCCAGGCCCCTTTTGAGCCCGAAGTCCGGGATACCGAAGGCTTTGTACTGATAATTCAGCAGCATATCAAAGGCATAGTATCCCGATTCGGAAATACCCCATGGGGTATTTCTTTTGTCACCGTAAATCTTCTGTGCTTTAACTATCGTACCGTAGGTCTCGTCCATAAGCGTATTCCTGTAGCTTTTCATCACAAGCAGCGGCATCAGGTATTCGAACATTGTACCCGCCCAGGACACCAGTCCCCTGTACCCGTTAAGTACCGAAAGGGCCCGCCCCAGCTTGAACCAGTGTTTCCTGGGTACTTCCCGCCTGGCAATGGCGATATAGCTTGTGATCCTCGCCTCGGACGCCAGCAGGTCGTAATAGGAGTTTATCAGCCTCTCCTCGTCCACATTATAGCCCACCGAAAAAAGGTGCCTTGTGGTATCGTAAAGCGGGGCAAATTCGGTCGCGTCTATTATTCCGCCAATTCTCCGGACAAGACCGTCCATCCGTTCTGTAAGGCCCGCGGTATTGGTACGGCATCTTACAATCTCTTCCTTAAGCTTATCTATGGGCTCTTTCGCATAGTCCCCGTTCAAGGTTTTTTCCTTCAGCCGGTCGATACCTTCAAGCAGGCTGCTGTATGTGTCAAGGAGGCCCTGGAGCGAGATACCCCTTTCCACCGCTTCCAAAAGCTGCAGAACTTCGTCACCGTCATCCATGCTCCTGATATAATCCGCCGCTTCGGTCACCATCCCGTTATCCGGAAAAAGCTCCCGGACTTCCTCGAGAAAGAAGCCTGCCATCCTGTCAAGTTTCAATGCCCACGTATCATCACCCGGCTCCCGCTTTCGCAGGCTAATCAGCAGCTGCCGCCACTTGGTTGGGCTAATCGGGCCTTCTTCAAGGGCCCTTTCCAGTATTTCAAGGCTTTCGGACCCGCTGTCAATCAGCCGGGCAGTGTCAATAAGGCCCTTAACCCGGCCAATGTCAATAACCGGCCTTTTTTTGTATTCCTCAAGCCCGTTCTTCAGGCAAATCAGGTACCCCACAAGGTTGCCGCTGTCCACCGTTGAAACGAAATAGGGCCTTAAAACCTCCAAATTCCTTGTATCGTACCAGTTATACAAATGCCCTTTCCATTTCTCCATACCTTCCATGGTAGTCAGCGACCGGTCTATCCTATCCACCATATCCAGCGTTGAGATGTATCCGAAATCCCTGGCCGAGAGCATGGATATTAGCATAAAACCTATATTTGTGGGCGATGTTCTGTAGGCCACCCCGTTGGGCGGGTCTACCTGCACATTGTCCGGCGCAAGGTAATTGTTCTGCGCATTCGCAAAATCCTCGTAATATGCCCAGGTCTTTCTTGAAAGTTTTCTTAACTCTTCGATATCCCCCTGTGCCACCCGCTGCGGCCCGGTATCGTCTATAACGCTTATGCCATGGGCTATACGGGGAGAAAAGAGCCACAGGGCACCTATGACCAATACATAGGGTAGGCTGTCAAACCGAAACAGCAGCGACGATGCCAGTATGAAAACCGAAATGCCTACCGGAATTCTCATCATTTTAGCATAGCCCGCCAGGTCGTTTTTAAAGCTTTTCTCCACTTCGGAAGCGGTAACCCATTCCAGCATATTCTTCTTGGTAACAAACACCCTGTACAGGGTTCTTATTATCCCGTCCGCCACTATATAGGCATGATGGGGTAAGAATATAAACCTGAACAGCGTATGGTATGCCGAACCCTTAAGCGCCGGCAGTGCGTTCCCGTTAAGCTTCTGCCCGAAGCCGGTATGGGAGCCGAAGACAATATGGTCAACCACTTCAAGGAAAAACCCGAAAGCCAGGGTAACCACTGCAAAGGCAATCCATACCGCCGCACTGCCGGGAAATACGGCCAACCCCAGGAATATAAGCAAAACCTGAAAGACCGGGACAAGGCTTCGCCGGAGGTTATCGAAAATTTTCCACCTGGATAAAAGCGTCAGGGGGTTTTTTACCGTTTCTTTGTTTTTGTTCTTTATACCGGGACAAAGCCATCTTAAAAGCTGCCAGTCACCCCTTACCCACCTGTGCAGCCGCATCATGTAAGAACCGTACCCTGAAGGATACCCGTCTATCAGTTCAATATCACTGGCCAGGGCCGCCCTTGTAAAGCTGCCTTCCAGCAGGTCGTGGCTTAACACCGAATTGTCGGGAAATGCATCCTTAAGTATCCTATTGAACACGTCGATATCGTATATTCCCTTCCCGGTAAATATACCTTCGGCGAACAGGTCCTGGTAAATGTCCGAAATGGCGGTTGTGTAGGGGTCAATACCCCCCTGGCCGGCAAAGGTCCGTGTAAAGAACGACCTGTTGGAACTTTCTATGTCTATACCGATCCTGGGCTGGATTATTCCATACCCGTCCTTTACTACTCCTTCGGTTTCACCGTATACGGCCCTGTTAAGAGGATGGGATATGGTTCCGATGAGTTTCTTGGCACTTTCCATTGTAAGATTGGTATCCGCATCCAGTGTAATTACGTATTTAACACCCCTCAGGGGCGAAATGTCCCCCGAGACTACCGAATAGGACGTATCCGCTGCACCGCCCAGAAGCGCATTCAGCTCCAGTATCGCTCCCCTTTTTCGTTCCCAGCCCATCCATTTACCCTGTCTGTCGTTATACTGCCTGTGCCTGTGCATGAAAAAAAAGATATCGTTTCCTTTTGAATATTTTTCGTTAAGCCGCTTTATTCCTGCAAGGCCTTCTTCTATTATCTCCCGGTCCCCGGGCATTTCTTTTTTGTCTGCATCTTTGAAATCGCCGGCCAGAGCAAAATACAGGTTTTCTTCCCTGTTGGCATGATAAAAGACCTCCAGCCGGTCAATCAATTCCCTCGCTTTTTTCCCGTCGGGCAGCAGGGTTGGTATTACCACCAGGGTGCGGGCGGAATCGGGTATGCCCTCCCTGTACTCCAGTTTCGGTAGAAAAGCCGGCGGGGTGCTGCGGCTAAAACCCCAGTTGACAAAGCTTACCGCCACGTCGCTGGCAGGTACCAGCACCGTCAGCACGGTCAAAATATGAATGAGTATGACGCCTTCCGCTGCATGATTATAGGAATAATACAAGGGTCCGGATACAATTATGACGGCCGCAAGCATAATCGCGACCAGGTAAAAGGCCACGCTGTAGTCGTGGAACCTGTACCTGCTGCCGCCTACCCCCAACAGTCTGAACAGCTGTGCCCTTCCTTTCCCGGCTATATAGTACCCGACATGGCATTTTTTGCCTTCGGCTGCACTGTCACAGGCCTGCCTGGCACAATCCACCGCTTTGCGCGCCACGTTAAATTGGGGCGTTTTTGCAACCACCGCTATTTTTTCGATAAGCTTCCTGTAATAATCTCTGGATTCAAAGTCCATTTCCGGATATACTCCCGCCGGGTCCTCCTTTAGCACTTCATTGATGGCGCAAAGGGATTCGAATATGTCGTTCCAGTCCAGTACCGCTACAACGTTCAGGCTGGTTATTGAATTGCCGACAGAAATCTTCCTTGCCGCCTGGTCCCTGTGCTCCCGGTCAATAAGGTCCCTTACCGTAATTCCATAGTCATAAAGTTTACTGTCCAGAAAATCTATTATCTCACCGGTATCGGTTCCTTCCTTCCTCAGCCTTCGAAGCATGTGCTCAATATATGAGGAATCAAACCGTTTAATATCTTTCATCTGCTCCCTGATTGCAGGCAGCAGTCCGGTGCTGTTTGCCGACACGAATTTTTCCGCCCTTTCCCACTGCTGTTGTGTCCTGTGAATCCTTTCGCAAATGTACCTTATATTCTCAATCAGGGCCAGCCTGGTCATAAAGGACAGCGACCACACCTCGGCACTGGACAGTTTACTGTGGCGCTGGTAAGCCCTGACAAATTCTATCAGAAGGTTCTGGTCCAGCCCGCCGTCGGTATGGGATATCAGCTCAAGCACTATTGCATACACCCTGGGATAACCCCTTAACATGCCGCTGTCCAGTATATGTAGTTTCCTAAGCCTCTCCCGGGTGAGGCTCTGCTTAATTTCCTTTACCTGTTCCTCAATTTTGTAGTAATTGTCAAGCAGCCATTCGGAAGCGGGAGTGAGCTCCCTCTCCTTTTTCGCATAGGAGTTTATATCCCTATACGCAGTTGTTATGGTTTTAAAATTGCTGTCCAGCCGGCCGGTAAGGGATTTTACAAACCGCGGCCTTTTCTGTATGGTATGCTCCCTTGCTATTTGTTCAGCATGGACTTTAAGCTGCTCGGGCTGCAACAGTACATCCTTTACGGTCCCCGCCTCTTTACCTATTGTATTCACATGTCTTCTAAGGCCTATCAGCAAAAGGCTTGCTACCAGTACAAACAATAAAACGCCCATAACGGTTGTGTCCTTCCTCCCTTAAGGTATACGCAGCTTAAAAACTCAAACTTTGTCCATCGGAAAAAATCAAAGACCCTTTATCGTCTCTGATTTTCCATAAGTTCCCTTATTCTTTTACTTAACGACCCCGAAAGCTCCTTGGCATATTCCTCCGAAGCCCCCTCGACGTATACGTTAAATACCGGCCTTTCGGAGTCCGGCAGTATAAGCGCCCAACCTTTATCGTTTTTAATCTTAACCCCCTCAAACATTTCTATATTTCTGTCCCTGTGCTGGTTTATTATTTCCTTGATAATTCTGCCCTTGTCCCTCCAGTTGCACTCGATCTCCCTTTTGACGTAATGAAACTCCGGCAGTTCATCCACAAGCTGGCTTAACATCATCCGGTTTTCTACCAGGAAATTGATTATATTGCCCGCACCCCAAATGGCATCAAAGTTCAGGGCATACTGCAGACTGGCCCTGTCACCTTCCCGGTTTTTCCTCAATATTTCATTCATCCAGCAGGCGGGACTGGACTTGGTCCTTATCACGTCAACGCCGTACCCCCTGGCCATAGCCTCTATGGTAGCGGAAGCTGTATATGGAAGCACCAGGCTGTCGGTTGCCTTTGTCTTCAAAAGGATAAGGGATACAAGGGCAGTATATTTTTCACTGTCAATAACCCTGCCCCTGTCGTCAATCAGGATTAAGTTTTCCCCATTACCTGCAAATATTATTCCTATCTGCGGTTTGTTTGCAGCCACCTGTCTGCTCATGAAATCCCTGTAGCTGTCCACCGACGGGTGGCTGCTGCCGGAACAATCGGTTTCAACCCGGCATCCGATGTATTTCAGAAACCGCGTTGCAAGTTCCAGTATTGTCTCCGACCGGGCGCTTATAAGTATTTTCGGCCTTGCCATTTTAATCCTGTCTATACTGTTAAGCAGTGCAGCCCCGCTCTTTATATATATGGCGGTAAAATTGTCAGTTTTAACCGGCTCTTTTATCTGGTCTGCATTACACCGCTCATAATCGTCCCTGTTAAACAGGTTTTCTATTTTTCTTTCAACACTTCTGGCAATATTGGCACCGTTACCCGACACAAGTTCTATATGCACAAGGTTTTCTTCCAGGGGATCTCCCCTTACGTGCACTCCGCCGTCCGCCTTGTAGTATGTCACAGCAAAGCGGTTTACCGGCGCCGAGGCATCCTTAATGTCCACCACGCCGACCCCGGTGGACAGTATACCGCAAACCACAGAGTCCTTAACCAGCCTGGACCTGCCGGTATCGTCACAGCTTACCACAATTACCGAATCATCCTCCATAAGTGTGGCAAAGGCGGAACCAAGCCGGGAAGCAAATTCGGGTGTAATATCTGTATTGATATCCCCCTTTATGTCCCTGTGTCCGAAAAGGCTTTTTGTCCCCCTGGTGCCCCATATAAGGTTCTGGCTTACGCTCATGCCCTCGTCAATTCTCTTGTCCGGCCATATCTTTATCCCCGGTTTTACGGTAACACCGGAATCTATCCTAGTGTCCCTGCCTATAACCGAATTTTCATAAAGGTTCACATCGTTCCGTATATGCACGCTTGTACATACCACCGCCCCGCGGAGATGGCAGTTTTCACCCGTCCGTACATTTTTCCACAGAATGCTTCGCTTCAACGACGTATTACGGCCTGTTTTACAGTTTTCCCCCACTATGGTATAGGGATGAATATCACAGCCGTCTCCGATGCTGCAGTTTTTTCCCAGGTATACCGGCGGAGACAGGATAACATTGTCCCCGATTTCGGCACCGTCTTCCATCCATATACCCTTTTCAACCCGCCGGGCTTCAATGTCCGTTTTCACCTTACCGTCCATCATGTCAAACTGTGTCTGTTTGTAGGATTCCAAATCCCCTATATCGCACCAGTAATTATCGGTTATGTAGCCGTACATCGGCACATTGTCCTTCAGCAGCTTCGGAAACAGGTCCTTGCTGAAATCGAAGTTTTGTCCCCTGCTGTAGTAATCAAGCACATCGGGTTCCAATATGTATATGCCGGTATTTATGGTGTCGCTGAAAACTTCGCCCCAGCTGGGTTTTTCCAGAAACCTAATTATACGGCCGCTGTCATCGGTAATTATAACCCCGTATTCCAGCGGCACCGACTCCCTTTTCAGTACCAGCGTAGCCTTTGATTGTTTTGACCTGTGATACTTTATCGCCTTGTCCAGGTCAAGGTCTGTCAGCGCATCCCCGCTTATCACCACAAAGGTGCTGTCCAGGTGTTTTTCGGCATTTTTTACGCTGCCCCCGGTTCCCAGCGGCGTTTTTTCTATAAAGTAGTTTAGGTTTACTTCCCATTCCTTTCCGTCTTCAAAATATTCCGTGATTGCCGAAGGCAGGTATGCCAGCGTTACAGATATATCCTTTATGTTATGTTTTTTCAGCAGCTTAATGGTATACTCCATAACCGGTTTATTGAGTATCGGAACCATGGGTTTAGGCATATCACAGGTTAACGGCCTGAGCCTGGTTCCTTCGCCGCCTGCCATTATTACTGCTTTTATGTTAACCACTCCC
>Ga0334898_1002126_pt1 | contig 19086 bp, 22 predicted proteins | sample GraSluR3_MG_10_FD_207228 | JGI IMG/M metagenome (GOLD analysis project Ga0334898, IMG submission 207228) | Sludge microbial communities from methane-producing bioreactor in Wageningen University, Netherlands - Granular Sludge_3_08-R3 | ecosystem: Engineered > Bioreactor > Anaerobic >... | reverse complement strand
GGATGGGGCATGTCTGAGCAGTTCTGGGCTATAGCAATGATATTGATTGGCGCTTTAATAGCATTTGTAACAACCCTACGGATGAACAACCCCTTTGTTGCCATTGCAGTGTTATGGGCTTTTCTGGGAATAATATTAAAGCAAAAAGGTTCCTTTCCGATTATTGTAACCGTTGCAGCTGTTGCAATGACAATAGTTGCTGTTTCATCAGTTTTGGCTTTTTTAAGGGTAAAAGCAACTGCCTTAGGCAGCTAGTTGGAAATTTGTATAAAACAAAAAGACCAGCCTTTACGACTGGTCTGTTTTTGTGACTCCGCCAGAGTCACATTTATATTAAAACCTGCATATCTTGAATATTAAAAGAACGGCTAAACACTTAATTTGTACGGCAAATATATAAACAAAAATTAAATAAACAACAGTTGGCAATAAGTTTTTTTGTGTGTAAATTTGTGTGTAAATAGAATCACACACATTATGAAGCCCAAAACCATTTCGGATGTTAGGATGTATCCTGAGCAGAGGAAAGATCCCAAAACAAATGCTTACCCTACAGAAAACTTACCTGTGATTGCCAAGTTTTCATATCAAGGGAAACGGTTGGAGTATAACACTGGGATTAAGGTGCAGACTAACCTAAACAAGAAGGGTGAACCTGCTTGGGATGTTGAGAGAGGAAGAGCAGCAAGGAACACCATTCATCATGGCTTTTCGTTTGCTGAGGTAAATGCTGAACTGGATCGCGTTGCTTCTGCTGTAATTAGGGTATATGATCGGTATAGGCTTTCTGGAAGCCATTTGCCTATAGCTACTTTCCGGGCAAAGGTTAAGCAGGAGTTAGGAACGGAGAAGCAGGAAAGGGATAGGGTAATTGATCTGTTTGATTTGTTTATCGAGAGGAGCGGGGGAAGTATTAAGGATTGGAGTGATGGGCTGGTAAGGCATTTTAGGGTTATCCAAGGACAATTAAAGGAGGTTGTAAAAGGCTTGACTATCGATCAGGTTGATGTAAACATCTTTGAGAAGTATAAGGCATTCTTACTATCCATTAATACTAGAAATTCAACCATTGAAAATAAGCTGAAAAGGTTGAAGTGGTTCCTGAGGTGGACCATAAAGGAAGGCTACATTAAAGGTGAGGTGGCGCTCCGGATTGAGCGTAGTTCTGTTGCAATGGAAAAGATGAAGGAGAGTGATAGGATGCGTCAGAATATCATTTTTTTGCATCCTGAAGAGGTTGCAATAATTGAGAACCTTGATATACCAGAGGAGAAGAACTACCTTAAAAGGGTACGGGATTGTTTCCTCTTTTCCTGTTTCACTGGGCTAAGGCATAGCGACCTCAAAGCGTTACGAAAAAAGAATATTGATTGGGATAACGATGTTATTGAGTTGGTTGCGCTTAAGGATAAGGACTTGCTTACCATACCTTTAGTGAACAAGAGCCGAGATATCCTATTGAAGTATAAGGATGAACCAGGGGAGTTAGCTCTTCCGGTAATCTCTAACGAGAAGGCAAACCACTACTTAAAGGAGTTGGGTTTTATGGCCAAACTTGATAGGGTAATTACCAAAACCTACTATATTGGTAGAGATAAGAAAACCGACCGTTTTGAGCTGTGGGAACTCCTTTCAACCCATGTTGGGAGAAGAACCTTCATCACCCGTGCCATTGAGCTGGGAATAGCCCCCGATGTGGTAATGTCCATTACAGGCCATAGCGATTACAAGATTATGCAGGTTTACCTCGGCATTAGGGATGAGAGAAGAAGAATAGAGATGCAGAAGTTTAATGAGATCTAGACTCTGCTAAAAATTAGTTTCGACTTATCCTTAGAGGTTTGGACAAGGTACAGGTCTTTTGTTTCTATACACTCATAAACCTTTCGGTAAAGACTTCTTATTGTTTCACGAGTAAGGTTATCAATCCCCATTGATCCTGTCTTTGGATGGACATACATTAGGTAAACACTGTCTTTTACAAATACTAGTAGATAGTAAATTCGATAACCTCCGCTTCCATTTAATCGCTTTTTTATGTATGGGGTTTCATCGCTATTGTTTAACCGTGTGCCCGACTTTACTTCTTGGATACCCTTTCCGCTGAAGAAGTATTCGATAATATCCCTTTGAAGAGAGCTATATGACTTATTGCGGACTAATCTCTCAACGTTTCTTTTAAAATCCTCTATACAATAAATTTTCATCAAGAAAGGGAGAGAAGTCTAGTGGTTTCGATGAAATTTGGACTGTTAGGTAAATAGAAGAATACGGAATCGAGATCCTCAATAGCTTCCTTCAGATCATCAATTGCAAGTTTTAAAAATCTAATCTCTTCCTTGGCTATGCCTTTTTTTCTTAGATTACCCATTTTTGCGTACTGACGAACTAGAGAGGAGTGGAGGTCTTTACCAGCGGAAATGATATCATTAAGGAGTCTAAGGCAATCGTCATCTAGATTGTTGAACCAGGTTATTTCTTGAAGCCTGGTGTTGATTTTGTTAATTTTTTGGGTTTTGTCTTTAAGTATATCTTTAAATTCATTTATACTATCTAAAAAGGTATTAATTCTTTCTTCTGAGTTAAGAGGACTGTTTTTCTCATCAAAAGAAAAAGACCTTACACTAGAAACGGTTTCTTTAATTCGTTCTTTATAAACGCATTCCATAATATTATAATTTATTAAAAACAACGCTTGGGGGTGTGGTAGTCTTTAACCTAGAAACGAATTTCAAGCTGAAATGTTGCAATATTTGTTTCTGTTTAACGGAACAAATATATTAATGTTTTACTAAATATAAACAAAAATAATATTTAATAACAGTTACTACAGGGTATATTCTTTTAATAAACTAAAAGGCTTCCTCTAATTGAGAAAGCCTTTTAGTCACACCTCGAGTCTTAGGCTATTGAAGCTGATAGCCGTTTCAACCGAACATTTTATTAGCCATGGAAGATAGTCCTATGGCATTGTAAATATAGTAATAATTTTAACGAACTAATCCTGACTATCGTAAATGATTAGCCCCTCTTTTTCGGCCTTATCCAAGGCAATGGTCTTTTGAATGGCCGCATTCTCCACAATGGTAGCAAAGCCTTCACACAGGAAGTAAATAAACAGCAGAAATATTAAAAGAGGTATTCCAAGGATTAAGGCTTGCAGTGTGCTCATTAGTTCGTAGTGTGCTAACCCCAAACTTACTGCTACCGATGTAATCCCAAGAGCTAAAGCAATTTTAGCGAATATCCTAAGCGGTTTTGCCCCGCTTGCATTCTGGTCTACAAAGATCTTTCGGGTTTGAATTTTTTCCATTTCGATGCTTTTTGTTTTACAACAAATTTACAGTAAAATAATCATAGGAGCACTTTTTTATTTATGATAAAACAAACACTAATTAAAATTAGGGTGCTGTAATTAATTGATAAACAGGTTTGTGAGCAACTTAAGAGAATTGTCAACAACTTCAACTAGAAAAATTATAAAAAAAGTCTGGATGCCTTTAGATTTGCACTAAAGGGAACGCAAAAAAACTAAAAAAATGTTATGGAAACGGAAGTAATGAGGACGGAAGAGGTTCTTAAGTATTTGGGTATAAGTAGGTCAGGTTTGGCCAAACTTATTGCGAGGGGTAAAATTAAATACAGTAAACCCGGGGGCAAGATTAGGTATTTCCGGAAAGGAGACCTAGATAACTACATGTTGGGTAAACTCAACGATGCTGAATTTCTCACTTCAGAGGGTGCTAGTCAAATAACTGGTTTATCCCAAAAAACTATAGTTCAATTGGCCGAACAAGACCTTATTCCTAATTGGTTGAGACGCGGTGAATATCTTTTCCAGAGGGGAGAACTTATGATCTGGACTGAGGAGTACAAAAAAAGAGGTTTCATAAAATAATTATGGGTGATGGAAAATTTGATGAATAAGCCCTTGCTTCACGCAACACTCGGGGATTTCGTCGAAGCGATGCGACAGGCCAGCAAGGTAGAGGAGAAGGAGAGCGATACACCACAGCTAGTCCATGGCATAGCAGGGCTGGCTAGCATATTAGGTTGTTCAATACCCACAGCACAGAAGTTGAAAAGCAGTGGGAGAGTGCCTTACATTCAGGAAGGTAGAAAAGTAATTTTTGAAGTTGATAAAGTGCTGGAGGCCATACGTGATGCAAGAGGAAAAAAAGTTCTGCCTTTGGATCGATAGAGATTCAGGCGATATTAAAGTAATACCGATCACCACCCCAATCGAGCGATGTCCGCTGGGGTTCTACGTTCCATGTTACCGCGGAACAAAAGAGGAGATGGAAGAGCGAAAAGAGAAAATAATTAGAAGGAGAAGAGGAAGACCCCAAAGAAAAAGAGCATGAGCGGCTGGATAAAGTTACACAGGTCAATAAAATCACATTGGATTAACGAGGTAAACCGACCTCGCACCTATAGAGAAGCGTGGGAAGATATACTCCTATCTGTTAACTGGGAACCCAAAAAGGTACTTGTAAAGGGTGAACTAATTGACTGTGAGGTAGGTCAAAGCCTTAATAGTTTACAAACTTGGGCAAAGCAGTTTAATTGGACAATAGCCAAGGTTAGGCACTTTTTTAAGCTACTCGAAAAAGACGAAATGGCAACATTCGAAGGGTTGCAATATACAACACGGTTAACTGTTTGTAAATGGGAACTTTATCAAGCAGAAGCAACAGACGAAAAACACACCGAACAGCAAACTGAGCGCACACCAAAAACATCAACTAAAGAAGATAAAGAAATAAAGAAGAAAGAAAGAGTGGTTTTCACCCCTCCCACCCTCTCAGAAATTGAAGCCTATTTCTCCCATAAAATAGATGAAAAGCAGCTATCGCTAAATGCAGGCATTGAGGCTGAGAAGTTCCTATCGCACTACTCAAGCAATGGCTGGCAAGTTGGTAGAAACAAGATGAAAGACTGGAAAGCAGCAATAAATGGCTGGGTTGCGCGGGAAAAAGGCAAGCTGAACGGCACACCCCAACTTAACGAAAGGCAAACTAAACTCAAGGCTATCTAATGAAAAAGCAAAAAAATATTGACCCTGTTATGCTGGATCACATGGGCAAAGTACCCCCGCAAGCGGTTGAACTGGAGCAAGCCGTTCTCGGTGCACTAATGGTAGAGTCCGATGCTTACCTAGAGGTTGCTCAGTACTTAGATGTTCAAAGTTTCTACAAAACCGAACATCAAACAATATTTGAAGTAATCAAGCAGCTGGCGAGTAGCAATCGACCTGTTGACTTATTAGTCGTTACTCAAGAGTTATCCAGTAAGGGAAAACTTGATGAGGTAGGTGGACCGGTGTACATTGCCGAATTAACTTCTAAGGTTGCCTCTGCGGCTCATATCAGTTACCACTCCAAGATAATAGCCCAGAAGCATATGCAACGGGAGCTGATAAGAATCAGCACTGAAATACAGAGTAAAGCATTCGATGAAACTAACGACGTGGATGATATTCTCTCCGAATTTGAAACGAATCTTTTAGCAATTCGCGATACAGGTAAAAGCAATGAGTTCTCGGCTTCTGATGCTGTACTAGAACTAAACAAGCGTATCACGCATAATCAAACAAGTAAAGGTTTGTCAGGCATAGGCACTGGCCTTTATAAGTTTGACCAGTTCTCAGGTGGAATGCAAAAAACCGATTTAATAATCATTGCAGGCGAAAGTTCCCAGGGAAAAACATCATTGGCTTTAACAATACTGAAAAACGCTACTAAGAGATACAATGCCCGTGCAGCATTCTACTCCCTAGAAATGGACAAGGTGCAACTTGTGGCCAGAATAATTGCCCAGGAAACTGGCATTTCGGCAAAGAAGATCCTCAACCAGAAATTAACCTTTGACGAGGTTGGCGAGGTGGAAGATGTGAGTAAGGAGGTTGAGAATCTTCCCATTTACTTCGATGAGGGTAGCACCTCTACCATTGATCAGATTTGCACATCAATACGCAGGCTTAAAATGAAATACAACATTAACCTGGCAGTAGTGGATTACCTGCAGCTGGTAGGATCAGGTTCAGCAATGAAGAATAAAACAGATGAGGCTCAAATTGCCGAGATCACCCGCAGATTAAAGAATACTGCAAAGGACTTGGGTATTTCCATTATTGCTCTATCCCAGCTAAGCCGAACCACAAACAGCAACCACAGGCCAACTAAGAGCAGGCTCAGAGGCTCAGGGCAAATTGAGGAGGCTGCTGATGTAGTACTAATGATTTGGAGACCTGAAACCTACGACATACAAGAATTCAGTGATCCTCACGCTGGTATTGGAACAGAAGGGCTGGCTGAATGCATGATCGCAAAGGGTCGAAACATTGGAACAGGATCATTTTTACTGAGGTTTAACCCTGAAACAACAGCCTTTTTTGATTATGACCCTAGGCTGGAATTGTCCCCTGAATTCAGTTACAATCCAGACGAATTTATTGAAGCACCATACTAAACCCCATAAATATGAAAATCGATATTAAATCATTGAATTACGCTTGCCGCCAGCAGGGAGTGCAATGCAAGTTGAACGGAGAAACGATCACGGTAAACCGAAAGGAGTACACATTGACCGGTAAGGTTCTACTGAAAAGAGGCACGGGAGCCGAGTACATTGGAGAGGAAAACCTCAATGCCATTGCAATCCTATTGCCTAGTAGTAAAGCTTATGATGTGATACAAACCTATATCAAAGTGCTAAAGGTGAAACTAGCCTACTGCAGAACGGAAGTTACAGAAGTTGAACCATTGTAAATAACAAGAGGAGAACAATATGCCATTTGAGAAAGGGAAGAGTGGAAACCCTGGAGGTAGACCAAAGGGAGCCAAGGACAAGGCAACTAGGGAACTCAGAGATTGGCTTAAAACTTTCCTTGAGGGGAAAACGAAAGACCTTGAAAGGGAGTGGAAGAAGTTAAAGCCTGAGCAGAAATTCTCCCTATTTGAAAGATTACTTGCATACAGCTTACCTAAACCACAGTCCATTGACCTTAATATAGATTTTGAACGGCTATCAGAGGAACAGCTGGATCAGATTATCAATAAACTCATAAACAGCAATGAATAGAGAGGACAAGGAGAACCTACTGACATTGATTCAGGAGTTCATAAACGAGAATGCTAAGCCAACGGTTGAGGTGCCAAAGCACTTCTCCCTTACTGGAGGCACTTTTAAAGAGGTAGAAAGCCAAGTACAACGGTTTAGTAAGTCGAGTAGCCATATCAACCCAAAGGGAATGGATGAGGAAGCATTGGATAGCGCCCTTAGGAGGCTGATAAATTGTTGATACATCAAATAACCGTTAAATGATTAAAGTACAGGTATTCAAAGGTATACAAGCCTAGTTAACATAATCACAGTTATATGACAAAAATAGGACTTATGAGCAAATTGGTAAAGATCGCCTTGGTAAAGGCGGTGCAGAAGGGAACAGTCAGGGTTGGCGAGTTGAAGCAGGGTTCTATTAAGTTTAGAAAATTACCCAAAGGTAACTACCGGAGGGTTGTGGGTGGTGAGATTATCACCCCTGAACAGCTGAATGAGATAAAGAGGGAACTTCCCGATCTAATTGAGTTGAACTATGGGAATGAGTGTATGCTATGCTGGTTCACGTTTGAGGAGTTAATGAGGGAAGCATCCATTGTATAACAACTAAAAACTAAAGCAAAATGAAACTGATCGAGAAATTCGGGTTAAACCCAGAGGAGAAAGAGCAATTACTAGAGGAATTGCTAGCGGAAAAAACGATTCTAAACGTAAAGTCTTTTCTCATGTTATCAACTATTAATCTCAGGATTGCCAGGATTACCAAAAGCCTTGCAAGCCTGAAGGGTGAGGACTATGAAAAGGCTCTTGAAACCGTTCAAACGGAGATTGAGAAAATAGATAAACTTATTGAACAACCAAGCTAATTTGTTAGGTAATGAAAGTGAAGAAGAAAGACCTTAAGGCGCTTGCCCAACTTGCAGAGGCATTCAGCCAGTTTGTAGCCAAAACCCCTGATGTGGCTAAGGCCATAATGGATGAAAGCGTTAGTGACGAACAGGAAATTGAACTAACAGAGGAACAGGCGAAGGCCATTGGATTGGTAGATGATCAGCAGAATGGGATTGAGAGCTACCTAAATGACAAATTTAAATCGTAATTAACTATGGAAACTACTGGATTTTACTTTGATAGGAATGGGTTCAGAGATGAACTGCAAAAGTACGAGTTCGCCCAAAAGGCAATCATCAGCATTAAAAGCGCATATGCTGAACTTGAGTGCGGTGAAATGACCCTTGAGATACTACAGCAAGCACTTCACGACATTGATAGCCTTGAGAATGATTACACCAGCAAGCAGGTTGCGTTGGCTGGGAAAAGCCCGCTGGTTAAACAGGCTGTATCCAGCATTGCAATGGATAGGTTTGAACGCTTTAGAGCAGTGGTAACCTCCCTAACCATTGAAACGCAGCTTGCCCTTAATGCAATCGATTTTAAATTAATAAACCTTAAGGGTGAGATTGATGAGGAGAAGATCCGCAAGAAGCATACCTATGAGCCCAAAACGGAAAACCAGAAAGCATTCGTTTTGGCAGTGGAAAAGCTTGTAGAACAAGTAGAGAGCATAAAGGAATTTTTACCCTCCAATATGCCCCTGTTTGGCGACTATGGTTGTTTCTACATCGATACCGATGGAAACTTGGTTTATAACCCTGAGGCAATAAAAGTGGTTGAGTGATGCTAAGGGCAAAGTTTGGAAAAGACTACATCCGAAAGGAGCTGGCCAAGCAACGGCAATCCATTGTTAGCAACTTGGTACGAATAGCCACGAGAGAGGGAGAAAAGTTCCTTTCGGATGCTAGGAGTAGTCTTAGTATTGATGGTTCTGCATTCCCAAAGGGGGATTATACTGATAGGACTGGTAATCTAAGAAGTTCCATTGGCTATGCCGTGCTGGTTGATGGGGAGGTGATAGTTTCAAAGATTCCAAGTAAAGTGGATGGTATTTCGGCTTTCACCAACATAATGGATAGCTTGCCATGGGCCATGGGCATCGTATTCGTAGGTATGGCCGGAATGAATTACGCCTCCTACTTGGAGGCTATGGGGTACAACGTTATTTCTTCCCAGTGGGATGTTGCAATGGTTGACCTATCAGCAGCACTTAAGAAGTACGAAACAGTTGCAAACAGGGGGTTGCTTAGAACAGAGATAAATATTATTGACAAATTGAAGTAGGTTATGGGACAGTTACATTTTGAAGCATATGTTGATTTCAGGAAGTTGGATCGGGATATTTCGGTACTTGACAAGAAACTGAATAATGTAGTGGGTGATCTGGGAAGAACCGGCAGGGAGACAACCAGCATCTTTAATAATATTGGCGCTGGTATTGCCACGTATTTATCTGCTCAGGCGTTGGGTGGCTTTACGAAAGAACTTGTGAACATTCGAGGTCAGTTTCAACAGCTTGAGGTTGCTTTTGAAACAATGCTTGGAAGCAAGGCCAAGGCTGATGCACTAATGGCCCAAGTGGTAACACTAGCAGGAACAACTCCATTTTCACTTACAGAGGTTGCAGCCGGTGCCAAGCAGCTTTTAGCCGTTCAGGTACCAGCGGAGGAGGTTGAGGATACCCTTAGACGAATTGGTGATGTATCAGCAGGGCTTTCCGTACCTATTTCCCAACTCATCAAAGCTTATGGTGATGTTAAGGCCAAAACGAAACTCTCAGGAGAGGAGATGCGCCAGTTTATGGGTGCTGGTATTCCCATGGTAGCTGAACTGGCCAAACACTTCAATGTGGCCGAAAGCGAAATTTCGGATATGGTTTCTGCTGGCAAGATTGGGTTTGCAGATGTACAGGCGGTGCTAAAGAACCTAACGGATGAAGGAGGTATGTTTGCCGACCTTATGGCCAAGCAGAGTAAAACCCTAACGGGCTTGGTTTCGAACCTTGGTGATGCTTGGGATCGGATGCTGAATGATATTGGCCAGCAGAACGAAGGGCCATTAGCCGATGGGATTAAAACGGCCATATCATTAGTAGAGAACTACGAAAAGGTTGTTGACATACTCAAGATAGCCATTGCCACATATGGAGCGTATAAGGCGGCCGTAATAATGAATGCGGTTGCGATGAAAGGGCTAACGGGTGCGATTAAATCCGCAACCATTGCTCAGCAGCTTTTCAATCTTGCGTCAAAGGCTAATCCTGTAGGATTGGCACTAGCTGGATTGACTGCTATTGTGGGAGCGCTATATGCTTATACTAAACACACGAGAGAAGCTTCCACTGCTTCTGAAGAAATAAATAAAAGTATCACCGCAGAGACCAGTAAATTGAATTATCTCTTTGATGCCATTAAGCGAACAGGAGAAGGTACTGATGAAAGAAAGAAGTTAATTCAAGAGGTTAACGAGAAGTACGGTAGTTACCTTGACAACCTACTAACGGAGAGGTCTACTCTTGAGGAGATAGAAAAGGCTCAAAGGAGTGCCACAAGGGCTCTAATGGCTGATATTGCAGTTAAAGAGTCGAAGCGAAAAATTGATGAAGAGTTATCTGAGTATACAGAAGTTTTACAAAAGAAGTTTAGCGAGTTCTCCTCAGTTATAAGTAAGCTGAGCCCTGCTGTTCATGCAGAGTTCTTGCAGGAACTAAATAGTGCAATCGAAAGGCAAGCCGATTCTGCAGGAGATGAGCTTAAGAGAGGTGTGCTACAATACTCTAGCATCGCAAAAGAAGTTTACGATAAATACATTTCATCTATATCTAGGCAATCGGGATACCTTAAATATGACTTCGCATCATTTCAAGAAGCTTTTCTTGATGTATCACAAGTAAGGGTTCAAAAGAACAAGGTGATCAACGAGCTCAACGGCTACGTGGATGCCTACCAGCAAATTTTTAATAGGGTAAATGAACCTGCTACTGGAGCGGGCGGTCCGTCTGAAAGCATTCGTAAGGATGTCGAATATTGGGAAAATGAGCGGAAAGCAGCTAAGGAGGCTTTGGACAAACTTACCAAAGAGGATGTTGATTTTAAGGCAAATCAGGCTAAATACTTAGCTCAAATAGAACAGGCCGAGAGGGAGATCGATCTTATTCGGGGAAAGTCCGAAAAGGGCAAACAGCCTAGCTTATCTGAAAGTATTAGCGAGCAGATTGAAGCTTGGGAGCGTTACTATAGGTATGTTGAGCACGGGCATCAAGACCTTGCCCAAAAACAAAGCGAGGCGCTTAAAACCACGGCCAATACCCTTCGGGATTATCTTTTAGAGGTTGAGGGGGAATTAGTGAGCAAACTCAACTTGCTTGATCCCTCGTCAGATGCTTATCAAGATGCGGCTGACGCTCTTGGCAACGTTAAGGCCAAAAGACAAGAGATTGAGGGTGGAAAATCGGTAATTGAGCAGTACCGGGAGGCTATTGAACAGCAAAAGGCCGTTTTTCAGGAATATGAGGAGTGGAAAAGCAAATTTGGTGAGGAAAAGGCTAAGGAGCGTTATGCTGCCGACCTTAAAGGTTTTGAATCTTATCTTAGTTTTCTTGAAGCAGAAATGCAAAAGCATGAGACAAGAACAGATCCAACAAGCTTGGGAAAGCTAAGTTTTGTTGCTGAGGAAAAAACTAGCACAGAAAAAGACCAGCGTAAAAGAGCAAAGCAAGCGTTAGAAGAGCTCCTTGCCCAAACCATAACCTTTAACCAAAAGCTTCTACAGCTTGATAAGCAGTACCTAGAGGACAAGGCCGTGCTCGAAAAGGAGGGTGCGCTAGAAAACTTACAAGTACTTACCCAACAGTACAATCAGGAACGCCAGGCGCTGATCGAGTCCAATCGGCTAAAATCAGAATCCTACAAATGGGTGTACGAAGATCTTGACCGAATGAACCGAAAAGCATTACGGGACTACATTAAGCGGTTACAGGACGAGATTAAAGCAAAGGCATGGAGCGATGAGGCCAAGCTCATGCTCTCCGAGAAGCTTGCCCAAGCCGAACAGAAACTTTCGGACAAGCTGCCTGAGACCCTAATGGATATAAGCGGGGTGCTTAGGGATGCCGCTAACCTTGCTGGGGAATTGGATGAGAACATGGCCAAGGCGTTAAATACAGCCGCAGAGTTGGCCAGTGCAGCAGCCAATGTAGCAGCAGGTTTGGCCAGTGGAAACTACGCGCAAGCTGCTGGAGGGATTATCCAAGGAATTACCTCTCTGCTCAAGCTCTCATCCAGTCAGGAGAAGGCCAAGGAGCAAACCGAGAAGCTGGTAAAGTGGCTGGATAAGATGAACGATGCGCTTCAACGTCAGGCAAAGCTGATTCGGGGCTACGGTACGCAGCGATTGGAGGAATACGCTAACACTATAGGTCTGACAGCCCAGCAGCTAGGGAAAGTGGAGCGAAAGCTATATGATTTCGCAGAAAAGATGCAAATGGTTGCAAATAGCACCACGGGGCAACACTCTGCTTTAGGTCATTACATGAGAGAGTTGGGACTTCTTGAAAAAGATGTGAGCCAATGGACTGATCAGGACTGGATGAACGCTATTAATGCAGCCTCAGGTGAGACGAAGAAGAAGCTCAAAGCGCTCTACGACCAGTACATCGAGCTACAGAATGCACAGGAAGATTTTTTCAACCAGTGGGCGGAGTATGTTACAGGGATCTCCTTTGACGGGTTTACGGATAGCTTTATGGATGCGATCCTTGAGGGCAAGCGAACGGTTTCTGATTTCTCGATGGAGATGGAGGATATGTTTCGCAATGCAATCATTCAGGGGTTTAAGACGCAGTACCTCATGGAAGCCCTTCAACCCCTTTACGAATACTTTGCGCGCGAGGCAGAGGGTGGATTTGATGAAGCGGAGATAGCCCGCTTGCAAAGCTATGCCTCAGGCATATTCGAGGAGATCGGTTCGGCTTGGGATAGCTGGACTGAGGTACTAGAGGGCATGGGCATTGACATGCTCGATTCAGCGGATTCCGCGGAGGGTTTATCGGGTGCCATTAAGGGCATGAGCCAAGAGAGCGCAGATCTGCTAGCGGGCCAGCTGGGAGCTATGCGAATAAACCTTGCTGATATTGCCGCTGTGGTAACGCAAGGCGATGAGATTGCACAGGTTAGGGATCCTGCGCTGAACGTAGCGGTGCTAAACCTGAATACCAACATGCAGCAAATGCGAGATGCAGCCTTTACCGCCAATGGGTTTCTTGCGCAGATTGCGAGCAACACCAATCAGCTCTCGGCTATTAAGCAGCTGCTACAGGGAAGGAATAATACAAATTTTTTGGATAGCCGAATAAACGGAAGATGATATGACGCTAATGCATACACCATATAAGAGCAGCAGAGGGCTGTTTTATTGACAAGATAATCAGCAGAATTATAGGCACGTACATAGCAAAAAGGGAAAACTAAACGGTTTTCCCTTTTTCTTGACAATGGAAACTTAACAAGCAGAATAAAGTAGTCTGTTAATATTCAGTAAAACAGATGCTTGGGATATAACTCTAGCAGCGTTGTTAAGTTCAGTATTTTGACTGAATTTTATGTATTACCAATCTGTTTTTTTAGTAGTTTGCAGGTAGAATGAAACTTTGTTGATGTGGTATTTCAGTACATTAACGCAACACACTTTCTCATTCCTTTCATTCGAATCATCCGCTGCAGGGTCAAAGCACATGTAGCCTGTTAGCAAATCATCAAGCGTGCCAATGAATTCGTTCGCTTCATGGTTCATAAGGCTTACCAAAATTTTATGCGCCTCATCCTCTGTATCTTTTTTGGGCTTTTGGTTTTCAAAGGCATACTCCAACTCCTTAACCTTATTGGTTTTCATTGCAAGTTGGTTTTTAAGCTCCTTGATTTCTTCCTCAAGTTTTAGGTTCTTTTCATTGGTATTCATATGGCAAATGGTTTTTAGGCCGCCAAGGCGGGTTAGTTAGTAATGTATGTGTGTGGAAAATTAGGTTTTGCGTTTTCTCATCTGGCCAGATAGAAACTTGTAGCGATATTTTTCAATCCGTTCCTGCCTCCTTGAAGTTCGAGAGGGAGGTGGCTGGGGCTCCTCATACTTCTCAAGAAGCCCCTGCACCTCATTCAGGGCGCTCCCCAGCACTCCTGCTATTTCTTTAAGTCTTTTGATGTCTTGCTTATCCATATACCCTAAACTGTGTGTGTTATTGTGAGTATAAAACAAAAAAACCGCTGTATCAATAAGATATACAGCGGTTTAAATGTTTTGGATTGTGACTCCGCCAGGATTCAAACCTGGAACCTCCTGATCCGTAGTCAGGTGCTCTATTCAGTTAAGCTACGGAGCCGTTTGCGGGTGCAAATATACTACATTTTTTTAAAAAACTTAACAGCATTGCAAAAAAAATCCTCGATTTCTCGAGGATCTAATTTGATCACTATTTTTCAAGTCTAACAATTTTTTCTTTAATCCTTGCTTTTTTACCAGTAAGGTTTCTGAGGTAAAAGATGCGAGCTCTGCGAACTTTACCAGTTTTGTTAATCTCAATTTTTTCGATGAAAGGAGAAAAAAGAGGGAAAATTCTTTCAACACCAACTCCGCTCGAAATTTTTCTTACAGTAAAAGTTTCGGCTACACCTCCTCCTTTACGCTGGATTACAACTCCTCGGAAACTTTGGATTCTTTCCTTGTTCCCTTCTTTAATCTTGTAGTGTACAGTTATGGTGTCACCACTTTTAAAATTTGGAGCGCTTTGCTCTACCTCGAAGGCTTTTTCGGCAATTTTGATCAGTTCCATCCTATTTGTTTTTTATTGTTCCACAGCACGCAATATTATCATTATGTAAAATTGGATAAGAGATTGCGCTGAAAAATGTGCCGCAAAAGTATAAAAATTATTTATAACTAATAGTTTGTAAACAAAAAAACTGCACCAAAAGGCAGTTTTTTTGTTTACATTCTTTAATATCTACTCTTCAGGCATCAAAAGCTTATCTCCGGTTGCATCAATAACTTGCTTTTTCCACCAATCGGGGTATTCTGGGTTTCCAACTCTAGCCGGAGCAGCATTGTACTTGTTCCACTTGAAAACACCGTTTTCTTCCTGTTTTACATTGCCATCAATGTACTTAACAACCAGGAATTCAAATAATTTTTCCCATTGCGTTACTAACGAATTGGCAGTATTAACGGAGAAGTTTGTTATAAAATCGATTGCTTCTGTTTTGTCTTGCTCAAATAGTTTTGCAGCCTGCTTGTCAACAAGGGGAGTTATTGAAGCATAATAGCTTTCCATCTCTTGCTGTACCTTTTTTATATCGGCACTCATAACATCGTAGCGAAGGTATGCAAAGTTCGAAACCTTGTTGAATACCCAGAATGCAGCATCTGCAGAGTAGGTCAATATATCACCGTTCCCTTTTGCAAAGCTATAGGGAATTTCATTTATTCCGCAGTAAATAGGTGTGTAAACCGTTGTGGCAGCATCATCAACACTAAACCAAATAATTCCGCCTATGGGGTTTGGTAGCCAGTTGCGACTTTGAGTTACAAAAGAGAACCCAGTTTGTTGTGTGGCTGTGGCACGCTCGTTAACGTATGTTTTACCATCGTACTCCCATGTTAGAGGACGCCAGCGATAGGGCAAGCCATGAGGACCAGCACCCGGATCTTTACTCATATCAAGGTCTGTTCCTTCAAGATGATCGCGCATAAAGTTCATTAGGTCTTGAGCCGATAGCTTATTCTCAGGTTTTATCCATAGGGGCATACGATTGCTAAGGTCTAATCCTTTTGCATACTCAAAATGATTCCACATGCTTTTGTCGATGTCCTTAAAAAACGACCAAACCCTCATCTCACAGAAACGGGCTGCGCCAAAATCGAGAGGGGCATAGGTGTCCGAAAAGCTAAAATCGCTTCCATCCCCTTTATAGTATCCTTTTGCTTTAGCAAAGTCAACCACATCGTGTGCATAAACAACTTCAATCTCTGGATTGAATATCTTATCGAGATTTTTTGAGGAGATAGCATTTTTGCTTTCGCCCTCTTTTGGGAAGGTGGTAATACGTGCATGATTGGCATGTGCGCTAACGTAACCATCGGGAATTAGCATAGCTACCCAAACTGCTCCTTTATTGGCGTTGTAGGTTTTCTTTGATCGCCTATCGGTTTTTAGCTCAGTTCCTTTGCCAATCATTTCCATAATCCAAACCTCGTTGGGGTCGGCAATTGAGAACGATTCGCCGCTGCTATAGTAACCGTGCTCGGCAACCAGTTCGGCCATGATTTTTATGGCTTCGCGAGCGGTTTTTGCTCGTTGTAGAGCGATGTAGATAAGGCTACCGTAGTCAATAATACCAGTAGTATCAACTAGTTCGCTCCTACCGCCATAGGTTGTTTCGCCAATGGCAACTTGGTGCTCGTTAATATTTCCAACAACCGAGTATGTTTTTTCAACCTGTGGTATTTGGCCAAGGTATTTTCCAGTATCCCATTCGTAAACTTTCAGTAAGGTACCAGGGGCATAGCTTGCTGCTGGCCAGTGGTAAAGCTCGCCATAAAGGTAGTGCGAGTCGGCTGCGTAGGTTATCATGGTCGATCCATCAACCGATGCACCACGCGTTACCAAAAAGTTTGTGCAGGCTTGCGCTTTGGGAGCAAGCATGGCTAGTCCTAAAAGTGCTCCAAAGCTTAAAAGTCTGATTGATTTTTTCATTGTATAAAATTTATTGGGTTTTTATTTTGGACAAAAATAGAAAAATTGCTTTAACCACAAAGGAAAAGCAAACAACAACCTATTGGATTGATGCCGATACGAAAAGTTTAGTTTTCGAATTAAAAGTAAAGGCACCCGCCAATTGAACTGGCTTTTGCACCAGTTACACTTGCTAGGCTCGAAATAGTTTTTTGTTGGTAGAGTACTGCCAGAAGTGCAAATATTAGAGCTTCTTTAAAGTCGATGATGTTGGGTTGGGGGATGGTAACTCTATTGCTGTTTTTTTGAGCTATTAGCTCAACTAAAAACTTATTTTTTGCTCCTCCTCCTGTAACAAGGATACTTCCGTTCTTTTTGTGATTTGTTGATGCAGCAATTTGAATTGCAATATGCTCGTATATGGTTCGGAGTGTGTTGTTTGGTTCGCTGATGAATTTCTTTATTTGTTTTTCGAAAACTTGAGTGTACCACTCTCGCCCAAGCGATTTTGCTCCCTCTATACTGTAATAGTTCAGGTTGTTGAGCGATGAAAGAAGGGCGTGGTTAACTTCTCCTGTTTTAGCAATTTCGCCATTAAAATCCATTTCATAACCTAAATGGTTTGCCACCATGTTAATTGCCATGTTTGCAGGGCAAATATCGTATGCTACTCTTCCTTGGTTTCCATTAAAAGATACATTAGCAATGCCTCCAAGGTTAAGACAAAAATCGTATTCGTTAAAAAGCAATTCATCGCCAATGGGAACAAGCGGTGCACCTTGTCCGCCTCGCGCTACATCGCCCGATCGGAAATCGCATACACAGGGTATTCCTGTTTCAGCAGCAATGTAGGCTCCATGGCCAATTTGAGCTGTAAATCCATTTTTGGGAGCATGAAAAACAGTATGACCATGCGAGCCTATAACGGAAATATTTACGTTTTTACTCTTGATAAATTGGTTAACCTGTTTTCCAACCCACTGGCCGTAATTGCAATGAAGTTTCCAAAGATCCAGCCCAGAAAGCTCATGGCTACATAAAAGTTGCTGCTTTAGTTCTATTGAGTATGCGATAGTTTCGCCAGCCAGTATGCTATAACTCCAGTGGTTATCAGTGAATTTTATATTGCAAAGACAAATGTCGAGCCCATCGTGTGATGTGCCCGACATCAATCCAATTGCATTTACGTTAAGGTTATGCTCGGGTAAGCTGTTCGATTTGGTGGCGCTCATTTGTTGAGCAGTAGTTAAAAGTTTTCTAAAAGGTTGGTTATTGCGCTATTAATTAATCCCATGATATTATGGGGATCGTTAAGCTTATACGTTTCACCTTTTTTAAGCCCATCAAAGGTTTTTGATCCAATTTCCCAAGGTTCGTCAGCAATGGCTTTACCGGTAATTTTTTGCATTGGAATAATGCCCTCGCTGCTGTATGTGGTTACTTCAATGGTAATTTCGGGGATAATTGCACTCTCCGAAATATCGTCAATGTTCTCTGTTGAATCTTTGCTAGTTTTTGAACCATATCCGGTTTCTGCTTTGGTTGAAAAGGCCGAAATGGTTACATCGATTTTAATGTAGTATTTTGAGTTGCCTTTTCGTATCGCTCTGTTTATGTTCATCTCAGGGAATCCGTAAGCATCGTACTTAAAGTCGTTGCCATGCGCATTTAAGGGAAGGATATACATTCCGGTTCCTTCTTCTAGTCTTTCTTTTAGCAGATACCATGTTTTCTCTTTGAGTAGCCCTGTAGTTTTATCGGCTTTTTTCTCCTTAGGTTCTGGGAATAGGTAGGCAAATTCGTCGAATTGAGCTTTTATGTTTTGGTGAATGTTGTACTCGTAGGAGATGAGTGCAAGTTGCTTGTTGCTGTAATTCTGAGCCATTAGCTTTGACGTTATGCCAAATAGAGCAGTAAGGGCTAAGTAAATTCCGATTTTCTTCATTGTTAATGTTGTGGTTTATTGGTGATTAAGTTAAGTTTGCGTTACAAAGATACAAAATACTGAAAGCAATTTAGTCAAACTTTATGCCTAAATAGCTACCAAATAAACCAGCTTTCGAATTCGCTACTATTGTTTTTGGCATCAGTAACTTTAAGCAGTATGGTATGCTTTTTCCCTTTTTCCAATCGGAGTTTGTCAAATTCGTAAAACACTAAATCGTTTTTTTTGTCGTATTCGAATAGTGCCCATTTTCCATCAATCAATCCTTCAATGTTCGAAATTCCGCTTAGATTATCTTTAACTTTGAAGTTTATTGATGCTTCGTTTCTGTAATCGTTCTGGTTTTTTGCATTAATCAATTTAATTGTGGGAGCAATAGTATCGACAGCTACAGCAAAGCGGCCAAAAAAGTTTACATAAGTGCTTACTTTACCATTGCTATAGCTACCTCCAACAGCCTCAA
>Ga0334898_1002125_pt1 | contig 19096 bp, 20 predicted proteins | sample GraSluR3_MG_10_FD_207228 | JGI IMG/M metagenome (GOLD analysis project Ga0334898, IMG submission 207228) | Sludge microbial communities from methane-producing bioreactor in Wageningen University, Netherlands - Granular Sludge_3_08-R3 | ecosystem: Engineered > Bioreactor > Anaerobic >... | reverse complement strand
TGGCAATGAGGAGACGGTGAAGCTGTCGGGTATCAATGTGAGGTTCTACAAATCGATGGTCTATGTGATCGTCGGCATCATGAGCAGTCTCAGTGCCTTGATCCTCACCGCACGTTTGAACTCCGCCGAAGCAGTTGCAGGACAAGGGTATGAGTTGGATGTCATCGCAGCTGTGGTCATTGGAGGTACGAGTCTCTCCGGTGGACGTGGAAGCATTATCGGAACATTGATCGGTGCGCTTCTGATCGGAACGATCAACAATGGAATGAATCTTTTGGGAATCTCCCCTTACTTCCAGCAGGTGGTGAAGGGAGCCTTGATCATCGGCGCGGTCATCCTCGATAGGCTGCGCGATGAAACGAACTGAGAAAATCTATAGAAATGGAGAGTGAGATATGAAGAGAAGTGAGATCCATGCCGCATTCGAACAGGGAAAGGGAATATTTCGATTGGCTCCCAACTGGGTGCCCCGCTCATTCTGTGTTCCGGGAAGAAGAATCAAGTTGCATCCCGACGACTACTACGCCTTGGGCATGAACCGTGGCGGTATCGACGAAAGATGGTTCAGTTCGACCACTCCGGCCGACAATGGTCCATTGACCGGCGAGTTCGAAGGATTGAGCTTCTGTGTCTATGAGGACAAGGGCGAAACAAAACAATTCTTGCTGCGCGATGCGGTTGATGAGTTGAAGGGAGCGCTTATCGGAGAGCGGTTGTGGAATACCTATGGGAAATGGCCGATGTTCTCGAAATTCTTCGACAACAAGGGACCGTTGCCCCACCATATCCACCATCGTGATGAGCATGCTTCGAAGATCGGTATGATGGGGAAGCCGGAAGCCTATTACTTCCCGCCACAATTGAACAACCATGGTGGGGATTTCCCCTATACTTTCTTCGGTTTGCAGCCTGGTGTGACCAAGGAACAGGTGAAGCAGGCCTTGATGGCCTTCACCAAGGGCGACAACAAGATCACCGATCTTTCCTCGGCCTACCGTTTGGTACCTGGAACCGGTTGGGATGTACCTCCAGGGGTATTGCATGCTCCAGGCAGCATGTGCACCTATGAACCCCAGATGGCGTCCGATGTGTTCGCGATGTACCAATCCTTGGTGAACGATGCGGTCATTGAGGAGGATTTGTTGTGGAAGAACACTCCTGAAGACAAGGTCGGTGATTTCGATTACCTGGTGGATGTCATAGATTGGGAGTTGAATGTCGATCCGCTCTTCGCGGAACACCACTTCATGGTTCCCAAACCGGTGAGACCGGTTGAAGAGATGCACGAATTGGGGTATGAAGAGAAGTGGATTGTCTATCGTTCTCCGGCGTTCAGTGCGAAGGAGTTGACGGTGCTTCCCGGTGCTTCGGTGACCATCACCGATGCGGCCGCGTATGGCATGTATGTGGTGCAGGGGCATGGTACGTTCGGAACATGGGACATCGAGTCTCCGGCTCTGATCCGTTTCGGTCAGCTGACCTATGATGAGTACTTCGTGAGTGAGGATGCGGCCAAGGCTGGAGTGAGGATCGTGAACCCCTCCAAATCCGATCCCATCGTAATCTTGAAGCACTTCGGAGCTGGCAACCCCGATTTGAAGCTGTAACAACAGGTCGGAGACATATGGAGGGGTCGAATGTGATTCGATCCACTCCATCCTCCGGATGAAGGAAGGGTCATGACGTCACTGAAGGATGTGGCCGCGTTGGCGGGAGTCTCGCCATCGACGGTATCGCGGGTGATCAACGGTACTATGTATGTCACCGATGAGACGAGGCAGCGGGTCGAGGAGGCCATTGCGGCGGTGAATTACCGTCCGAACCTCCTGGCCCAGAGCTTGCGCCTCAAAGCTACGCGCAACATCGGTCTCTTGGTTCCCGAGATCGCCCATCCCTCCTTCAACCTCGTGATCAAGTATATCGAGGAGAGTGCCTTCAAGCGAAACTTGAATCTCCTCATATTCAATACCCACAACAATTACGGGCGGGAAGCGTTTGCGATCGACATGCTGTTGCGGCAGAGGATCAATGGCATCATCTTCTCCCGTGTATCGGACGAAAGCCATGTGATCAACATGTCACGGTCCACGAACACTCCGATGGTGGTCATCGACCGTACATTGCACAACGAAAAAATCCCCAACGTGATACTCGACAACTATCGTGCGGGCGTCATTGCAGCCGAGCATCTGGTCGAATGCGGATGTAGGAAAATCGCCACCATCACCGGATCCTTCAAGATCGGTCTTTCGCGTGAACGGTTCCAGGGCTTCAGGGACACCTTGGAGAAACATGGTCTTCAACTCGATAGGAATCTGATCTACGAAGGGGAATTCAATTTTGAAAATGGTGTGGCTGGAGTGACGCATTTCCTTGAGGCGGGGAACTCCTTCGATGGTCTGTGGGGCCAGAACGATATGATCGCGGCAGGTGCGATCGGTACATTGGTGAGACATGGGATCAAGGTTCCCGAGGATGTGTCGGTGATGGGCATGGATGATGTGCAGTTCGCACATATGTATTGTCCCTCGATATCGACGATCGCACAGCCCTACAAGGAGATGTGCGAGAAGGCGGTCGAGTGTATCGACAAGTTGACCAAGGATGAGGAGGTGGAGCAGTTCCAGGTCCTCTATCCTCCGAAACTGGTGGTGCGGGAATCCACGGCGGAGAAGAGTTGATATGCGATTGGAAGATCTGAGGCTTGGTATATACGAGAAGGCATTGCCTGGTGCCCTTGGCTGGAAAGAAAGACTTGCCCTGGCAAAGGAGCTCGGATTCGATTTCGTCGAGATCTCCATCGACGAGACCGATGAACGCCTTGGCAGGATGTCATGGTCGACTGAACAACGGTTGGAATTGGTTGGTGCGATCCTGGAGACAGGTGTTGATGTACCGAGCATGTGCCTGAGCGGGCACCGTCGGTTTCCCCTGGGAAGCAGGGATCCGATGGTTCGGAAACAAGCATTGGAATTGATGGAGAAGGCGATTCGTTTTTCCTTGGATACGGGAGTACGGGTGATCCAGATCGCTGCCTATGATGAATATTATCGGGATTCGGATGAAGAGACCGATCGTTTGTTCCGCCAGACTTTTCTCGAATGTGAGAAGTTGGCGAGGAAGTATCAGGTGATGCTCTCATTCGAGATCATGGATACTCCCTATTTCAATTCGATCGACAAATTCCTCGATTTGAAACATGAATTCACCTCTTGTTGGACCAGCGTGTATCCCGATGTGGGCAATCTGTCGGCTTGGGGAAACGATGTGCCGCACCAGCTGGAGAAGGGGATCGATTGGATCACCGCGATCCATCTCAAGGATACCCTTGCGGTGACCGATGAGTTTCCGGGAGTCTTCAAGGAGGTTCCTTTTGGAACCGGTTGTGTCGATTTCCCCAAAGTGTTCACTGCCTTGAAGCGACTCGACTACCAGGGACCATTCCTCATTGAGATGTGGACAGGCAAGGAGAAGAATCCCGAACAAGCCATCCGCGATGCGCGTTCATTCATCCTGAAACACATGAGTGATGTCGGTTTCATCGAACACTAAACTTTGAAGGCCACCTGGGTAACCAATTCCGATTCGGGTACTTCAGCCGGATCGTTGAGGTAGAATTCGTAGACGATGCCGGAAGGTGTGATGCCATGTTCGGACATCCAATGTGTCGCAGCGGTATAGCCGTGGCCCATTTCCTTGTAGGGTCCCTTGTGGACGAAATGCACCCACTTGCCGGCGGGAATCTCCTCGGCGTTGATATCACCATACCCTGGGTATACCGTTGTAAAGGCAAAGCCCATCTCAACATCCAGATTATGCATATCCATGTTGTAGTAGGCGACATACGGCTTGCCGCTCTCCTTCACTCCCAACTCCTCCAGGTAGGAAGCGATGGTGCCATAGGCTGCCTTGATCTCCATGGGCAAGTGTTCGGCGGTGACAGTCTTACGAATCGACAAGGCTGGCAATGCACCCTTTTCAACCAGTTCTATCTTGTATTCCATAATCTGCTCCTCCTGATTCGATTGTAGCATGCGACAAACTCCCGTCAATCCTATTATGGACCTTGTCGCTCCCCTATATTCGGATTACACTGTGAACCGAACGAAACGGGAGGTAACGGGTGTTGAGAGTGGGTGCGGTGGTATTGGTGTTGAGTATTCTCTTTGCTCCGATGCTGTTCGCTGACGAGGTGCCAGATCCCAACGAGGTGAATGCCTTCGACAGGATGTTCATGTACCCCTACAACGAATCCCTGTCACTTGTGAGCGATGTGACCCAGTACTCCGCTTTCCTCTCGCCCTCATTGATCGCTTTGGCGGCTCCTCCGTCCGATTGGTTTGGAATTGGGTTGGTCTACGGTGTCTCGGGAGGGTTGTCGTTCGGTACCCGTACGATAATGAAGATGTGTTTGGAGAGGGATCGTCCCTACATGTACGATACCGGGTCCTTGCCTCCCGCTACATCGACGCTCTACCAGGAATTGATTGCGGACCAGAACGATTCGTTCCCCTCGGGGCATACGATCATGGCATTCACGGGAGCAGCTTTCACCCATGCGGTGTATTCATTGCGGTATCCCGAAAGCAAGTATCGAAGGGGAGCGACTTTCATCGGATATGCATTCGCTACCGCGACGGCCCTTCTCAGGGTGGGCAGTGGCAACCATTTCGTTACCGATGTGCTCGCTGGAGCCGCCATCGGTTCCCTTTTTGGATACATGGTTCCTTACCTTGCCTGGAAGGTGTTTCCATCTTGGAAGGATGACAAGGTCACTGTAGCGGTCGGACCGACCATGGTGGCCTTGCACGTGCAATTATAAATTGAAATTTCGTAGGAGGATTGGCATGGGACAATATGATGTGCTCAAAGAGGCTGTCTGGGAAGCGAATATGGAGATACCGAACAGGAATCTCGCCATTTACACTTGGGGCAATGTCTCCCAGATTGATCGAAAGGCTGGGGTGTTTGCGATCAAGCCATCCGGAGTTCCTTATGAGAAGTTGCAGATAGAGGATATCGTGGTGGTCGATATGGAAGGCAATGTGGTTGAAGGTTCGTTGCGGCCTTCGAGCGACATGGAAACCCATCTGGTCATATACCGGAATTTCGAGAAGGTGGGAGGAATCACCCATACCCACTCTCCCCATGCGGTCGCCTGGGCCCAAGCCGGGAAATCGGTTCCTGTGTATGGAACGACACACGCCGACCATAGCCATCTTCCGATTCCCTGCACGCCGATGATGGGCAAGGATCAGGTAACCGGCAACTATGAGTACGAAACCGGGGTTCTGATCGTAGATGTGTTCAAGGATATCGATCCGGTACATCAGCCGATGGTGCTGGTAGCCGGTCATGGGCCCTTCGCCTGGGGTAAGGATGCCGCCGCTTCGGTGTACAATGCGGTGGTGTTGGAGGAGATCTGCAAGATGGCGTGGATCACTCTTGCAGTGAATCCGAAGACGCCTCCATTACCCAATTACCTGACCGATAAACACTATCAACGCAAACATGGTCCGAATGCCTATTACGGTCAGAAGTAGGTGTGTGTCTATCTCAAGTTGATGTAGGATCTGATGATTTCGGCACAAGGATTCTCATGGAATCTCACCACGCCCATCTCTCTGACCGCACTCTCGGGCGAGTCGGAGGCGTGGGCCGTGTTGATCATCACATTGCTGCCGAATTCCCGTCTCACGGTCCCTCCGGGAGCTTTGAGGGGGTCGGTGGGTCCCAAGACTTCCCTGATCTTTCCCGTCGCATCCTCTCCCTCGTAGACGAGTATCATGCACTTCACCGAACCCGGTTCTATCATCTCCTCGAGAGGACAACACGAGGGGCGTTGCCCACTCATGAATTCGATGATCTGTTCGAACTGGTCGTCGGCGTATTCGTACCCGAAACTCTCGACCAACTTCTGTAGTGTCTCATCGGACAAGACCAATTGAAGCTCGTTTTCCAGCAATTCCTTGGCTTTCTGACCGAAGACTGGGCCAAGTCTCCCTTTGAGTGCCTCTCGTACCGGTCCGTAGAACTCGAGTGCCTCGCTGATCGACATCCGGTGTACCTTCACACCCACGATGCGCAAACCTGTCCTGCTGAACATATCGATGATCGTACCGGGACGGGAGGATGCGAACTTCCAGTTGTCGGGCTTTATGATCACCAGCGTACGCTGAATCTTGTCGGGGTGGGGGTACACCATGTTCTCGATGATATTCGGCTGTCCCGGGAGCCATGAGGAGAGCAGTTTCAATACCTTGTCGGCATACCTTTGAGTCCTGGGAGTCAGTACGGCCGGTTCGAAGTAGGATATCTTCCTTGGATCCTCGGAATCGAGTATCAAGTCGGCGTATGTGTCGCGGATCGTCTCACCGGTGAGGGATTCCACCCCACGGTTCTCTGGATAGAGGGCTCCGCAGATGTCGCTCAACTTCTTGCATGCTTCGGTTCCCCTAAAGAGCAGCATGAGTGTGCGGTGCGGCCTCCCTCCCGAGGGTCCCATGTTCTGCTCTACATAGTCGCCCAAAAGCGATGCGGCACCTTTGTTGGAGGGGTCGTCCTGCTCCCGGAGGATCGATGCGTAGGCTTTCGCGAAATAGTCGTCGGCCGCTATCATCTGGGCACCGACCAATTCAAGATCCAAGCGGCTCAACAGTCTGCTCACCACTCCACCAGTGCGGCTCTTGGCAATGGTGTAGGGGGTCACGAATACATACGAGAGGGTATTTTCCATTCAGGTTCGCTCCTTGGGGATGGTTCATGATAAATCAGCATCTCCTGTTTGTCCATGGGAACTAGATGAATAGGAGCACCGAACCGAAGACCGCGACGAAGGTTCCCACAACGGCGGCCGGGGTGATATGTCGTTTCATGACAAAGCGCTCCAATGGAAGCAGCATGACCGGTGTGAGCTGGCTCAATGTCGTGACCACTCCCACGGGAGCCATCTTCAAGGCCTGAAGGTTGAGGATGATCCCCAATACCGGGCCGATCACCGCTGCGGCCAAGATGAGGAGCAACGCCTTGTGTCCCGCTTTTCCCGAGAATCGACGGAAGTCGGAGACCAACGAGCGTCGTATCGCGGCGAAGATGACCAGGGAAACGAGTCCGAACACCAACCGCACCATATTCGCCGATACCGCGGGAATGCCTTCATTCATTCCCAAATCGGCGAGAATGTACGCGACCGCCTGGGTGATCGAACCCGCGAGTGCTACGAGAACCCCTTTGGCAAGGTGGGTCTTTCTTCCGGATACTCCTGCCGAACGGTCGAAATAGACGACCCAAGCCACCCCGGCCAAGGTGAACACCACACCCATGATCTGGATACCAGATAGGATCTCATTGGCGAATATACGGGCCAAAAACGCGCTGAAAAGGGGACTGGTGGTCAAGATGACCATGGTTTGTCGCGCTCCAATGTGCACGAAAGAACTGAAGATGAAGAGATCGGCCACGCAGAAACCCAACGCGCCCGAGAGTCCGATAAGTATATAGGAACGCAGATCCATTCCGATCGGGAGTATCGCTCCCTCCAGTACAAGATGCACCACCATGATGAGGGGGAGGGCAATCCAAAGCCGTATGTGGGCCGTAGTGTTCGAACTCACCTGTGCTCCCACATGGGCATAAATAAGCGAGTTTTGCGCCCAGCAGAGGGCGGTGACCAGTGCCAACAGTTGGCCTATCGTCTGTTCCATGAAGAGCATAATGGCAGAGAATCGTGTCGGTGTACAAGAGATGTATGACAGGTTTTCCATTGGGACGGTAGTGGGGAGAAAAAAATGATTCCAATTTTTCGTTTCATCGCGTACCATGCTTCCATACTGTATGATGCGTCGAGTTGGGAGGAATCGTATGTTCGATACGGACCGCGATTGGATTTGGTACGATGAACCATCGTACCGATGGGATGATGAAGTGTTGACGGTCACCACAAGAGCGGAGACCGATTTTTGGCAAGGCACACACTATGGATTCAGACGGGACAACGGTCATTGCCTTCTCACTACAGTCGAGGGCGATTTCTCGCTGGTGGCCCGTTGCACGTTTGCGGCCAATGCCCGTTATGATCAGGGTGGGGTGATGGTTCGCATCGATGCGGAAAACTGGATAAAGGCCTCCATCGAGGCGGAAACCAAATCGGTGAGCCGACTCGGATCGGTAGTGACCAATCTTGGGTATTCCGATTGGGCCACCGTCGATATCGACGCGAAGGTGACCACCATGTGGTACCGGGTGCAGAGCAAGGGTGCCGATCTGCTCATCGAAACTTCCGAGCATGGAAAACGATGGCAACAGATGCGAATCGCCCATCTGCATGCCTATCATGGCGCACTCGCCGTTGGCATCTATGCCTGTTCCCCCACCGAAGGAACAGGATGCACCATGGTGTTCGACCAGGTGTCGGTGGGACCTTCGGGCTGGACAGACTGATTTCAGGCGAAGCGGGGAACGAGTAAAAAGGACTGTGCGATGGTGTGGCACAGTTGTGGGGGAAGGGGGCTCTCCTTCCACCCGCTCGCTTCACAGATCTTTTCCTCCAATGGAAGCTTCGACAACTCCTCGAGGAATTCCACATCGGCTTTCCACGGTGTTCCATCACTATCGTGGGCGGTGAATTCCAAAGCGGCGAGATACGCTTGTCCGATTCTGTTCCAGGCCATGCCGATCCTTTGGGCCTCGACGATGATTCCCATCAGCCGATCGTCATAACGGAGTTTTCTTCTCAAATCCCTTCCCACACGAAATACCGTATCCCCCAAGGCCCTATTGCCGAAGCGAAGCAGCAAATCGTCGATATGGCGCTCCAGATCCTTTCTTGTGAAGACCTTGGGATAGAGGTGGAGCAGGATCTCCATGGACTGGACCATGGTTTTCCTGACCTGTGCGAAGACCGCCTTGTCTTCAAGGACTTGGGCAATCATATGGGATTCGGGATGGAGTGCGAATCCGATGTAGGCCGCACAGGCATGGCCCAGGTTGTGGATGAACAGTTTTCTATCGACATAAGCACCGATGGGGTGGACCGGATGCAGGTCATCCACCGGAGGAATGGGGTTCAAGAAGCCCTTCTTGTCGACGATCAATTCGTTGTAGGGTTCCGCACGCACTACCAGCGGATCGTTTCCCTTCTGGATGGGGACCATCTTGCCGATGCTTGTCTCGATGAGACCGACATAACTTTTGAGCGGGAAAGTCTCGGGAAGATGCGGAGTCAACAAGCCCGTGACGAATTTTGCTCCTTCGTGGATATTTTCGGCCAATATGATATCCAGTGGCGAATCCGGACGTGTCTTGTGTCTCCTTCGGATCGCATGCGACAATTGTTTCGCGATGAAGGGCCAGGCGTTCTTTCCGACCGAAACTCCCATGAGATCCGCTTCAACGATGGCCTTCTCCACCTCCTCCCGTTGGTCGGCGTGCAAGGCAGAGACATCTTCAACCTGCATACGTTCAAGCCCGTCCCGGGAAACCGCCTCCACCACATATCGCTTGTGATGATTCAATTCTTCGACCAATTTGCTGTCGATGTCGATGAATACGACCCTATAGCCGCTTCTGGCGAATACCTGCCCTATGAAGGAGCGACCGATATTGCCACCACCCCATTGTACGAACAGTGGTTTCATCTTCATTTCCCTATGGATTCTTTGTAGGAGCGGACCACCGGCGCAAGCAGATCGGCCTTTTCTCCGGGTCTATTCTCATGGAAGGTGCCCCCGTGATAGGTGCAGGTGAATCCTCCCGATGATGCTCCCCATGCGCAGATATCGATCATGTCGATTGGAGTATCGTGCCGATGTTTGAGTTGGGATGCAAGCGATACGAGTACTCCACCCACGAAGTTGTCGCCACAACCGGTGGTATCCTTTCTCAAGGAGGGGTCTTTCGCCATCATTTCATCCATATGGGCGCTGACCGGCAGGTGGGAGAGTTTGATGGGGGCGATGAGCGGGCCATTGGACCAGACCAACATGTCCAATGCACCCCGGGTGATGATGAGGGCCCCGATTCCGAAGGAGATGAGCGCATCGGCCGCTTCCTTTACCCCATGGGTACCGGTGAGACGCAAGGCCTCCTCTTCATCGGTGACGAGGAGGTCGATATGTTCGTAGGCGCTGTCGTCCCCCAATGGCCATCTTTTGTTGGGGTTGGCCTTTTCGTTGCGGAAATCATAGACGGTTCCCACCACCGTCATGCAGCCCTTATCCTTCGCCCGTTTCAATACGGTGTGCAATCCATCGTGGAGTTTCGGTACGAGGGCGGTTCCGCCCAACAGCAGGATATCGGCATCATAGAAGTGATCCGCAAGGTCTTCAGGCCCGAATTCTCCGGCGGCCCCGATGGTGTTCACGAACGATCTTTCACCCTTGCCATTGCGCTTGGATGGGTCGTCGAAGACTTCTGTGGTGGCTGTCGGTTTTCCCTCCACCGTTTTGAAAACCCGTTTCAATGGGGTATTGTCGATTGTGGAACGCACGATAGCGGCATTGTTGTCGGTGCCCAATGCGCCATAAAAGGAAACCTCGACCTTTTCGTTGGCGAGTATCTGGGCAGCATGCACCAATGCCACCACCGCGGGGCCTCCCAAGTTCACCACATCCGGCTGTCTGCCTTTGGTGATCGATTGGAGGATTTCCGTTCGTTTCATGCCAGTGTAGTGCTCCAAATCCTCACCGAACACCAATCCACCTTCGATTAGTCCTCCATCTCCCCTATTTCTACTCCAAAGGGGCGAAAAGGCCTCCTCACCATAGGAACAATTCATGTAGATCGAATCGATAAGACAACATCCGGCTCCATGTATGCGCATCGGTGCACCTCCTTTCCTATCGAGTATAGGACAAAAACCTAGTTGTTAGAAGTGTGGATTTTTTCTTTTTGATCGGCTACGGGATTCGATAGTATGCCGATCCCCTCGAGTTCGATTGCGATGGTATCGCCGTTTGCCATCACTCCGATACCCGAAGGAGTTCCGGTAAGAATCACATCTCCGGGATACAGTGTCATGATATGGGAAAGATAACTTACAAGATGGGTGCAATCGAAGATGAGGTTGCTGGTGTTCGATGACTGTCGGACAACTCCGTTCAAACGGCTTTGGATGGCAATATTGGTGGGATCGATCTCGTCGGTGATCATTGGACCGAGCGGGAGGAAGGTGTCGAATCCTTTGGAGATGGTCCACTGACCGTCCTTCGGTTGTAGATCCCTCGCAGTCACGTCGTTGGCACAGGTGTAGCCGAGAATGTGTTCAGGGACTTCCGATTTCGCGATATGGGAGGTCACCTTCCCGATCACGATGGCCAATTCGGCCTCATAGTCCACCCGTTGCGACATCGCAGGAAGCACAATCGTCCGGTGGGGACCGATCACGGCACTCGACGGTTTGAGGAATACCACCGGAGATGTGGGAATTGCGATACCGACTTCTTCGGCATGGTCGCGATAATTCAATCCTATGCATACCGCTTTGGAGGGAACGCAAGGGCTCAACAGTTCGACCGATGAAAGCGGAAGGGGATTGTTGACCTTCCCAAACTTCTCGAACGGAGTAGTGGTGATGGGTATAACCATTTCTCCCTCCACCACACCGTAGGTGGGATGTCCCAAGTGTGTGAATCGTACGTATCGCATGGTATTCCTTCCTTTCCGATGATATGATCACTACAGTACCACCAAGTGGGAAACGATGCAAAGGAGATTGTTGGTGTTGGACAAAGTACGTATTCGGTTCATCGTGTGGATCATTGTCACTGTGGGTGTGTACCTATGTCTGGTATCAGGAGCATTTGGCCTTCTCTCGATCGAGATGGCCGTGCTTCCCGATCTGCATATCGGGATCGACGATGAAGGGTTCCGACGGATGATCGAAATCCAAGCCGCTTCGCAACTCGATTACCTGCTGTTCCACGGAATCGACTATCTGTTCATCATAAGTTTCTATCCTCTGTTGCGAAGGTTGGTCGTTCGCTACGCCGTGGGAAGGTTCTTTGCTGTGGGTGCAGGAGTATGCGATCTGCTGGAAAATCTCACGATCGACATCTCCGTGTCGGCCTATCCCCAATTTGTTCCTTTCTCCGCATTCATGGTTCGTGTGGCCACACCCTTGAAGTTCTTCGGGATTGTTGCAGTGTTGGGGGTCCTTGCCTTCGCTATGGGTACCAGGATCCGCGAACGTATGAAAGGTGCTTGAGCAAAACCGACAAATCGCCTACTGTCGTGGCATGCGATCTACCATTCTATTCGATTTGGACGGGACGTTGTTGGATACGTCTCCGGGTATTTTCACGACCGCGAACTTCACCATGAGGGAGTTGGGTTTCAAGGAGCAGAACTCCACACAGTTGCGCAAGTTCGTGGGACCACCTTTGGCAGCCTGCTTCCGAGTGGCATGTGGACTCGAAGAGTCTCTTATTCCGAAGGCCTGCGAAGTGTATCGCACCGAATACACCCGTAGCGGTGCACTGTATCATGCGCATATCTATGATGGGATACCCGAACTCCTCGACACCTTGATTGATCGGGGAATGACGTTGGGTGTCGCGACATTGAAATACGAATCGCTCGCACAACAGATTTTGGCGCACTTCGATCTGGAGCGGCGTTTCTCGGTGATCTCAGGCGCAGACCATTTGGGGACCCTTTCCAAAGCCGACATCATTGTCGAGGCTTTGGAGAGGTTGGGGCAAAAGGATCGTTCGAACGTATTGATGGTTGGCGACACTCCCCACGATATGGATGGGGCTGTGGATGCGGGTGTCTCTTTTGTGGGAGTGGATTGGGGATTCGGATTTTCCCGAGGACATCGGGTGGAACCTACTCCAATGGTACTGGGAATGATCGATGAACCGCAGGGCTTGCTCGACTACCTGTAGTGTTCGACCATCTCGATATAGTGCTTGGCGTTGATGCGAATTCCTTCGATCTCCTCTTCGGTCAATCCACGTACCGCTTTGGCCGGTGAGCCTACGATGAGGGAACGTGGAGGGAACTGTTTTCTTGGTGTGACCAGGGCTCCTGCGGCGACGATGCTCTGTTCGCCGATAACCGCTTCATCGAGTATGATCGCTCCCATACCCACAAGACATTCGTCGCCTATGGTGCATCCGTGGATGATCGCACCATGTCCGATGGTAACTCCAGAACCGATGGATGTGGGCATTCCGGTATTCACGTGCACCACCGCATTGTCCTGAACATTGGTGTTCTCACCTATTGTGATGGATGCCATATCTCCCCTCACCGTGGCATTGAACCATATGCTGCACTGCTCTCCTAGTGTGAGGTCTCCCATCACGTCGGCACTTGGTGCGATCCAAGCGCTTGATGGAATGCTGGGACTCTTGCCTTGGTAGTGGGTTGTCATGTCGTTCCTCCGGGTTCACCATACCCGCAATGTGTACGTTGTGCAACGGCTCTTGCGTCCCTGTGTCTCGCTCGGTACAATCAGATGCTTGTGAAGTCATATGCACGCAACATCGGTTTGAATTATGTGTTCACCTCCTTTTCCACCCTGAATTTTACCCATGGATTGTGGATGATCTATCTTGCTTCGCGCGGGTTTTCCCTCTTCGAACTGGGAATATTGGAAGGTGTGTACCATGTCACCAGTCTTTTGATGGAGGTCCCGACCGGGGTAGTGGCCGATATCTGGGGGAGGAGGGCCAGCAGGATCGCAGGCCGTTGCACCGCTGTTCTGGCCTACGCGATCATGTTCTTTTCCCAATCGTTCCCATTGCAGGCTTTTGCCTTCGCGGCTACCGCGTTGGGCAACAACCTTGAATCGGGTGCCGGAGATGCACTGGTGTACGACTCCCTCCTTATACTCAATGAGGAGAACCGTTACATGCATGTGGCTGGTCGTCAGGAGTTGGTCTACCAACTCACCAGCATCCTTACATTCATGCTGGGAGGGTATTTCGCGCTCCATTCGTATGCGCTGGTATTCGGTCTTTCGATGGGTTTTGCAGCCCTTGCGGCACTGGTGGCACTGGGTTTCAAGGAGCCGGTAAGCTCCGATGCCCCTGGGCATACGAAGGACTTTACTCCAATGTTCATACGAATGTGGCGTTCAGTGGTGGATCAGGTGGTCGAAAGTATCGTGGTGTTGCGTGAGCGCAAGAAGATCCTGTTCTTCATTGTCTTCTCCGAATTGCAATTCTGTTTTCTCACAGTGCTCTTCTTCTACTTGCAGAACCATTGGCTATTGTTGGGCTTCACCGAATTCCATATCGGTATCGTCTTCTCTGCACATGCGATTGTTGCCGGAGTAACGGCGTGGAAGGCCCACAGGATCGAGGACAGGATCGGAGAGCGGGGTGTGCTCACCCTCATGCCGGCTTTGGTGGTGGTGTGCCTGTGGGGTATGATGGCCGGTCGTTGGAGCATTTTGTTCCATATCGCAACTGGATTTTCCGCAGGTTTGCTCATCACGAGTGTGGGTACCTACATCAATCGTTTGATTCCCAGTTCCAGTCGGGCTACGATCCTGTCGTTCCAGAGTATGGTGTTCAGCATTTTCATGATCATGGTATTCCCTCTGATGGGGATCCTTTCCGATAGGATTTCGATCCCATTCGGTTTTCTGGTGATGGCCATCATGGCCACCGTTGTGGTGGGTGTATATCTTATGATTCTCAAGCCATGGTCCATACGCGGCAGGTGATCTCACAGTTCCTGCACTCTTACGAGCATTGATTCGGCCACATCGATGCCTTGCTCAAGCGATTCCCTTCTCTGCCGAACACTTCGATCCCCAGGGAAACGGACAGTTTCTCCATGGGATCCACAGAGTGTTTTGATTCGTTCCATGGTGTGTCTGATCGAGGCGGTCCACGTTTGTAGCTGTGATTCATCTCTTGGTGAGATGGCGATGAATATTTGGGAACAATTGGGCTCTGCAACGGGGATGTCGACGGTTCCCGCTCCCCCGGAAAACATCGCAGCGAAAAGATCGAGCAAGATGGCCAATCCCGATCCTTTCCACATGCCGATGGGCAAGACTTGTCTGGTGGAGAGGATTTCGGTGGGATCGGTGGTCGGTACTCCATTGTGATCGAAACCTCCCGGGTAGGGCAACTTTTCTCCGGTTTCCCTGAGCAGTTCCATTTTTCCATATGAATACTGACTCATCGCCATGTCGAGTACGATGGGCTCGGGTTGAGCCGGAACGGACATCACCATCGGATTGTTGCCTATCGCGTGGGTATGGGTTCCCCAAGGACTCATGTTCGCAGTGGTGTTGGTCCAGCACAAGGCTGCACATCCTGCTTCGGCCGCCTGGTATCCGTAGGTGGCTCCACGCATCCAGTGGGTGGTGTTGGAAAGCGCCACCATTCCCATGCCGTGCTCGTGTGCCAATTCCATCGCCCTCGCCATCGATTTGGTGGCATTCAACGGTCCCGCCCGATGATTGCCGTCCCACTGTTCCCAAGCCCCAAAAGTGGCGGTTCGTTCCAGTCGAGTATCGAGCCGGATCGTGTGGTCACGTATCTGGGTGATGAATCGGGGAAAGCGATTGATGCCATGGCTCGCGATCCCATCTCTGGTATTGTCAGCGAATATGGTGGCGAGCAGGTTGGCTGACTCAAGTTCGAATCCCTCCTTCAGCAGTTTCCCCATGAACAGTTGATGTAATTTTTGGTATTCCATCCTCATCGCAAATCTCCTTCCGTTTTCCGATTGTGCGATACACTTGTTCCGCTGTCAATGAAACACGTACTTTACAATCAACCGAATCGGTAAGGTGGTAATTTTTCATTTGACAATTTCCGCTTGTCTTTCTACGATGATCGGGAGGTTCACAGGTGAAGGTACAAAAATGTGATGTGGTCTATGGCAATTTGAAGGCGAGGATCCATGCGGGAGAGTTCAATGTCGCCCGAAGGTTGCCATCAGAGTTGGAGTTGGCCAGGTATTACGGGTGTTCACGTCCCACGTTGAGGAAGGCGTTGGAGCTGTTGGAATCCGACCACATCATAGTTCGGAAACAAGGTTCGGGATCATTCCTCTCTTCCGAAGGGATGGAGACGAGAAATACCTTGGAGGTTCCCGAGAGGAAAAGTGGCCTCTATGGAATCATTTTTCCCAGTCTTGGTGCCAACTATGTGTTCGACATCATCTGTAGTGAGATCACCAGGGTGCTTGCCCAGCACGACTGTTCGCTTGTGTGGGGAGGCGTGGTGGTTCCGTCTTCGATCAGGTTGATGGATGATATCGAGCAGATTTGCGCGAAATACATCGAGTTGAGGGTTGATGGTGTGTTTCTTGCTCCGATCGAATACACTCCTTTGCGCGATTCTGTGAACAGCTATATCGAACAAGTCTTTGCGACAGCCAATATTCCTTTGGTGCTCATCGATTCCGATTTGTATGAATTTCCCAGACGCAGCGTATACGATTTGGTGAGTCTGGATCATGTGGAGGCGGGGTATATGATCACAGCCCATATGATCGAATCACATGCAAGGAATATCCATTTCTTTTCTCCCCCCATGTCGGCCCATGCGGTGAAGTTGCGCCAGATGGGGTATCGCGAGGCGCTCTACGATGCCGATATTCCGCTGAGACATGAGAGGATCCATGTGGGTGATCCATCGGATACCGAATGTGTTTCAAGGATATTGGTATTCGAACCCCAGGCCATCCTCTGTTCGAACGATGGTACGGCAATCAAGTTGCAGGAGACTTTGCGACGGTGTGGCATGCGGGTTCCCCACGATATCGCGGTGGCTGGTTTCGACAATTTGAGCTATTTGGCACAGATCCGCGTACCTCTTACCAGTGTGTCCCAACCTACCGATAGGATCAGTCGGGAGGCGGTACGATTGATGCTTGAGAGGAAGGCGAATCGCAATCGACCTGCGAGAACCGTGCGGCTCTCCGGGCACCTGGTGGTACGCAAATCGACATCGTTCGGTGAATTTTGAGCATGGGAGAGGCCGTATGGGTAGAATAAAAAGGAGTGCGCTGGTAGCCATCGATGTGGGAACGACGAATCTGACCATGTTGGTGTTCGATGTCGAGACACGCAAGATTATCGATTTCCGAACGGCGCCCAACCATAGGTTCGACACCGGTGATCCGTATGCCTATGCCCAAGATCCATTGGCGATAGAATCCCAGGTGATGCGGATGCTTGCCATGGTGACCGAACCGATCGCATCGATTTGCGTGACTGGTCAGGTGCACGGGATTCTCTATCATGATGCGACTGGTAAGGCATTGTCCCCCCTCTACACGTGGTTGGATCAACGGGGTATGGTTGAAATCGATGGGATATCCACGCAGCGATTGTTGTTCGGGCAAACCGGTTGTCATCTCCCTTCTGGATATGGATTGTTGACCCATTATGCGAATAGGAGGCTACAGCAGGTTCCCGATGGGGCTGCGGGCTTTTGCGGCATTTTGGAGTATGTGACCGGTCGTCTGGTCGGATCTCCGGTCTCCTTCTCGGATCCAAGTTGCTTGGGAACCTATGGAGCGTTCGATCCTGTGGAATCGAAATTCGATCAACGCGTACTGGATGTGGTGTTGGGATCTTTCGGCCCATCGTTTCTTGGGCCGAGCGATCCGTTTTCCATCGCAGGGGAAACCGTGAACGGCATACCGGTGGCCTATGCCGTTGGGGACAATCAAGCTGGCTTTTTCGGCATGGTTCCCAATTGGCACCATGCGGCTTTGGTAAGCATGGGAACGAGTGGACAGGTATCGTTGTTCAGCAAGACGACCGATTGTCCCGAATCCATGGAATTGCGTCCGTTTCTCGGACAGGGGTACTTGCATGTGGGAGCGACACTGTCGGCGGGAAAGTCGTATGAAACACTTGAACGGTTGTTTGCCTCGGTGCTCTCCGAAGCGGGGTTCGATGTGGATGATGAAGCGGTATTCGAAATGATGAAGCGTGCTGCGGGCAAGGTTGAAGATCCCACCAGGCTGCAGGTTGATCCGAGATTCGCCGGATCAAGACAAGACCCGTTCGCAAGGGGATCGTTCACCGGCATCGCATTGGACAACTTGACCGTCGGCAATTTGGTGCGTTCCATGGTGGACGGTATCGTGGGAGAACTGCATTCGTTTGTGGAACTAAAGGATATGCAAGTGGATTCATTGGTGGCCATCGGCAGTTCGGTACGCCGCAATGGACTGTTCAGGGAATCGCTGGAAAGGATCTTCAAGGTGGTGCCGCTGGTTCCCGATGTCTCCGATGGGGCGGCTTTGGGATCTGCCATGATAGGTGGTGTGTCCGCTGGAGTCTTGGACTTGGTAGATGTGGGGAGGATAGTGGCCGATCTCGTGTGAAGCATATGTTTTACCGTATGAATACGTGGTATGATTGAATCTGTTCAGGGGGGAATGATGACATTACGCGACATAAGAAGGCATTCGGTTGAGCGGATGGATGCCGAAGTGGTCCGGTTGGAGAAGCAGTTGCGGAAGATGCGCGATGCCCATGACGATTTGCAGCAGGAGATGTTCGATATCTGTCGAAAATTGAAGGATGCTCCCGATTCGGGTGTTCTGGTCAAAAAGACCGAGGATCTGAAGAAGCGAATTTCCGATTCCATGGTCGATATCCATCATCTCGATGCCCGGATCAGTAGGGTGAAGCATCGTGCCGAACGTTTGCGACGGAACGGGTGATTGCTTTGGTATAGATTAGTGTACTTGCAGAATGGTGGGGTTCTCCTTGATGGAAAGCGTGGTACACTCGGTGTACCTTGAAGGAGGATACCGATGGCAGTTGAGGTGAGCGATAGAATGCGTATCGCACGCATTTTCGGGGAATTGGGGTTGTCCTTGAGAACGGTGTTCCCCGATCCATTGGCAAATCTCGAATACTACCGCAACCACAGATGGTTGTTGGTGAGGAAAAAATCACATCGGATCATCCATGCGGTACCTATGAAGGGCGATAACGATCATTTCGATTTCTGGGAGGAGTGGTGTTCCGTGGACGATGGTCCTGTGGTGCACCATATCCTTTTCAAGTGCGAACCTCCGGTTCCTTATCATGAAATCTACGAGCCTCCCGAAACACACGATGGTCTTCATCCCAAGGAGATCTATGGATGCAACTGGTATGTGG
>Ga0334898_1002118_pt1 | contig 19146 bp, 18 predicted proteins | sample GraSluR3_MG_10_FD_207228 | JGI IMG/M metagenome (GOLD analysis project Ga0334898, IMG submission 207228) | Sludge microbial communities from methane-producing bioreactor in Wageningen University, Netherlands - Granular Sludge_3_08-R3 | ecosystem: Engineered > Bioreactor > Anaerobic >... | reverse complement strand
GTTCATCATTGTCATTTGATCGTTTTCACGGGAAGAAGTTACAGATTGGAGCACTCTAACATTAGAGGCTAAACAGTTAATCCCGGGTTCTGGATTTTTATCTGGCCAAGTACTGTATTTACTAGTTGCCAAAAACAAGAAGAACAAGGGGGCACCTTTTGGGATGACTGCAGCATCGTAAAACACTCCTGTTTTAACTGTAATTAACTGTTATACTTACATGAGAATGATTAAAATTGGTGAATTATAAATATAATTGATTTTGTTTATTAGTTCAACAGAGGTGTACCAAAATGGGAATAAAGGAAGTAGCTAAACGAGCGGGCGTTTCAATATCGACAGTCTCTAGAGTAATAAACAAAAGTGCGAAAGTATCGGAAATAAAGCGTAAGAAGGTCCTTGAAGCGGTTAAAATCCTTGGATACAAACCGAATGATCTTGCTCGAGGCCTAAGAAATATGACTACTTCAACTGTTGGAGTAATAATACCAGATATAACAAATCCATTCTTTCCAAGTGTAATAAGAGGTGCAGGCGACATTCTTCACAAAGCGGGAATAACACCCATGATTTACAACTCAGACGGAAATATAAGCTTGGAAATTGAAGAAGTAAACAACTTACTTAGTAAGAGAGTTGATGGATTACTTTTCATGCACGCCGGTGAAAGTCAAAAGGTCATAAAGATTATTGAGTCAACAAATATACCAGTTGTCTTTTTAGACAGAACTGAAGATGGGCGTTTCTCGTCTGTGATAAGTGATAATATAACCGGAATGAAGAGTATTGCAGAACTTGCTTATTCCCTGGGGCATAGAGATTATTGGTATATTGGTGGAGAATCAGGGATTTCTAGTGCGAGGGAAAGATTAGAAGCAATCAAAGAGTTTGAAGAAACTCATCCAGACATTTCTGTAGTTTACGAGAGTTCAACTTTTTCGTACGAAGGTGGAGTAAGTTCATTTGAAAGTCTTTCAGAGAAATTCCCATTACCCAGCATAATTATTTGTGGAAACGATCTGCTAGCTTTTGGTGTCATTGATTCATGCATCAAAAAAGGTTTGAAAGTTCCGCAAGATATATCTGTTACGGGATTCGATGACAATTTTCTGGCAGCACATTATGACCCCCCTCTTACTACCGTTCAACAATCTTCCTATGAACTTGGAGCTACCGGAGCTAAGCTTCTTCTTGAGTTTATTTTCGGCAAGAGGAAGAGACCAGTTACAAAAGTGCTTCCTGTCAGTTTGATTGTGAGAAAGTCCACAAATGCTCCTAATAAGAAGCTTAAAGCTTGAGTGTGGTCGCTTCAACGAAAAAGTATTAAACTACTGTTCAGTAAACAATCTATCGAACCTACAAAAAATCTGTGATTCTTCATCTTAATTGATATCTTACATTCAATCTACTCACATGGATTAATCCATCCAAATAGCTCATTTTAAGTCTTTCGTATCTTCCGGAAAAGTTAATATTCGAGAGCTTATAAGAGGTTTGTATACCGAAAACATGAACAATATCGATATAATCACGGCTAATCGTGGTTATTTGCAATCAGGGGGCTATGGAGACGCAAATTTGGAGTTCTTTATCTAAAGCCAATTATGCTAGTATAAATGTGCACAATCTTTAAGGTTACAAATTCTATTTTTTGGGGGATGCTTCTGAAAACCTTTTCATAGTTCTGGTCGATTCTTAGACAAATCAAGCGAAGAAGAATGCAGGTAGATTTGATTTGCAGAGCTTATGAAAACCTTTTCTTGAATGATTGTATCTAATGCCGTTAATTTCAGGAAGTGAGCAGATGATAGTAGTTGTTGGAAGTACAAATTTCGATATAGTTTTGAAGGTGCACCATTTGACCAGAGAGGGCGAAACCTCTAGTGCGAGTCTTTTGCAACAGTATCTAGGAGGAAAAGGCGCGAATCAGGCTATAGGTGTAGCAAAATTGAATTCTAAGTGTTGTTTTTTGACTTCTCTCGGGAATGATTGGGCAGGAGGTTTTCTTTCTAATAAGCTTTCGGAATTCGACATATCGCTTTTTGCAAATCGTCCCGACGATTTTTCTGGACAGGCATTTATTGAAGTTGATGATTTAGGCGTCAATAGAATCATTATATATCCCGGAGCTAACGGATCTCTTAATAAGGACTTTATAGATCAAAATTCCCATATATTGTCGAAAGCCGATCTTATTCTTCTTCAGGGGGAAATTCCATGGAGCACAAATCTGTATATTTTGGAAAAGTACGGAAATAAGTGCCCTATAATTTTCGATCCTGCGCCTGCAGTTCCTATTATGCTTGAAGGCATTGAAAAAGCGACCTACTTAACGCCTAATGAAAGTGAGTTCTCTATTCTTTCAGGAAGACAATACAAATCATTAGAGGAGATGATAGAGGCCGCTCGCCTTTTCCAGAGGAGTATAGGAAGTAATCTCATTCTGAAACTCGGAGAAAACGGATGCGCATACTTCTCTGATACAGAGAGTTTTTTTGTTTTCCCAATTGAGGGGCTTGAGGTTGTAGATACAACTGGTGCTGGGGATAGTTTCAATTCAGCGCTGGCTGTTGCACTTGAAAGTGGAGAAAATATAAGAGATGCCGTTAAATTTGCTGTTTTAGCTTCAGGAATAAGTACAATGAGTGAAGGTACATCTTCAGCAATGCCAACAGGATTAGAAGTTCGGAAGTTGAAGAGCAAGCTGAGTGAAAATCAACCAGAACTAGTAGATTTGGATGATACAGAAAGTTATCTACAGTACGTCCAATATCTCCATAAAAAATAGATAGAAAGAAATTGGGTTCTTTCCGAATCGAAAAAGAAGGTTAAGTGAGGGAACAAAATGGATCAGAAACCTTTTTTGGTAATGAAAAATATTAGTAAGTCATTTCCTGGTGTACAAGCACTTAAGGGTGTTGATTTTGATCTGCGGAAATCCGAAGTACATTGTATTTTGGGGGAGAACGGAGCAGGTAAATCGACGCTTATAAAAATTTTGAGTGGGGCTTTAAGAGAAGATTCAGGAACCATCACAATTGATGGAGAACCAGTGGTGTTAGATTCTCCCGGGAAGGCACATGAGCTCGGCTTCGCAACAATATATCAAGAATTCAATCTCTGTCCAAATTTATCAGTTGCGGCGAATATATTCCTGGGTTCAGAAAAGTCATTTAAGAAGCGGGGAATGATTGACAAAGCAAAAATGAGGGAGCAATCGAAAGAATATTTGAGCAAATTGGGAGTTAATATTTCACCCGCCGCGAAAATCAGTTCATTAACAGTTGCCCAGCAGCAAGTCGTGGAAATCAGTAAGGCTCTATCCAGTGGTGCAAAAATAATCATTATGGACGAACCCACAGCAGCCTTATCGGGTGATGAGGTTGATAAACTGTTTGATGTAATTAGATACCTTAAGGAAAACGGGGTGAGTATTGTTTATATATCTCACCGTCTTGATGAAATATTTGAAATTGGAGATCGGATAACGATATTGCGTGATGGCACTAAAGTACGGACTTTAGAAAGTACAAATGAGGTTTCCAGGAATGAGCTTGTTGCTCTTATGGTTGGGCGAAAGCTTGAGGATTGGATACCGAAGGTTAAAACCGAAAAGGGGAAAGAGATTCTCAGGGTCTCTAATCTGAGCAAAACAGGGGTATTTGAAAACATAAGCTTTTCCTTATACCAAGGTGAGGTGCTTGGCTTTTCTGGATTAGTCGGTTCAGGACGAACGGAAGTTATGAGAGCTATTTTCGGCGCGGATCCATATGATGAAGGCATGATTTGGTTTGATGGTGAGAAAATTAAGAAGAATGCCCCGTCAAAATTGATTGCATCAGGGATGTACCTTCTTCCAGAAAACCGTAAGGATCAAGGATTAATCTTGCAAATGTCTGTTTGCCAAAATATAACTCTTCCAAAACTAGAACGGATTTCGAGTGTCTTAAAAATATCTGGGAAAAAAGAAAGAGAGGCAGTTAACCGTTATAAGGAAGAATTAAGCATAAAAACACCCAGCATTCGTAGATTGGTTAAATTTTTAAGTGGGGGCAATCAGCAGAAATGTGTTTTGGCGAAAAGCCTGTTCTCTGAATCAAAATTGCTGATTTTTGACGAGCCAACAAGAGGAATTGATGTTGGAGCTAAGTCAGAAATATACGATCTAATAAATAGACTTGTTGCTGACGGTATAGGAGTTATTGTTGTTTCTTCTGAACTCCCGGAAATCTTGGGATTGTGCGACAGAATAATAATCATGCGCGAAGGAATTATTGCAGGAGAGGTTGAAAGAGAGCAAGCAACCCAGGAATTCGTTATGCAGCTAGCTCTCGGAGAAGGGGGATTAAACTAGATGTCTAATGTTGATGTAAGTTCCGATAGTAAGCAGATTGGCAAGAGTTCATTTAGAGATTTACTGGTATCGCAGTATTTTGTCATCATAGTTATTCTTTTAGCTATGGGAATAGTTATGTCCTTTCTTTCTCCGGTTTTCTTGACATCTAGGAACCTCTTGAATGTACTTCTCCAAACCTCGATAAATATTACAGTTGCTGTTGGTGTTACCATGGTAATTCTAACAGGAGGAATTGACCTGGGTGTTGGCTCTGTTGTTGCTTTAACAGGAGTGACCCTCGGGACCATGCTTAAAGCGAATGTGCCGATTCCGCTTGCCTTCTTGATGGCCGTGCTTGTTGGAGCGCTTACCGGTATAATCAACGGGTTATTGGTATCTAAAGGAAGGGTGCCGGCCTTTGTGGCGACACTTGGAATGATGAGTGCAGCAAGAGGCTTGTCTTTGATAATAACAGGCGGGCAGAGTATCTATGTTTTTCCCAAGAGTTTTCTTAACTTCTTTGGGATAGGGTATCTCTGGTTCATACCGATGCCCGTTGTTATTGCATCGGTTGTGGTTATTGTGGCGCAGTATTCTCTAAGTCAAACCCGCTTTGGAAGATATGTATATGCAATCGGTGGAAATTCCGAAGCTGCTAGACTTGCCGGTGTAAAAGTTACCCTTATGATTGTAATAACTTACATGATTGCGGGTATAACTTACGCAGTTGGCGGTACTATCCTTACCGCTAGACTCAATTCGGCACAGCCTATAGCGGGAGTCGGATATGAACTTGATGCGATTGCTGCGGCTGTAATTGGTGGAACAAGCCTTTCTGGAGGAGTTGGAACGATATGGGGAACAGTTTTGGGCGCTCTTATAATGGGAGTTTTGAGAAACGGACTAAATCTTCTTAATATTTCGTCGTACATTCAACAGGTATTGATCGGAACAGTCATTGTAGGGGCAGTTCTCATTGATAGAATGCGGAATAAGGCGTAGATTTGGGTTTGCGTTCAGGGATTCATTTGTTCTATTGATATTGATATAAATGGCTCTATGTTCTTAAGTAAGCAAGCAAGAGGAAAAGGACCAATCCCAAACTCAGTTTTTGTAGGCTGAGTAGGAACAAAAAAGGAGGTATTTCAATGAGAAGAACCAAAGTGTTAGTGGCTATTTTGTTGATTTTGATGCTTTCCGTAGTCTCTGTCGCAGCTCCAAGAATAGCCCTAATAATGAAAACACTAACAAATCCATTCTTCCTTACGATGAAGGATGGGGCAGTTCAGGCTGCCAAGGATTTTGGTGTTGATCTGACAGTTGTTTCTGCTGAACTCGAAACGTCAATTATGCAGCAGATCTCACTGATCCAGGACATGACAACTCAGCAAGTCGATGCAATCGTAATTGCTCCAATCGACTCCAAAGCGGTTGTTCCAGCACTCGCAGAAGCTCAGAAGGCTGGTATTCATATTATCAACATTGACAACGCGATTGATCCAGTCGCTGCAGAAGCTGGTGGACTTGATGTCGAGATCTTCATCAGTGCGGATAACACCATTGGTGGTCAGCTTGCAACAGCTTACCTTGCCGCTCTACTTGGTGGAAGCGGAAAGGTTGCAATGTTGGAAGGAATTCCGGGTGTTGAGAATGCTGAAGGTAGAAAGAGAGGCTTCTTGAACGTTGTAGAACTCTTCCCCGGTCTCGAAATAGTTGCTATGCAAACAGCAAACTGGGAAACTGAACAGGCATTGAACGTTTTCAGTAACATTCTTCAGGCCCATCCAGATATAGACGGTCTGTTCTGTGCAAACGATATGATGGCTCTCGGTGCAATTCAGGCAATCGAAGCAGCTGGGAAAACAGGAGAAATTTACGTTACTTCTTATGATAACCTCGACGCCGCACAGGCAGCTATTCTCGAAGGTACAATGCATGCAACAGTCGAGCAGAATCCTTACCTGATGGGTTACTACGGTATTGAATATGCTCTTAAAGCAATAGCAGGAGAGGAACTCCCTGATCAGTTCATGGTTCCGCTTTCTTGTGTTGACAAAGCGTTGTTGACCGGTGAAAGGTGGTAATCCCCTTTTAGGGATTTAAGTGTTTTAGCAAAAACGGGGGGACTTGTAGCGAAGTCCCCCGATATGGAATCTCAGTTCTAAAACGAAGTTGTTTCATTACACCACAGTTCTTTTGAAACAAGTACTGAACCCCAATGTTTTTAATAAGGAGGTAGTGAGTAGTGAATAGGAAAATTATAACAGGAATCCTGTTGGTAGTGTTTTTAGTGAGTGCGGTAGCCACTTTAGGAACACAGAAGGTCATCCTTGATACTGACTTTGGATCATTTGGTGATGACGCTCAAGCATTGTTCATTCTTCTTGCACATCCTGAGGTCGAACTACTAGGCATTACAATCGCCCCAGGAAATGTGTGGCTTGAGAATGGAATCGCCAATGCTTTAAGAGATCTTGAATTGATTGGCAGAACCGATATTCCTGTAATTCCAGGTGCTGCTGAACCTTTGATGGGAAGCAGACAGTCTTGGCTTGATGCAGAGCAGAAGATCTGGGGTAATGTGGAGTACATGGGTGCCTATTCCAGACAGAGACCGGAAAGTTGGGAAGATTTAGAGGTTTGGGGTAAAGTTCCTAGCACAAAACCGCTCGAGGGTATTACTGCAGTTGACTTCATGGCAGAACAGATCAGGAAGTACCCCGGTGAAGTCACCATAATTGAGCTTGGGGCCTGTACAAATCTTGCGCTGCTTGTCAGAGAACATCCCGACGTAGTCCCTCTAGTAAAACAGGTCTTCTATATGGGTGGAGCGATAGACATCCGCGGTAACACAAACACTGCAGCAGAATTTAACTTCTGGTTTGACCCGGAAGCTGCCCATATAGCAATAAGCACCCCATGGAAGAGACAGGTCATGTTCCCACTGGACGTTTGCGAAATTACTTTCTACACCAAGAATGAATTTGACAGAATTATAGCCCCCGGCGCAGAAGGTCCAGTAATTGATATGTTCAAGCAGAGCCATACAAGCAGATTCGAAAGTGACCCAAACAGAACTTCTTTCGTTTGGGATGTCATGGTTGGTGCTTACTTTGTTGATCCTAGCATAGTAAAAACCAAGGAATTGCGATACGTTTACGTCGATTACTACTACGGTCCGAACTATGGCAGAAGTCTCGGCTTCCACGAATCTAGAAACAGAGATTTTGACAATCCAGAGAACTTCCCTGCGAATTCTCAGTTGATAGAGGTTGTGTACGAGCTCCACGAAGATCTGTTCTGGAACGTATTTATTGATGCAATGCGCTCCTATAAGTATTGATTGGTTTATTACTGGGGGGGACAGTCCCCCCCAGTTGTTTTTTTTATTCCAAAATAGTGGGGTTTTAGTATTGATAAGAGAAACAGAGAATTTTGTGAGTTCTTTTTAACAAAATTCTAGAAAGGGGTAGATTGCCTTTATGACACTTCTACTCTAAACAAGGAGGAAAGAAGTATGGGCATCAGAAAAGGGTTACTAGTAGTTCTTCTGTTAGCGGTTCTTGCTGTTTTTGCGTTTAGTGCAGAAAAGCAGAAAGTAATTCTAGATACGGATATGGTCTTTGGTTTTGATGATGGTATCTGTATCCTAAGTTCCCGAAAAGTCTAACGATGAAAACCTTGTAAAGGGTTGAAAAGACTGAGTTAGGGTTGTTTTCTCTAGGTTTATGCCTCGTTATATATTATAATGCATGTAACGAGGTGAAGAGATGGGGATTGTCTATCAGAAGAACAAGAAAACTGGAATCACATATGTCTACAAAAACGAAGCCTATTGGGACAAGGAAAAACAACAGTCCAGAGCCAAGAGAACCTTAATCGGCAAGCTGGATCCAAACACTGGAGAAATCGTACCGACGAGGTCATACAGGAAGGATAGCATTTTGAAAAAGCCCGGTTCAGTTTCCATCACCAAAATCCGCAGGGATTTCTATGGTGCTTGCTATCTTCTCGATCAGGTTGGAAAGATCACCGAAGTTGAGGCAGATTTGAAAGCCTGTTTCCCCGATCGTTATAGAATGATTCTGTCTATTGCCTATTATCTTATTCTCGAAGAGAACAACTCCCTTAGTAGGTTTTCACATTGGCAGAGATTGCATGTTCATCCTTATGGAGAAGACATACCATCACAGCGCAGCAGTGAGCTGTTCCAATCTATTTCCGAAGAAGAGAGGATGATGTTTTTCAAGAAGCAGGGCAGACGTAGAATTGAGAAAGAATACTGGGCCTTTGACATCACTTCCATCTCCAGTTATTCAGAGACACTGAGACAGGTAAAGAAAGGAAGAAACAAAGAGTACGAGAGACTACCTCAAATCAACCTCGCCCTTCTCTTCGGTGAACAGTCTGGACTTCCCTTTTACTACCGGAAGCTCCCTGGCAATATCACCGACGTGAAAACGGTCAAGCAACTTATGGCTGAATTCAATGTCATGGGATACAAAAAGGTAAGTGTCCTTCTTGACAGAGGCTTTTATAGCAGAGAGAACATCAACCTGCTCTTCAAGAACCACCAGAAATTCATCATCGGGGTCAAACTGAACCTGAACTATGTAAAAGAGACCCTGGAAGAAGAGCGTGAAAACCTCCAACTCTGGTCAAATCTGCAACCCCAGTTTGGAGTATATGGCTTGTGCCGGACAATCCAGTGGGAATATGAACAGGAAAGACCCAATAAGGGAGATGTTCTCAGCTCGAAAAGACGGGCATATCTTCATCTTTTCTACAATGGTGAGAAGGCAGCCAAAGATCAGGCAGAGATGAACGATTATCTGACCATACTATACAATGATCTGGTAAACAACACACGCGAAGAATCCCGCATGAAGGACTATGATAGATTCTTCACTGTTACCAGTACACCAAAAAGGGGCAGGAAAGTCACACCGAAGGAAGAGGCGATGCGTGAAGCGGCAAGAAACTATGGCTATTTCGCGCTGCTTTCCAATGAAGTCAACGATCCCTTCGAGGCCTTATCTCTCTATCGCAGTAAAGACATAGTGGAAAAGGGGTTTGGGAACCTCAAGGATCGTTTGAATTTCCGTAGAATGCAGGTTTCCTCAGAACTATCACTGAATGGAAAGCTGTTTGTCGAGTTTGTCGCATTGATTTATCTTTCCTACATAAAGAAGAAGATGCAGGACACCGGTCTCTTCGATAACTGGACATTGCAGGGTCTCCTCGACGAACTGGACACCATTGAAAGGTTTGAGTATCCCGAACATGGCCGCTTGATCGGAGAAGTCACTAAGAAGCAGAAGGATATCTATGCCAAACTGGGTATGAAATCACCCTCGTTATAATTTCCGGGAATGCAGGCTGTATGGTAATGCTGGCAAATGCTCCAAATATTGATTTGCTTGGTGTAGTTACCAACTATGCTCACAACTACGTGGCGATAGAGGCTGCTGCGGGAATAAGACAGCTTGAGCTTATAGGTAAAGCGGACGAAATTCCTGTCTTCATGGGCTGCCCCTATCCGATAAATGCATATCGCGTAACTAATAAAGATTACGCGGCATGGGAAAGTACTTTCCTTGGGCGTAACGCTACCAAGTCAAATCCCGATCCGGAATCTTATGAAGCTTACCTCGCAGATCCAGGAGTTCCTCGCTGCGGGAATCCTGTAACCCCAGTTCAGGAAGAGCATGGCGTGACATGGATGATAGAGACTATAAGAGAAAATCCCAATGAAGTAATAATTGTGGCGATCGGATCGATGACAAACATAGCGGCTGCGATATTGTTGGATCCGGGAATAGTACCGCTTGTTAAGGAAATACATTTCATGTCTTCTGCGTGGGACATCCCTGGTAACACGACACCTGCAGCTGAATACAACATCTGGTATGACCCTGAAGCTGCCCACGCTGTATACCGAGCTCCATGGAACAGAATGGTGTTCAATTCCTTGGACGTTGATCAGTACTATAAGTACAGAAAGGAAACCCACGACCAGATAAAGCTTGCAAACACACCTATAACCAGAATGTTGGATGAAATGTATGGTGCAAGGTTTGAAGAAAATCCTGACAGAGAAGTCAGTATTTGGGATTTGCTAAGTGCTGCATACGTCATCGATCCAACGCTGTTCACAGAAATTCAGACACGCTGGGTAGACGTAGATACAAACTACGGCCTCAACTATGGTAGAACAGTAAGCTGGAAACGCGAAGGAACACAGGCACCTGGGACACAGAAGGCAGATATTCTATGGAAGATGGACGAAGAAAGATTCTGGGATCTTTTCGTTGAACTAGTAACGATGGTTCCGGAAGATCCAGTTAATCCAGAATGGTAATTTGAACAGTAATTATTGAGAGGTTTAAATCGTTAACCGATTGATTGATGTTCAGTGAGGCTTAAGATAATGTGTTTCTTCATTCTATTCATTTAAGCCTCACGTTCTTTAAGATCATTAGTTTCAGTTTCGTTTATTGATCCGTTCATGAAGCAAGTAAAGCCAGACAAAGCAGACGTTTTTACCTTGCAACCCTCCTTTTGGAAAACAGCCGGCAGTTTATTTTGATTGTCGGCTGTTTGCTGTATGTATTGAGTATTTAACGAAGATGATTTGATTGTGTCAATTCAAAATGAGGATAAACATAAAAAATGGAAATAAATCCGGGAGTCTAATATATTAGCTAAAGATTCAGCTCCACATAGATATCATTTAACTGCTCCTGTGTTATCCCAATATACCTTAGGGTAATAGCCGGTGAAGAATGGTTAAGCATCTTCTGAATGTACTCCAAGGCCACACCCTTCTTATACAGGTGATAACCGAAGGTCTTACGAAGTGTATGCGTACCTATCCCCTCATTCAATCCCACCATATTGGCGTACCTGTTGAGCATCTGCCAGGCGGCTATGCGAGTAATTGGTTGCAGAGAGCCGTCATCTGTCTTGCGGGATGAGAAAACTGGGTCATCAGGGTTCACATTTGCCAGGGCATCGTAGTAGAGTTTCAAAGCTTCCGCGACTGACCTGTTTATCATAAAGCTTTTTATCTTCTTAGTTTTTATCTCGACTACATTCAACTGATCTCCGGCCTTCAGAAGTCTACCTCCACCGTTTATTAAGCTGCTCCACTTGAGTGCAAGGATATCTGAAATACGAAGGCCTGTATTTATTCCCAAAACGAACAAAAGCAGGTCCCGGTAGTTGGATTCACCCTTCATAATGGACTTCATCGCATCGATTTTCTTCGTATCTCGTATCGGCTGGACTTCCTTCATAACATCACCTCGTAAAACGCTCTCTGACGCATTTTCTTTCCCCGGACCTTCATATATGTATTAGCAACACCAAAAACGCAGAATGGGGCGTTTAGAAGGGAAATAGCCCGAGCTGGACCGGTTTTGAGTCTTGCCTATCTCTCAAATACCTTGGCCTGACCACCGAATAATTGTGTCTATGTCTTATCCTGAGCTGCTTACGCAAATATCTGGTAGCCATAGCCTGGTTCGGGAATATTTTCGTTACGAATGTAGCGCGCTCGGAGATCCTACCAAAAATGATAGTTACTGGATACCCTACGAAGGTATATTGATGTTCGTCGCTAATAAAATAGAACCTTCTCATATTGTTCTCGGGCATAACTTTCTCGAGGTAAACCGATGGCATTTGAGGCCTCCGTGTCCAAATTCAATAATTTAACATAAATAGATATTATCACATATTAAGTAAAATACAAAATTGAAGAGAGATAGCATCGGAGGTAGAGATTCGATTGAAGCCTTTACTGGCAGTGGGATAGGGGAGAATTAGTGAATTTAACATAATACTCTTGTGTTAAATAGGGAGGATTGTTTTTCTGCTCGTTTGATGTGGATGAACAATGAAGATAGAACCTTTATACCACTATGGTTCTTACGCAACCTTATGTTTTCTATTCCCTTTCTAGGCGTACACTCCCAATGACAATACCAATAAACTCATATTCACTATGCCACGCGTAGCGGTCTACAAACGTGTCTTCATAATCGGGGTTGTCGCTTTTCAGCAGCACGCCGTTGCTCTGCTGATAGAAGCGCTTGATGAAGGCATCATTGCTATTAGTCCTTACAAGAGAAGGCTGACCATCTCGATCCGGTCTCGGCTGTTTTCTGATGAGGGCAATTTCACCGTCTTTGCACAGCGGAAACATTGAGTTGCCTCTTACGATTAAGTCGAAATCCTCGTCACGAAATTTAGGCATCGTGTAAAGTATCTTCTCCTTTGGGGGAAGACCGATGCCAGTAGACACATTCTCTAGTACAGGCACATATTCACGAGTGTTCACGGCCGAGTATTTGCCTACCCCTGTCTCCCTATCAGTTAAACCCAAAAGATAATCTGTTGATACCCCAAGAAGATTAGAAAGTTTTGGAAGCACAACTGCAAGAGGAAATCTTGTGTCGTGTTCCCAATGATGAATTGCAGAAATAGAAAGGTCAAGCTGCTTGGCTACGTCCATTTGCGTAAGCCCTTTCTTTTCCCTGAGTTCCCTGAATCTCTGACCGAAAGTCAATCCAAAACACCTCTCATTTCTCAAGCAAATCGTATGCCGTTATTAGCACTAAAGATGCCTTGTTTTTAATGAAGAATGTTGTAACCAGATATCAGGCTGGATCTTCTTAAAGGCCGATATACTGATACACTTCTGCGTCAAATGCACAGTAGTCGTCAAATCCATCCCAATCTGTGTCAACCCATCCGTAATCAGTATTGTCAATAACGACGCGATAATACTCTCCTGGAATCAGTGAGTCAGAATAGAAAGTGTAGCTTCCTGAATAAACTGTTGAGTGATCCGCGACACTTACTTTGTTTGAGCTAACAAAGTCTCCAAATTGGTCTAGAGTCATTATCCATATTTCAAAGCCGTAGCTAGGAGCCGTAGAACAGTTGATAGAAACCTTAACTTCCGTACAGTTTGAACTTGCATAGATCAGATAGGAATAAGTGTAATAATGCTCTGGAAGCACATAGTAATCCCATTGATCGACTAGCGCCCATTTTCCTTGACTTACGGGAATAAGTATACAACCTGAGAGAAGAATGGTAATAACGATCAGTAGTCCTAGAAGCCCCGTAATTCCTTTATGCAAGATTCACACCCCCCTTGTTTTATTGAAATCCTGAGTCTTCCGTTAAGCAATTGTTTGATGACTTCCAAATGAAATCATAACATCGTTACTTCAAATAACGACGGCGTTAATATAGTTTCGTTTGATCAATAACTTGAAAGACGCTTAGTATCAGAATAAATGAGGGATATATGTTTTACTGTTTTGATTTCAATGTAACAAAGTCTATCATTTAGTTGATGACCAAAAAGGGGGCGAGCAAATGAAAAAAACAAGTTTCTTCATTTTGCTTTTGCTAACAACCGCAGTAGCTATGTTGGTTCTTTCCTCATGTGTTAGCCAGGTTTATCCAAACATGTTAGGCAAATGGGAGGTCTTTATTTATCAAGTAGCACCCGTGGGAATATTCCTAGATTTTTACATCACGAATCAATCAGGAGGAGTTTTTAGCGGTGAGGGTGTTGTTCCTGATGGTGTTTTTGGAACGATATTTGGACTGGTGCAGCCGAATGGGGATGTGGCAATTGCCATATCTGTCACGGTAGAACATAGCACTGATCAAAGTATGTCTTTCCAAGGAAAAATGATTTCAGTTAACGACATGTCTGGGGACTATACTATGTTCAAAAATAACCAAGTTTTGTATACGGGGTTTTGGACTGCTCACAGATAGTTGTTGAGTAACCCGTAGCTATTTGAATAGCAGGCCTAACGGTTGCGATCTAAAGCGGGGGATCCCATGTTTTGTGCTATACTCACTATACACATACTGTGTGTATAAGGCGGTGATCGCATGAAAGATATCCAGGAAACCAAAGAAAGACACAATATCATGATGAAGCCTTCTTCATGGAAGGTTCTGAAGGAGCTCAGGCGCGTACAGGGCAAGAGCGCCAGCGAAATCATTGAGACGGCTCTATGGAATCTCATAAAGACAGAAGGCTACAATTCGATGTACTTCAAGATAATGGCCACTAGCGAGCCGTGCGACCCCGAAGAGAATGAAGAACTCACAAGGATACTGGATCAGATGACGGAAGAGGATCTGGAAATCGTCGATAGTTATGAGTTACCGGATTAGCTTCACGAGATCGAGCAAACGGCAACACGAAAAGCTCGATACCGCGGTTAAGAATAGAATAGACAAAAGCTTTCGACAGCTCGTTGATTACTACGGCGGAAAGGCGAGCAAGAAACCGGACGTCAAAAGTCTTTCAGGCAAATACTACGGACTTCTTCGGTTAAGAGTCGGCGATTACAGGATCATTTTCCAGGTCCGGGGAGAAGAGTTTGTAATACTCGTGGTTCAGATAGTTAAACGCGGAGACGCCTATAGATAAGCTCAATAGATGGTCTGCATTGTAGGTCGAACAAGATACTCATTTGGTTTAGATTGTAACACTTACTATAATCTTGATTGAGAACCTTTGCTGATAGCCGGTATCGGTTATCGGAAAGACGTTGGAGTTCTTATTTTTCGTGGAACGGAGACCAAATGAAAATAATCGACAACATTCGAGAGACTCTTAAGGATGATCTGACAGCAACCATTAGCGACAGGAGCAAGATAGACATTGCCGCGTCATGCTTCTCCATATATGCCTTCCAGGTACTCAAGGAACAGCTTGAGGGTGTCGATGAGCTGCGATTCATATTCACTTCTCCCGCCTTCGTGGTGGACAAGACGAAGAAGGAAAAGCGAGAGTTCTATATTCCCCAGCTGAACCGCGAGAAAAGCCTCTACGGTACGGAGTTCGAAGTCAAGCTTAGGAATGAACTCACCCAGAAGGCGATAGCGAGAGAATGCGCCGACTGGATTCGAAGAAAGGCCTCTTTCAAAACCAATGTGACCGACGAGAGCATGGGTGGCTTTATCAACGTCAAGAATGGGTCTGAACAGATCACTTACATGCCAGTAAATGGCTTCACAACGGTCGATATCGGCTGCGAAAAGGGGAAAAGCATATATAACATGGTCAACAGGTTTGAAGCTCCATTCAGCCTGGAATATTTCAAACTGTTCGACGAAATCTGGAGAAACCAGCAGAAGCTTCAGGATATAACAGAAAGAGTTATAGAAAATATCACGGCAGTATATAAAGAGAACCCTCCAGAGTTCATCTACTTCGTTACCCTATACAATATCTTCAGCGAATTCCTTGAAGACATCTCGGAGGATGTATTGCCAAACGAGGCTACCGGGTTCAAGGAAAGCGCGATATGGAAGAAGCTTTACAACTTCCAGCGTGATGCAGCTTTGTCCATAATAAACAAGCTGGAGAAGTTCAACGGCTGCATACTTGCGGACAGTGTAGGACTTGGAAAGACATTCACTGCACTTGCTGTAATCAAATACTATGAGAACAGGAATAAATCCGTTCTTGTGCTCTGTCCGAAGAAGCTGAATGACAACTGGAATACTTTCAAGATGAATCTTCTCAACAATCCGATCGCTTCCGACCGATTGCGCTACGATGTTCTCTATCATACGGATCTTTCACGTACTAGCGGAACTACAAACGGAATCCCTTTAGACAGGCTAAACTGGGGGAACTACGATCTTGTAGTCATAGACGAGTCACACAACTTCAGAAATGGCGGTAGAACCTACGGAGAGGGTGGCGAAAAAGAGAACCGTTATTTTAGACTGCTGAACAGGGTTATAAGGACGGGTGTGAAGACTAAAGTGCTTATGCTTTCAGCTACTCCGGTCAACAACCGCTTTACTGATCTCAGAAATCAACTTGCGCTGGCATATGAAGGTGATGAGGAACAGCTAAATGAAAAATTGAACACGCAGTCATCTCTGGATACGATATTTAGACAGGCTCAGACCGCCTTCAACAGGTGGAGCGAATATGATCCAGAGGCAAGAACAACTGAAAATCTTCTGAAGATGCTTGATTTCGATTTCTTCGAGTTGCTGGATAGCGTCACCATAGCCCGTTCCAGGAAACATATCCAGAGGTATTACGATACGTCGGATATCGGTCCATTCCCGAAGCGAAACAAACCGATTTCTATTCGCTGCGGCCTGACAAACCTCCCGAATGTAATAGACTACAACGACATCTATGAGTACCTGTCATCTCTCAATCTCAGCATCTACACTCCCTCATATTTCATCCTTCCAAGTAGAGTGGCTAAGTATGAGCGTCTATACGGATCAGATATGGGTAATGTTCGTTTCAAGCAATCCGATAGAGAATATGGAATCCTGATACTCATGAGGATAAACCTCCTGAAACGTCTTGAGAGTTCCGTCTACGCCTTCCGCTTGACGCTCCAACGCATTCTTGAGTTAATAGACAATACGATTGAGCAGGTAAGAAACTTCGATCCGAAACAAGCCATAACATTGAAGGATCTTTCAGATTCGGATTTCGATATGGACGATCAGAACACAGATGTGTTCACCTTCGGAAAGATAGTGAAGATAAACCTTGAAGACATGGATTACAAAACCTGGCTCGACGACTTAGAGCAGGATCGTATTGTGCTTGAAGAACTCCTTTGCGGCATCGAACCGATAACGCCGGAGCACGATGAGAAATTAGATGTTCTTAAGAACACAATACGGAATAAGCTGGCTAACCCCATAAACCCAAACAACAAGAAGATCATAGTCTTTTCAGCCTTCGCTGATACTGTCGAATATCTCTATAAGCACGTTAGCAGACTTTTGAAGATGGACTATGGAATGGATTCTGCTATGGTGACGGGCAGCGGCGGCAGCAAGACAACTATTCCGAAGCTTCGCAACGATTTGAACACGGTCCTCACTTGCTTCTCCCCTCTTTCGAAAGAGAAACATCTCATAATGCCTAATCAAAGTGCCGAAATCGACATGTTAATTGCCACGGACTGTATATCTGAGGGTCAGAACTTACAGGACTGCGACTACTTAATAAACTACGACATCCACTGGAATCCAGTGCGCATAATTCAGAGATTCGGCCGTATAGACCGTATCGGAAGTAAGAACGACGTGATTCAGCTGGTGAATTTCTGGCCTGACATTGACCTGGATGACTATATAAACCTCAAGGTAAGAGTCGAGACGAGAATGAAAATCTCCGTCATGACTTCCACAGGAGACGACAATCCGATAGATGATGACAAAGGCGATCTCGAGTACAGGAGGCAGCAGCTCGAAAGGTTGCAGCATGAAGTGGTGGATATAGAGGAAATGACAACCGGAGTCTCGATAATGGATCTGGGACTGAACGAGTTCCGGATGGATCTTATAGGGTACATCAAAGATAATCCAGAGGTAGAAAGGACCCCATTTGGTTTGCACACAATAGTTCCCTCAAATGGAGATGAGCTACCTCCCGGTGTGATATACGTCTTGAAAAATCTGAACAACGGAGTCAACGCTAAGAACCAGAACAGGCTCCATCCTTTCTACATGGTTTATATCGCTGAAAATGGTGAGGTCATGTCCAATCATCTTGAGCCGAAGAAAACGCTCGATCTCTTGAGACTTCTCTGCAGGGGAAAGAATGAACCTATAATTGAACTGTGCCATGAATTCAATGTAGAAACGCGCGACGGCAGAGATATGCGTAAATACTCGGATCTGCTTCAAGAGACAATAGCCTCGATAATAGATGTGACCACAGACAACGCCCTTGACAGCCTCTTCAAAGCAGGAGGAACAACTGCCCTGAAGACTAATATCACCGGACTGGATGATTTCGAACTGATCTGTTTCGTGGTGGTGAGATAGGTGCTTGATTTCCCGCCAAGTACTGTATTTAACAAGTGGGTGCCAAAGAAAAAATTCTACGAGAACCTCAGCATATCCAGTCGCATAGAAAAGCAGTTCGTGACAGAGATAGAGTCGGTCTACTGGACTCACAAACTCTCTCCGGAAACACTGAATGTAAACCCTGGAATAAGAGTAACGGAGATAGAAGTCTTTGAAGTTAATCTGAAAGAACAGCAGGTAAGCGATAACCTGATAGCCACCATTGATCGCGAAATACCTTATCATTTGGTGTTTGTATTGAGATACAGCGGTAAGGCTCAACTAATGATCAGCTACAAAGAAGAGAGTAAGAGTAGAGAAGATAAGTTCAAAGTAGATAGCTATTACCGCACCGACTGGACCGATTACGATAAACTGACTCTAAGTATAGAAGGCCTCGATCTCGACAGGATATATGAGAATTTCATTTCCCAGATTGCCGGCGATGAGCTTAACCTGGAAAAGGCAGAGGATATACGAGATGCGGTGATGATCGCCAAAGAGAGAGATAGGCTGGAAACATATATAACGAAGCTGGAGGCAAAAATTCGGAAGGAAAAGCAGTTTAACTTTCAGCTTGAGCTCAATCAAGAGCTGAGAAAGGCAAAGGAGAAACTTAAAGACTATCTGGAATAAACGGGGGTATCACGATGGATAAGATGAAACAAGAAACGGCTGATCTTACACAAGAGAATATCGCACGTATAGGTGAACTCTTTCCCAACGTTATCACCGAGATGAAGGATGAAAACGGGAAACTGAAGAAGGGAATAAACTTCGACCTTCTGAAGCAGTTGCTTTCTGGAGATGTTGTCGATGGTGAAGAGAGCTACGACTTCACCTGGGTAGGGAAAAAGGCCTCTATCGTCGAGGCGAACACTCCAATAAGAAAGACTCTCAGACCATACATCGAAGAGAGCAAGGAC
>Ga0334898_1002117_pt1 | contig 19156 bp, 16 predicted proteins | sample GraSluR3_MG_10_FD_207228 | JGI IMG/M metagenome (GOLD analysis project Ga0334898, IMG submission 207228) | Sludge microbial communities from methane-producing bioreactor in Wageningen University, Netherlands - Granular Sludge_3_08-R3 | ecosystem: Engineered > Bioreactor > Anaerobic >... | reverse complement strand
TGCTTATCCTGTATGAGCAACGCAAGGCACACAGGGTATCCTAGCCACAGCCAAATGGAATTGAAAACACCCCTCCAATGAAGAAGGGATGCCTTGACGCGTCTATCGATTTGCTTTGGGGGTGATTCTCTCCGTCATCCTGGTGAGAAATCATTTGGTTGACGGTCATGCCTCCTGATATGTATGGTCATGCATATATCCGTGTATATTCATACGTATTGCTTAGCATTTTGAAATTTGCTCAACAATCTCCTTTTTGTATGAGCCAGTATACCATGCTTTTTTGGGGGGCTGTGACTAAAATATCCCTTAATCTCCAAATATTTTCGCCATATTTGTGTTGTAATGTTATAAAACAGTTGCTAAATACTGTATAGAAGAATGACTCATGAACAGAGGTGCTATCCGCAGAGGCATGGTTGATGCCTTGAGCATCAACTTCTATTGGAGGCACAAGATTCTCTCAGCACTCAATGATGGTACGTCCAATGCTGTGTTGAAGGAACTGCGCAAGCCTAGGAAACCTTCATATATCTGAAATGCCAAAGGTGACAAGAACGCTGGCAACACTTGCCTACTCACAACCGCCCCACCGACAGGGCCCCTGATTACAAGAGTGCTAGGAAATCCAGACAAGGGGGGGGGCATGCAGCAGTACAAAAGGACTAAACCAAGTTCTGGTATCAGCGACAGGAGGATCGAAATTTGCCGGGAAAAACCCTCAAACATGGGCATCTCCTCAAATAACCTCTCGGTGAGACTGTATTCTTTGCCTCCACAACTGCCGTCAACCATGCACAGAACAAGGAGATTCCTCTCATCCAGCTGAAGAGCAAAAAGACATAAGAGGGACAGGAGCTCAATAAAAATGACACATTGATACATGAGGTTTCAACATACCTTGTCAAATGGAGCCTCTTCTCGTAATCGAGGGGCAATCGTAGTAAAATACACGATACAATTTACGGGAGAGAATCCCATCTCGAGTGTTGATATGTGCACGGCAATAGGCTCGATCTATTGGGGCTTAGGTCCCCAAAGCAGTTTTGCCCGTTTTCGACACAATCCACCATCAACCAATATTGCCACCTTAACCATCCATCCTTGAGGCAGGGCAATGGCGGAATTGTGAGCTGCACACATCTGGGTCCAGTTATGTATGTATATGGATACCGAACTCATTGTTCGTGAGACCACACAGAAATCACTTAGGTTCTGACCAACTGCACAGGGAGTACGCCTGTACAGGAAGTTTCTCCTTTCAAGAGTCTTGCAAGAGCTTTGAGCACCTCACGGTTGTAGGCATACACAGCAATGCTCCTAATGCTTGTATCCAGCTGAGCGAGGTCATAGGGATTGCGAAGGGCAACGGTGAGGACCTGATGTTCCTTCGCCTGCGCATTGGCCAGAGCAATCTGCCCTGGGTACTGATGACCGTTGTAGGTTCCCACCACCACGGATGAACATCCCTTTGCTTTGGAAAGTACTGTATGTATTTCATTTTCATCTGGATTCTCACGTACCACGAGCGAGGTTCCTCCCACCAAGCGAGCCATATCTGGGGCAAAAATCACCTCATGTTCCTCACTGGAAACCTCTGTTGCCTGAAAACAGGGGACTCCTACGAACAAAGGCTTATCGCCTAGTACAAATGGAACATCCTGTACCAGTGTAAGACTTCGGTCATACAGCCTCTGATTCTCCCGAGTATGCATCGCACTGCCAACCACAGAAAATGGCTTTCGCTCTGCTTCAAGGAGCATCTGTTTTGCAAGAAGTATTTTTTCTGTCGATGCATCAAACAACTCAGGAGAAAGACTGCCATCTTCCAGTGCTTCACCGATAGCCTTGGCTGCAGCAACACCGAGGTCAATGGTATGGCTGATCAAGACAACATCCACCCCCGCCTTTATTGCAGCTACGGTGCCTGCAACCGTACCAAAATGCTTTGCTATTGCAAACATTTCCATGCAATCACTGAAGACCAAGCCTTTGAAACCCAAGGTATTCTTGAGCAATTCAGTCATGAAGAAAAAACTCATGGTAGCCGGAATTTTTTCTTTCTCGATATCAGGAAACAGGATATGGCTACTCATGATTCCCTGGATCCCTCCCCGCACTGCCTCACTGAAGGGCAGGATGTGGTTCTGGAGATCTGAGAGGTCCCCTTCTACAGAAGGAAGCACCAAATGAGAGTCTTGGTGTGTATCTCCATGCCCAGGGAAGTGCTTCCCAACAGCCATCACCCCTTGGCTCTGGAGTCCCTCAACCATGGAGCGGGCAAAGCGGGAGACCACATCAGGGTCATCACCATAACTACGTACACCGATGACAGGGTTCAGAGGATTGCTGTTCATATCCAGCGAGGGAGCAAAATCCACGTTGACCCCCAAGGCAGAGAGCTCCCTACCGGTGAGGATACCTGCCCGTAGGGCACAACGCTCATCACCGGTTGCACCAAGAGCCATTGCAGAGGGCACAATCGTACAATCACTGGAGAGACGACTGACCATCCCTCCCTCCTGATCAATACCGATAAGGGCTGGGACTCCACATGCTGCTTGTACCAACTCCTGTATGTCGGCACAGAGTGTTCGTAATTGCTCCTTGTCCCTGATATTCCTGGAGAACAGGATGACATTGGAAATCTTGTATGTCCTGACTGCTTCCCTGAACGCATCATCCAGGGTATAACCAGGCAAACCGCACATGAGGTGTTGCCCAATCCTGCATGCCAATGAGAGTTCCCAGTCCATATGATTTGCTCCTTCAGTGCATTCAGCATATCACAAAGAGGCATGTAATACCAAGAAAAGACGTTGTCCACACAACTGAGGACAACGCCAGAAAAGGGTAATACTGTTATTTTGGAGATTTACAAAAGTTTCTCGATGGAAGCGGCCACTTCACCAAGATCATGAGTTGGCTCAAAGCGGGTAACTACTTCCCCACTCCTATCGACAAGGAACTTGGTAAAGTTCCACTTGATCGATGGATCCTTCTCATACTCGGGGTCAACCTCACGCAATTTACCATCAAGAATGGGAGCAATCCTGTGGCTCATATCGAATCCTGCGAATCCCTTCTTGCTCGTCAGGTACTTGTACAAGGGAAGAGCATCTTCACCATTGACTTCTACCTTTCCGAACTGGGGAAACTTGGTTCCATACTTGAGCTTGCAGATTTCGTGGATCTCCTCGATAGCCTCGGGAGCTTGTCCATCGAACTGGTTGCAGGGAAAGTCCAGGATCTCAAAACCCTTTCCCTGATAGGTTTCATAGAGCTTTTCCAGCTCAGTATACTGAGGGGTAAAACCACATTGAGTGGCTGTGTTCACAATCAGGAGTACTTTGCCTTTATATTCGGAAAGGTTCACCTGCTCACCCTTCCGGTCTTGTACTGAGTAATCGAATACGTTCATTGAAGCCTCCTTTTTATATCGCTTGCTATTTAATTTTTCAAAACTTATATCTAGATAGTACTTACCCATCACTTATTTATCAAGTGTTTTGGTGACAACTCTCCCGCCTACAGGCAGGGAGCTTCTTGGAAAGCATTCCCAAGAACTATTTCTGCTTCTACGATGTCGGGCTTCTTAGGCTCAGAGAGCGGTCGTCCACCATGTTCATCTCCACAGACGTTACGTTCCCGCAGTCCACGGGTACATGCCCAATCCCTCAGGTTCAAGCTGGCGTTCCTGTCACGTTCGACCAGCTTCCCGCAGGTTGGGCAAATCCACTCCCTGACAGATAGGGGTAAATTCCTACATGTTGTTTTACACGTATTGCAAGTCTTCGAGGACGCGTAGAAGCGAGGTGCCAGCATGAAGCGCTTCCTTTCTTTGGAAGAAGTTCTTGTAAGCGGTGTCCATACTCCTCGATGCCATCTGCAGGGCCTGGGAGTCGACCTCGCCAAGCCAGGGGTGGACTTTCTTGAGAATACTTTTGATTCCCCAACGGAGCGAGAGGAAAGGAATCAGCATGATGGTTCCTCTCACAAGCGAGTGCCGGGAAAAGAGGCAACGCCTCCTGAGTCCAGGGCTTGCCCTGAGGTATTGATACCTTTCATTGCCAATCAGAAAAACGTATGAGCACTAGCATCTCCCGCCCAAAGTCGGGAGTCTTCTCGTGCTCTTTCTTATAAGGATTTGTATAAAACTCCCCAGACACTCTCCTGCATGTCCGGGGAATTACTGTTTAGCGGCTGCTACTTATGGTAAAGGAAAGGTGATAGACACCACTGGGGACTCGATACTGCTGCAAGGTATCAGGGCCGCAGGTTGCCGTGCCTACTCCTCTTACAGCTGCATCCAGGTAGAGATGGTGCACAGCACTTAGCTCCAGCTTGTCCGCATGGAGCTTATCCCACAATTCGCCCATCGAATACCTGTGGAATGCGAAGGAGAACGGAGATTCCCCGCTTATCTGCACGCTCCCGGTGTTCCCATCATAGAGATCAAGACGTTTGAGAGCGGTATGCATACCATAATCCTGTGGCACTATGTAAGGGACATACAGCTCATCAACTGTCGCATGGTACTCACCCATAATCGCCCCATCCTTTCGATCAGGGTAGTTCTCATGTGGACCCAGACCAAAATAGCGGCAGGCAGACCATCGCCTCTCAAGCTCACAGTAAAGTCCTACCCTTGGGTAATCCCCCACGGTGTCATTCAAGTCGAAGGTACACTGATAGTGCAGTTTATCTGAGGAAAAGACCCAATGCTGGATAAAAGTACCTAAAACTTCCTTGTCTGGATTTTCCAAGCGGTGTTGACTGCAGAGTTGCCCTTCTTCCAGTCGGATGTCCTCCAATACCGTATCTACCTGGTCCAGCTTGTGCTGAAACCATGGGCCGAAGGCCTTGTTCTCATGGTAGAAGGCAAATTCCGCTTCATCAGTATTGGCCTGGAGTGTCTTGATCCCATCATTCTCGGTGGGACAGCGGAAGAGATTCACCCGTAAGGGACTGGCAAGCAGCTCTTTCTGTCCAGCAAAGGAGAGACTGTGTAAGAGTCCATCTTTTCCGATCAGGGCCCGATAGGCTTCCGTCTCCACCACATACGTTCCCTCCCTGTCTTGCGCCAGGAATGCCTCTGGAACCGGGAAGGCCTTCTTGGTGACCTGGGAAAGCCTGAACTGCTGCCAAGCTACCACATGCCCAGCCTCTGCCCATGTAGTAGCCTCGGTAAGGAAGATCTCAAAGAGCAGGAACGTCTCACCATAACGCATCAGAGAGCGGGCATCTTCACCCAGTATTGTTGATACGGAGAAATCAAGTTTGCAACCAGGATCCACAACTGGCAGGGAGAGTGTCCCTTCCAACACCTTGGGGTCAGCCTCACTGACCAGACGATAGCGAACAGAGAGCTGCTCCGTGGTGGTAAAATCCTGTTCATTGAGCAGGGTGAATATACCATTTGATGGATGCTCGCTGGTTATCTGGATGGACTGTTGTACCTTGAGACATTCAGCCATGGCAGGCTTTACCGTACGGTCAGGAAGCACCAATCCGTTGAGGCAAAAATCGTAATCCGTGGGTTGGTCGCCAAAATCCCCACCATAGCGCCACGCCTTGATGCCTTCCTTGTTTGTATAGCCCTGAGAAGAGAATCCAACTGGAGTCCCCTGTTCATCCACAAGAATGCCTTGGTCGACCCAATCCCAGATAAAGCCACCTTGTATGCCGCGACTCTTCTTGATAACTCTCCAGTAGTCACCCAGGCTTCCGTTGGAGTTGCCCATCGCATGGCTGTACTCACACATGATCAAGGGCCGGTCATCTTCATCAGACTCTGTACTGTGGTCCCAATCCTCGATCAAGGAAATAGGGGGATACATCGGGGCAATGATGTCGGTGGCAAACCTGCCACGCTTCAGGCTTGAGAGGGAGTACGGGCCCTGCCCCCACTCTGGGCGGATTGCTCCTTCGTAGTGTATCGGGCGATGCTTGTCGTAGGAACGTATCCACCCTGCACATGCATCATGGTTGTTTCCATATCCACTTTCATTTCCGAGGGACCAGATAATGACCGAGGGGTGGTTGTAGTCACGGCGGACCATCCGCTGTACCCGTTCCAGGAAACAGGAAGCCCACTCTTCATCACGACAGATGCTGTCATAGTTCGCATGGGTCTCAATATTTGCCTCATCCATGACATACAACCCGTAACGGTCACAAAGCTCGTACCAGATTTCATCATTAGGATAGTGGCAGGTTCTCACTGCATTGAAGTTGTACTGCTTCATCAACTTGATATCCTTGACCATGCTGCCAGTACTCAAGGTCTTTGCAGAACGTTCATCATGCTCATGCCTGTTTATACCCTTGATGAACACCCTCTTCCCATTTATCAGGAGTGACCTGCGCGCAATCTCTACCTTGCGGAGCCCAACCATACACGAGCGATGTTCTCTATCTGCATCCAAGGAGAAACTGAGACAGTAGAGCACCGGCTTCTCGCTGCTCCAAAGCTGTGGATGCTCCACCTCAAAGGTGGTCTCATAGTTCCCTCCATTGCCTGTTACATGGCGACTTATGATCAACGCACCTTCAGGGTCATAGAGGCTTACAAGCATCACCCGTCCATCCTTACCCCCATAGGGAGCTTTGATATGGATATGGGCTTTCGAGAAATCATCGTTGATGGTGTGCGTGACTTTCATGTCCTGTAGGCTGTCATTTCCCTCACTGATTAGGGTTACTGAGCGATGAATACCACCAAACCACCACTGATCCTGGTCTTCCACGTAAGAAGCATCACTGTAACGAACCACGATCAGGACCAGGGTGTTCGCTCCTCTTTCCAGTGCAGGAGTCAAGTCAAACAAAGCGGGGAGTCTGGAATCCTTGCTCATTCCGATAAACGAGCCGTTGAGATAGACTTCAAGGTAGCTTTCAGCACTACCGACCTTGAGAATCGTTTTCCTACCCATCCACTCGTCGTCGATGATGAATTGTTTCCTATATACCCCAGTAGGATTCACTTCAGGAGGGAATGGCGGGGTGTTCTTGAATGGCATGATTACGTTGGTATAGTGGGGTTTATCCCACCCTTGCACACTCCACGCCCCAGGAACCCTGATAGGATCAAAGGTAAGGTCGCAATCCGGTTGGATTACCGCGTCCTCTAATTGAAGAGGCGTATCATAATACTTGAAGGACCACGTGCCGTTAAGCATGACCTGGTAAGGGGATACAAGGCGATCCCATCCTTCAGGGCCCTCTTTTGCCCATCGAATTGCATCTTCTGCAGAGACAAACGCTGGTGGCAGGCTGTTGGCAGGAAGCCGATTAACTGAAGTGAGCGATGGCTGTTGCCAAGCTTTGTGGCGGAGAAACACTATTTCCATACTAACCTTCCTTGTGTTATTTGACCGATCCAAGGACACCTTCGACAAACCGTTTCTGTTGGGTAAAGAAGAGAATCAAGGTCGGCAGAGTCGTGATGGTGACCGAAAGCATCAGAATACCATAATCGGTAGTATACCCTGCGGTTAGGCCGGTGATCAGCAGGGGCATGGTTTGACTATCCTGACTCTGCATGATGATTAAAGGCCATAGGTAATTATTCCATGCATTCATGAATGTCACAATAGCTGCTGCAGCAAAAGTCGGTGCCATAATGGGGACATAGATTCTGAAAAAAATTCCAAACTCCCCCAACCCATCAACCCGAGCAGCCTGTACGGTTTCAATGGGAAAAGATTCACTGCTCTGACGGAAAAAGAAAATCAGAAAGGCTGTAGAGATTGTGGGAAGAATGAATCCCATGGTGGTGTCAAGCAACTTTGCCTGGCTGAACATCCTGAAGAGAGGAACCATGATTGCAGCAAAGGGAACCATCATGGATAGCAGGAGCAACCCCATCAATGTATCCTTTCCCTTGTCCCGATAGATCTGGAACCCATAACCAGCGAGACTACAAACCAGAAGGGCGGCTACCGTATTGGCCAACGCATTACGAAGAGAGTTCCAGAACGCATTTCCTAGACGTACATTTGTGGCAAGAGTCTTGATGTTTTCAAACAGAAAAGTCCCGAAGAAGAGCCTACCTTTGATGATGTCCACACTCTTGTTGGTTGCACCGACAACCATGAAGTAGAACGGAAAAACGGAGAACAGGCAAATGATAATCAAGAATACATATTTCACTATGACAGTACCTTGTCGTTTATTCATCGTTTACCCCCCATTTTAATCTGTACGAAGGAGAGTACTGCAACCATCACCAGAATTGCATAGGATACAGCAGCCGCGTACCCAAACTGCGGGTTGTACATGAACGACAAGTTGTAGATGTATTGGCTGATCGAGAGGGTTGCAATACCAGGACCTCCATTGGTCAAGGTTCGAACCTCATCAAAGAGTTGCAATGTCCCATTAGTGGACATGATGGTAGTCAAGAGGATAACCGGCTTGAGAAGTGGAATAGTTATCGAGAAAAATTGCCTGCTTGCTGAAGCTCCGTCTATGCGTGCAGCCTCATACACATTCCGGTTGATATTTTGGAGCCCTGCAAGATAGAACACGGTGTTATAACCAGTCCATCTCCAGGTAATGGTCAGAATAATGACAAATTTTGCCCAGACGGGGTGCGTAAGCCAGCTGATCGGCTCAACAAGCAAACCAATCCCAACCAAGGCTGTATTTATGATCCCATCTATGGAGAACAGTGATTTGAAAATCATAGCCGAAGAGACCAAGCTGGTCGCACACGGCAGAAATATCATGGTCCTGAAAATCCCTCTTCCTTTCAGCTTGGAATCATTGAGCATGGTCGCAAGAACCAAGGCAAACAAGAGCATAATGGGGACCTGGATAACCAGATAGGTAATTACGTTTCCCACAGACGTGAGGAACATCTCATCCTCAAACAGTCGCGCGTAGTTCTTCAATCCTGCAAATTTAAGGTTGTTCCCTCTTCCCGATTGTAGTGAGAGCAGGAATGCACTGATCATCGGATAGAAGTTCAGGATGAAGATGAAGAGTGCTGCAGGTATGACGAACAACCAGCCGTACAGGTTGATCTTTCGACTCAGATTACTTTTTGCCATGACGGTTTCCCTTATCTATGCTGGTACAAATCCGATACCGCCAGTATAAGCGGTATCGGATATCAATGTGTAAAAAACTACTCACTCATCAGGAATTCAACATTCTTCTGTGCAGTTGCAAGCGCTGCATCAATGGTTGTTCCCCGCATTACTTCGCTCAGTGCACGGGCAATGGCATCTCGGGCTTCATAGTTAAAAACACCGTACTTGACATTAGGGACCTTACCTGCAAAACCTACCAGGTCCTCATAGATTTTCTGACCACCGAAAAACTCAATCGGAGTCGAATAAACCGGACTTTCTGCAGCAGGAAGCCAGGTTGCAATTGCACCACTGGTCGGTAGAATGGTCTCATACAGTGCTACACTGCCACCAAAGGTCTTTGCCAGGAAATCGATGGCAACATCAGGATGCTTGGAGTTTGCCATGACCATCCAGCCTGAACCACCCTGGCTGGAGTAGTTCACAGAGCTACTGATATTGGCAAATCTGGGAGTATTGGCAACAGCCCACTTGCCCTTCTGTGACTCCTCGGTCTGGATAGATCCACTGATCCAGCAACCATTAATGGTGGAAGCTACTGTTCCATTGTTTAGCGTTGCAATGTAAGCATTCCAGTCGGGTACAAGAAGACAAACACCACTTTGCACCATTTCCTTGGTAATACGTAGTGCTTCCTTGAGAACTGGATTGTCCTTGATGTAGGCACTTCCGTCCTCATTGAACATCCAGGTCCCTGCACTCTGCAACATCAGCATCGGGAAATCGGGCTCATTGGCCACAGTACTGATCATGGCAATGCCGGTTTTCTGCTTTACTATCTTGCCCAACTCAATAAAGCGTTCCCAGGTAATATCGTTGAAATCACTGACCTTAAGACCTGCCTTCTCAACAATGTCCCTTCTGAGGAACGTTCCAGTTGCTCCATTGTCGAAGGGAACCCCATAGCTCTTTCCGTCGATAGTACCTACATCCACCTTGAACTGAGCAAACTGGCTGAGGTCAATCTTTCCATTAAGAGGTACAAAAGCTTCAGGATAGGTCATCACGTTTTTCTGGATTGCATTATCCTGCATCAAGATGATGTCCGGAAGATTCTCAGTGGCATTAGCGCTGAGGCTAGTGATTAACTTCTGCTGCAGATCATTCCAAGGTGTCTCAACAACATTGATGGTTACATTTGGCTTGATGTCCTTGTAAATCTTTGCCGCCTCTTCCATAGCATAGATATTGAACATTGGATCCCAGCACCATACCGTCAAGGTGATAGGGGCATTAGGATCTACAACCTCAGCCTTTTTTTCTTCAGCACCACCGGCGAATAGCATGGTTGATCCCAGCACCAGAACTAATAGCACATACAACGTCTTTTTCATTTCATTCCTCCTTGTTGTTCTTTGAACAAGCTTGCTACGTTTTCTACTGTTTCATGATAGGGGCAGGTTTCCCAGCGCGAAAGTGACAAGAATACTGAAAACATCTTTTTTGCCATCTTCATCCGGTACATAAATACCGATACCTTTCCTCCATATGATATAATGCCACCAATGGATGAAAATGAGCGATCCAAAAGAACAGCACCCTTTAAGCGTACCCTATATGGATATGTAGGATTCCTTATTGCCCTCGGTCTTGTGGAATTTCTGCTTACCTATGGATTCAACGGAAGAGAAAGTGCACGCCCATTCGAGTTCTACCGTACATTCTTCATCTTCCTTGCCTTCTATTGTCTCTGTATTTTTTTGCTCAGCCAGGCAAGGAATCTTCTGGCAATCCTCTTGTTGATTTTTCTCTCCCTTACTGCGCTTTGGGTCATTGGGTACTCTCTCAACGATTTCCTCACCATCCGCCTCTCCCTCTTCCTCGCTTTCCAAACGGTACTGCTCGCTTGTTGTACCTTTCCTCTTAGCCTGATTCTTTGCCCAGTAGTTTCCATTGCTGGGATAACCTTGCTGCAAATACCTCAACTGCTTGGAGAGAATGAGTTGAATCTTGCACTGAGAAGTATACAGGTTCCTGAACTTTGTGCCTTTTTTTCCATCTCATTGTGTACAGGGCTCTTACAAGTTGGGCTCGCACAGTACCGACAACTCTATCTGAAGGCACAAGACCAAATTGTAATCCTAAACTCTACCATCACCAAGCTCACCGTCTTCAGTCAAAGCCTGCAATCCTACGCAAGGACAGCAGAAATCGAGGCAACCAAGAAGGAGCGCTACCGAATCAGTCGTGAAATTCATGACATCAGTGGGTATATGTTCACCAACATCATTGCAATGATGGATGCCATCGTCTCCACTGGATGCAGAAACAGTGAGAAGACCAGTGAGATGTGTTCAGCTGCACGCAGCCAGGCACAAGAAGGCTTGACGGAAACAAGAAAGGCATTGCATTTGCTCAGGGCTAATGAACAGGAACGGGAGACAGGGATCAAAGCGATTTACAAGATCAAGAAAATCTTTGAGGGAACTACCGGAGTTTCAGTAGATATTGAGGCAGGAAACCTGCCTGCATCCTTCGGTGATGAGATTGATTTGGTACTCTATCGTGTGGTGCAGGAAGGACTGACCAATGCACTCCGCCATGGACACGCTAATCATGTGAGAATGCTGTTCTGGATCATCACTGACCAAGTACAGATTATCATCCTGGACAATGGTAGTGGTGCAAAAAAAATCACTAAAGGCATTGGGCTTGCTGGTATGGAAGAGAGAATCAGCAAGCTCGGTGGAACAGTCCATGCTGGGAATGCCCCTGAGGGAGGCTTCCAATTGACCGTTACCATTCCCCTGCAAAAGGAGCATGATCATGATTCGAATTCTGTTGGTTGATGACCAACCTCTCTTTGTCCAGAGCTTGAAGATGAGCTTGGAGAGCTATGTGGATGATTTCCAAGTAATTGGTATAGCAAAGAATGGAACCAGCGCCATCGAGATGGCCTTGGATTCAGTTCCTGATGTCATCCTGATGGATGTACATCTTCCTGATATCAATGGGGTGGAAGCCACCCGGGAAATCCTCAAGAAAAAGCCTTCCATCAAAGTAGTCATGCTCTCCACCTATGATGAGGATGAGTATGTAAGGGAAGCCTTGCGAATCGGATCAGCCGGGTACCTTCTCAAGGACATCTCCCCCACTGAATTAATTGCTGCCATCAGGGCCTTGCAATCAGGATTGGTACAGATTTCCCCCAAGATTGCAGCCAAGTTAATCAATACCATGTACAACGGTACCAGTCCTAAAATAACTGAGGTATCAGGTAGATTTGAATGGTTCGACACCCTTACCTCGCGAGAAAAGGAAATTTTTGGTCTTATTGCCACCGGGTATGACAACCAGCAGATTGCTGACCGACTACTCCTTGCTGAGCAGACGGTGCGAAATAATATCAGTTCCATCTATTCAAAGTTGGAAGTAAAAGACCGTTTTGAGATTATTCGTCTGGCAAATACCATCCACTATCACTAGACAAATTATGAATTTTGTCGGCCTAGGGTCTCGTGTTTGTTTCATCATTGTGAAAAACTATCGTAGATGAGCCAACTACAAAACGTATTATTACTATATCTCTACCTGTGCTTATCATACTGCTTGGGACCCTCTCTCCTCCCAAGAGAAGCACATCGCTGACGGAGCCCTCGTAAAAGGTGAAGATTGGATCCCGGTTTTTCTGATCCTGGGCATCCTTATGATGGCTTATGGGGTACGAAGGAGGATTTCTCAATTCGCTCTCACCACTGGCATGGCTTGCTCACTGCAACGGTCACCGTGGCCTATGCATTCCAAACGTAAGCAATGCATAGTAGGTTCAAGAGGGGGGGGCCCTTTGCCACAATAACTTGACCAATTCTTTGCTCGATAGTACGATACATGCAAGCGTATTGAGAAAAATCCTACCGTTTCCTGCTTGCTTCACTGTATGCTTGGCTTTTCGTTGTTAGTGGAGGAACTGATGAATATAACGCATATTTACTCAGATGCTGATGGACAATCGCATTATGAAAATCTGGAAATGAAATGTTCTGATCAAGGCCCTCTTGGATCCATGTCCGAACCGATACCAGTGACATCCTTTATCTTTAGGGAAAATCCACCTGGCTACGAGTATGGTTGGCATAACGCACCACGAGAACAATACATCGTTATGCTTGAGGGAATGGTTGAAATTACTGTAAGTGACGGTGAAGTAAGAACTTTTGTACCAGGGGATATCGTATTGGTGAGTGATACAACAGGAAAAGGACACGCTTCGCGTAGCCCGGATGGAAAAGCGAGAAAATCCTTGTTCTTGCCAATCTAGAGAACAGACTGGTTCTGGTGCATAACCCCATCAGAACCAGTCATTCACTCGTTCTACACTCAACCTTCCTCTTTGGTTATGTCTTTCGGGCGCAGGATTAGATTCAATACCACACCGAAAATGGCTGCGAGGCCCAATCCGGAAAGGTTTACCTTTCCTAATTGGAAGGTAGCACCACCAAGGCCCAATACCAACATTGAAGCACTGATGATCAGTAACTTTGGATTGGAAAGGTTGACCTTTGCATCAACCATGTTCTTGATTCCTATGGAACTGATCATTCCGAAGAGCAAGATTGAGATGCCTCCGATGACTGGTCCCGGAATGGTTCCAATGAGTGCAGTAAATTTTGGAACCAGCGAAAGCAAGATTGCAAAAAGTGCGGCAATCCGCATCACGATTGGATTGAATGCACCTGTGAGCGCAACAGCACCGGTATTTTCTGAATAGGTGGTATTTGCAGGTCCACCAATAAGGGCGGATAAGCTGGTAGCCAACCCATCTCCAATCAAAGTACGATGAATGCCGGGGTCCTTGATGAAATCTTTCCCTACAACATTCCCGATTGCCAAAACATCACCAAAGTGCTCCACCATGGTAACAATTGCTATTGGTACCATGATTGTAATTGCACTTACCGAGAATTTCGGAAATGTGAATTTAGGGAAACCTATCCACGCCGCATCACTTACTGCAGAGAAATCCACGATACCTATAATAACAGAAACCAAATAACCCAAGATCAATGAAATCAATACCGGTAGGTTGGATGCGAATTTCCACCCAAATTTAGGGAATCCTATCCTCACAAAAATGCCGATTGCAAATGTAATCAAGGCAATAAGCCAGCACCCATTCGTACCGATTGCTTCAGCAATAGCGGGTGAATTCGTTCCATTGGCATTTTGAATAGCAACCGGAGCTAGGATAAGCCCTATCATAATAATCATGGGCCCGGTGACATGTGGGGGGAGAATCTTATGCAAGTTCTCATATTTAACAAACTTGAATATGATGGCCACCACTATATAGAGCAACCCAGCTACGAAAATACCACCGAGTGCATAGGGCAAGCCTTCGCTTGCGCCCACAGCAACCAGTCCAGGTATAAAAGCAAAGGAGCTCCCCAAGAATACTGGAACTTTGAATTTGGTGACAACATGGAACAGCAGGGTTCCGATTCCTGCTGCGAACAAGGTCACTCCAATGTCCAATCCAGTGAGAATCGGGACCAATACAGTAGCACCGAACATGACAAATGTGTGTTGTAATCCCAATATGATGGTTTTTCCATCTACATTTTTACTTGCCACAATATAACCTCCTCTTTTGTTTCATGAACAGCATGAATCTGGGTTACCTCCTCAATTGATGGCTCCCAAAATTCTGCAAAGCAAACCAAAATTCCTTATTCTCTTATCCTCCTTTATGGTGAAATAGCCGCATCCGGTGTATGTCGCCGGGCTGCAGGGTCTGATCGACAGGAGCCGGTAGGCGTCTTGGTGATCCAATTGTCAATTGGATGATGATTGTGCATCGCCCTCCATACATCCTCGGCTCGGATGGGCATATGCAGTAAATCAGCATCGACTGCAGATTGAATCGCATTTCCAAGCGCAGGAGCAACTGAAATCATAGGATGCTCGGCAACTCCCCTGGCTCCATAAGGCCCATCGATCTGGGAGCTCTCGACTGCGATGGTCTCTATTTCCATCGGCAGATCCCTAGACGTAGGAATCTTGTTGTCAGTAAAGGAAGGATTGAGCAGATGCCCAGCTTCATCATAAATGTACCCTTCACATACCGCTGTTCCCAATCCCTGCAACATTCCTCCGACAATCTGGCCACGCAACAACGAAGGATTGACAACTTTTCCAACATCGAAGGCTGAGGCTATCTTACGCACTGCATACTCACCGGTTACAGGATCGACCTCACAGATGATACCATGGGCACCAAAAGTCCAATCAAGGGCGGGTTTTCCTTGCCCTGTCTGCTTGTCCAGATTGGAAAGCCCCTGGGCGATATAGCTACCGACACCAATCAAGGGACCTCCTATGCTTTCCCCATCGGGATACGCGTAACCGACTGCAATCTTTTGCCAGGAAATTGAGTTTTCCTCATCATGCTTGACGTAGATACGTTCACCGTCATGTGCCAGATCCTCCACACCTGCCTTTAGAATGTGGGAAGCTACTGCGTATCCCTTCCGCAGCATATCCTCACAGGCAAGGATACAGGCATTCCCTGACATAAGAAGACCCTTTGATGCAACGGTTTGCCAGTCATAGGGATCGCTTTCGGTATCCTTTTCCAACTTGACATACACCTTATCGAGGTCGAACCCAAGTCGCTCTGCCACAATTTGTGCCAAAGCGGTCGTAGAGCCTTGTCCTATCTCCGTCAACCCTATATTTACGGTCACCGAAGCATCGCTGTTCATTTTGATGACCGCTGCGGTTGCCGTATTCGAGGGCATCGCGGGTGCCTTCTGCAACAATGCAATTCCTTTTCCGATTTTCTTTCCGGTTTCAGCTTCACGGCGCTTTTCTGCTGCAGTCAGTTTCCCATATTTAATTGATTTAGCAACTGCATCCATACAGGCAATGACGTTCCCCGTATGCGCTGTGATTTTTTCTCCGGTGAGTGTAATTGAGCCCGGTCTCAATGCATTCTTCTTCCTGAACTCCAGGGGGTCAATCCCGATGATTTTTGCAATCAGGTCCATATGCCGTTCCACCCCCCAATGAAATTCGACATGCCCGAACCCCCGGTATGCAGTTCCATAGGGTTTGTTTGTATATACGGTGTAGGCATCCACCCATGCATTGGGAATCTCGTATGGCCCTGATGCACTGTACCCGGATGCTCGGGTGACATTGACCGCATAATCAGCATATGCGCCGGCATCCCAGAACATTTCCATTTTCTGCGCAAGAATCTTTCCCTCTAGAGAAACACCGGTCTTGATGCGGTAGGTCAAGGCACTCCTGCATGGAAGCAGGCTGAATTCCTCTTCCCTTGTTGCTTGGAATTTCACAGGAAGTCCTCCAGCTTTTCTGGAGAGACAGGCAACCAACGGTTCCAGGTGGATACCTGCTTTTCCCCCGAACCCTCCCCCTACTGCGGGAACGATAACCCGGACCTTCCCAAGAGGCAGGGAGAAGGTATGACAAAACAGATTGCGAACGGTAAAAGGAGATTGGGCACTGCTCCAAATGGTGACGGAATCCCTGGGCCCCCATTGCACAATTGCAACATGCGTTTCCATGGGTACATGCTGGACACTTGGGTTATCGTACTCACGTTCCACGATATATGCTGACTCCTTGAACCCTTTCTCAACATCCCCTTTTCTCAATTTTGTCCAATTGGCAATATTGGTATTGGGCACGGGAGTAAATGAAGACTCCAAATATTCATAGGAACCCAAATCTGGGTGGACAAGCACAGCATCCTCTTTCATGGCATCCATATGGTTCAATACTGGTTGCATGACTTCATATTCCACCTCAATGAGGTCTACTGCCTTTCGTGCGATTTCCAAGGAAGTAGCGGCAACTGCTGCAACAGCTTCCCCGTAATGGCGTACTTCTCCTTTGGCCAAGATATTCTTGTCAACGATGTACAAGCCAATTCGATACGAAAGGTCATCCCCGGTAAGCACGGCCCTCACCCCAGGGAGTGCTTCTGCCTTTGCGGTGTCAATGTGCACTATCCTAGCGCGTGCATGCGGGCTTTTTTTCACTTGCGCATACAACATGCCTGGCAGTTTCATATCACTTACATACATAGCCTTGCCGGTCAGCTTATCGCCCGCATCCTTTCTCAGAGCACTCTTTCCAACATAGGTAAGCGTCTTTGGATCATTGTTCTCGTACATAGACCAAATCCTCCTTCTCGCGATACCCACCAGTGGCATCAAGTATGGCTTCAATAATCTGCTCATATCCCGTACACCTACAGAAATTTCCTTCCAGTCCATCCTGTATCTCTTTAACGGTAGGATGCGGTGTATGGTGGATCAGTTCACGTGCACTCATGATCATACCTGCCGTGCAAAACCCACATTGGACTGCATGGTGACGGTCAAAAGCATCCTGCAATCGACTTAAGACACCATCCTGTGCTTCCCCTTCAATGGTTTCAATGGTCCCCCCATTGGCTTCAACAGCCAGCACCATGCAGGAATTGACGGTCTTTCCGTTGAAATAGACGGTGCATGCTCCACACTCTCCAGCGCCACATCCCTCCTTGGTACCCGTCAATCCCAAGTCATCGCGTAAGAAATGCAACAATGTCCTATGTTCCGCTACGTCCTTTTCGTATGCGATACCATTGACTGTTACTTGGATTTTCATGCCCGCACCTCCTGGATAAGCCGCTTGGTAAATTCCGAAACCATGAATCGTCTGTACTCCTTGGTACATCTGATATCACTGATTGGATTGATGATACGCTCAACCGCGTACAATGCATCCGGTGCCGACACATCGAGCGGCAGGTCATCCGTAATCACCGGTGTCGGTGCTGCAGAACTCACAGCAATCCGCAGGCGTCCTTCAACCATTGCTACGGCCACACCTACGATCCCGAGATCGTGTCCTTGAATCCGTTTCAATTTCCGGTAGACTCCCTTGGAATCCTTGGTATGACTAGGAATGGTGATCCCAACCACCATCTCACGTGGTTGCAAGACCGTTTGTTTCACACCAGTAAAGAATTTTTGGATAGGAATCGTTTTCCGTGTGGTGGCGGTAGCTACCAGGATACTTGCATCAAGACACAACAATGCCGGTGCCATATCCGAGCAGGGTGAAGCATTGACGATATTTCCCACAACGGTTGCCCTATTTCTCACTTGATAAGAGGCCAGATCGCATGCACATGCCTGCAACAGGGGATAGTGCTTGGCAATCTCGGTAGATGATATAATGTCGTTGATTGTAGTGGCCCAACCCAACTGCAGCCCTTTTTCAACATCATACGTAATTGCCCCCGCTCCAGCGATTCGCTTCACATCAATCACCAGATCGGGTTTTAGCAAACCGTTACGGATGTTCACTAACAGATCTGTACCACCAGCAAGAAGCTTGAAGCCTCCTTTGGTTGTGTCCAACAGTGCAAGCAAATCGTCTAGCTCTGTTGGAGCCATGTAAGAGAATTGATGAATCATGACACCTCCTTTCTCGCAACACAGAGAGTTGTCTGGACCAATCCATAGACCATCCCATATGCTGCATCCAACCCTGAACTATGGCCAACTTCGGAAAGCACCGTGAGGGCCTCCCTATACTGTCTGTTATCTGCTTCCCGCGAATCCCAAGACCGTGCCAATACAAGCAGGCTGCTGGAAAACAGCCCATCGCATGCAAGCAACAAGAACATTCTTGAAATATCGGTAGTGATGTGTTTATGGTCTTTGAGCAACATGCTCAGGAGCGTGACTAGTTCCATTGTGAACCGGTGATAGGGAGATTCCTTGTCAGGATACATGCACCAGGAGAGCAACAAACCACAGAGGAAATCATCCCCGGAGGGAGTGCTTCCCGGTCCAAACCCTACTAACGATTGTATGGATTCTATTGACTGGGAGATATCTTGCTTTCTGATATGGTGTGAGAGGTCTTCTATGGTTGCATAAAATCGAGGGGCAAACAAAGGTTCAATTTCTGTTGATCGGGTAGTATGTATATACTGAAGTGATGTGTTTTTCTTCTTGGCTCTGTTTTCGAAGAATATTGAATCGCTATCCCGCAACAGGAAATGGCAATGGTGGCTTATAGAATACCTCCAGATA
>Ga0334898_1002115_pt1 | contig 19174 bp, 26 predicted proteins | sample GraSluR3_MG_10_FD_207228 | JGI IMG/M metagenome (GOLD analysis project Ga0334898, IMG submission 207228) | Sludge microbial communities from methane-producing bioreactor in Wageningen University, Netherlands - Granular Sludge_3_08-R3 | ecosystem: Engineered > Bioreactor > Anaerobic >... | reverse complement strand
AGATTGGTAGATGAAGTAACAGACCGGATAAAGGTTTTGAAATAAATGATAAAACAGAGGCCCTTTAAGCCTCTGTTTTTCTGGCAGGGGCAGCAGGACTCGAACCTGCAACCGACGGTTTTGGAGTGCGATACATAGTCTTTTGTAACCATTGACGAATTTATATAACCCTTGACATTACTAGGTTTTACTTATATATCTCCTATTAGCTTTCAATAAAATTTGACTACTTTTCATAACATTAGTAGTCAAATAGTAGTCAAAAATGATATGCCTATTCGTAACTTTATTGTCAAAGCCTGTCCTAATTTTGGGGAAGGGAAATCACCGGCAATGTCAAATCATATAATATACCATTGATGAGGTGATGGCATGGGGTGAAAAATAAGCTACTTGAAATAAGACTGCAAAAGGGCTTTAAGCTTCAGAAGGACTTTGCTCAGTTCTTGGGATTGAACCAATACCAATACAACAGATACGAGAGGAACGAAAGGCAGCCAACGCTTGAAGTTATCTTGGATATATGCAGCGAAGGAAAGCTTAATATGGACCCGAGAGAGGTTTTCCACCTGGCAGATTAGCCAGGTTTATTTTTTTACCATTTTTTCAGGACAGGCAATATTTGAACCGTATTGGCATATAGTTTTTAATAATTCGGTTAGGGGGTGTAAAGTTGGCAGTCAAAAATGAGGATAACATACTGACAGATGTGTTTGACATAGCAAAACAGGCTTGGAGGCACCGGCCAGAACTGAAGGTATTTGGGCGCACTATATGGCAGAACCAGACCATACCGGCGGCCATAATGGATACTATTGATGCCTTACGCATGGAAACGAGGGATGGCCTAAAACCGGTATTGGTTAAGCATTGTCCCACCGAATACGGGGCACGGCTTATATGGAACCTGCCGCCGGGAATAAGCAGGAAGGAAATTGAGGGTAAGCTACAGTATTTCGAGGAACAAGTTCGGGGGCAGATATTCCTTCAAAACAAAGGCAAAACACTGATTATGGAAGTCTATACCGTTGAATTGCCCGATATGGTGAAGTTTAACTTTATGGATAATGATTATTATTTACCGGTGCCGGTAGGTGTAACGGCAAGGGGAAATCTTCACCTAGTGGACCTTGCAAGGATACCGCACATGCTGGTGGCCGGTCAAACGGGAGGGGGAAAAAGTAGCTTCTTGCATATACTGATTATTTACATGCTACTGGCGGGAAGTGACAGGCATATATGGCCGGTAATTGTGGACCTGAAGCGGTTAGAATTTGCATATCTGTCCAAACACTGCCTTGTGATAGACGATGAGGAAAACACCTGTAGGCTGCTGCGGCGGCTTAACAGGGAATTGGATAAGCGACTTATTGAACTACGGGATGCCGGTTGCAGGAACATAACAGAATACAAAGGGGATATGCCTTTTATAGTGTTGGTAATAGATGAACTGGCTGAACTGACCGACAAAGACGCTCAAGGCGATATAAACAGGATAGCCCGCCTTGCAAGGGCCGCCGGTATTCATATAGTGGCAGCAACCCAAAGGCCGGACGCAACGCTTTTTAAGGACTTTTCAAAGACCAGGGCACTACTTCCGGGCCGGTTGTGCTTCACCGTTGCGGATGATACGAATAGCCGGATAGTCCTGGGCACGGATGCAGCTCACAAGATACCAAAGAATATTCCGGGCAGGGCAGTATGGAAATGGGAAACGGAAACCATAGTACAAAGCATGTATCTGAACACCAGAGAAGCGGAGAATATGCTTAAAACAATCCCCACTGCCAAAGGGGGGATGATATTTGAACAAGGTACAACAAGGCTATTACCGAGATAGCCAAATAATCCGGGAAATCGAAGCAAGAGGGGCATTATGTACGGAGCAGATAACGGCCATGTTCTTCCGGGGGTCCGCCGCTTCCACCAAGTGCCAGCAACGAATGAAAAAGCTTTTTGATGCGAAGCGGGTCAAAAGAACCCGCATTAATCCCACCGGCAGCTTTTGCTATTACATAGAAAAGCGGTCCGGGCGGCTGGAACACTTAATCGGTATCAACTGGGTGTATATCTGGCTTATGAAGCGGCTTAAGAGTTGGGAAAGCCTTTGGTACTGGCAATACGAAATGGATTACGGTATTTTAAGGTGTGATGCTTTTACAGGAATAAAAAACAGTTTTACCGAAGGGGTTAAGTTTTACTTTGTGGAGCTTGACCGTTCAAATAATACCTGGGACAAAACCCGTAAATATAACCAGCTATACGAATCGGAGAAGTATGCAGACAGTTTTTGGGTGCAACATACAAAGATTTTCCCCGTTATTCTTTGCGTAACAGAGGACAAAAACCGGCTGCCCTTAATACAGCAATCGGTAAGGGAGGAAAACAAGCATAATTTGAGGTTTGAAGTCAGGTTGCTTGATGATTTGATTAATGAGGTGGTGTCATGCAGGGGATAGTACAGATTATTGCGCTGCTATCATGCAGTTTCCTATTTGAAAACATAATGAAAGTTACAGGCCAGAAGGAGCTTGGTAAAGTGATTAAGATTTGTGCTTGGGTGATATGTGCATTCTGGATTTTAGGCGTTATAGGGGATGCGTGTATATGGATAGAAGATAAGCTAACTTGGATTGACGAAAGGCTTATGTTCATAAAAAATATTTTCGATTGGGGGAATTAATGTGAATTGGCTGCTTAAAACTGCTTTTAGCGGTGACGGTGCTGTAATTCTGCAATTGTTGGGCATTGGTATAGGAAGCTGGATAGCAAGCTCAATCTTGGCAGCAATAGGTAAGGCCCAACTCGGGAAATTCGTTCAGGTAATCAGTGTTTTTCTGGCGATTGGCCTTGCAATCGGGGCCATCGGTAAGGTACTAAGCAGGATATTATAATCGTTGGTTAACTCGGTGGTTAACTCGTTGGCTAACCTGTTGGCCGGAACCAACAAGTTAAGGGCATAAAATCTTGAAAAATGCATATTTTGCCGTATGAATACAATAGGGCACCGGCGGTATTTTAGTCGGTGCCCGAGAATTGTGCGAAATCGTTGTCAATCACTGGCAATAATTTATCGGGCAGCCTGCCGCCCAAAAACCACCCCTCTATTTTGCGTTTTAAGCTATCCAAATACCCCCTCCAATAGTATAGGTATCTGAACAGTATAAATTTCGTTACAGGGGCAAATAGACGGCTTAAACATATAGTTTTAATGCTTATGGGCATAATAATTACACCGAAGCGGCTAAAACATTGCCAAAGGCAGGAATTTCTAAGTCTTTGGAGAATAGAACTGTAAACTGCGGATTAAACGAGGGGTAAAATATGAATTTCATACCACGGATACGGGAACGCCGGATGGAAAAACACCTTAACCAGAAGCAGCTTGCCGAAAAGTTACAAGTGGACCAGAACACGGTATCAAAATGGGAGACCGGAAGGGCAAGGCCCTCTCTGGAATATCTATACAAGATGGAAATTGTTCTAAGCTGCACCCTGAAGGATTTATTTGACGTTGATACTGGTAGCCATGAAGCAGAATAGCCTTATTAAGTTTGTTAATGTTAATAATTGATACATAACATTTACGGAATACCCGGAACGCATTACATAAGTTTTACATAAGAAAAAGAGGGGATTTCTCCCCTCCCGGCGTATCAGCATTAACTATTCAGCCTTTTTAACTGTTTTGCCATCTTGAAGCCTTTGCAGAACGCTTTCCTTGTAGCAATATATTCTGTTCTACCCTTAAGGTCCTCTAATTCTATAACCAGTGCCCGCTTATCCTTCGGAACAATGCCCATCAATTCATTAAGGATATTGTCAAACTGTTCGAATAGTTTTATATAGTCCTCCTGCTTCAAGCAGGGGTTTGGTATAACAGCATGGTCTTTTCTCAAAACACATTGGTTCATAGCCCTTGCCCCCTTATTTTTCTTTGGTTTTGGAAGGGGGTTGCTGTGCCCCCCCCTTCCGGTATGTTTTGGTAGTTACTTGACGGTGGCTGCCGCTTCCCTTCTGTTGCACTCTTCGTAAAATACCAGGAACAAGTCAAGCATCAGCCTTGTTGCGTTCTTCTTGGTCTTTTCAAAGCCCCTCTTGAATGTAACGGCATCAAAGTTTCTTAATGCCTCTTCCAATTCCGCAAGGGTTAAGTCGGCGGCTGTCAGGACGTTTTCACGCTTGTTATCCTCAAGGGCTGCCGTACTGATTACACAGAATTCTTCCGACCTTACCTCCCGAATGTATTCGGGCAATTCAATTAATACTGTTCTCGACATTTGAATACCCCCAATCATTTATTTGCATAAGCTAATATATATTTGCCTACGCTAATATTATTTTACGTTATTATCTTTTATAAGTCAAGCATATATTTACTTTATCTAAATAATATTTGCAAACAAAAATATTATTCTGTATAATCAATTAGGAAAGGAGGAATCTATGTGATAAGCTACAAACCATTCATAAAACTGCTTATTGACAGGGATATAAAAAAGCAGGACATAATGAAAAAGGCAAATATATCTTCTGCTACTATGGCCAAACTTGGCAAAGATGAACCGGTTTCATTGGATATAATAGACCGATTGTGCAGTGCATTAAGTTGTCAACCCGGGGACCTATTGCAATACATCTCGAAAGTGAAAAGTAGCCATCAAGATTAGCAGTATGGGTATTCTACATGAGGGCACTGAAAAATATGCTTAATTACGTTTTGACCAGGGTTGCGGCCCTGGTTTTTCCGTTGCCGACAAAAAAATTTTTATTCTTTTTACTGTATAAATATGCGTAATATAGTACCGAATATCCCAAGACAAAACGGTACTATTTGTTGATTATTTATACATAGCTGGAAGCAAGAAAAAACCGAACCACGCTTAGAGTGTGATGGTGCGTAGAGGATTCACACATAAAAATGTAGAAATCTGCTTCGATAGAATAAAAATACAAAGGAGGCAATAAGAAATGAGATGCAAGACTATTGCAGAAATGAAAGACAGGCTTAGGGAGTTGGAAATCGAGGGACCGGTCAATATTTCAGTGCCGAATGCCGCCGACATAATGGGGATTACGCCACAGGTATTAAGGTTCGGGATTAAGCAGGGCAAGTTTCCTTTTGCCGTTGGGTACAAGATGGAGCAGAATGAATTTTACATCAATACTGTCCGCTTCATGAAGTACATGCGGGCGCAGGACATGTGTTATTTCGAGCAAAACGCAAGATAAAAGACTAATGATAGCAGAATCAAATATCCAATTAATAATTATTATCCGTTGCATCTGAATAGCGCAAGGAATAACCGAAACAATCGGCCACAGCACAGCATGGAGCAGCCCCTGTATGACCGTGTAAGGCATTATTTTAGCCTGGGCTATAGTAAGTCGTGCTGGAAAGCCTTTGTAGGGGCAGGAAGGAAATATATGAGGAATTGTATCCCGACACAAAGAAGGGTGCAGTTAACCAATATACAAAAGTGCTAAGTGCGGAAACCGCAGATAGCAAACCTTCATTTGTTGCCGACACTTCCACTAAAACCGGCAAAAGCCAAAGGGCCATTGAAAAGGAACGGGCGAAGGAAAGGCAAGGCTACCGAAAGACAGATATCTGTCGGCCGGGATGAAGGATTAAGGGGTAACATTCCCCAGAAATCTTGGGAAAGTTGAAGCTGGAAGATTTGTTTATGGAAAAGGCAAAGGAAAATATTTCATTCGCTGTGACGCAAAGCAATAAGCAAAGAGCAGAAAATCCAACTTGTCAGAAATCTGACAACATGAAAATAGAAAAAGTTGACACTAAAAAAGAACTTGCCAAAATAGCCGGGGTCTCCCATGACACAATTCACAAGGTCAAGACAATAGAACAAAAAGCCCCGGAAGAAGTCAAACAGAACATAAGCACCGGCAACCAACAGCAAGGCAGCAGCACCGTTCCGTCAATCACTATTACAGTGCTTCAGTCCTGTTACCGGCTTTTGGTATAGGCTTAAACAAACAGGAATACAACCTATGCCCCAAACGCTAGCAAGCCTGGTTGCGCATACTCAGGCAGGTTTTAAGGACCCTATAGGCTAACACAGATACATAAGACCAACAGCCTAATGCTATGTATGCACAACACAGTCCGGCAGTGAAAACAAGGCAAGGGGTAAGCGGAAACGGAAGGGCGTAAACGTGTAGGCTTTGGTGTAGCATTGGTATTATTGATAAGTGGATAATGACCGGTATGTATGTTTACAGTTATTTACATTTGATATGGGGAATAGTTTGTAGTGGATAAGGGGAAACTTATTCGATAATCAGAATGACAGCCCCAGGATAAACCCTATTAATTAATAATGATTATCCGTTACAGACCACCTTCCACCGTTCCTTACCCCGCCTACCCCTTTACCGCCACTATTTCCGCCCCATTATCCAAAACATCAATTTTGTTCAATTAGGAATGTAGCAATATCAAGGGTTTGCGGGCTTTTTGCCTTGTTACAAGGGTGAATGCAGGGGTAAAAATGCCCCCGGAAGCGGCAGCCAGGCCCTTGTGTTTGGGGGAAAAGACCCCCTGGGGGGGTGTGTGTGCGTCTGCGAGAGAGATAGCCCCCGTAAAAATATCCCGCCTTATTGGGCCCTTTTCTACGGTGTGTTTTATCGGTAAACTTATTCGTTATTAGAAAGGCTATTTTTCCACCCTTACAACATAGTAATTAACGGGGGCAGTATTTTCACAAAAAACCTAGCAATTTCAATGCTTTAAGGCCATTTTGGGGTAGGACATTTTTGTCAGCTACAGCAGAAACCAAATAGACCAAAAACACCCCTTAATACATTGGTATTACTACGCTACAGCGTTTTATTATGTGTCCATTATATGGATATGTCAGATTGCAGACCTATCTTATATTTCTTTCCTGTACTTTAGCTGTATCTGTATTGGGGTTTTTAGCCTGGTAGGATTACCTTATAAGGCAATTTGCATACCAAAATAGCACTTACCCCTGTTCCTGCATGGCTTTGAGGGCATTTTAGGGTGGTATGGACGGGTATCCCACCCCCCTGTTGAAATTGACGGTTTAAGGCGGTGTTTACCATGAAATATTTGCCATTACAAACTGATAATGTATAATGATGTTAGAAATAATTACCAAGGGGGCGATTTTGTGAAAAGGGTGACTTCTATAATTCTCTTGCTTATTATTATATTTCTATCATCATGTTCAGGACAAAATCAGGGCTCAGAAAACTTAAAACCTGAAAACGAAGAATTAGGAACCCAGTTATCTAGTAATACAGAAGTAGTAGACGATAATACTTCTCACAATACAATTAAGCAAGTAACAGTAAAAGACTTATTGAGCGAATATAGGGATTGGGACGGTAACAAAGATTTTGGTAAAATCAGTTATATATTAGACCTTGATAATGATACTTATATGCTAATAATTTGGCCTAACTCAATTGACAATAATGTAATTAATTACGTGGAAATGATTTATTTTAAATCACTTCAAGATTTTTACTCAATTAATACTACTGAACTAAAACACATGCAAGAATTAACTTCATTATTTCGTATTGATAATGAGGAATGGATGCAAAATGCTATGAACGAAGAATTTCCGTATGAAAAAACATTCAAAGATTGGAAATTGAGAGTTGATTATCTTATTTATAATGGGAGAAAGGATGGTGTTTCGCTGCGATTAGATAATCTAAAACAACCAACTCGTCCTACTACATTACCAGCTAATGATTTAAACAAGAAAAGACAAGGATTCGCAGCTAAAATTAGAGGCGCTTTAGGTCCTGTATGTGATAGAGCGTATTTTAATAGTAAAGGTGAACTTATCCTTGAAGTTAATTCTGAGTGGTATACAGTCAAAGAGGGTACGAAAAAAGATATTATATATTCTATTGAGAAACAGTTGAAAAATGTAAAGAAAGACCTTAAAGTTGAAGGATATGGCCAATTTTTCAGTTCAACAGGCAGACCCCTTGAATCATTCTATGCAGACTGATGCCTTCATTTAGCAGACAAGATAATTGACAAATTATAGCAACAAGATATATAATCGAAGCGGATGGACAAACTATGTTCATAGGAGGCGAATAACGAATGAAAAAGATAATAATAGGCTTCATAGTTGGGGCGTTAATATTTAGCATAATACCAGTCAGCGCAGCGGTGCAGGAATATATACTGCATAAGGCTGAATACGATATAATGATTGGCGGCAAGCTATACGACAGCCAGGACTTGCCGATACTGAATTATGAGGGAAATACCTATGTTCCGCTTACAAAGGTTGGGGAAATGTTAGGCGGCAACGTGAAGTGGAATGAAGAACTTGAGCAAGTGGAAATAATAAAAGAAACTATCCTGCCGGAACCCATACCGGACAAAGGGGATGATGTTGTGAGTGATAAACAGGTGTATGAGGAAAATGATTACAAAGTCATAATGGACAATGAAGTCGAATATTATTCGTGGAAAAGCATTTGTGATAATATAGAACCTAAAGGATATAATATTGGCTATGACAAAACCAAGGATAGCATGTTTTTGATAAAATACAATGCCATCAAAAAAAGTACAGCCGATTCAACCAAAATACTTGAAAGCATCCCGTACAAAATTTTCAATGACGCTACTCATATACCAAAAGACTATTATCTCAACAAAATACTTCCACTAATTAAATAAAGGGCCTTGCGGCCCTTTTGTTTTACCCAAATACTGCAACAGGCGGTACATCTATTCTATGCCCATTAGCACGAATAGCACCATCGGCTTCCAGAAACATTGCCCCAGATGCAGGGTCTATATCAATTGTAGCAGCATTAAAGTCAATGCCGCCCATATATGACCCGGCTATATCAAGATACAGCTTTCGCCCAATATAAGCATTCTCAGTTACATTGATATGCGTATCTGACGTTATGCTCCCGCCCCTAACTTCACCGCCGACTATCAACGGACTTTCAATCCTTGTGCTGTCAATATATGTTGACTTGATATAGCTTGGCACAGTAGGAATAGAAGGTTGGTTTGTAACCTGGCTCCAACTTATGCTTGCATCAGGCCCCATAACCACGTTACTGCCAACCTCGAGGTTTTCTATCTGTGCTGTGGTTATCTTCGCTTCTTTGGTGGTTATCTTTTGGGCTTCAATGCTTATTATCTTACCGTCAACGATAGTCATGTCCTCGATACTATGTCCGCTAAACCGCCCGCCTTCGGTGAATTTACCGTCAATAAATCCTGTTATTCCAAACGCCGCTTTAAGCTGTTCCTGAAACCTTTCCTGCGGGTCGCCTAGTTCAATCTCACAGTCCCAGGGCATAAACAGATTGTACTTATGTCTTACTATCCTTACCCTTGGGCTATCCGGTGCTATGTCAGGGTCAACAATATCTGCCATATCCCCGACAGTAAATTCCTCGTGGCTGTATTCGGGCAGTGTCCGGAGGTCGGCTATCTTAACCCTGTACAGATACCTTGGCCTGCATACCAATTCAAGCTCAGCAGTCGCCTTGTCCTTCAGTTCCTGCGGGTCGTAAATGTCCTGGTTTTTGTATATAGCCGTGAATTCCCTTGGGGTAAAACCGTTGTTCGTCAAATACTTTTTACCGTCATTCACCGAAGCAATATCAAGGTCATCATGCCCGAAGGCGTATAGTTTGGTTATAAGCCTATTTGATTGTGTTCTTGTGATATGTTTGAGGTTTTTGGCGTACCGTATCTGAAAACCGGTATACGGCTGCCATTCGTTGCCGCAGCGCAGGGAAACGGTCTTGTTTTCACTGTCCCAAACAATATACCCGCCCCATTTGTTCTGTATTTCCCTTATAAGCGCAAGCCTGCTTACCTTTTCCATTTCAATGTCATGTATGCCCGGCACGTCCACCGTGCCTAAAGTCCAGCCTGAACCGTCTAATATGGAGTGTAGTGCATGGGCGGCAGAACCCACGGTATATTGTCCACCCGATAGGTCGTCCCCGCCTGCAACGATTATAACGGTTAAATCGGCAGGGCTTGAAATAGTAGGGTCGTTGCTGATATACGGTTCGGGGTATTCGCTGTCAAGTTCATTCCACCGTTCTTCTGCCATAACCTTTGCCCAACGCTTGTTGCTTTCGTCCCTTACAATATCGACAGCTTGGTCTTTGAGTAGGTTATACACCCGCCCGCCCGCCATTATTTCGCATTCGGGGGTAAGTGCTGATAGCTTGGGCGAAGTGGCGGGGAGTTGAAACTCAAGCTTGCTTTCGCCGTTAAGCCTGGTGTCGGGGTAGCACCCCTTCAGCCCGTCTGCCTGTGGTGAAAGATAGGTTTTCTTACTGTCGTGTTTGACAATTATAAATTTAGGTATCTGCATAAAAACCACCGCCTTAACGTAAACTGTTGATTTTCTTCATCAGGTCCCGCTCGACTTTTTCGCAAATATCGCAGTCATTCTGTATTGGAGCATCTTGTGAATAATCCCCGGTGGCCTTTTCTATTTCTTCAAGCAGTTGTGCCTTTGCAAGGTTAGTCAGATGCGGGCTGTTTGTGATAAGTCGCATGATGAATTGTGCTTCGGTTTCTGATATTTCTATTTCGCCGTTGTTTAGCAGGTCGGTTGCCCATTTTATCATCACATCAGGGACCCCGATATTGGCTAAAGCTAAAACATTTGCCAGGGTATCATCCATCTTTGTGGGAAGCGGTTCCCCTACAAGGTTCACAAACTGTTTATCTAAACTCAATCTCATTTCCATCCATCCTTTCAATATTTTATTCCGGGAGGGACGGTTTCCCGCCCGCTCCCGGTATTTAGAGGTGGGCGATTACATAATCATTCGTTATTCGGCGTACGGCATTTTACTGTGTAGGTCAGGGCAGAACTTGGCACAAGTGCGCTTATACAGGCAGTTCCAGACTTCGGGGTGTATCATACCGGCCTCGATGAAAGCATCTAAAAGCACAGCCTTGTCGATATTGCTATCCTTCATTAACAGTTCAAGGTTAACCCTCATACTATCCACAAGGTGCCCAGCGTCTTCATAATAGTGGTCAAATTGCGCCTTTCTTTCTTCGGGGCTTGCATCCTCCATTTCTTTGATAAGACAATTCCATTTCTCATCAATTTCGCATGACCGCTGGTAAAACGCCCGAATCTGCATCGCCGTTTTCTTGACATTCATTACAGCAACTCCTTTCATTTTTGTTTTTTTGTCTTTTTATTTTTGAATAAGCTTTTGTTCCATCCTGTGTTACCTGGTGTCTTTGTTTTTGCGATTAATCGGGATTTAACGTAATTTGACATGCACTTCCGGCTTACATAACCGCTGCCCATCTATATCACCACCCGATGCCCCGATGCTGCCTTACTGACATTACCGACTTTTCAGTTTTGCGTTTTCCAACCGCCAAACAGTGAATATAACCTATTAACCATTCCTTTAATGCCTTTTTGGGCATCCGGCGTATTTTTGATATATCTGCTCCAAGCCCGCCTACAAGCTTTGCCGGTTCGCTTTCAAAGGGATTGAAAGCGCTCTGTTTTTGTAAAAAAGTAATGTAATCATCCGGTCCGCTTTTTTTGATTTGCCTGTGGTACAATTTTAGGCCCTCGTAAATTTCGCTGTAGTCGCATGTTTCAATCTCCCAAGGTTCACTATCTATCAATTGCACATTTTCCCCGTTTAAAAAATCCAAAACATCGTAACGGTTCATCGTTGCTTCCTTTATCGCAACTTTCCGCTCTGCCTCCGTCATACTCGCTGCATTGGGTCTCTGCGCCGCTTTCATTTTCCGAAATAGGCTCACTTTTTTCATCTCCTTCCCTTGAAGCCCTTAGAGCTTCAACAAATTTTAGATATTCGATAACTGCGTCCCTGTTGTTTTCAATAGCATGAAGTATAGGCGAAATTTTCTTCTCATAAGGTGGGCAATGTCCAACGAATGTCATAGTTAGATTGCTATTTTCATGCCTCAATTCATAGCCCAATTTCTCAATTTTCCTTACTAATCTTTTCGTCCCTTTGCCCCAGGCAAGTCCCTGTCGGCCCTTGTTCCTGCCACTGCTCGGTTTTAGCATGTTTTCACCACCCTTCAACTAAGGTTTAATATCCTCGTTAGCCGTTCATAGTCTGATATTGTAATTCTTGCCACAACCCGTATCCGTTCCACCCCCGCCCGCCTGTGTCGCTGTACGGTGGCAATACTTACTGTCAACTCGTCCGCAATTTCCTGCCAGTTCAAGTTATTAAAATATCGCAACTCTATGGTCCTGCGTTCGTCAGGTAGAAGCACCTTTAGTCCAATTTCTAGCTTCCTTGTAACTGCATCAATAAGCAGTAAGTCTAAAATTATCTCATTTGTTGCTTCGGAGGCTTCCTTATTGCTTTTTCTTAACCCTGCTGCGATATTTCCTGTTCGGTCTGGTACTGTGTTTGTGCCTGGTGGAAGCCCATCGGTATTACGGAAAAACGCCAGGCTTTCAATACTTTCGTCCTCATTCACGTCCAAGACTGATTGTATTTGTACCCTCAATGCTTCCTTTGCGCCTTGTAAAGCCTGGAAGCTTCGTAGTAATATTTCAACTTCGTGATAACGAACAAATTCCATCGACAACCGGCAGCCCCCCTTAAGGCGTTGGCTTAAACATACTAGCCCCTGTGTTTCGCTAATAGGTATTCAATAACGCCTTCTTGAAGTTCGTTTTTATTCATTGTTTCTACCAGGGAGGCAACACCGGCAGGAACCCCGTTACCCTTCAACCATTCATATACTTGCCAACGGTCAACCCGGTTGTTCCTGCGTTCTGAGGCCTGCGCTCGCAGTATTCCCTTACCTCGTCCAATAGCCCGCTTGAATATGTCAGGCTTCGCCGTCAGGCAATTCATTAGCTCCGCTTGCGATAATACCAGGCAGCATTTATCAACTTTTATCGTAAGAACTTTATCTTTGCTTTCGCATACCATAATCATGAACCCCTTTCAAATCAGAATGGTAAGTCGTTTTCCTCAATATCAACCTCATGCCAATCCCCGTCCTCAAGGTACTGCTGCCAGTTATAATTAATGGGTCTTATCTTGTCGCCCTCTAATTCTAAAAACCGCTTTGTCGTTTCCTGAAAGATAAGTTTTACTTTTGCGAACCGGCCTTCCTCCCTGTCTTTTAGCAGCCTTAACTTAGCATCACAGTCTCGGTCATCTTTGAATTGTCGTTCAATTGATACGATTATGTCTGCTTTGTTTGGAATATTGTTGGAACCGCTGATGTCTTCCTTCTCAAGCTCTGCCCCACGTCCTTTTGCCTTGTTGGGATGGGTTACGAGGATAATATGGACGTGATAGTTTTCCGCAAAGTCTTTACACCGTTGCACAAAATTACTTTGGTCTGCATTTATACTGTCAGCAGTGTCCTCCAGGGCCGACATTAAATTGTCGATTACGAACAATTTGCACCCATACCGCCTGGCGGCCACCGACATAACTTCGAATAGGTCACTTGCATTTTTCCTTACGTTTGCAACGGACTTGTCAAACGTGAAGAACAGGTCGGCTGCCCACTGTTGAAGTGCTTTCAGTGCCTTAGGCTTAATATCTGCCTTTAGCCTATACTTGGCTTGTACGAATTCCAGATATTCTTTCTTATCGCCTATGGCCTGCCTGAAAAGCCAGTTTAGAGTTCTTTGTGTAGACATTTCGCCCGAATATAAGAATGTGGGAATCTTGTGGTTTATGGAATTACAAATTATTTGTGATATTGCGGTACTTTTGCCCTCACCGTTCCGGCCAACTAATACAGTGACTTGTTCTGGTTGCAGGTCCTCGATGGCGCTGTCTAGTTGGTAAAAGCCGGTCGGTATCCCTTCGTCAGCCTTTCCCTTAACACCAACATAATCTATTTGCGACATATTGATAATCCCGGCGGGTGTCTGCTTTATAGCATCATCTATAAATTTCAGCACCGCTTCCTTACCTTCGCAGAATAGAACCTCATTTGCATCTTTGCACTTATGCGTAATTACTTTTGTCCGATATTTCCCCAGGCGTATTGAAAGTTCATTAGCCATTTTCTGTCCTGGCGGGTCATTATCAGCCCATACGACAAGCTCAGCAATGTCTTGCAGCCAGTCCCAGCAATGGTTTATCCATGACAAATTATTACTCCCTGAAGGAACCGAAACAACGTTCGTATATCCCGATTCCCATATCGCCATAGCGTCCAACTGCCCTTCCGTTATAACCACGGGCTTTGACTTATCTATGTGCTGCATCCCCCATAAAATGGGTCTTGTATTCTTCTCACAACCGCCTTTGAGGCCGCCTTCCCGAATTTCCCTGTATGATACGAATTGAAGCTCGCCTTTTTCATCAGAATATTGGAATACAAAACACTCTTTGCCGTTCCAGGTCCTTTGCTTAACCTGCCATTCAGTCAAGGTCTGTAATGATATTCCTCGACTTTCCATATATTTAATCGCTGCTTGTCCCAGCTCGTTGGTTTCAATATTCGGCTTTTGATATTCAGCAACCGGCCTATGTGTTGTCACTTTAACCTCACCACCTGTCATATTCGCAACTTCCCGGACTGCTTCCGGGAAAGTCATATGTTTAAATTCCTGTAAGTACCGGTATACATCCAGTGTTTCCCCGCAGCCGAAGCATTTCCAAGTATAGTGTTTACTGTCCCACTTAAATGATGGTGTCTTTTCCCGGTGGAAGGGGCATATTGCCTCGTTTCTTGACGGCCGGTATTTGTCAAGCCCTAATCCATAAGCGATAATATCCCGGGCCCTGTCACCAAGCCTTTGCTTATACTCCTTCGCTTCCACCATTCACCAACTCCTTCAGCCGTTGATATTCAGGGTTTGGTTTTACGGGTTCCGCTGCTTGTTCAGCTTCATATTTCCGTAATTTTTCTGCCGCCGCGTCCGCTTTGGTATTTCGTAAAATGCCATAAAAGTAATTTTCCCGCTTGCTGTGTAATGCCGGGTTGCGAATTATCGTCAGTACTGCGGCTTTTACCACAATAACCGGGTATTTCTCCATCTCCTGGTACAGTTTTAAAATAATGTTATCGGATATCTTTCCTGAAACTCGTGTTGTCCTCAGAATGTCAAGGTATTCATCTACTAGGTCTATGAAATCAGAATACCTTTGTCTGAAATTTTCAATTTCACGAGAAGAGTCTTTTTTATTTGATTTAATCTCATTTAATTTAGTTTGTGGATTATTGTTAGCGGAAACGTCCCCATTTTCATTATTGGTGGGGGTTTCTGTATGCAATAACTCCACTTCAGCGGGGTTATTGCATACATTAATACCTATTTTGGGTTTTTGGGGTTTTGAGGAACTTCGCCTTTTAAACACATCCTCAACATTATCTACAAGGTTTTGAACCCAGATAATACGTTCTTTTTGCCATAACTCCGCATCTATCGCCTCAAGTTCGCAAAGAATATGCAGTATTTTCTCCGCAGTTTCTTTACTTGCTGAGGTTTTTGCTAACATAAACCTATAATCAGCGGGGTTTTTGCAATCGTAAAACATGCCCTTTGATGTGCATAGTAATTCCAGCAATTTAAACCAGAATGCATACCCATCATTTTCAAATTCACTTTCAACCACAAATAATGTTTTACCCTTTCCCGCAAAATGGGGGAAATAATCCACTGTTTCTTTCCTGGGTCTAGCCATTATCATTCACCACCTTGTTTTGCTGTGATTTCAGATATGCTGCGAAAGCTCCTATGAAAGCTTCTCGTAGCCTTCCATGAAGGCCAATAGTGTCAAGATAGTTATCCATCTCATTAAGCTTTTGTTTGGTATTTTTCATATCAATCACATCCTTTACGGAGAAACTTGGCGCAAACGCCCGTATTCAGGAGCCCTCTCCCCAACTTCTACCGATGGATTGGCTAAATAGTTGAGTAGGTCATTGTAATTTAACAGCCTTTTACAACCAACTTTCACATGCTTGATTGTTCCACTAAGCACCAACTGTCTAATTGCGTGCTTAGTAAGCGCAGTATCAGGGTCGTTTTCTTTTAGTTGCATCCATGCGCCTTCGATGGTTCTCATCTGTGCTGGCATATCTATTTAACCTCCTTCAGTAATTCTGCACCTTCAATTCGGAAAAAGGCTGATAGCCTGTGTAAATGGGACGGAAATGGTTCGGCTTTGCCCTTTTCGATTCGGGAAAGCTCTGAAGCACTAATTTTTACTACTTCACCTAGTCTCCTGAGCGTTAATCCCTTTTTGCGTCTCTCCAGCTCTATTCTTAGCATTTTTTCATCTCCTCTCTTGATTTTTACACTACTTCGTGCTATCATATTGTTATTGTAACATGGTTGTTATCTTGTTGCATCGAAATAACAAAGGATAACAAATTTTTGTGAAAGAGAGTGATAATATTGCTTCCCGTAGTATCTTTTAGCCAAGTAAGATATCCGGATATTAAAAAGAGAATTTTTGAATTTAAACCTAACGAGAATCTTGCATTAAGTTACTTCATGGAAATTAGGGGCGACTATGCCGATGAATATAACCCTTTTACAATTAAGGATTTATATAGGCAATTTGCTAACATAAACGAAGCGAGAATCGATGAGATACTAAGATTCATAAAACAATTCGGGCACATTGGGGTCTACGATGACAAAGCAAAACCTTACGCTGAGAAATACATATACTGGTGTCAAGAAATTAATCAAATGCGGAAAGCTGTTCTTCTCTCAGAATTATATTCTAGTGTAAATATTCAATTAACAATTAGAGCTAAAGAAAATCAAATAAAGAAGTTAGAAAAAGGATTGTTATTTGAATACTTAAGAAGTGATAAAAAAAATCACGGCAAATGCTGTTTAAGTACGCGAGATATTGAATGCACAAACTGCGGTCAATGCGAGGCGCTAATCAAATCTATGCCACAAATTAGCGAGGAAGAAAAAACAAAACAGGAAGCATATGATTTACGAATCGCATGTTTGTTTGATTTACAGGAAATATTCAAATCTAAAATTGGTCAAATGTCATTCACCCCCTATATTGATGTAGATGGAAATAATAAACCACGCTTCATTTCAGACCTATCGTTTGATTCACTTATTTCTGTTATGTATTGGCAACTATATATGGACTTTTTTGAAAACGAACGCTTTTTTACGTGCGAAAAATGCTTTGGGTTATTCCCTTATAGCAGCAAAAAAACTTCCTTTATCTGTGAAAGATGTCTCGGACAGAAAAAATCCAAGGAGAGGCTTAATAATCCAAAAAAATATGCCCACGATAAATTTTTCAGGAAAACACTTTACTACGTAACCGATTCGGGAGTATCCCAATGTTGGGCAATCGATGAGGAACAAAGAGAAACTTTAAAAATTTTAAGGGATAAGCTCAAAGAAAATTCATTACACAAAATGAAGACAATGGGTGAAAAAGGCTATTTCAAGTGGCTGAAGGAGCAAGAAGACCTCTTTATGAGAAAAGTAAATAAATTGAAGGAGGAATGAACCGATGGCAAGCATCCGAAAGCGAGGGAAAAACTCGTATCAGATTATTGTTTCATGCGGCTATGACAGTACCGGTAAAAAACTCACAGAACAAAAAAGCGTAAAACGCCCTGCCGGAATGACGGACAAGCAGTGGGAACGGGAACTTGAAAAACTGGCCCTGGAATTTGAACATCAAGTCGAAACCGGTCAATACCTGGACGGAGGTAAAATCACTTTTGCCGAGTTTATTAATAGGTGGATTGAGGATTATGCCCGGACAGAACTGGCCCCGAAAACCCTTAGCCGTTACCAGGACCTGCTGAAACGGATTATTCCCGCACTGGGGCATATCCCATTACAAAAGTTGCAGCCTAATCATCTATTAGAATTCTATGCAAACCTCCGGGAAAATGGCATTCGCACAGACGCAACATATACAGTAAAACCGGAATTGAACGAATTATTGCAAGAAAAGGGAATTACTGATAAGTCATTAGCTAAAAACGCCGGAATTGACATTCGGACCATTAGAAAAGCATTAAAAGGCAAAACCATAAGGCATACCACCGCTCAGGCAATCAGCAAGGTACTGGATATTAAGGTTGACAAGGTTTTTGATATGAACGGCGAGCCGGTTCCGCTATCCGACCAAACAATAAGGCATCATCATCGGCTTATATCAAGTATTCTGACTTGCGCCGTCCAATGGCAATGTATCTTAAGCAACCCTGCAGCCCGGGTGAAACCACCAAAGGTAAAAAAGAGAGAAATGGCACACTTTGACGAGGATACCGCCGAAATAATGCTTGATTTGCTTGATAATGAACCGCTTAAATATAAAGTGGCGATATTTTTAACCCTGTATGCGGGCTGTCGATTGGGTGAATTATGCGGCCTTGAATGGTCTGACGTTAATTTCGAGAATAATCTTTTGAGAATACGGCAGGCTTCACAGTATATACCAGGGCAAGGAACATTTACAAAACCACCGAAAAATGAAGCAAGCATCCGAATTATTGCCATGCCTGACGTTGTAATTAGCCTACTTAAAGAATATAGAACTTGGTGGTTAGAACAGCAGTTAAAATGCGGGGACTTATGGGACAAGCATAGTGACCGCCTCCTTATTCAATGGAACGGCAAACCCATGCACCCGACAACACCCTCGAAATGGTTTAAAACGTTTATTGAGAAAAACAACCTTCCGAAGCTTACCTTTCATGGTTTAAGGCATACAAACGCCAGCATACTTATTGGTGAAGGTGTCGACATTCAAACGCTTGCTACCCGATTAGGACACACCAAGCCCACCACTACTACCAACATTTACTCCCACTTCTTAAAAAAGCCGGATAGAGAAGCTGCTGAAAAGCTTCAAAAACTATTCAACAAAAAGGGCAACCAAAAACAGAAAACCCCGAAGCAGGCTTAAAACCTGCTTTTTCTTTTTATCTTATCCCCTATCTTTCAATAACTTTTGATGTTTGCAGTAGCCAAATAGTAGCCATAATAATTTATGTAAACATTCATTCAGGAATAGTAAAAGCCTAGAAGCTTTATGCCTCTAGGCTTTTACCTGGCAGGGGCAGCAGGACTCGAACCTGCAACCGACGGTTTTGGAGACCGCTACTCTACCAATTGAGCCATGCCCCTGTATCTGAATGTTACGCTAATATATTATACAATAC
>Ga0334898_1002112_pt1 | contig 19251 bp, 11 predicted proteins | sample GraSluR3_MG_10_FD_207228 | JGI IMG/M metagenome (GOLD analysis project Ga0334898, IMG submission 207228) | Sludge microbial communities from methane-producing bioreactor in Wageningen University, Netherlands - Granular Sludge_3_08-R3 | ecosystem: Engineered > Bioreactor > Anaerobic >... | reverse complement strand
TTCGTGAATATCGAGGGGTGCAAGAAATGTTTCTCTTGTGGACATAGTGAATGTTGATTTCCCAACGAAACGAGGGTAGCGGAACAATTGCTATTGGTCCATTACCGAGCGAGTGCAGGAAACGCAAGGATCGATACCTCGCATCTTGGAGTATTGATACCTTTCATTTGAAAAGGTAGCCCGATTGTCCGAACAACCTCCAACCTCCCGACGAATGGCGGGAGGTTCATACCGAACGTTGGATAGGAATATCCATATCCTCTTTTTGGCCAGAATCATCAATCGATTCGGTGATTTCGTGCAGATGTTGTTGGTGCTCATCCTCACCGTTTCCATCGGCATGGAGGAACATCAAGCCGGCCTCTTCACCACACTCACCATATTCGCGGCGAGTCTTGGCCAACTGTCGGGCGGGTTCTTCGCAGACAAGTATCCACGCAAGTATGTGATGGTGGTTTGCCAATTGTCGGTCGCGGTGCTCTATGTGGCCAGTGGTCTGTTGATTGTGGACTCCCCTATGGTTGTCGCGTACCTCATTCTCATCTCATCTCCTTTCCGAGGTGCCACATGGCCGGTGTCGCATGCCCTGATCGCCGACTATTCGGAAGGAGAAATGGAGCGTGCGAGAGCTTTCTCACTGCTCTATTTGGGATCGAATATCGGGGTGGCCGTAGGCCCTTTGGTCGCGGCCTTCCTGTTTTCGAGAAACCTTTTCCTGTTGTTCATGATATCGGCCGCCACATTGGTGGTCTCCGCGGGTCTGTTGGGAGTGTTCCTTCCCAGGCAACCGGAAAAAGACCATGATGTGGCCGTTGGTCCGCCCACCTCGAACTCATTGTTGCGACTGTTCTTCTCCAATCGTCTGCTTGTGGTGTATGTCGTGGCGTTCACACTCTACAATCTGATCTATGTGCAACACTCGTTCGCCTTGCCATTGCAAATGAATGACTTGTTCGGGACAAGATTGGGTACCGAAGGCTATGGATGGCTCATGACGGTGAATGCGGTGACCGTGTTGCTCATGACGGCGATCGTCACCCGTCTCACGATACACGGATCCCGTGCGATGAACATGGCATTGGGTACTTTGTTCTACGTGGTGGGTTTTGGAGCCTATGCGGTATGTTCCTCATTGGTTGCATTCCTCGGGGCAACCTTCATCTGGACTTTGGGAGAGATTCTCTTGGCCACCAACGGGAATGTGTTCGTGAACCGGCATGCACCGTCGACCCATAGGGCCCGCTTCAATTCATTGGTGAGCGTTGTTGTCGGTATCGGATCGACGATTGGTCCTACCGCTGGCGGATTGCTTCTTTCCGTAGCGGGGTTTTCCACCCTCTGGTTTTCCGCTGTCGGTGTTGCGATGGTGGTAGGGGCATTGTTCCTCATGCTGAGAAGAATGGTGATCCGTTCGGAAAGGGGTTCCTGATGCCCAGAAATCCTCACCTAACATGGTGTTGGAGGGTTCCTACGGTTGCAAACACCCTGGTATTGGGGTATAGTCTAGAGGTAACTGCCCTGTAGGATTACAGGGTTGAATTGTGTGCAAATGGTTGTGGCGTTTTATTGCCACAGGTAAATATAATTTCAATGGAGAGTCAATATGGGTAACAAGAAAATGGTTACTATCGATGGCAATACCGCTGCAGCGCACGTAGCATATGCGTTCAGTGATGTTGCGGCGATTTATCCCATCACTCCTTCGTCTCCGATGGGGGAGTATGCCGATTCATGGGCGAGCACCGGACGTGTCAACATGTACGGCGAGAAGGTGGACATCATGGAGATGCAGTCGGAAGCGGGAGCTGCGGGAGCAGTGCACGGATCGCTTTCCGCAGGAGCTCTCACCACCACGTTCACGGCTAGTCAGGGATTGTTGCTGATGATTCCGAACATGCACAAGATCGCTGGCGAGATGTTGCCGACGGTATTCCATGTGTCGGCACGTTCTCTTGCTGCCCAGTCCTTGTCGATCTTCGGCGATCATTCCGATGTGATGTCCTGTAGGAACACAGGCTTCGCGATGACTGCCGCAAGCAGCATTCAGGAAACGATGGATCTTGGACTTGTGGCCCACTTGGCCACACTCAAATCGCAAGTTCCCTTCCTCTCCTTCTTCGACGGATTCAGGACCTCACATGAAATACAGAAGGTCGAGGAAATTTCCTACGACGATATGCAGTCCTTGGTTGAGCCCGAATACATCGAGCAGTTCCGTGATCGTGCACAGCGTCCCGAGAAGCCCCGGTTGAAAGTGGCTGCCCAGAATGAGGATGTCTACTTCCAGGGCCGCGAAACAGTGAACAAGTATTACAATGCCGTACCCGAAATCGTCCAGGAGTATATGGACAAGGTGGCGAAGCTCACCGGTCGACAGTATCATCTGTTCGATTATGTCGGTGCTCCCGATGCCGATAGGGTCGTCATCGCGATGGGTAGCGCACTCGATACCTTCGAATGGACATCCGATTACCTCAATAAAAAGGGAGAGAAGGTCGGAGTGCTCAAAGTTCGACTCTACCGTCCTTTCTCTGCGAAGGATTTCGTTGCCGCGATTCCCGAGTCTGTAAAGAAGATAGCTGTGCTCGACAGGACCAAGGAGCCCGGTTCCATCGGTGAGCCTCTCTATCTCGATGTGGTCACCGCGCTTGCCCAGATGGGTAGGTCGGGAATTTCCGTCATCGGTGGTCGGTATGGTCTTTCCAGCAAGGACTTCACACCCACCCACGCGAAGGCGGTGTTCGACCACATGAATGAAGGCAATTGGCACAACTTTACTGTCGGTATCGTTGACGATGTGACCAATTTGAGCATTCCTGTGAAGGAAAAGATCGACGTGTCTCCCAAGGGTGTCGTCTCCTGTATGTTCTGGGGCCTCGGTTCCGATGGAACGGTTGGAGCGAACAAGGACTCCATCAAGATCATCGGTGGAAACACTGATATGAACGCCCAGGCCTATTTCTCCTATGATTCCAAGAAGTCGGGCGGTATCACGATCAGCCATTTGCGGTTCGGAAAGAGTTCCGTGAACATGCCTTGGTTGATCGATAGTGCCGATTTTGTCGCTTGCCACAATCCTGCCTACATCGGCCGCTACGATATGCTTGCTCCACTCAAGGAAGGTGGTGTGTTCCTTTTGAACTCACAGATTCCATCCGATGAGGTGTTTGAGCATTTGACTGTAGCCGAACAGCAGCAGATCATCGACAAGAAGATCAAGTTCTACAATATCAATGCCCTGGCGATTTCCGAGAAGGTTGGTTTGGGAACCCGCATCAACACGGTCATGCAGGCCGCCTTCTTCAAGATTTCCGGTATCTTCCCGCAGGAAGAGGCCATCTCGCTCATCAAGAACGCGATCAAGAAGACGTTCGGAAAGAAGGGTGAGGATATCGTAAAGATGAACTGGGCTGCAGTCGATGGTGCTTCCGATGCATTGGAAGAGGTGAAGATTCCTTCCAAGGCTGGGAAGGCCTACGAACCCAAGAAGCTCATAGGTGATGATGCCGACGCCTTTGCCAAGGAGATCATCGAGCCGATCATGCATCTGAAGGGGAATGATATTCCCGTTTCCAAGATGTCCTTCGATGGAACGTTGCCCACCAATACCGCTCGTCTTGAGAAGCGTGGTGTGGCGCCTTTCGTTCCCCATTGGATCAATGAGAATTGTATCCAGTGCAACCAGTGTGTGCAATCATGTCCCCATGCTGCGATCCGTGCCAAGCAGATCGATCCCAAGGATCTTGAGAATGCTCCGGAAGGTTTCACCACACTCAAGTCAAGCACCAAGAACGATCGTGATCTTCGTTTCAAGATCCAGGTCTATCCCGAAGATTGTCAGGGTTGTGGAGTGTGTATCGAGACTTGTCCCTCCAAGGAGAAATCCCTTGTGTTCAGCCCGATCAAGGTCGAACGCGAAGCTGGTGAGACTACCAATGCCGAATTCTTCGATGCGCTTCCCGATGATGTGGTCGATGGTGTCTCCATCAATACAGTCAAGGGTATGCAGTTCAAGAAGCCGTTGTTCGAATTCTCCGGTGCTTGCGCAGGTTGTGGCGAGACTCCCTATGTGAAGCTCGTTTCGCAGATTTGTGGTGAAAGGATGATTGCTGCGAACGCAACCGGTTGTTCCTCCATCTATGGTGGAACATTCCCGACCACTCCGTATGCCCAGCGTACCGATGGCCGTGGACCGGCTTGGGGAAACAGCCTCTTTGAAGACAATGCCGAGTATGGTCTTGGCATGCGCCTCGCAGTCGATGCGAACCGCAGGCAGTTGAAGGCCAACGTCGAGAGACTGCTCGCCGCCGGTACCACCGACGCGTTGACTTCAGCTCTCCAAAAGAGCATGGAGTTGTGGAATGACAAGTCCGAGGCTTCGATCGAAGCTCAGAGTGCGACCCAATCGCTCTTGGACGAGGCCCTTAAGGCTGCCAAGAATGATGAAGCGAAATCTGCGTTGCGCAAGATCATCGAGCTCAAGGATTACTTCTCGGAGAAGGATGTATGGATCATCGGCGGTGATGGTTGGGCATACGATATCGGGTATGGTGGTGTGGACCATGTGGTTGCATCGGGCAAGAATGTGAACATTCTCGTGCTCGACACCGAAGTGTACTCCAACACCGGTGGACAGGCCTCCAAGGCTACTCCCATCGCTGCGGTCGCCAAGTTTGCGAATGCAGGAAAGCAGATGGGTAAGAAGAATATGGGCTTCATGATGATGAGCTACGGACATGTGTATGTGGCATCCATCTCGATGGGTGCGAACAGGCTTCATGCCCAGAAGGCCCTTCAGGAGGCGGTTGCCTTCGATGGTCCTTCGATTGTCTTCTGTTATGCCCCCTGTATCAACCATGGCATCAATATGATGAAGAGTCAGGTTGAGGAAAAGCTTGCCGTTGAAGTCGGTTACTGGCCGTTGTTCCGCTACAATCCTTCACTCGAGGATGGGAAGCGCTTCTCTTGGGATACCAAGGAGGTCAAGGGCGACTACCAGGAGTTCATCAAGAGCGAGAGAAGATATTCTTCCCTCTACAAGACGAACCCCGACCAGGCTGAAGAACTCTTCAAGAGAGCCGAAGAGGATGCGAAACGACGCATGCAGTTCTACAAGAATGTGGGAGAGGTCATGTAACGACCTTTACGAATTGAGATAGCGAAGGGGCCGTTGCAAAAGTCTGAAAGGATTTGAGCAACGGCTTCGTTGTATCTAAAGACATGCATTGGAAGAAAATAACAGAGAAGAAGGGTTGCAAAGCAACCCTTCATGTGCTACAATTTGTTTAACCACAAACAATTAGGAGCACATATGAATAGTATAGTTTTCTACCAGGAAGGTCAACTCTATCTCAACCTCTCGGTTCCCCTCGATCTTGCTTGCCACAACCCACTCGAAGCAATGCGAAGACTGTTCTGGTCGTTGGACTACCGTTGCTTCACACGGGAAAAGAAAGTCAGTGGCCGTCCCCATGCCATCACCGCGCGGCAAATGGTGTTCATTCTCGTCTATGCACGTCTGCACGGTTGTTTCAGTAGCAGGGAAGTGGAAGCCTTATGTCAACGAGATCTCGTTTGTATCCATGTGCTGGAAGGCCGTAAGGCTCCTGATCACAGTACCATCGATCGATTCATCCGCATGAATGGAGACGCTATCAGGAATATTTTCGCCCAGAGCGTGAAAAAGCTCGATGGGCTGGGAGAACTGAAGCGAGAGATTGCCTTCATCGATGGGACCAAAGTCGAATCGAAGGCGGGAAAGTACACGTTCGTCTGGCTCAAGGCAATCGAGAAGAACCTGCCAAAGCTCATTGGGCACATTCGGAAATTGTATGGGGAGTATCTGTTGCATTATGACCTGGAAGCAACAATCGAAGTGTGTGACGAACAAGATGCTCGTGCAGCACTTGCTGTCATGTTTCGGAAAATTGATCTGGACAAACCGGTCAAACGAGGGAGGGGCCATCATCTCCCTTTTGAGGCACGATTGGCCGACCGTCTTGTCGAATATGCTGAAAAATTGGATCGATACGTCAGTGCCCGGGACCGCATGAGAGCGGAACACCGGAAAAGCATGAGCAGGACTGATGCCGATGCGACCTTCATGCGGATGAAGGAAGACCACATGCGCAATGGCCAATTGAAACCTGCCTACAACATCCAGAACATCGTCGATTCCGGATACATTGTCAGCACCTATTGCAGTAGGGACAGAACCGATTATCATACCCTCGTGCCAGCGATGGAACAGGTGGTCCATCGGTTGGGATTTCAGTATCAGGGCGTCTGTGCCGACAGTGGCTACGATTGTGTCGAGAACTACCGGTATCTGGATGAACAGAAGATGATCGCATACATCAAGACGCAGACCTTTGAACAGAGTAAAAAACGTTCTTTTGGCAAGGATCCCGGGAGTAAATTCGCTATGACTTATGATGCGAAGCATGATCAGCTACGGTGTATCAATAACACGATACTACACAACACGGGAAGAAAACGATACGGGGCTACGGTGTACCAAGCAAAGCGAGGCTGTGTGGGCTGTCGACTGAGAAGTTCCTGTATGAAATCACAAGCAAGCCGGAGCCAGTTCAAGCAGATCCAGTATCACCCTGAAGCTGAGGCATTCAGACTCCAAGCGCTACAGAACATCACCAATGGGAAAGGTGTCGAACTCAGGGTGAACCGAAGCATCCAAGCAGAAGGATCGTTCAGTCTCATCAAAGACGGCCTTGGTATCCGAAGATTCCTCCACAAGGGCTTGCTGAATGTCGAGACCGAATGGATTCTCCTCTGCATGGCAACCAACACGCTGAAACTGCAAAACAAGATCAATGCAGGGACTGTAGGAATTCCTTCTTGGTATTACATCAACAACACCGGATAGCTGCTGCTTGGACACCCGTTGAATCCAATTACCTCTGAATACCATTTCATTCAAGATGCCTATGCCTTTTTCTTACGGTGACATGCCGAAAATCCTTATGTTCGGTTGTAATTCCCCAACAAAGCAACCTTACTTAGCTCAATTCCCTGTGGACATAAAATTGGAGCCGTCGCAATCATACTTTTGCGACAGCCCCATATGTGTAGTGTTCACACATAATTGTCCCCAACTCCCACAGTTGTCACGATGAGACGATTTTGCTAGTATTGGTGATCGTCACATGAGGCACAATCATACTTGGGAGGCATTCCATGAAAGCTGTGGAGCTTGAGAAGGCATACGATCCGAAAGAGTTCGAGGATAGGATTTACGAGGACTGGAAGAGCAATCGATTCTTCGAGCCAAAAGCAGCAGGTGATGTCACCTTCACCATCGTAATGCCTCCTCCCAACGTCACCGGAATCCTCCATATGGGACATGCGCTGAACAATCTTTTGCAAGATACCCTCGTCAGGTATCACAGGATGCGTGGGGTTGCTTCACTTTGGCTTCCGGGAACCGACCATGCGGGCATCGCCACCCAACATGTCGTGGAACGCCAGCTCGCCCAGAGGGGCTTGAGAAGACAGGATCTGGGACGGGAAAAATTCCTCGAAGAGACCTGGAAGGTGAAGGATCGCCATCATGCGACCATTTCGAAGCAGCTTGAGAAGATCGGCTCCTCATGCGATTGGTCACGGGAACGATTCACCATGGACGAAGGATTGTCGAGGGCGGTGAGGGAGGCTTTCGTCACCCTTTATGAAAGGCAACTGATCTATAAAGGCAACTACCTTGTCAACTATTGTCCCCACTGTGGCACGGCGCTTGCCGATGATGAGGTGGAACACAAGAATCTCACCGGTAAGCTCTACAGGGTCTCCTATCCCTATGAAGATGGATCGGGGAGCATCACTGTTGCAACCACACGTCCAGAGACGATGTTCGGCGATGTCGCGGTTGCGGTGAATCCTGCCGATGAACGGTATGGGCATCTTATCGGGAAAAGAGTCATCCTGCCGTTGGCGAACAAACCTATACCCATCATAGCCGACGGGTATGTGGATATGGAATTCGGTACCGGAATGGTGAAGATCACCCCCGCACATGATCCCAACGACTGGGAGATCGGCAAAAGACACGATCTTGAGACGGTGAACATCCTCAATCCCGACGGCACCTTGAACGATGCGGTTCCCGAAAAGTATCGGAACCTCGATGTGGTCGAGGCGAGGAAGATCGTGGTTGCCGATCTTGCCGAACAAGGCTACCTTCTGGATCAGATCGACCACAACCATGATGTGGGCCATTGCTACCGCTGTTCGACCGTGATCGAACCGTATCTTTCCGAACAATGGTTCGTCTCGATGAAAGGGATGGCCGACAAAGCCTTGCAAGCATGGAAGGACGGCAAGATCTCGTTCTATGCGAAGCGTTGGGAGAACACCTACAGCCATTGGCTGGAGAACATCAGGGACTGGTGTATCAGCAGACAGTTGTGGTGGGGCCATCGCATACCTGTGTGGTATTGTGCCGATTGCGGACATATGATGGTGGAGAGGGAAGATCCCACCGTTTGTGCGAAGTGCTCAAGTTCCCGTATCGAACAGGACAAGGATGTGTTGGACACATGGTTCAGCTCCTGGTTGTGGCCATTCAGCACACTCGGTTGGCCCGATGAGACTCCCGACCTTGCACGTTTCTTCCCCACCAGCACTCTGGTCACCGGTTACGACATCATCTTCTTCTGGGTTTCGAGGATGATCATGGCATCGCTGGAATTCTTGGGTGAGGTTCCCTTCCGCGACATCTACATCACCGGTTTGGTGCGTGACAAACAGGGCAGGAAGATGTCCAAATCGTTGGGCAACGGGATCGACCCGTTGGAGGTTGTCGACCTCTATGGTGCCGATGCGATGAAATTCACTCTCTGTTACCTTGCCGCCCAAGGTCAGGATATCCTCATCGATATGGATTCGTTCAAACTCGGTTCCCGGTTCGCGAACAAGATGTGGAACGCCACGCGCTTTCTGTTGATGAACCTTGAAGGTAGGGAGTTGGTCCGATTCGATTCTTCGTCACTGGGTATCATGGACCAGTGGATGTACCACCAGATCAATGAGTCTGCCGCCAAGATCGCCGTTGCGATCGAGAACTACCGTTTCAACGATGCGGCCCAGGTGATCTACGATGTGTTCTGGAACGATTTCTGCGACTGGTATGTGGAAGCGACCAAACATGCGCTTTCCACAAAAGGGGAGGATGAGAGAAACCTACAGGTCAGCGTGATGCTCGATCTGTTGGCAACTCTGATGCGCTTGATGCATCCGTTCGTTTCCTTCATCACCGAAGAGATCTACATGAAGTTGCCGAACACCACCGGACATGTAATCGATGCGGAGTATCCCACATGGTCTGAAGAAAATAGGCATGAGGATGCCAAGGCAACCGTCGATGCGATGCAGGAACTGGTGCGTGGCATCAGGGCTTTGAGAAGTGAATTGCAAATAGGCACCGAAAGAAAACTTCAGGTGGTGTTCCGTCCGGATGAGGGATTTGTGGCTACAGGTTTTGTCCAGGACCATCTGGGACTGATATCGACCTTCATCGGATCGTCCTCGTTGGTTGTCGATTCCGACAGGTCCCAGTCGATAGACAAGGCTGTTCCGGTTGCCGGGCCTGGGTTCGAAGCCTTTGTGTTCGTCCGCGATGCCATCGATGTGGATACGGAAATCGCGCGAATTGAAGCTGATCTGGAAAAGACAGAGAAGTCGTTGTCCGGTACGCTCAAGAAACTTTCCAATGAGCAGTTCATGGCCAATGCCAAGGCTGTTGCGATTGAAAAGGAACAGGGCAAACGTGCTGAATTTGAGGAAAAGCTGAACAAGGGACGCAAACACCTGAAATTGTTGCGTTCACTAAAGGGATGAAAAGGGACAAGACAATGGGGCCGAAAGGCCCCCTTGTCGTTGTGGTTCAATGTGTTCGCTTTTAGAGCTCGCTCTTTTCTTCCTGGATTTCCTTGCGGCGATCCTTTGCAAGCTTGGCGATCTCTCCAAGTGCCTTTCTTGCCCTTGCGGCAGAAGCTTTGATTCCCTTCTCCGTGAATTTCTGGTTCTCCGCGATGTACGCTTCATACTGAGCGACGATTTGCTCATGGATTGTCATTGGCAAGCCTCCTATAAATTCTTGGCTTTATAGTATCATATCTGCGTCGGATGACAAGAAAATTCATGAAAAAACCGCTTAAATTGGTGAAAAATTGGCAGAAATTTGATCTAATTCAGTTTTTTTCGTATGATGAACCCTGTTTGGATCGGTTTGTCGGTTCGAATCGCGACCTTTTGATGATGGTTGGCCGCTTCAATTGTGTTTCCCTCTTCATCCTCCAATGAAAAGGCAGCATCTTCGATCGACACTACATCGGGTCCGATGTATTCAATTTCGTCCCCCTGTTCGATCTTGTTCTTGAGGGAAAGCGCATGCTTGTCCTTCTCCAATTCCTCTCCTACCGTACCGATGAGGAGATAATCCCTCACATAGCTTATATCGGTGGGATTGGCGATGTCCCCATCATCGAAAAAGAATCCGGTGGAATATTCCCTATGGCTCACATTGAACAATTCGTCACGATATGCACGCCAATCTTCGGAACCCGATTTGCCTTCCATCGCATCGAGGGCTTTTCTATAGGCCCTGGTTACGATGGCAACATAATAGAGTGATTTCATCCTGCCTTCGATCTTGAATGAATCGATTCCCGCATCCTTCAACTCTTGCAGATGATCCACCATACAGAGATCCTTGGAGGAGAGTATCGTGGTGTACCCGTCACCTTCGTAGACTGGAAAATACTCGCCGGGACGGCTCTCCTCTTCAAGAGCGAGCTCTCCTTCGGGATACTCCTGTCGATTCTCCATCAGTCGGTACGTCCACCTGCAGGTGTGTGAACAATCGCCTTGGTTCGCGCTCCTTCGGGCAAGAAAGGCACTGAGGAAGCATCGTCCCGAATAGGCCATGCACATCGCACCATGTACGAAGGTCTCCAATTCAATGTCGGGGACCTCGTTCTTGATGTGGCGAATATCCCTCAAGGGGGTTTCCCTGCCGAGAATGATCCGGGAGAACCCCAGATCACGATACGCTGCAACCGCAGCGGAGTTGAGACAATTCGCTTGTGTGGAGAGATGCAGTTTCCTCGTTTCACCGAAATGGCGTTTCAAGATTCGTGCTCCACCAAGATCGCTTACGATGAAGGCATCGAACGGATACCGTGCCAAGACGTCGAGCCGCTCGCGCAGCAGTCCGATGTCCTTCTCATGGAGATAGCTGTTGACCGCCGCATACAGCTTCTTGGTACCTTTGATCTCCTTCAGTCGTTCGATATCGTCATCGACGATGTTTCCCGCGCGGGTTCTCAAAGAAAACTCCTGCATACCGACGTAGGCGGCATCCGCCCCATAGGTGTAGGCATAGGAGAGTTTCTCCAGAGTTCCCGCCGGGCTGAGCAATTCGATCACTTGGCTTCTCCGAACACATGGTGAAGGACTTCCTCGAAGGTGGAGACTGGATGGAATGTGAGTCCTTCCTTGATCTCATCGTCCAGTTCATCGAGATCCCTCTTGTTGAACTTCGGAATCAGTATGGTGTCGATCTTGTTCCTACGGGCTGCAAGCACCTTCTCCTTCAATCCTCCGATCGGCATCACCTTGCCCACGAGATCCAACTCTCCGGTCATCGCCAGATCGTTCTTTATCACCTGTTCGGTAATCAACGAATAAAAGGCCGTCGCCATCGTAATGCCTGCCGAGGGGCCGTCCTTGGGAGTCGCCCCTTCCGGTACGTGGAGGTGGATCGCATGGGTATCGAACCAAGTGGGCTCGATGCCATGCTGGGTGGCGATCGATTTGATATGGGTGAGGGCAATGCTCGCCGACTCCTGCATCACTTCACCGAGTTTACCGGTGAGCTTCAGCTCTCCCTTGCCGGGGTAGGACACCGCCTCGATGATGAGCGTATCGCCTCCCATGCTCGTCCAGGCGAGACCAATGGCCATTCCAGGTCGATCTGCCCTCAGGATCTCATCCTCATGGAAGATCGGTTGCCCGAGATATTCGATCATCTTCTCCTTGGTGATCTTCACCGGGAGTTTCGGCTCCTTCTCCAGAATTTCCCGGGTCACCTTCCTGTGGATCCTGTCGAGCGATTTCTCGTAGTTGCGCACACCAGCTTCCCTCGCATAGGATTCGGCGATTTCCCGGAGGATGTTGGTTGAGTGCGAAACCTCCTTCTTGGTGAGTCCATGCTTCTTCAGACTCTTGGGAACGAGATACTTCTTTCCGATCGCAAGTTTCTCCTGAGTAGTATAGCCAGCGATCTGGATAATCTCCATCCGATCAAGGAGCGGTCTGGGAATGGTCTCCAAGGTGTTGGCTGTAACGATGAAGAGAATTTCGGAGATATCGAAGGGGAGGTCGAGGTAATAGTCCCTGAAGGCCTGGTTCTGTTCGGGATCAAGGACTTCGAGCAATGCCGAGGCGGGATCGCCTTGGAACGAGACTCCCATCTTGTCGATTTCATCAATGAGGAACACGGGATTCTTGGACTTCACCGTCTTCAAGCCTTGGATCACCTTGCCGGGCATCGCACCGATATAGGTTCTGCGGTGTCCCTTGATTTCGGCCTCGTCACGCATTCCACCGACACTGAAACGGTAATACTCCTTCTTCAGTGCGCGTGCGATCGATCGTCCCACCGAGGTCTTTCCAACTCCCGGAGGGCCCACGAGACAGATGATGGAACCCTTGGTATCCTGCTTCTTCTTTCTTACCGCAAGATACTCGAGGATGCGATCCTTCACATCCCTGAGTCCGTAGTGGTCCTTCTCAAGGATCTTCTTGGCCGATTCCAGGGAGAATTCCTCTGGTTTCGGTTCCTGCCACGGGAGTGCGGCGATCGTTTCGAGATAGGTTCTGGTGATGGAATAGTCGGGGCTGTTGGGATCAAGCGATTGGAATTTCTCCAATTCGTTGTTCACCGCCTCGGCCACCTCTCCCTCGAGATTGAGCGCTGCGATCTGTTTGCTGATCTTGTTGAAGGTGGCGCTCCTGGGATCACTGGTGAGTCCCAATTCCTGTTGGATATGCTTCAGCTCCTCACGTAGGAAGTATTCCCTCTGGTTCTTCTCAAGTTTGCTGTTGACGCGATTTTGGATCTGCTCCTGCATCGCGAGCACCTGTTGCTCCTTCTTGATGAAGACGAGAACCCGCTCCATTCGTCTTCTTACATTGAGTGTTTCAAGAATCCTCTGTTGCTGTCGTCTATCGATGTTGATGATGCTGGCGATGAAATCGGCCATCTTTCCCGCTTGATCGATGTTGACCATGTTCAACCGCATCTCTTCTGTGAAGAGGGGATTCCCCTTGGAGAGTTTCTTCGTCTCCGTGATGAGTTGGCGGGTCCATGCCTTCAACTCGGTGGGATTGTCTTCGATATCGTTCAAGTACTCCACATCGGCGACGATATATTTGCCGTTCGCATGGAAGTCCTTGACCTGGAACCGTTTCAAGGTGGAGATGAAGATGTTCATTCCTCCATCGGGCAACTTGATTCTCTTTATGATTTTCGCTATGGTACCCACCCGGTACAGGTTTTCGGCTTCATAATCGGTCTTGGATTCGTCCTTCACCAAAAGAAGGCCAAGATCTCCACCATGGGCCATCGCTTGGTTCACGATCTCGATATCATCCTTGCTCTCGATCACCAATGGGGTGAAGAGACCTGGAAATATGGGGTTGCCCACCAAGGGCAATATGAACAATGAATGGGGCAGTGTCTGCTCAACGGGCATCAATTCCTGATCTGCCATGAATTATCCTCCGCTTAGGTTTGTGTACCAACAATGTAATAAAAGTTTGTCGTACAGTGAAGCTTCTCACCAAGGCAAAACGGAGGAAATCGCGGCTGCGATCCTTTGTGCTCCCGCCGCATTGGGATGGATTCCATCGATGGTCGCCACCAAATCTCTTGAAGAGGAGAGTGCCGCGGCCTTCACTTCGTCTGTTCCCACTGTCTTGACGTCCATTTCCAGTTGTCCGGGATAGGTGGGAAGAAATGGTGAAGTACCCTTCCCACTTCTCACCAAATCCTCCAATGGAGACGCGATATCGCACCAGAGCATATTGGGATGGGTCTGTGACGCCTGACACATGATGCGGTTTCTTTCAATACGACGCTGATTCAATTCGGATGAGAGGTCCTCTCCGAGAATCGGTAGTGAACAAAGCACCATGGTGGTGCGTGGATGACGTGTGACCGCATCGGCCAACAGTTCGGCAAGTATCTTGGAAAATTCGTCGTCGTCAACGATTGGTGGATCGGATGCGGCCGTCAATGCAGCCACCGCATCCTTCCACCGGACGAATTGTCGAGCCATGTGGGGCAACAACAGGTCGTTCGCTCCTCCTTGGATGACGATCACGGACTGCCTGCCAGGATGTTTGGCGTCCATGTGGCGTATGGCCCGCTTCATCACCTTTGTAAATGTGTCTCCTTCGATGCCATGCACTTCGGTTGACAGCGGGATATACCGGCGATAGGCAATGCCGATTCGTCCCGCACTCAGGCTGTCGCCGAAGATGACAGTCTTGTTCACGAGGGTTTTCCTGTGGCAGGAGCGGGTTCGGTGCGATCATGACGCAACCACCATACCCCGAGATAGCAGAGGGGAGTGTCCAGAAATGCGAACAATACCTTGAACAGCCAGTAGGGGATGATAAGGCTGAAGATGAACGATGCGGTGTAACGGTCGGTCATGTGGTAGAAGGCTACGAACATGAAGATCGTGGTGTCGATGAATTGGCTCACAATGGTACTCACGTTGTTCCTGATCCAAAGATGCTTCTCTTTGGTGAGACGCTTGATGGTGGAGAAAGCAAACACATCGACATGCTGTGCTATGAAGAAGCTGATGAGGCTTGCAGCGGTCATGCGCATGCTGGAACCGAATATCGTGGCATAGGATTCCTGTAGGCCCCAAGTGGGATTCGCAGGGAGTACGATGCACAATCCCATCATCGCGAACATGAACACAAGCATGATGGTGGACATGTTTACAAATTGCGTGGAAGTTTTCCTGCCGAAGACTTCTCCCACGATGTCGGTCACAAGAAAGAGGATCGGCATGAAAAATACCCCGACGGAGGCCCTTACCGTACCGAGCGTGGTAATCTTCGAACCCAAGGTGTTCACCAACACCATGGAAGTGAGGTAAAGGGCGAACAGGAACAGCTTCTTCTGGTCTCGATTCATCTTTGGCACTCTCCATTATTGGAATTTGCACTGACACTACCGCAAATGTACGGTTTGGTAAAGTGAGTCGGGTTCACCAATGGATCGGCAATACTCCGGTTGCACTCCGTTCTCCCTTCAAGATGCAACGGATCGCTTCGAATGCCAATGGAGAATACTCGAATGCCGCGAAGCTGTGGATGTTTTCGGCGAGGTAGACCAAGTCATACGGATTTCTCAGGGCAACCACCACCACTGGAAGTCCTGTTCCCGCCATGGCGTTCGCCAGGGCCAGCTGACCTTGGTTCAGATGACCGTTGTAGGTGCCCATCACAATCGATGTGGCATTTCCGATCTCTTCCATGAGTGCGATGATCTCATCCTTGGAGGGATCGGCCGAGGTTACCAGCGCCTTTCCCCCCAGATGACGGGCCATCCAGAGCGGGAACGCTTCACATTCAAGCGAACGGTCCATCGCTTCACTCGTCTTGAAAGGTTCGCATCCCAGATGGAGGGGATCGGTCCCCAATTCGGGGAGTTGTTCGTGGGGAAGATTACCTATGCAGATCGCCCTGGCCATGATCGCCTTGGCGACCTCCCGGTGGGCTTGGGAACCTACCACTTCGAGCGATGGCTCGATATCGGACGCATACCGTTCCTTGATGTCGATTATCCGTGCAACCGACTGCTCATGTTCTTCCCAATCGAGGTAGGAGTTGCCGTAACTGACGGCCAGTGCGTCGAAGGTCTCCCTCACCAACTGTTCGGTGTGGCTGATCAACAACAGATCGTTTCCGGCCCGTATGGCTTCCACCGCCGCATGGACGGTACCGAACTGCCCGGTGATCGCTCCCATTTCAAGGCAGTCGGTGATTGCCAATCCTTGATGACCCAATTCATTCCGCAACAGTTCGGTTACGATGTTGCGGGACATGCTGGCGGGAATGGGTGCTTCTTCCAGACCAGGGTAGAGGATATGACCGGTCATGATCGCAGGAATGCCGTTTTTGATGGCGGTTGCGAACGGCACCAGTTCGCACTCCTCCATCTCCTCCTTGGTCTTGTCCACCGTGGGAAGACCTATATGGGAATCGATTTCAGTCCCTCCGTGTCCGGGAAAGTGTTTCGCCACCGGTATCACCTTGCCGCTATCGAGGCCACGTGCCATGGCGCTGCCGAATTCGGCGACTATTTTGGCATCGTCGGAGTAGGATCTTACTCCTATGACCCGATTCAGCCTATTGGTATTCACATCGAGTACCGGTGCAAGGTCACATTGTATTCCCATGGCCCGCAGCTCCTCGGCAATCATGTAGCCGCAAGTGAAGGCGTTTCCCTGGTCTCCCGTAGCTCCGATCGCCATCGCTCCGGGAAGACGTGTGGTTTCCTCGGGCAGTGCTCCGACCATACCCCCCTCCTCATCGATCGCGATAATCGGTGGGACACCGGTTTCGGCGATGATGAGTTGTCGAATTTCTTTACACAGCGAGGTCAATTGCCCACGGTTTTCGATGTTCCTCGGATGGAGTATCACATTGCCGACTTTGCAGTTGTGGACCAAATCCCTGAACCCGTCGTCCAATGTGGTTCCCGTCAAGCCGGCCACGAGGTGTTGTCCGATCGATTGTTCGAATGTGAGATCTTTTCGCATGGATTGCTCCTTGGTGTGTCCGGAAACGACAAGTGTTACTGTTCCAAACAATTGTGTGCCAACGGTAGCACCGTGGAGTCGATTTTGTCAACGGAAAGAAAGTTGTTGCATTTTGTTGCATTACTGCTATACTGTGGGAACCGGGACAACCAGTCTGTCCCTCAACATGGTATTTGATGGAGAAATGTATGGAAAACAGCAAATTGATCGTGATCGCGATAGGAGGGAATTCCCTCATAGAGGACTCGAAGCATGTGACGGTCTCGAGTCAGTACGAGGCGGCCAGGAAAACCGCCCACCACATCGTTCGTTTGGTGAAGGCGGGCCATCGTGTGGTCATCGCCCATGGAAATGGACCTCAGGTGGGATTCATTCTCTTGAGGGCTGAGTTCAGCAAATCCATACTGCATACGGTTCCTCTCGACTCCTGCGTGGCCGACACCCAAGGTGCCATCGGTTACCAATTGCAGATGGCGCTCCACAATGAATTCGCGAAAGAGCAGCTTGTGCCCCAAGTCGCCACCATCGTCACCCAGGTCGAGGTTGATCCCAACGATCGTTCGTTCCAAAATCCCACCAAACCGATCGGTTCGTTCATGTCGAAGGAGGATGCCGACCACCATAGGCTCACCGATGGATGGGATGTGGTCGAAGATGCGGGAAGGGGCTACAGGAGAGTGGTGGCTTCCCCCAAACCGGTATCGATCGTTGAGCTTGAGACGGTGAAGACCTTGGTGGACAACCATGTCATCGTCATAGCCGCAGGTGGGGGTGGCATTCCCGTCGTGCGCCACGAGGATGGTTCCCTTGAGGGCAGGGAAGCTGTAATCGACAAGGACCTTGCCGCTGCATTGATGGCCAAGGAGCTCAAGGCGGATATGTTCGTCATTTCGACCGCAGTCGAAAAGGTGTGCTTGAATTATGGCAAACCCGAACAGAAGGAGTTGGATACGATCGACCTCGACGAGTGCCAAACCTATGTGGATGAGGGACACTTCGCTCCCGGCAGCATGCTTCCCAAGATTCTCGCGATGATGGATTTCGTCAAGTCCACCGGCAATGTGGGATTGATCACCAATCCGGAGAACATCTATGGGGCCTTGTATGAGGGCAAAGGGACGAAAATCGTGGTATGACTTCCTGTGGGCTGTCGGAATCTCCCCCTCCGGCGGCCCTTGCTCAATTGTTGTCCAGCGGGAAACGCGATTTTCTTCTGAAGAGTCGTTCGAACGGTATGGTGCTGTTGCACACATACAATGGCAACATGGTGAATATGATCTGCCAGTTGCGCTGGATCATCACATCGAACAGAACCCCTTTCAACACCACAACGATTCCCACGAGCAAGAGCATCACCGTATTGGCTTTCCTGAAGCGGGAGAGTGATTTTTCATGTCCGAACGCGGAACGCAAGGCCTGGAATGCCATTACCATCAACCATGGAGTGACGAAGAGGATGTTCTCATTGAAGTAGGTCACATCATGATTGCTCGCAAACATCATGAACACCAGTAGTATGGACAATAGTCCGGTTGCGAAGGTCCAGAGAAAATTGATCAACCCATGGAACAACAAGCCTGTGCGGCGGATCGTTGCAAATTTGCTTTCGGTCATCACTCGCCCAAAGAAGAGTGAAAGCAAACCAAGCGAGAGACCGAAGAGCATTCCGGGTATGGTCATCGATCGCCACGTATCGAGCACCGGTGGGCGTATTCCTTCTGTCGCGGTGTGGATGGTCTCACTGTCGTTGACGATGGGTCTTCCATCAGCGTAGTGGAATTCAAGAAGAGCTTGCTCCAAGACCTCTGGAAGGAACATCGCTTCCCACAATGTGATCGGTTTGTCTATCGAACCGCTTTGGAGAAAATTCAACACCCAATCCACGAATGGTGAGACCGCGGTATGCCGCATCACCATTTGCCGCAATGTCTGGTCATATTCGATTGATGTGGCCCATGTCTTGAACTCTCCACCAACAGCCTTGTCGATGAGGTCCCTGATCCTTGTGGAACAGTTCTCCCGATAGTGGTGGTAGAGATAGGTGTTGTGTTCGGGCTGTACATTGTAGTTGAGAAAGTTGACCAGTTCCAATTTCGACGAAGCGGGAAGGTCCAAGGAGATTTTGGTGATGGTGCGATCCTCCTCGATCGCCAGATCATTGCGAGCAGGTTCGCTGGTGGCCCATACCTCGTAATTCAGTCTTCCCAAAGCAAAGGTTCGGTAGAAATCGTCATCGAAACTGAAGATGCCATAGTCGTACATCACACTGCGACCATTTTGGCTGTCGGTAACCACAAGACCAGAGTGTCCGAACCAGACGTAGAGTGGATCACCCCTTCCCATTGTGGTCAATGAGATCCGGAGTCGGTCGGCCACCGCCTGTTCG
>Ga0334898_1002102_pt1 | contig 19357 bp, 15 predicted proteins | sample GraSluR3_MG_10_FD_207228 | JGI IMG/M metagenome (GOLD analysis project Ga0334898, IMG submission 207228) | Sludge microbial communities from methane-producing bioreactor in Wageningen University, Netherlands - Granular Sludge_3_08-R3 | ecosystem: Engineered > Bioreactor > Anaerobic >... | reverse complement strand
AAGCGCCCCAAGCAGTAGCAAAGAGGGGGTGCCAAGAAATCAAGCAACAACATGCAAAGGATTTGACCCCATGAAAAAAAAACACATCGTCAGGATCACCGACACCACCCTAAGGGACGGACACCAATCGCTCTGGGCCACCAGGATGCGGACCCGTGACATCATCGACATCATCGACACCATCGACCAGATAGGATACTATTCACTGGAGGTCTGGGGCGGGGCCACATTTGACGTATGCCTGCGGTTTCTGAGGGAAAACCCCTGGGAGCGGCTGCGCCTGATCAAGGAGCGGGCCAAACGCACCCCCCTGCAGATGCTGCTGCGGGGACAGAACATCGTTGGCTACAAGAACTACCCGGACGACCTGCTGGACCGCTTTGTGGAAACCGCCCACGAAAACGGCATCGACATCTTCCGGATATTCGATGCCCTCAACGACACCCGCAACCTGGAGTCTGCCATCCGGGCCGTCAAACGGCACGGGGCCCACGCCCAGGGAGCACTCTCCTACACCATCAGCCCGGTGCACACGGTGGAGCGCTACGTCCAATACGCCCGGGAACAAGTGGCCCTGGGCATTGACTCCCTGTGCATCAAGGACATGGCCGGGATCCTCTCCCCCACCCAGGCAAAGGAGTTGGTGGAGGCGCTGCAGCAGGCCGTGGACATTCCCATACAGGTCCACTGCCACGCCACCAGCGGCATGGCGGTTGCCTCCTACCTGGAGGGGGTGCGGGCCGGAGCCGGCGCCATTGACTGCGCCGTGGCCTCCATGGCCGGCTTCTCGTCCCAGCCACCGGTCGAGAGCATGCTGGGCATCTTCCGGGAAACCGAGTACCAGGCAGAGCTGGACATGGACGCCCTCAGGCGCGTCAACAGGTACTTCACTGCCCTGACCCCCACCCGTTCCAAGGGCCGTGGCTATGAACCCGCCATCGACTCGGAGATCCTGATCCACCAGATCCCGGGCGGCATGATCTCCAACTTCCGTTCGCAACTGGAGCAGCAGGGCGCCCTGGACAAGCTGCCGGAGGCCCTGGAGGAGGTCAGCCGCGTCCGGGCCGACCTGGGCTACCCGCCCCTGGTAACCCCCACCAGCCAGATCGTTGGCACCCAGGCCGTCATGAATGTGCTCACCGGCAAACGCTATAAGATGGTTCCCGATGAGGTCAAGAAATACGTTAAGGGAATGTATGGCCGCTCCCCGGCCCCCATTGCCCCCACCTTTATCAAGAAGATCCTGGGCAGGGAAAAGCCCATCGACCACCGCCCGGCCGACGACCTGAAGCCCGTCCTGCCCACGGCCACCAAAAACATATCCGACCCGAAGCTGATCCAAAGCGAGGAAGACATCCTGTCCTACTGCCTGTTCCCGGAGGTGGCCACGGAGTACTTCAAATGGCGGGCCACCCCGGTGGAGACCCGGCCGAAGTCACCGGCCGACCAGGAGCTGGAGGAACTGACAAGAAGCCGGCAGCAGGAAGAGAAATCCACCGCCAAGACCGCTCCCTCCCCCGCCGCCCCCCTGCTTCAGCCCGGGGATTATGAAGCCCTGAAGGAGATCCTTGAAAAAGCGGGCCGCATGCATGTCAATGAGCTGGTCATCAGCAAGGGGGATTTCAGCCTGAGCCTGAGCTCCGGAAACGGCAACTTCAGGATGCCGGCCCTGAGGGAGACCATGAACGTAAGAACCTCCCTGCAGGCCGAGGAAAAGGTCGCCAGGGAGCAGCCCGCGGAAGAGCCGCAAGGGCAAGCCGAAGAAGCCGTACCGGAAGGAGAGGCCATCAAGGCGGTCATGGCCGGAACATTCTACAGATCCGGGGGCGAGAATGCCCCACCCTTCGTGGAGGAAGGCAGCGTCGTGAAGAAAGGCGACCCGGTTTGCATCCTGGAGGCCATGAAGCTGTTCAATGAGATCCTGGCCCCGGGAAAGTGCAGGATCCTGAAGATCCTGGCGGAGAACGGGGAAAAGATCAGCAAGGACCAGCCGCTGATGATTATAGAAAATCTGTAGTTTGCCCGGCCGGGTCAGCCCGGCCGGCCTGTATCCGTATGGATTGGATATTCTCAGTCCTTCCGCCGGAACACATCCTCCTGCAGCACCCCGAAGCCGTCAAAGCTCCTGCGTGAGGTGAACAACAGGGCCAGGGTGACACTCAGGGTGACTGCCGCGAAAATGGCCAGCATGATGGCAACCTGGTATTTGATGGCGGTATCCGGAGAGGCTCCGCCCAGGATTTGCCCCGTCATCATGCCCGGCAAAAACACCACCCCCATGGTGGCCATATTGGCCAGAAAAGGATTCAGGGCGGCCAGCACCGCCTCCCGGAAAAAGGGCCTGCGCGCTTCGCCGGGACCGGCACCCAGGGAAATCAGGTAGAGGTAGCGGTTTTGTTCCCGCCGGATGGTTTCGTAATACCTGGATATCCCGATGATTAGGCTGTTCAGGGAGTTGCCCAGCAGCATGCCGCCGACCACCACAAGCAGCTGTGCCGTGAACAGATTGTCCGGATTCACGATGACCGCGTTGAAGAAAAGCAGCACACCCCCGGCCCCGATCACATAAGCCAGGGACACCGGGAGGAAAAACCGCCTGAAATCCAGGCTGCTGTTGTGTATGGCCGAGAAACTGGCAAAGAGGATCATCACCAGGACCCAGCCGGTATTCAGCCAGGCATTGTCCCAGTCGAACAGGTAGATGAGCAGGATGCTGACCAGGAACAATTGCCCGGTCATCCGCCCCACGGACACCAGCAAGCGCCGGATGAGGCCCAGGCGGTACACCTGCGACAGGACGACGGGCACCAGCAACAGCCCGAAGCCCATCAGCAGCCGGAATACCGATATGTCAGGCGCGGCTTCCATGCTTCTCCAGATCGAGGGTTTGAAACTTTTTTACGTCCCATACCGGGTCGTGGCTGACCACCACCAGGGTGGCCTTCACCTCCTGCTCGAAGTACCTGGCAACGCGTTCCTTAAGGGGCTGGTCCAGGGCCGAGGTGACCTCATCGAGCAGGTAGATGTCGCGGTGGAGCAACAGGGTCAGGATGATGGCCACCCGCTGGCGTTCCCCCCCGGAGAGTTTTTCCAGGGGCTGGTCCAGGACTTTCTTGTCCAGGTCAAAGGTTTCCAGCAGATGAACCGTTTCCTCCAACCTGAACCCCATCCCGCGGTTCGCCCGGAAGGCAAAGGCCTCCCTGTAGAAGTCACCCACCCGGCCCCGGCCCAGCTCCATGTCCTGGCTCACATAGGCCATGTGCCGGCGCAATGCCCACACATTGTCCAGGCCCAACACCCTGTCCATCACCACAACCCGTCCCTGATCGGGCCGGCCAAAGCCCAGCAGCAGTCGCAACAGGCTGCTTTTGCCGCTGCCCGACCGGCCCCTGACAAGGAGCCGGCCGCCGGCGGGGACACTGACCGACAGGTTCCGGAACAATGGGTTGTTCCCCAGCCTGAGAAAGATGTTTTCCAGTCGAAGCATTTCCAGAAACCAAGGGCCAGGTCCAGTCCTTTCCCTCAAGGACTTAAACACATTATCTGAACAAGGGATTGAAATCATCCAGCCCGTACTCATCGCAAAGCCCGGCAAACTCATCCAGCAGGGCCTGGTTGAACGGCACGCCCTTGTCGCGGCGCTGCAGCCAGACTTCGTGCTCCTTCTCCCCGGCCGTATAGATTCGCTCCTGCCCCGGCATTTTATCTGCCGCGCGAAGCTGGCGCAAGATATCGCCCGTGGTCTTTTTGAAACCGGCCGGTTCGGTAAAGGCGTTCACATCGATGGCGATGAAGAAGTGGCCGAGTCGGTAGGGCACTTTGCGGCCGTTGTCCACCCCCAGCAGCATCTTCATGAAGGCGCCCTGCTGCAGGGCGGCCGACAGGATCTCCACCACGGTGGCATAACCGTACCCCTTATACCCACCGGTCTCCTCTCCCACCCCGCCCAGCGGGGTCAGGGCGGCACGACCCGCGATCAGGTCCTCCAGCACAGCCACCGAGTCTGTCTTGCTCTCCCCCTGCCGGTCGATCACCCAGCCGCGGGGCATCGGTTTGCTTTCGCGGGCATACAATTCGATTTTGCCCCTCTGGGTGATGGAAGTGGCACAATCCAGCAGGAAAGGAAAGTCTTCGTCGGTGGGCATGCCAAAGGTCAGCGGGTTGGTGCCCAGCATGTTCTCCACCCCGAAGGTGGGAGCGATCGAGGGACGGGCATTGGTGCCCGTGATCCCGATCATGTCTTCCTTAACGGCCATCAGGGGGTAATAGCCGGCAAAACCATAATGGGTGGAATTGCGCACGGCCACCATGCCCATGCCGAACTCCCTGGCCTTGTCCACGGCCAGGCGCATGGAGCGGGTGGCGATGACGTGGCCCATCCCGTTGTGGCCGTCCACCACGGCCGTGGTGGGACCCTCCCGGACCACCTCCATGCGGGTCACCGGGTCGAGGATGCCCTCTTTGATCCGGTCCAGGTAAATGGGTTTGAGGCGGTTCACCCCGTGGGAGTCAAAGCCAAGCTTGTCTGCCTGCAGCAGCACATCGGCCACCACGGCGGCGTCCTCCCGGGGAATGCCTGCCTTTGCCATGACCTCCGTCATGAATCCCCTCACGGTTTCGAAGGGGATGAATCTTTGTTTCATTCCGGTTGTTTTCTGGTGATTTACCGGCCCCTGTCAGGCACGTTCCTGGTCGGTCAGCACCTCGGTATCGATGCCCATCCCGTTGGTGCCCTTGATCACGCCCCTTTTGGAGGTGCGGATGAAGGCCATGACCTTCTCTTTCTCGTCGGATGGGTCGAGGAATTGTTCCATGTACTCCAGCGCCTGGGAGGTATTCATGCCCTGGCGGTGCAGCACCCGGTAGATGTCCTTGACGCCCTCAATCTGCCGGCGGGTGAAGCCCCTCCTGGCCAATCCGACGGTATTGATTCCCACAAACTTTGCGGGCACGCCGAAAACCTTGGTATAGGGGGCCACATCCGACAGGACCCCGGTCATGCCCGAAATCATGGCATGGTCCCCGATCCTGCAGAACTGGTGCACCGCGCTCATGCCGCCAATCACCACCCAGTCCCCGAGGACCACCTCCCCGGCGACCTGCACGCTGTTGACGATGACGCAGTGGTTGCCCACGATGCAATCGTGTCCGATATGGGCATAGGCCATGATCAGGCTGTGCTTGCCCACGCGGGTCACACTGTCTTTGGCCGTGCCGCGGTTGATTGTCGCATACTCCCGTACGGTGGTGTGATGGCCGATCTCCACGGTGGAAAACTCCCCGCGAAACTTCAAATCCTGCGGCTCCCCGGAAATCACTGCACCGGGGTAAATCTTGCAGGCCTTTCCGATGCGGGTCCCGGGGTAGAGAACGGCATTGCTGCCGATCCAGGTACCCTCTCCGACGATCACGTCTTTTCCGATCTTGGCGAATGCCTCCACCACGACCTCTTTGCCGAGAACGGCTTCCGGATGGACTTCTGCCAGGGGTGAAACGCTCATAAGGTCAATAGGTTTTTTCAATGTTCCAGACGAAGGCCCGGATGCCGACCTCCTTGTTGATTTCATCCAGTTTCCTGACGGCATCCAGCAGGGCATCCACCTGCTCTTCAGGGACAACGGCCATGACGGCTGCATTCATTTCCGGCCAGGTATGGGTCCCGTGGCGGGGCTCACCGGTTTCCGAACCCCGTCCCTGTACCTCAGGCCACAGGGTATAGCCGCGGATGTTCAGGCGGTCCAGGATAAACGCCACCTTCTCGCTGCCGGCCTGGTTGAATACGATCATTACTGCCTTCATATTGCCTCGCTTATTTGGTTTTTCCGTTCAAAAAGGTGAATTTTTCCCGCACCCTGCGGATCTTGTCCCTTTCCCCCCGCCGGGAGACGATGCCGTACACCACGGGCACCAGCACCAGGGTCACCAGGGTGGAGAAGGTGAGGCCACCGATCAGGGTGATGCCCATCGGACTCCATATCTCGGACCCTTCACCGCGGCTCATGGCCAGGGGCAACATGGCCAGGATGGTGGTCAGGGCGGTCATCAGTACGGGCCGGATACGCATCTTCCCGGAATGGGCGATGGCATCGTTGAGGGCCATGCCTCGGTCGCGCATCAGGTTGATGTAATCCACCAGCACGATCCCGTTTTTGACCACGATACCTATCAGCAGCACGGCCCCGAGGCCGGCGATCAAGCTCAGGGTGGTGTTCGTAAGCAGCAGGGCCAGGATGACCCCGGTGAAAGAGAACGGGATGGAGAACATGATTACAAACGGCATGACCAGGGATTCGAACTGGGAAGCCATGACCAGGAAGACCAGAATGAAACTGATCAGCAGCAGCAGTCCCAGGTCCATGAAGGAATCCATCATTTCTTCATAAGCCCCTCCCACGTGGACCATGACCCCTGTCGGAATCTCCGTATCCTGAATCACGGAATTGATCTCGGTCGCCAGGTCCCCCAGGGCAATCCCGGAAGGCACGGATGTCACGGTCACCACACGCTCACGCCGTTTGCGCTCAATGTTCGGGGGGTTCCAGTACTCCAGCACCTCCCCCACTTCACCCAGGGTGACGCGCTCCCCCCGGGGATTGATCACCTGAATGGCCTCGATGTCCGAGATGGAGCTCCGGGCATCTTCCCGGTAGCGGACGACCATGTCGAACTCATCCCCTTCCTCACGCAGGAAGGAGGCCGTCATGCCCGCCACCCTGTTGCGCATGGCAGCAGCTACCATGGCTGTATTCAGGCCGCTTTCAGCCAGTTTTTTGCGGTCCAGCACCAGCTGCAGCTCGGGACGGTCATCCTTGCGGCTGACCTGCACGTCCTCGGCCCCGGGAATGGCCTCTATTTTGGTCCGGAGTTCCTCTGCCAGGCCACTGGTGGTATTGAAGTCATAGCCGTAAATCTCCACATCGACCGTGTTTTCAGCTGCAGCCCCTCCCCCCGTGCTGACCGAGAACTCGACAATCTCGGGAATGAGCTCCAGGTCGCGACGCAACGCATCGGCCAGTTCCCAGACGGAGCGCACCCGGTCAGACACCTCGGCCAGCCGCATCATCATGTTGATGATATTCGAGCCGGACTGGGAGAACATGGCCATCATGCCCCCTTCATCATCCGTGCCGGCAGAGATCGCCATGATCCGGACTTCAGGATATTTTTCCCCGATCAGTTCCTCCAGCTGACGGGACACCTTGATGGTTTCCTCCACCCGCAAACCGTTGGTCAGTTCAATATTGGCCATCAAACGGCTTTCATCCGCCTCCGGCATGAATTCCATGCTCACAAAACGCAACAGGAACAGGGACCCGACAAAAACAGCCAGGGCGGTCACCAGCACTTTTTTCTTATGGAGAAGCGCGACTTGAATGGTTTTTTCATAAAACGTTTCCAGCCACCTCAGCATGGGTTCAACCACCTTTTCATGGGAGATCCCGGTGGGAATCCTGCGCCTGGCCTTCAGTCCGAGCAACTTCGATGCCAGCATGGGCGTCAGTGTGATGGCCGCCAGGGTGGAGGTCACCACGGTAATGCTCACGATCCAGCCCAGCTGCTTGAAATAGACACCGGTCATCCCCCCCACCAGGGTCAACGGAAAGAAGACCGCCACAATCACCATCGTGGTGATGATGACCGACAGCCAGACTTCGTTTGTGGCGTAGATGGCCGCTTCCCGCGGGCTGGTGCCCCGTTCGATGTGCCGGGAGATGTTCTCCAGCACGACGATCGCATCATCGACCACCATCCCCAGGGCGATGGACATGGAAGCCAGGGAGATGATGTTCAGGGAGCCTCCGGTCACAAACAGGTAAATAAAGGCCACGATCAGGGAGATCGGGATCGTGATCATCACGATGAAGGTCGCCCGCCATTTGCCCAGAAACACCAGCACGACCAGCACCACGAAAAACAAGGCCCACATCATGGTCTGGGACAGGTTGCTGACCGCATCATTGATGAAGGTGGAGGTGTCCAGGATCTCGTTGATCCGGATGTCCGGCGGCAGATCCGCGGACAGCTCATGGACCGCTGCGCGCACCTCCCTGGCAATCCGCACCGTATTGGCGCCGCTCTGCTTCATCACGAACATGCGGACACCCTGCTGCCCGTTGATGCGTTCTTCCAGGGTCTGATCCTTCAGGCCATCCCGGACCTCCGCCACATCCCGGAGATACACCGTCGCCCCCTGGAAGTGGCCAAGGACAAGGTCTTCCAGCTCATAGCTCTCCCGGAACTCCCCGTCCACGCGCAACTGGTAGTCCATCAACCCCATCTTGATGTTGCCCGATGACAGGTTCATGTTCTCCGCCTGTATGGCGTTCCCGATTTGTTCTATGCTCAGGTTATAGGCCTGCAGTTTCACCGGATCGGCTTCCACATAGATCCGTCGGCTGGGGGCACCGATCAGGTTCACCGAGCCGATCCCCTCTATCCGGTTCAAGGGGTTGATGATGCGCTCCTCCAGGATCTTTTCCAGGCCGGCATAGCTTTCCTCTGCCGTGATGGCATAAAACACGATCGGAATCATGCTCAGGTTGAACTTGAAGATGGTCGGACGGTTGGCCCCGTCGGGGAGCGCATCGAACATCATGTCGATGGCGTCACGGATGTCGTTCGATGCCTCGTTCAGATCCGCCTCCCAATCGAATTCCAGGCTGATCACCGAAAAGTTATCGCTGGATACAGAGGTGACCTCCTTGAGGTTGTCGACCGTGTTGAAGGCATCTTCCAGCGGACGGGTGATGTTGGTCTCGATATCGCTGGCGTTGGCCCCCGGATAGGTGGTCATGACCGAAACAAAGGGGGGATCCATTTCGGGAAACAGGTCGATGGGGATGTATATAAGGGAATAGATGCCCATCACAATCACGGCCAAAAAGACCATGACAGTGGTGGTGGGTTTATTGACTGCGCTCTTGAAAATACTCATTGCTGATCGGTTGAACGGTTGTTGATAAATGCCGCATATTATTCAGTCACCCGGACCGGAGTGCCGTCCAGCAAGCGTGCCTGTCCGGCAACAATCAGCCGGTCACCCTCGCGGATCTCATCAGAAAGGATTTCCAGCATGTCATCGTAACGGTCTCCCAGTTCCACGCTCACCCTCCGGGCCCGCCCGTTTTCCTCCAGAAACAGGTAGCGTTCGTTGGAACCCTGAAGCTTCAGCACGGCAATGGAGGGGATCACAAAGGCCTGAACCTGGGCCAGCTCCATGCCTGCCCGGGCAAACATGCCAGGCCTGAGGCGGCCGTCCGGGTTCGGCACGGCCACTTCGATCCGGAAGGTACGGGACCCCGGATCAATCATCGGATAAATGGCCGTCACCGTTCCTTCAAATGGTTCCCCGGGATACATGTCCGTGCTGATGGCCACTTTCAGGCCCTGTTTGATCTGTGGATAATAGCGTTCCGCCACATTGACCAGGGCCTTGAGGCGGGAGGTCTGCACCAGGGACAGTATGGCTGCCTTGCCGGCCGCCGTGTTGGGGGCTCCGGAGAACATCTCCCCGTTTTCGAAGTATTTGCCCGAGACCGTTCCGGCAAAAGGTGCCAGCAGGCGGGTGTTCTCCTCCAGAAACTCGACATTGGAGCGGGCCAGGTCGTACTGGGTCCGGATCTGGTCGAACTGTTGCTGGGAAACACTGCCCACGCGCCTCAGGGTGTCCAGCCGGCGGAAATCCACCTCCAGGCTCTGAAGCTGGACCCTGGCCTGGTGCAGCTGGGTCTGGTCCATTTCCACCAGCAGCTGTCCTTCCCGGACTTGCTGACCGGGTTCGACATGGATGCGGCTGATGCGGCCCGGGGAGGCAGAAGCCAGGTGCACCTCGCGGAATGCCTGAAGATGTGCCGTATAAGAGGTGGTTCGGGCTATTTCCCGGGGATGGACCGTCATCACCCTGACGGTCTCAATCCGCTGGTCCTCATCCGACGAATAATCCCCTGAGGAGTTCCCGGAGGAACATCCGAAAAAAAGAAGGCCGAAGGCCGGAATAAACAGCATGGCCCGTATGATCGTTTTGTTATTCATGGTCTTGATCTGTTTGTTGTTTATGTTTTTTTTGCCGGATCCTATGCCCTACAGGCTGCCCAGCAAGGCATCCAGGGCCACCTGGGCTTCCGTGAGCTGCATCATGGCATTCACGTAGCTGCCCTGGGCCTGCAGGAAGTTGTTGTTGGCCGTGATCATGTCCAGGCTGGACACCAGGCCCTGGTTGTATTTGTTTTGAAAATTTTCCCATACCCGCCGGGCCACCTCGATGTTCTTCTGCTGGCTTTCATATTGCTCCAGGGCGGAACTCAGGTTGAACCGGAGCTGCTTCTCCTGGATTCGCAATTGATGGCTGACCAGCTCCTTCTGGTTTTCGGCCACTTCCAGGTTGATCCTGGCCTGCCGGACTTTATGCTGGCGCACCCCGCTGGAGAAAATAGGGATGCTCAGATTCAGTCCGATGACATGGTTTGGGGTGATGTCAAACTCCGGTTTGAGCAGTTTTTCGGTATAATTGTAGAAACCGCTGAGGGTGGGCAGGTAGGCCGACTGTTCCAGGCGGACCTGTTTGCCGGCCAGCCCGGTCTGCAGGGACACCAGCCGGAAATCGGGGTTCTGCTGCAGGGTAAAGGGGCTCCCCAGGCTGCCCCGGAAATCGGATTGCCGCATGACATCCTCCAGGTCGTCGGTCAGATGAATGGGCTCTTCGGCGGGGGCGCCCAACTGCAACCGCAGCATGCTCATGGCAAGCTCCGTTTGTCTTTCAGCCTGACGGACGGCGTCCTCCAGCATGGTCACCTGCACGGCCAGCTGGTCGTAATCCACCTCTTCAGCCACCCCGGCATCCACCATGGCCCGTGTCTTCCCCTGCAGATCGCGGAGGTTGTCCAGATTGGCCGACACGATCTGCTGCGACTCCCGGGCCACCAGCACCAGGACATACGCCTGGGTCACCTGGGCCCGGATGTCCAGCTCGGTCTTCTCCCGGCTGGTCTGTGTGACTTCCCGGAACAACCGGGCCGTCTGCACCCCGACAATGTAGCTGCCGCTGAAGATCAGCTGGCCGAAGGAAACAGAAAGGTTGCTCGTCGGATTGAACTCGATCTCCATACCGGGGAATGCGCCCAGGGAGGCCGTGGAGCCAAAAAAGTTGTTGTAGTCCACCGTGGCGCTGATCTGGGGCAGGCCCTGGGCGATGGCCTCCCGCAGCCTGGCCCCGGCCTCATCTACGGCCAGGCCCGCATTGGCCAGCGTGAGGTTGTGCCGGATGGCGTGCTGCCTGGCCTCTTCCAGGCTCAGGCTGAGCTGGGCCCTGGCCGGGTGTCCCATCAGGAGGGAGAGTCCCCACAGCAAGGCGAATCCACTCAATTTCAGTTTGTACATCATGTTGGTATTGAACTGTTTGATTTTGACTGAAAACCTTTAAAACCTGTATGTTTTTCCCAGTATGGTTGTTCGCTTCAGACCGTCAGGAAAAAGTCCGAATCTTTCTCCAGATACTGGTCGATCAGTTGCAAGCCCCGGCCCGTGGCAATCCCCCTGAAAAAATTGATCATGACATTTTCAAAAACCACCTGCCGGGAAAACATGCCTTCAGGAAACACATTTTTGTCGTGCATGAGCCGCAGCTGCTGAATAAGCAGGAGGCCCACGATGTCCACATCGATCTCCTTGCGGAACAAGCCCTGGTTGATTCCCTTCTTCAGGATGGTCAGGATCTGCCTGCGCTGGTTTTCGGTATTCACCCGGTACACTTCTTTCCATACCTTCAGGTGGTGGCGCTTCAGGTCTTCCAGAAACAGGATGTTGACCTGGTTCATGGCCTGTATCCCCAGCTTCATCATGCCGAACACCATCTCGATGATGTTTCCGGATGCCTGGGTAACGAGTTCCTGCTGGTCAGCAAACTTTCTGTCCATATCGGTCAGGCAGGCACGGAGCAGGTCGTTCTTGTCCCGGAAATTCTCGTAAATGGTGCGTTTGGACACCCCGGCCTCACGGGCAATGTCGTCCATGGTAATGGCTTTGATCCCCGCCCGTTGAAACAACTGGGAGGCCATCTCGGTAATGCGTTCCCTGGTGGTCATTCCTGGAATTTTCGCAAAAGTAGGTGAAAACTATTAAAACCAAAATAGTTTTTCAGTTTTTAACTTTTTTTATTGGGCGAAATACCAAAAACCGTGCCTGTCCGCTTTGAGAACAAAAAAAATCCAGGGATCATAAATATTGTGACCCGGCCGGTTGGTCACCGGCCAGGCCACCCATGAGGTAGGGCTCAGGCGATGCTTTTGACAGGAGCATCCGACAAGGCCATGGCTGGTTTTTTGATCGCCTGCCACCGGCCATTAAACGCCCGTTTGGAAGGCTTGGACCCTAAAGGATGTGAAGCCATCCGGAAACCCGCGTTCATTAACGTTATTTGTGTTTATAACTTATTGTTTTTCAGTTTTTTTACCTACTTTCACCAAATATATTCAGCAAAGAGATCACGCATTATGAGGGCATTGAAAATTGGAAACCTAAGCATACCCGTACCCATCATCCAGGGCGGCATGGGCGTGGGCATTTCTTTGTCCGGCCTGGCCGCAGCCGTCGCCAACCAGGGCGGCATCGGGGTCATTTCAGCCGCCGGGCTGGGCTTTGTGCACCGCAACCCGGCACTGGACTACCTGCAGGCCAACATCGAAGGACTGAAGAAAGAACTGAGGCTCGCCCGGGAGAAGACCCAAGGCATCATCGGGGTCAACATCATGGTGGCCATGTCCAACTTTGCCGACATGGTAAAAACGGCCATCGCAGAAAAAGTGGATGTCATTTTTTCCGGCGCCGGGCTTCCCACGGAATTGCCGGGGTTCCTTACAGCAGGCAGCCACACCAGGCTCGTGCCCATTGTTTCGTCGGGCAGGGCAGCCAGGCTGATCTGCAATAAGTGGAAAGCGGGCTATGATCGTCTTCCGGATGCCATCGTGGTGGAAGGGCCCAAGGCAGGTGGCCACCTGGGCTTTAAGAATGAGCAGATCGATGATGCGCATTTTGCCCTGGAAGAACTGGTTCCCGAGGTGGTGAAGGAAGTTAAGGTATTCGAAGACACCTATCATGTGGAGATCCCTGTGATTGCCGCCGGCGGGATCTATTCGGGAACGGACATATACCACATCATGCAAAAAGGCGCCAGGGGGGTGCAGATAGGCACCCGCTTTGTGACCACCGAGGAATGTGACGCCTCCATGGGGTTCAAGCTCTCCTACATCAATGCCTCCGAAAGGGACATTGAGATCATTCAGAGCCCTGTGGGCATGCCCGGGAGGGCGGTCGGCAACAGTTTCATCGAGAAGATAAAGCAGGGCCTGAAGCGGCCCATCAAGTGCCCCTATCATTGCATCAGGACCTGCGATGTGGCCACCAGCCCGTATTGCATCGTCAATGCCCTCTATAACGCGTACAAGGGCAATATGAAAAGCGGCTATGCCTTCGCCGGGACCAATGCCTACCTGGCCACGAAAATCACCACGGTAAAAGAGCTGTTCCGGGAGCTGCTGGAGGGCTTTCAGGCAGCCATCACCCAGGAACCCGACCCACAAGAAGGTTAGGAAAACCCACAATCGCAATCACGGATCCTCAGACCTGGGAAATTAGCCATTATCTTTGCATCAACAAATGCAAGGGAGGGATTACTGGCAGCCCACCCGGAAGTCATTCATTGTAAACCCATGAACGAGATCTTGAATGTATTGCAGAAGGTTGAATTGTTCAACGAACTGCAGGAGGAGGAAATCGGCCTGTTGGTCAGGGAAATTGAAAAAGCATCCTACAAAAAGGGAGACTTTTTGTTTGCAGAGAACACCCCCGGATCCAGGAAACTTTTTGTGCTGTCCAAAGGAAGCGTGGAATTGTTCAAATCCACGCCATACGGGGATGAGAAACGGCTTGCCTTGTTTGGCCGCTACGATTTTCTCGGGGAAGGGACCATGCTGTCGGAGACCCCGCACAGCACCAGTGCCCGGGCCCTGGAAGACACCACCACCCTGACCCTGAGCGGGGAACGTTTCAAATTGCTGCTGTCCACCCATCCGCAGGTGGCCCTGAAGGTTTTTTACCGCATCTCCCAGGTGATCTCCCGGCGGATGCGGCAAAGCAACTCCAGGATCGTGAACCTGGCGGAACAATACGTATCCGGTCGCACCCGCAAGGAGAAAGACCTGCTCGGGGAAAGACAGGTTCCGGACGAAGTCTATTATGGCATCCAGACATTGAGGGCGCTGGAAAACTTCACCATTTCAGGGGTTACCCTGGCCTTCTTTCCCGTCCTGATCCAAAGCCTGGTCATGGTGAAAATGGCCGCCGCCAGGGCCAACCAAGAGCTCGGGCTCCTTCCCGAACACATGGCAAAGGCCATTGATGCGGCCTGCCAGGAGATCATCAACGGCAGACTGCACAGCCAGTTTGTGGTGGACATGATCCAGGGCGGGGCCGGCACCTCCACCAACATGAATGCCAATGAGGTGATTGCCAACAGGGCCCTGGAACTCCTCTCCCATGAAAAGGGGGACTACCGCCACTGCCACCCCAACAACCACGTCAACCTTTCCCAGAGCACCAACGATGCCTACCCCACGGCCATCAAGATCGCCCTGTTCAACAGCAACAAAAAGCTGGTCCATGTCCTCAGGGAGCTGATCAGGGGGCTCAGGGACAAAGAAGCGGCCTTTGCCCACGTCATCAAGATGGGGCGCACCCAGCTGCAGGATGCGGTGCCCATGACCCTCGGACAATCCTTCGGGGCCTGGGCCACCACCCTGGAGGAAGACATCGACCGGCTCCATGAAAACGCGGCCCTGTTCCTGGAGATCAACATGGGCGGAACGGCCATCGGCACGGGCATCAACGCAGATCCGGCCTATGGGGAGAAGGTGCTTATGCACCTGAAGGCCATCAGCGGCCTGGAGCTGAAGATGGCAGAGAACCTGGTGGAAGCCACCCAGGACACCGGGGCCTTTGTCATGTATTCCTCCGCCGTGAAAAGGCTGGCGGTGAAGCTGTCCAAGATATCGAACGACCTCAGGCTGTTATCCTCGGGACCCCGGGCGGGCCTCAATGAGATCAACCTGCCGCCCATGCAGCCCGGTTCCTCCATCATGCCCGGCAAGGTGAATCCCGTGATTCCCGAGGTGGTGAACCAGATCGCCTTCAAGGTGATCGGCAACGACCTCACCGTGACCCTGGCGGCGGAGGCAGGCCAGCTCGAGCTGAACGTCATGGAGCCCATCATGGTCCAAAGCCTGTTCCAGAACATCGAGATGCTGAAAAACGGCATGGGGACCCTGCTGCACCGCTGCATCAAAGGAATCACCGCCAACGAGGCCCATTGCCGCAATATGGTCATGAACAGCATCGGCCTGGTCACCGCCCTGAATCCGGTGATCGGTTATGAAAATGCCACCGCCGTGGCGAAAGAAGCACTGGAAACCGGCAAGGGCGTCTATGAACTCATCCTGGAGAAAGGGCTGATGTCCAAAGGGGAGCTGGAAGAACGCCTTCGTCCGGAGAACATGATCGGCCCCGCAGCCACCCCAGAAGAAAAATCAGGAAAGCAGTCAAGCCGGAACTGAACAGGGTGGGGTTCGGGCAGCATGCAGGATACTTAGAAAATGCCCATCCGCTGGCAGGCCTCATCCACGGCCTCCGGGGTTTCCGACAGGATGTAAAGTTTGTCCCCGGCATGGACCTCCGTATGGCCATGTGGTACAATATACTTTTCATCCCGCTGGATCATCGGAATAATCACATTGGCCGGCAGATGAAGGTCCACCAGTTTTTTCCCCACGGCGAAGTCACCCGGTTTAATCACCAGTTCATCCATGACCGTTTTTTCCCGGTCTGACAGAATCAGGTCGGCCGGTACCCGCCGCTTCACCCTTTCCGGCAAAGCCACGTGCAGCCACCTGGCGATGACCGGAAGCGTGGTGCCCTGGACCAGCACGGAGGTCAGCGACACAAAAAACACGATATTAAAGATCACATCCGCCTTGTCAATCCCGGCAAGCAAGGGGTAGGTGGCAAACACAATCGGAACAGCGCCCCGCAGCCCGACCCATGAAATATAGATCCGTTTTCTAAAATTCATCCTGAAGAAGACCAGGCTCAGCAGCACGCTGACGGGGCGTGCAATGAAAATCAAAAATCCCGAGATCAGCATGCCTATGCCCAGCACGGCCATCACTTTGCTCGGGAACACCAGCAACCCCAGCGTCAGGAACAGGACAATCTGGAACAACCAGGCGAGTCCGTCAAACACCTTGAGGATCGTTTTCTTATGGATCAGGTCATGGTTTCCCAGGTAAACGGCCGACACATATACCGCGAGAAAACCATTCCCGCTCAGGAAGTCCGTCGCCGAAAAGGTAAGGTACATCAGCGCAATGACCAGCACCGGATACAGGCCCTCATAATCAAGCTGGATCTTGTTGATCATGAACTTGCTCAACCTCCCGAAAACATATCCGGCGAGTCCGCCGATGCTCATCTGCATCAGGAACACCGGAAGGACCGAAGCCAGGGACTGGTCCTGGTTCACCACCAGGCTGAGAAATGCAATGACCAGGACATAGGCCATGGGGTCGTTGCTGCCGCTTTCAAATTCGAGGGTGGACCTCAGGTTTCCCTTCAGTGCCAGGTTCTTCGACCGCAGGATGGAAAATACCGCGGCGGCATCGGTGGATGACACAATGGCGCCGAGCAAAAGCCCCTCGTAAATCGTGAAATCGGTGATCGCCCATACGAAAAGACCAAGCGAAACCGCTGTCAGCAACACCCCGAGGGTAGACAGGGAAAAGCCCTGCCAGAATACCGGTCTGATGGTTGACCAATTGGTATCCAGTCCGCCGGAAAACAAAATAAAATTCAACGAGGCGATCCCGATAAACCGGGCCATGGCCGGGTTGTCAAAATAAATGCCGCCGATGCCTTCGCTTCCTGCCAGTATGCCCACACTGACAAAGAAGATCAGCACCGGCACCCCGAAACGGTAGGAGGTTTTTCCCGCGACGATGCTCAGCAGCAGCAGAACGGAGCCAATCAGCAGAAAGTTCTCCATGGATATATTCATGCAGGCGGGTATGGATGGGTTTTGGCAATGCTAAGATAATATATCGATCCGACAATAAGTACCCAAAAAGTGCATCAGGGCTGAACTTCCCGCTGAAATTTGCTGTCCGGCCGTGTTGAACGATTCGAATTCTTTCATACATTTACTTGGAGGGATGACATGGCCGGGCCACAACCCTGGGCAGTGCTGCCGTTTCGTTCAGCGTATCCTGCATCCGATTAATCGCTGTTAAGTCCAGGTAGTCAGATTTACACCCATCAAACCACAAGCCATGAAAAAGACCATGCATCCCGGGATGATCTTCATCCTGCTTGTTTTGTATCCCATCGTCGGATGGGCCCAGGAGAATCACCCGGAACTATACAGGATCATTACACATGACCGCAACGAATTTGTCGGCACCATCCTTGAGGAAACCGAAACAGAGATCGTCCTCCGCACGGCTCAGTACGGCGATATCCGCATGGCCAGGTCGGATATTTTCAGGATGACTGCCATCCGGCAGGAAACCTTGATCGAGGGCGTTCACTGGCCGGATAATCCGCAGTCATCCAGGTACTTCTGGGCGCCCAACGGCTACGGACTGAAAGAGGGCGAAGTGTATTACCAGAACATCTGGGTATTGTATAACCAGATAAGCGTAGGTGTTACGGAAAATGTGTCATTCAGCGCCGGCATGCTGCCGTTATTCCTGTTCAGCGCCGGCGTGACCCCGGTCTGGCTCGTTCCAAAAGTGAGCATCCCCCTGAGCAGCGATCGGGTGCAGCTTGGGGCCGGTGCCTTTCTCGGGGCCCTGTTGGGGGAAAATGAGGTTTTCGGCATCGTATTCGCGACGACCACCATAGGCAGCCGTGACAGGAACACGAATATCGGACTGGGCTGGGGCTTCGCGGGAAGTGAATGGGCAAGACACCCCATAATCAATGTGGGATTCATGGCACGCACAGGACCCAGGGGTTATTTCCTGAGTGAGAATTACCTTTTCCCCGGTAAGGACACGGTGGTTATGTTGTCAGCCGGCGGCCGGCGAATCGTGGGAAACGGGCTGGGCCTGGACTTCGGTTTATTCCTTCCCCTGAATACCGGCGATGATTTTATCGCCATTCCGTTTCTGGGAATCACCGTACCATTGAATAAGGGGTGAAAGCAGGGCGGGCACGGACGGATCCTGGAAAAAATTTTTATAGATTTGTGAAAGCGATCGCCATAGGAATGCAAGCCAATCGTATTAAATTGATGGCCAGGGAGAGCCGGTATTGCGCCATTGCAATCCTCCTGCTTTTCACCCTGAAAGCTGGTTTCCATGATTATCTCTCAGGCGATCCCATATTCATCTGTCACTTCCAGCCAAAGAATGGTCCGGTCATTCCTGCGGAACCAGGTGATGTTACTACCGGATACTCCGTTTTATCAAACCTGCTTTCTTCCCAAACTGAGCGGAACCTACAGCAAAACCAGGTTGTATGGCATGCGAAGCATGCCCTTGCAGGACTTCAGCAGAACACTTTTCCGTCAGGGGTAAAGGCACGGGATTACATACGTTATGCGTCCGCCATCAAGCCATCCCTTACCTCCACCACGATCATATTCCCCTTTCATACCTTCATCTGATCCGGAACATTTCTTCCTGTATTTTTCAACCTGTTCTTCACCGGAAGAATGGGCCTTCTCGCATACAACAATCATTAAATACAAAAGAAAATGAACTGGACAGTCATTCTGACCGCCTGCATAATCATAGCCATATTTGCAGGTCCGTTTATTCTTATAAGTAAAAAACAAAGCGGCAACAAGGGACCAGAGAGTCCCGGGGAGCCCCGCAAGCAGGAAAAGAAAGAATGAACCGGCATACCTGATTTCCCTGGAGTGCGTCGCCGGACAAACACCATCAACTACGGCCAGGAGCTGCCGCCGGCCCAGGGGATCAATTTCAGTTTCTGAGAAATTGGCTGCCAAAAGCCCTGCGGTTAAGCCCCCACGAAGATTTCACCGATCCGGTCCTGCAATTCCCGGATGTCTTCTTGGACGGGCAGGTTTTTGTCGAGCACATGAACGATGATGCTTTCTTCGGTGATGAGGGTACTGGCTGTCCCCGGAAGCAGGCTGATGATCCAGGCGAGAACCAGGGTTTTTCGCGGATCCTTGTCGTGTGCTATGGTCACAAAATCAGGCGCGATCGGAATCCTGCGGAAAAAGACCCGACGGGCCACGTCCCAGCCACCCCGCAAAGCCGTCAGGAGGAAATAGGGGAAAAACCGG
>Ga0334898_1002099_pt1 | contig 19372 bp, 20 predicted proteins | sample GraSluR3_MG_10_FD_207228 | JGI IMG/M metagenome (GOLD analysis project Ga0334898, IMG submission 207228) | Sludge microbial communities from methane-producing bioreactor in Wageningen University, Netherlands - Granular Sludge_3_08-R3 | ecosystem: Engineered > Bioreactor > Anaerobic >... | reverse complement strand
ATGAAGCGGATAACTTTGTCCGGGTCTGGCAGGATAATATCGTCCTCGCTTATGTCCCGATGCTTAATTCCAGAACGGAATACGACCCAGCCTTTGCCTATACAGTAAGAAAGAAAAACTCCCTCTACATTGACGAGTACGAAAAGGAAGGCAACAAAGTGAAGTATATCCGGGCTACTGATATCTATACACCATTCCTTGTCGGTGCTGAAGCTGGATACTTGATTAAGGATACGAATTGAGGTAGCTGTTAACCTTTAGGTTTTACAGATACCTCATCCCGAGGAGCACCTTTGGTGCGACGTGGGGATCTACTCTAACATCAAAGAAGGATCTCCCTAAAGAGAAGGAAAAAACAAGTGAAATACAAAGTCAAACATATTGATATCAGGCACCGAAAAAAGCTTTACCCGGAAGGCTCGATCATTGAGCTGGAGGAAGAGAACGCTGAAATCCTTGCCCCGTATCTTGACACTTATCAAGAAGAACCCAAAAGCAAAAGAGGCAAGAAATCAACAACTGCGGAGCCTGATATACCCTCAGAATCTTCAGACAATCAGGAGAATAAAGAATGAGTGTTAAATTAATGAAACCCGGTGTGGTGGAGAGTCTTCAGGCTCAAGCCAACCTGGTTAAACACAGATTTATAGGGTTTGATGGCAATTATTGCGTAGCGGATGCCAAATCACTCGGTGTCTCTCAAACCGACACAGAACAGCTTCAACAATGCCCGGTTATCGTCACAGGCATTGCCCTCATTGAATCAGGCGAAGCCATTAACGCTGGAAATCCTCTTGTGTCCGGAACCGATGGTGTGGCTCTGGTCGCTGCAAACCTGGCTGTTTCTGTTGCAGTTCCTACCGGCGCAACACCTGTTACCTCTGATGCGGCACAACCGGATCTCACAGAAACCATCACTGGATCTGTCACCCCGCAGGCCATTAACGGCTATGCTCTTGATGATGCCAGCGATGCCGGAGAAATTATTCGAGTTCTGGTGGCCTAATGCCTTACTGTGATTCTTACGATATCCTGCAAGTTCTCCCGGAAGTAGAAATTATTCAACTTACGGATGATACCAATACTGCTATTAACTATGACGTTCTCAACGCTGCCATAAGTTTTGCAGACACGACCATCAATAGCTATCTCCGCTCCCGTTATACGCTCCCCCTCTCTGAAATACCTGAACTCATTAAAGTCTTTGCCATAGATTTGACGATCTACAGGCTTCATTCAAGGCGGATGATCCGTGAAATGCCTGAAAGTATCCTCAATTCATATAAAACAGTTATCGCAGAATTGGGCAAGATTCAAAAAGGCATCGTCTCCTTGGGCCTTGAATCAGAATCTGAAGATACGCAACTCTCTGACCATCGGGAGTTTGTCTCCAACAAAACAAGCACCGACAGGCTCTTTTCAAATGAGGTCTTAAATGATTATTAAAGATTTAGAAACTGCCATTGTCAATAAACTCAAAGATGCTTTGCCTGATCTGCTTGTCGAGGCGTACCCGGATCATCCCTCCAGTTTTAAGATGATCCACCCGAAAGGGGCTGTGCTTGTCCATTATTCAGGATCTAAATTTCTCCCCTCCCTTTTTGAAGAGGTCATCGTCCAGGAAAGAAAAGTTTCTTACGACCTTATCATTTTAAACCGTTCTCTGAGAGGCAATGGCGGTATTTACGACACAATGGATAAAGTTCGAGAAGCCTTGACTGGATTTCAGACAGAGGACACCACAAAGTTTTACCCGCTCGAAGAAGAATTTATCCTTGAAGAAAATGGCCTCTGGCAGTACGGCATGAGGTTTGAAAGCTTTGCAAAACACATAGAAAAAGGATACGAGATTTAAGGAGATAAAAAATGACGTTTATAGCACCCAATAGTGTGAATATAAAAAGGCTCAGCCTCGGTGGCGGGACGGTTTTTCTCTCGCCTAATCCGGTCACCAGTAAAGCCAGTCTCCCCACAGACTTTAGAAACCTCGGCACGATCGACAAAGATAACACGAGCGAGTTTAATTTCCAGATGGATAAACTCCAGTGGAAAGCAGGGACACCCAGTAAAACCGTCTATGAAGCCATCATCAACCAGGAAATTTCGTTTGCCTCCCAGCTTTCAGAAATAGATGTCAATAGTTTAATGCTGGCTCTGAATACACTTCCTACGCCCACGTATGGGACAGGTTCTACAACAATCCTCGCCACACCAGCCCCGACGGCCTCAACCTTTACCCTTTCTGAAGCAACCAACTTTGCGATCGATAAACTCATTGAGATTGATCTTGATCCAGCAGGCTCAGGCGATAAACACTATAGACGCCTTAAGCTTCTCTCCGGGGCTGATGTTACCCTCGATGAAGCTCTCAAAGAAGCACCGGTTGAAAATGACACTGTCAAGGAAGTCTCCAAGATGGAGTATATGCTCGGCAATTCCACCACACCGCTATACTATGGGTTCAAATTTGAGAAAAAACTCCCCATCCTCAAACAAAAACTGACAATCATTCTCTTTAAAGTTGCGATGTCTGGTCAAATTGCTCTCAGCTTCCAGGATGATGTGAAAAACATTATCCCGGTGAATTTCTCCTCAGTTTCAGATCCAGCGGTAGAAAGTGGAGCTCTTGGTGTCGCCTATCTCGAACCGCTAGCATCCTAATGATACTCAAATACAAAGGAAAGACAATGACGAAGAAAACCCTTGAAACCATAGCATATAAAATTCCGACAGACGGCAAAATTAAAATTGTCGACAGGGAAGTAGATCTTCTCCCAATGCCGTTTGAATATGAAAAACGCTTTCTCCACCTTATTGGAGAGCTTCTCAATAAAACCATCAAAGCGAAAGCCCCGGATGGAGGCCCAAACCTCTCAACCGTTTTAAGTTCACTCCGTGACCTCCTGACCGATTCTCTCTCTTTTGAGTGGCTAGAAATCCTTCCTGATCTTGTGAAAATCATTGCTGATGCCTATCAACTTGGCTTTACCCGTGAAACCATCAAAGACAAAATGTCCATTCCCCAGATGATCGAGGCTATTGTTTGTCAATTTGAGTGCGACCGCACATCGAGCGAGATAGCCTCGAATTTTTTTCAACGCATCACCAAAAAGATCCCCAATATCGATCAGTTCACAACACTGCTGGCAGTGATCAACAGCATTGTGAGTTCTCAGAATACACCCTCTTCGAGCGACTTGCCGAGCGATACGGAACCACCCCGGGATGCCTGATGAGACGCTATGCCTGGGCTGAAATCCTTATCTTGCTGCATATTGTCCTGAAAAATACTGAGAAAAAGAAAGCTCCCAAAGATACTTTAGACGCTGAGCTCGATGAAATCAGACAACTTGAGGAGGTAGGATTTTTACCTAAAGGATCAGCAGATAAAGCCTGGCATGACTGCCAGAGGACTTCATAGGGGGCAAGCCCCCTTCCATGCTCTTTCAGAGCCTGACCCCCAGAGGTGATAAAGAATGTCTAAAGATTTAAAACTCCAACTCCGCCTCGGTGTCAAAGATGAAGGGACAAAACAGTCTCTCGATAATGTCATTTCACTGTTAAAAAAACTGGAGCAGGCGGGTAAAGAATCAGGACAGGGAACCGCTGTTGGAGCAAAACAAGCCGCTGAAGCTATCCGGGTTTTAAAGCTTGAAACCCAGCAAAACAAAGTCGCTACAGAAGCCGGTAAAAGAGAGCAAATCGAACTCAAAAATGCTCTTATTAAAGCCAAGCTCGCAGCCCAGGAAGAACGCCAGGAATTTCAAAAGCTCAAAAACCAGCTCAATGAAACCAATAAAAGTGCTGAAACGCTCAAGAAAACATTTGGGTTGCTTGGCACAGTTATTAGCGTGGGGCTTGTTGTCAAAACGTTTAAAGATATTTCCACGGCAGCGATTGAAGCCGCTGAATCTGAAAATCTTTTTGTTGTCTCTCTCGGACATCATGTCAAAGCTGCAAGGCAGTGGTCAGAAGAGCTTTCTAAAACACTCGGCCTCAATGCTTATGAGGTGAGAAAAAATCTTGGCATTTATACGGTGATGCTCAATTCAATGGGTTTGGCGGAAGATCAGGCTTATGATATGGGCAAGGCAATGACAAAGCTGGCCTATGACCTAGCCTCTTTTTACAATCTCTCTCACGAAGAAGCTTTTAATAAGATAAAATCCGGGATCACCGGTGAAGCGGAACCCCTAAAAGCTCTGGGAGTTATTCTTAATGAAACAACCGTTAAACAAGCTGCCTATACCCACGGGATCGCTAAACAGGGTAAAGAGCTCACCGAAGTTCAGAAAATTCAGGCTCGCTACATTGCCCTGATGGAGCAAACACAAAAAGCCCAGGGCGATCTTGAACGAACCTCAGACAGTGCTTCCAACCAGATGAAACGAATGGAGAGCACCGTCAAAGATCTCTACATCACAACCGGCAATCTGTTGATTCCTACCATTCAAGATCTGATAAAGACTTTTTTAGAGTTTGTTTCAGCCCTTAAAGAGTTTGTTGAAAAACACGGTGTCCAGATACAAATAACCTTTGAAGCTATTGCCCAAACAATTAAAAATACCATTGACACGATTTTTTCTGCGGTTAATTCTCTCAACACTCTTTCTTTCGGCGGTTTTGAAACCGCTTTTAATGGTGTTTTAAGTGCCTTGAATACCGCTTCATATATTGCTGCAAAGCTTGCTAAAGAAATTGAGCTTCTTACAGCTATTTCAAAACAATCACAGGGTGTGCCAACTGAAAATGAGCTCTATCAAAAGAAACTGGCTCAAATGGGCATCAATCCTGATACGATTCCGTTGGAGGCTCAGGTTAATCCGAATCATCCTCTGTACGCTAAACTTCAACAAGCCTATGCTCTGGCAAAATCAGAACACGTCCAGCTCAAATACGGTGATCAAAATCCACATACCAGAGAAATAGAACGACTCAAACGTGAAATTGGGGATCTTGAAAAAACCTGGCTTGAAACGCAGAAAAAACTCCTCATCAAACCCTACCAGCTCAATGAAGAGCTCAAAAAACAAAACACCCAGCTTGAAGAAAAGCTCAAGGATGCAAATATTGGCGACGGTATGCTCATGCCCACCACCGGGACAATCACCAGCCCCTACGGCAAAAGAAAAGATCCTTTTACCGGTGAGATCAAAGACCATACCGGGATTGACATCGCCAATAAACTGGGCACAAAAATTAAAGCGGCGGCGGGAGGCGTTGTCCATATCGGTGAGATTGCCGGATACGGTAAAGCCGTTATCATAGACCACGGCAATGGACTCTCAACCCTCTACGGCCATCTCAATAAATATCTGGTAAAAGATAAACAACGTGTCCTGCAAGGAGATGTGATCGCAGAAATGGGATCCACAGGACGCTCTACCGGCAACCATCTTCATTTTGAAGTTCGAGAAAAAGGAAGCCCGGTCAATCCTGCAAACTATCTTTCCTCTTTAACTCCCGCCGGTCAAAAAACGACGACACAGGAACTGGCAACGTTTAAACTGCTTGAAAAATATGAAAACCTCGACTTTAAGATGAAAAGACTTGAGAACCATTTGAATAGTCCTGAGAGCTTTGGGTTGAGCAAATTGCCTTTGATGAGCAGCTCAAATCAATATGACGCTGACTCTCTCAAGGCTTTAGGGTTGACCGATCAGGATATAGAGCTTATTCAATCACAGGCTACAAAGATGTTTGAAGGGTTACAAGCCGCCGACCAGGACTATCTTAAATTCAAAGAAGAGCAACTCAAAACAGCGGATACCCTCTATCAAGACTATCTGAAAAAACTTGCTGAAGCCCAAATAGAGTATGAACTGAATATAAAAGAGATCAAAGACTCCGAAAGCGGCACAGAGGCTCAAAAACAAAAAGCCCTCGATCTACTTAAAGGGCAATTTGAAGCAGGGCAAACTAAAATCAAAGAAGAGTATCAAGCGAAAATAGCGACCATCAATGAGAAAATCCTGGATGAAGAGATAAAACTCTCTGATAAACGCACTAAAATTATTGAAACGGAACTCAAAAAGCAAATCAGTTTCAGAGAAGAAGCCAGCGAAAAGACACAGGAGCTTGAAAAAGCCACCGTCAGGATTTATCAGGATGCCGCTAATCAAAAAGCACTCCTCGAAGCACAACGATCAGGCGACACCATCGCTATTTTAAACGCTGAAGCCAAAATCAAAGCAGATAAATTAAACCAGGAAATTGAAGATATCCAAAAAACCACAGAAGAAAAGCTTGCCAGCATCGATAAAGAACTGGAGGCTGAAAAAACACTTGCTTCCACAAAAACAGAGCTTGAAAAAGAAAAAGAGGCGTTGATTGAAAATAGCCTCGCCAAAATTGAAGCCATCAAAGAAGAAGCCCACCAGAACGAACTCGACCGGATCAAAAAAGAAACGGAGGCGTATGCTGACCAGTTTGAAAAGAGGCTCGGCTTTCTCTCTAAAATTTTTGGCATTGCCGATAAAGTGATGGGCGGTAATACGATTCTCTCAAAAGTCAGCGGGTTTATAGGCTCCTACGGCTCAACCATCACAGATGCTTTGAAGTATCTGGGTGTGTTTAACCCTCAAAATCAGCAATCACAACCCGGGGGATTATTTGGGTGGATTAAAGGTCTTCTAACCAAAGGCAAGCTTCCTACAGGAACTCAGCAGGCAGCTCTTGAAAACCTCAGCCAGGGGCTCAAAGTCAATACGTCTCCACTGGCCCCATTTATCAAAGGCACCTCAGAAAATTTAGCCCAACAAGGGATCATCGGATCATCGTCGTTAGCTCAAGCTGCAAGCTCCACCACAAGCAGTGTTTCTAAACTTGGCTCCATCATGGGAAGCCTGATGAAATTTGGTGGTGGAGCCATTACGGGCGGTGTCACAGGATTTTCTATGGGTAATACCTCCGGCCCGATCGGTATGCTCGGCGGGGCTGCCAGTGGAGCCATGACAGGGTTTATGCTCGGTGGACCCATCGGTGCAGCCATTGGCGGCGGTGTTGGCCTTATCAGTGGCCTGTTTGGATGGCTTTTTGGGAGACGGCTTAAAAAAGAACTCAAACGCATTAATACCCTCAAAGATCAATTTGAAAGTCAGCTCAATAGCAACGTCCCAAGGCTGCAAGCGGTTGAACATCAAGCCATGAATGCTAAATATCTCGATGAATTTGAAGCCACGGCCAAGCAAATTGACCAGGAATGGCAATCCTTAGCGAGTCAGGAAACCCAAATCAACGATGAGCTGAATCCTGCCCGGTTTAAAAAGAAAAAAGCCAGACGTGAAGCCGTCAGAATTCAAGGGGAACTCATCGCCAATCTCAGAAACCAGCAACAAGCCTTAAATGATCTCAGAGAGCAAAATTTCCTTGCTCAAAAAGCCAGAGTGGAATACCTGCAAGAACAGGAATATGTTTATGATAGCGAACTCAAGCATCTTAGAGCCGACAATGTCCGGGATCCGTTTACTTTTAACGTCCAGAAAATGTATGCCGAACTGACCGATATTCAATACCAGTATCAAAAGGCCCTGCGTGATTTTAGAGATTCACCTAAAATTATGGCTCTGGCAAAACAGGTCTATGACGAGCAACTCAAACAATCTAACTTTAATATGGCCATCGAAAAGATCAATGTGGCTCAAAACAAGGCGGATTTTATCGATAAGATCAATCAGGCTCATTTGACCGCCATCAATGCCAATGAAGCCGAGTTTATCAAAGCGGAAAAGCAAAAAATGCTTGCTGATCTCGATCTTGAGATGCGGCAATACCGCCTGCAATTTGCGAATAATCAAGAGATGCTCACAAGAATTGTCCAGTATGAAACAGATCGCCGGGTGACTATTGAGCGTGATGCCCAGGAAAAAATCAAACAGGCCTATGAAAATACCGGCCAAACACTTGCTGAGCTGATTCAGAAACGCTCCGACATTACCAATCAATTTGACTTCCAACGAGCCAAAACCAGAACCCAGATCATTAAAGAGCAACTCGCTGAGATTGATAAGCAAATTCGGGAAGCCTTCCCGGACTTTGTCAAACAAATTCAATCGCTTGATTTCAAGACACTCAATAGCCTGCCAGCTGATCAACTCGCTCAAATTCAAACCGAATTGCAAAAAATATCCAATTACACAACCACGAATGAATTTAACAATATCATCACCATCAATGCAGAATCCGCAACGCCTTACGAAGTTGCCAAAACCATTGGCACAGAACTCGAAAAGCTACTCGCCGCTCAGAGGAGGTTTTCCACATCATGATAAAACTCATTATCGGAACACCACAAAAATGCCTGGACTGGATCAACACCATTGATGATCTGGCAGATTACACCAACTATTGGCGGATGATTGGAACCGCCCTCACCTATGATCTGGATAAAGGAGATATTACAGGGTTGGAAGGCTCGACCAAAGCGGTCACGCTCTGCAACATATTTGATATGCCGGCTATAGAAAACAACTGGCTTATCTATATCGTAGATGCTAATGACTCTCCAAGAAGCATCAATAAAATCTACTTTGGCGGCATTATTACCTCTCGCCCCAGGACATTGCTTGGCAAAGATCAGGGCAAATATATTCATTCCATCGATATTCTGGCTTCCGGTTTTAGCTATCTGGCCAATCTTCTCAAGGTTGATCTCCCCCCAATGGTCAATCAATACGCTGATATTGTCATTAATAAGATTATGAAAGAATTTTGCGATAATAACCTGGTAAAAGCCGGTACGGTCAATCGCCCAACAGAGAGACTTTCCGTCATCCGATTTAACAAAGAACGCAAACCCTTCTCGGCCTGCAAAACCATTGCTGATCTGTACCCGGCGTGGGAATTTATCATTGAACCTGTCTTTACCAATGCTTTTGCCGGAGCACACTATCATTTCAGAGAGAAAACAAAAGAATACACAAGTTTTATTCTGTCTGATGAGCTGATTGAAAAGCTTGGCCCCAATAACGCCCTGATCTCTGATGATGCCACGATGCAGGCCAATATTATCACCCTCCCCTTTTATGTCGAAGAACCCAGAGAACCGGAACGCTTTACCCAGGTCGTCACCACAAACCCGGCTGAACTCAATTCTAAAGTCCCCCTCTCCGGTCTTCCTGTCAATGCTGAAAGAACTGTCATTTATCCGGGGCTTTTTCAAACATCAAAGATTGATGACGCCCTCTTAGAAAACGATATATTCAATAATACTCCCCCTCAAGACCATATCGGCGAAGAGGGCTATATGGTCAGTGGCGATATCAATGGCATTACCGGGCTCCATTTTCTCGATGCGTCCGCCCACACTCCTGACTGGGGACAAATTGCTTTGACCAACAACCCGGTTAATACAATCTTTGAACCCCTTAAGATGACGCAGATCAGAGCCAAAGAACTCTCTATTGCAACCCTGGGAGAAGCGATCCTCTGTGCCTATTATGATAATTCGACTATCAGTGCAGAAATTACAAATGTTATTAGTGCGTCAGAATTTGAGGTGGATACCATTGCCCTCTTTGCTGTCGATATGCTGGTGAAAGTAAATGGAGAAGAAAGACCCATTCAGGCTATTACAGGGAATAAAATTACCCTGAAAGTTTATCTCAATGAGGCTCCTAATATTGGCGATACCTGTTTCGTTTCAGACTTTAATAAATCAAGAGTGATTTATGGCCTTGAATTGAAAGCGGATGGGTCTCTAGCCATTATTGAAAATGGTGTCAGCACACCTATTTCTGAAAAATACACAACAGATGTATATACCATAAGAAACATGTGTATTGTGTATGAAACCTGGACCACTGTCTCTTCTGAGACTGATGACATTATCGTCCACGACCCAACAGGCTTTGCTCCTGATGATATCCTTGAAATTCATCATCTGGGCAATAACGAACATCCCTCTGACGTGAAAGCTCTGACCATTAATGGCAACACCATTAGCATTGATACAACGCTGGGATTGATTGATGAAAACATCCGGGTGAGAACCAAACCCAAAGCCAGACTCGATATCAATGGCGGAGCCTATGGTGATGTAAGCGGTAAATCCTGGACAAATCTCGGCGTGATGACCAATACCCTGCAAACAGAAAAAGATACGATCAGAGAAGTGGGCTTTTTGATTGCCTCTCAGAAATCGCTTGTCGCTACCCTCAAAGAGTTTAAAGCCACCCTTTATCCGCCGGTGGAAGTCTATATCAACGGAGACCTGAAAGTCGCCTCCACCCCGGATGACAGTGCCGAAGCGGATATTGATTGCTTCCTTGTCGCCCGAAACGAACGCTATTTTATAGAACTGCCGACAGAAACTAAAGAAGAGTGGACATCAGGCTCTATTCTGGAAGTTCGCTACAACGAAAAACGCCTGCACGAGCTGACCAATTACAACGATGACATTATGCAGCGGGTGGCGACACAAAGAGGTTTTACCATTGACCCTACCGATACAATAGACGATATGAAACGCAAAGGCGGCGTGGAAGGAGAAACCTTAACGCTCATTCCTTATCCAATTACCTATGATGAAGCCCGAACGATCCTGGCTGAAGCCCTGGCACAAAAATCTGAAGTCAAAATTCAGGCCAGACTCGATAACTTAAAATCAAATATCCACGGAGATCTTAAGCCTGGGATGACCTTGCAGGTACAGGATCTATCCGGCTATGAAGAGACTGAAATCACTATCGATCGAGTGATCGCCTTATTAAAAGGGATCTCTGGCAATATACCTCTCTGGGAATACATTGTCGATGCCAACCGTAAAGAACGCCTCGATCAAATAATTAAAACCTACAACAATACCCCTAAACGCATTATTGATGAGGCCACCGATGATACGAAAAATACGCTCCGTGAGCATTGACTGACCGAAACGCTCCTGTTGAGCGAATCCCTATACGACTATGAGGACGAACCTTTGGATTATTTAATCGACACTTTAGGCATATACAATCAGGCGGTACAAGCAGCCATCACTCATTGCCTTGCCTATTTTGAGAATAACAAAGGCAACACAAAACCCAATGCCGCTAATCTGGACGGGATTCCGTATCACGTCTATGAAGATTCCTGGCAGTGGCAAATTAGTCCGACCTCAACCACATCAGAATGTCTGACGTTGTATCTCAGAGCTCTCATTGCTTGCAGGCAGTTTGATAAAGCGAAAGACATTGCTGATTTTATTCTGGCCTTTTTGCTTTTTGATCAGGTCAACATCCCCCACTGGTTGATTGATCTTACCGGCAATACCGAAATGGAAACCGTTCGCCTCGGAAATTTCAATAATGCTATTTTTAGCTTTTCCAGTGGTATTACAACAATCCCGGCAGATGTTATTAATTATGGTCATAAAGTCTCTCATATCAGAGGTTGCTTTAGTCTTGATGCGGAATTTCCTTACCCTGATTACTATTTAGGCAATACCTCCGGCATAGAAAAGGCCATTGATCGTTATGAGGTCAGTGAAGCCGGCTGTACAATTTATCTTATTGATACTTCATTTAGCGGCAATCTTCAGGTCTTTTACGCCTATTACAACGGGCTGATTCTCGATCAATACGATCTATACCGCACCTACCCCAGAAACACAAAATGTATCGTTAATGATGAATTTGACTATCAGCTCTCCATTGCAACCGATGGCGTTCAATGGGCAATCATCGGCCTCAAAGAACTTGCTGAAGCACTAGAAGATCCTACGTATCTTAATAAAGCCAATTTAATGATTGAAACCCTCTCCTCTGATATGGCAGTGGCTCAGCCTTTTAACCGCCTGTTTGATGCCACCTATCGAGGCCTTGTCTGGGATTCTGTCGGTACTTACGATGAATCCGGCATCAGGTTTCCGTTTTTGGATCAGGTCGATAAACACCATACTCGCTTTCATTTTGGCGGCGATCTCGAGAAAAAAGCGGTTAGCTGGGCAGTGGGAAAACCATTCTCCTGGGAAACGAATTCACTTTTAGAAATCACCGTTTCGGGGAGCGAATTTTTCGACCTCCGGCAATTTATACTGAAATCCAGCAATAAAGAATACTTTTATCCCTGGTATGACAACTTTACCGGCGATAAAACCTATTCGATTTATAAAAATGAGTTTGCAGCCATCGACACCTCGATTATCGATGCAAGCCGAACGCCCTATCTTGATGTTTACGCAGCCAGCGGTGAAACCAGTGAGTACGTTTTAAGCAAAGAAAGTTATAACAGTACTTTTAGAGATTCTCAAGGGATTTATTACCCGCTGTGGCATAAATTATCCTATGCGATGTATAAAATAAACTATAACTGGGTGGTAATCGGGGCCGGTGCACCGGGTGGTGTTGAATCAACATCTGATAATGATGTTTTAAAAGCGATCCTTGCCGGCACCACAGAACCTGACGCCTATTATACTTTTGAAGTTGTTGACCAGAACGATTTTGTCTTTGAAAAAGAAATACATTTTTCGCCCACACCGCAGGAATTTACCATCAGGCTGGGCGATTTGCGGGATCCCAACTGGAATTATGAAGACTTCCCGAATCATTTTATCACACACCCGATAAAGTCTGCAGGCATTAAGGTCAGGCCTTTATGGCCCTATGATCCGTTTATCTTTATTCAAGGCAATATTTATATCGGGGCGATTTATCTGAATTACCGGGATATCTTTAATTTCAACCAGTCTGACTTTTTGAAGTTTGAAACCAGACAAGTTACTTCCGGTTATTTTGACATCTCAAAAGCTATCCTCCATGAACCGGTCGAAGATCGCTACCCTTATGCTGGTGTGCCTGTTTTTACTCTTGAATATACGGAGCTGGGCTTGATGGCCTGGCGATCCGGGAGTTATTCTGGCTATACCAACCCGCTTGCCTGGATAAATTCTGCTGATAACTATAACGTGGCGATGCAGTTTCTCAAAGAGGCTCAAGATGAATTTCAAAAAAGGTTTGGCATTGTTGGCCCTTTTATGCCTATCTATAACAGGAATCTAACGGAGAATCTTGTCTATGACGACATTGAAGTCTGGACATTTAACGGCCCTGATCAAAACACAACCTGGATGGGCTTTCAATACAGAACGCTGGTCAATGTCGCTGAAAGCTATTACCAGAGGCTTTTCTTTGGAGATGGGGTGATTGACGTAACAGCAAAGACGATTCTAGATCGCTGGGTAAGCTTTTTAAATACCTGGTTTAAGAGCAATAGTCATCTTCCCAGTGTTGTTTATTCAAACGGACAAATTCTTTATACCTATCAAGCGGCTGATTTTATCGCCCAGGTTGGACGCTCGATGATGATGAAATACATCGTGGATAACGATTTAGAGGCTCTTCAACTCGCTCAAAGAATGCTTCTGGATCTTCTCAACCTGCAAAAAGAAAACGGAGCCTTTTATCCGACTGGCTCTAATATTTATAACTTTCATCAGGCAGAAGCCCTGTTATTCCTCGGTCAGTGGCTCAATAACTTTCAAACACTCTCAGATATCAGAAGGATGGTGATGTCAGAATGAAGATTAATGAAACATTCAAAACTGAAAACCTGATCACAATCGCTGAATTCCCGGCGATAACCCATTCTTTTAAAGACTTAAAACAGGTATCAAAAGAACTTCACGATGGAAAGTCTTTCTCTGATTATTCAGGCTGCAAGGTTTTAGGCACGTTTAAAAACCTTGTGATGGCTCGCTGGAAAGATCAATACACCATTGACCTCTGGAATCAGGCAACAACACTCCTGATAACCAATCAAATCGCTGCGCCGATCCCCACTGAAACCACACCGCAAACAGGGATTATTCACACCATTACGTCAGAATGGGAAACCAACCGAATCGTTGCTAACCCCTACTATATTTCTTATGGAATAACCGCCCCGGAAGCTGACGGCCAATGGGGTTCTCTATGCTGGATTACTGAATCAGGAGAACTCATTAACCGGGTCAGAACTGCTATCCGAAAGGACTCAGGCAAAATACTCTTTTTAGAATTAAAGGCAAGTATTAAGTAATTATGGTCGAAAAGTTTACAGGTACAGGATTTAACGCTAACGCCCTCCTCCTTGATTTCTTAAGAGATCAACAGGGGAATCCTTTGAAAACACCGAATTCTTTTTTGGTGTTACATAATCCTGTCCGAAAAAAGATTAATGAGGTTATAGACTGGATCAATCAGCTTATCACAGGTGGCAGCATCCATAATCATTCAAACAAAACCCTGCTGGATAATTTAACCAGCCTAAACGGGGTTCTTTGCTACAATAACAACCCTGTTGGTATTGGTTTTAACGGTCTTGATGGCGGCAACATCTCGGATAGTTATTCGGGTGTCTTTATTGCAATTGAAGGAGGGAATATAGCGGATCAGTACAACGAAACTACTTTTATTATTGACGGAGGCACAATTTCATGAGCCAGAAAATACAGGTCAGAAGAGGCACCGATACCCAAAGGCAAACCAAAACCTTCGATAGCGGTGAACTTGTTTATACCACAGATACCAAACAACTCTATGTCGGCGATGGAGAAACATCAGGTGGTATTTCTGTTATGGCTTCCGTTTTTAGTCTCATCAACAACATACTTTCAGGTGTTACAAGCTTTACAAAAGCCATCATCGACAGTATTACCATCGACGGCAATCAAATAAAAGCCTCTTCTACAAACGGCACTTTACTGATTGATACCCGTGAAGTTGGCACAGGGGCAATAGAAATACAATCGGGTAGCAATATTATTCTTGATATCGGGACAGGCAGCTATATCCCTATCCATTGTAACGATGTTGAGGTCGCCTGCATTGGATTTAACGGCTTTGCATCCTTTAAAGACTATGACTGTTATGGAACAGATGGATATAAATGTGCTAGCACGATAGTCATCAACAGAAATCGAGAAGCTTTTCTGACAAAAGCCACCATCGATAATATAACCGTTGATGGCAACGAAATAACAAGCGATACGGGGATAATCTCGCTTGGCAGTAACACCCTTCGCACTGAAGGCAGTATGAAAACCAATATTTTAGAGCTTGGCAATTGCGTGAACTATGCCTTGAACGGATATCTGGGAGATACATCCGGCAACAAGTGGTTTGAAGTTGCCACCATAACCCTCAATAATCAGTATGAAGGCTGTTCTCTTAAGGGATACATCGCAACAGGAGCATCTGTGATAGATTCTCTTAAGTTTGAGTTGAAGGTTAAACAGGACGATCCACTAGGACAAAGCCCTGTCATCAGCCTCAAATTTGCCAAACATACCAGTAATGCAAACTTAAAAGCAATCATTGCACAAAACGATGCGACCGCCACCGTTGTTAAAATTTATGCCTATTGTGTAAACGATTATTCAACCATTTTCTACAGGCTGTTAGCGGATTCCTTCAAATGTGCCAGCACCACAACCGTTATAGAAGGGCTTGCAACCGGAACAGAAATTGAACCGACAAGCTATTTTTCGGAGTTATCCATTAATTCACTTCTCATAAATCAAACCGTTCGCATTAAGACTGACGGTTCGTATGTCCATAAAGCCAATACAACAGCCAACAGACCTGCATCACCGACAATTGGACAGGAATATTTCGATACCACCCTCAGTATGCCTATCTGGTGGAACGGCTCCAACTGGAAGGATGCTGCAGGAAACACCGTTTAAGGAGGAACTATGACGCAACCACTTGAAACACTTCTGCCCACAATCAAAGAAGTGAACAGGTTAAAAGAAAAGCTGGAGAATGATGGCTTTAAAGGCTTTTCGGAAAACTGGAATAACCTGGCTTATGCGATTAATCAACTTGTCTTAAAAGCCGGTATAGCTTCATCGGCAAAATTACGCTGGCCGATGGTTGGACGCATTTCAGCCCCGTTCGGAGAAAAACGGACGAATTCAAAAGGCCAGGTTTATTACCATACCGGTATAGACATAGCTGACAACCCACTCAATAAAACACCCATCCTTGCAGCATCAGACGGTCAGGTTATTTATGCCGGCAACGCCAATGACGGCTATGGAAACAAGATTATCATTGATCACGGTGGAGGAATTAAAACGCTCTATGCTCACTGCTCGGTCTTGCAGGTTAAAGCAGGTGATCAGGTTAAACAGGGCCAGCAAATTGCCATCGTTGGCTCAACCGGGCATTCGACGGGGCCACACCTGCACTTTGAAGTCATTAAAGACGGCAAGGTGCAAAATCCGCTTGAGTACATGCAGGAGAGAAAATAATGATGAAAGATTGGCAGGATATGTTAGATTCTTTAAACTTGAAAAAAGGCCTCTTCCCAAGCTCTAATGCGTTTAATATTCCTGAAATGAAAGCTAAGATCTTTGATATCAACAAACTGATTCCCTATAGAGTCGATAAAAACAGAGACGGCACTGCTCATTTTTTCCTCGATGACTACAGGTTTGAACGCTGTTGGAATAATCCCATTTCTCAATTAAAGAGTATCACGGTGTTTTAACCCCGGACTTCTCGCTTTATCTTGATTACCCTTTAGCCCTCCAAATATGGCAGGTCTATCGAAATCGCTGGCTCGGCTGTTTCTGGCAATCTCAAGGCATCAACGTTATTCCAACCATTGGCTGGTCTGATGAAAGAAGCTTTGATTTTGCCTTTCTTGGCGTTCAAAAAGAGTCACCTGTTGCCATAGGAACGGTGGGGATCCTTAAAGATAAAACCTCCTTGAAACCCTTTTTAAAAGGCTTTGAAAAGATGGTACAAACACTCAATCCCTCAGTCATAATCGCCTATGGAAACCCGGTTCAAGAGCTTGAATCAATCAACAATATCCTGTGGTTTGAGCCGTATTCCGCTAAATGGAAGAAATAGACTGGAAGTTTTTCTTAACAAGAGTTATTCTGTCAGATGCAATAAGAGAAAGGAGAGCCCAATGGGTGGACGAGGAGCCTCATCAGGCTTAGGACGAGTCTCAAAAGCAAAAATTGTTGCTATGAGTGATACAGAGTTGAAAGACTACGCAACAAAAGCGTCAAGAGATTTTTCAGCTCTGGAAAGAGATCTCAAAAAAGTGAATTCAGAAAGAATGCACTACTATGATCAAGTGAAAGACCTGAAACGCTGGGCCAAAAAAGACCCAAAATATACCCCCAGATTGGAAAAAACAGAGGATGCTTTAGAAAGTGCGAAAAAACATTGGGCAAAAATCAGCCCGAAAGTAAGAAAAGCTGAAAAAAATTATAATCTAGCTCGAAACGAATGGTTTAAAAGGTATCCTAAAAAGTCTTTTCTTGACTAAATGTGTCTGAATGATACATCTTACCTGAATTTCCGACTAAATTGAGAATTCAGAGCTATCATTGACATTGTGAAAGACAAACAAGGAGCAAAAAATGGATATCGCCTACGGCACAAAGGTTTATGACACAAACAAAAAGCAAATCGGCATTCTCATTAAAACCTATCCGCTCAACTATGCTGACACCCCTGATTTAATGGGAGCCAAAGTTGTTGATACGAACGGAAAAGTATATCCGGCACAGCTTGATAATCTCCTTCCAATCGACGAATTAGAAGAGGAAGATCTTAAAAACTTCAACATCCCTGAATGGTTTAGCCGGTAATAAGGATTAACAAAATGACAAATTTAGCTCAATTAAAGACTATACCCATCAAAGTCCTTTTGAAAAACAATACCGAAGCAAGAAATTGGCTTTTAGAAAATATGGATCAACTTGAAACTCTTCTAGGCAAAGAACTCTCTAACCCTGGTGTGTGTTTAAATACCACTGAAGAAGCTCGACCTGATCTTATCGCCGAAGAAAATATAACAGAGAAAAAAGTCGTTTGTCTCATAAACCTTGATATACCTAACGACGCAGATTTTAAAAAGTTTTTATCTATCGCAACGGCCCACAATAGCTCGATTGCTCTCTGGATCGTTTCAGAAATAGACGATCAGACAAAAGCCATTATTCAGTGGCTTAACCACCGTACAGAGTGGAAAACACGCTTTATCATCGCTAAAATCGAGGGGTATAAGATTGGGGATTCTTTGCCGGTCGTTCATTTAGCAAAAATTTAGTTTTTTATTATTTAACAAATAAAAGTTTCTTGTTAAGATTTAAGTTAAACAAAGATTAATTTTTCTTAAAGAAAGTAACAATTATAGTATACTTAATATTAGGGATAAAAGGATATAATATGACTCAATTTCAAATAGCATTATATAAATATCTAAAAGAAATGGGCTATGATTTTAAAGATTATAGCAAGAATAAAAGTATGAGAATTTTATTCCAAAAATATTGTTATATAATAAAAAAGTTTTTTTCGCTTTCTACAGGACGCTATAACCAGTATATTAACGGCCCTTATAATCCAACTTTAGCAAATGAAGGTTATGAAATTATTGAAGATATTTGTTCATTTGAAAATTTAAACGATTCAGACTTTACAGACCTTCTTAATCAGCAAACGAGAGAGAAAATAGCCAAGATAAAAGACGCTATAAACAATAATTTAAATGGTATTGAGGAAGTAGAATTTTTAGAACTTTATACTACTTATGATTATTTAAGAAAAGAATATTCATTTAGTGGTGAAAGTTTAAAAAATAAATTAATGAAATTAAAAAAATCCTTATTTGAGGATATTCAAAGAAAACATAATATCAATTTTGATCAAATTTTTTCTTATTTGGAAAATTTAGATTATACATTTTGCAAGATTTAAACAGTTGCTGCACTGAGTTCTTTAGTATGCGTATTTATTTCGATATCACTGTTATTACTAGAATTTAGCTCATATTTTCTAGAGATATATAAATTCATACATTTGAATTCATTTTCAGATTCATTTGATTTATATAAAAATTTTGAAAGAAGTTGATCCGGGAGATTTTGTAGTGGTTTACAAGTACTTTGTCTTTCTTCATTTATATTGATATAAGGATCTAACAATTTTATTATCTCATTATTATTCTGTGAATATTTAAAAAGGGTTTGTTTTATTTCAATATAAAGCTCTTCATCTCTTATATCAAGTTTCATATTCTTGGGTTTTGTTTCTCCAAAAGATAGTTTATTACAAGTAAGTTTTGGATAATGTTTATGTATAAGCAATTTTACCAGAGGGGCGATAATGCCAATTTTCTTATTAAAATGACTAAATTTGATTAGCTCATTCCAAAAAAAGTTATCATTAAAAAATATGAAGTTATCACTTTGTATGAAATTAATAAAATCATTTTTGTTAGAAAATATTGGAATTTTACATTCTGAATCATTTTTTAATGACATGACCCCCTAAAAAGTAACGGTTTAAAACTTGGTATCTCCCGAGTAAAATGAAAGAAAGGAGATACCAGAATGCGTAAAAGCAGGTTTACAGAAGAAAAAATAGTAAGAATTTTAAAAGAA
>Ga0334898_1002096_pt1 | contig 19395 bp, 20 predicted proteins | sample GraSluR3_MG_10_FD_207228 | JGI IMG/M metagenome (GOLD analysis project Ga0334898, IMG submission 207228) | Sludge microbial communities from methane-producing bioreactor in Wageningen University, Netherlands - Granular Sludge_3_08-R3 | ecosystem: Engineered > Bioreactor > Anaerobic >... | reverse complement strand
GTGGCCGGAGATACATTGTTTAAATCTACATAAACCCCTTTAACAGTTTTACCAACTTCTTTTGCCACATTAACTGTCTGGGCAGGTACTACGGTAGATAATATAATATCTGAGGATTCAGCAACCTCTTGAGGAGTTTGACTTAATTCAACACCTGCAGATTTCGCTAAATCCACTGTCCTAGAACTTCTTCCTTCAACACAGGTTAAAATTTGTACACCCTGATCTAATAGTCCCCTTGCTAAGGTTGATGCCACTTCTCCAAAGCCCAAAAAACCTACTTTCATTGTATCATCCTCTTGACAACATTTCCTAATCCATCATCCAAATTCAACTAAAATAAAACCGTTTTATATTGGGTTAAAACCTACAAAAACCCGGTTAACATGTATAAACCTGCAAGAGTAATTATCACTCCTGAAATTATTCTAATCCAGTCTGAATATTTTATTATGGCTTTGAAATCTATTTTCGACATTAAAAAGGCCATGATGAGTATGGTTAATGAGAAACCTCCTGCGAAAAGAGCCATGTTAATAATACTGTAATTTATATCACCGGTTGATGCACTGTAAGTGGCAACTGCCACCACATAAGGACCGAAACATGGAGCCCATGCAAGACAGGTTAAAAATCCCATTAAAAATGATCCTAAAATTCCTTTTTTGGATTCAGTCCTTTTTGAAAGGGTTGTTGAAATATTGAAAAGTTTTTTGTTAACAATGAAAATTATTCCAATCACCACCAGGATCAATGCAGCGGCAATTCGGAAATATAACAGATAATAATTTATGGCAGCGGTAAAAATAGCGGTGAGAGTAGTTATAACAGCAAATAACAGGAAAAACCCCAGACTAAACGCAACAACTTCCCAATTAGTTCTTTTAAGGATAGAAAAACCTACAACAACTGGTATGAGTGGTAGGACACAGGGCGATATAATTGATGCTATTCCTGCTAAAAAAGATAGTAAATAACCGGTTTCCATTTTTATCGCCGAATCCCTGGAGTAAAAATATCCTGTTGAATTGTACAATACCCGGATGAATTTTATAACTTTTATAAATTTATAATTTTTATAAAGATTTTATAGAAAGATATTATATGCATAAAAATTTTTAGGTTGGATCTGCAACCTAAATCTGATTTATAAGTTGTTCCGGACTTTGATATCCAATGATTCTGTTTATTTCATTGCCATTGGCATCCAGTATCACCATAGTGGGAAGACTGTAAGCCTGGTATTGTGAACTTAGATCAGGATTATTATCCACATCAACTTTTACTAACACATAATTCTGCGTTAATTTTTCTTGAACCTGTGGATCAGTATAGGTTCCTTCATCCATTTCCTCACAATAAGAACACCAGTCTGCATAAAAATCCACAAATACACTTTTGTTGGTATTTTTTGCTTCTTGCATGGCCTGATCTAGATCTGTGCCCCATTGAAGGGATGATGTTGTTATATCTTTCGTTTCATGGTCTGTTGAAGTAGAAAGAGCAACTACTACCACTATCAATGCCACTAAAATGACTGCTATTCCTATGATGAATTTATTCATGCTTTACTCCTTATTTTCCTGGTTTAATATATTTTTTCTTAACACAAAGTTAAAAAATACCTTAACCAAAAATTTAAAAAAATAATTCCTATTTAAGGCCAGTAGTGCAGTAACTGTGCTTCTACAGAAGAAGTTTCTGTGAAAATTGTTCCCTATTAAATTAATTCCATTAAGTTAATTCAACTCTAAAACCACATTTCCACCTAGTTCGGCCCCAATATCTCGAGCAATTGGTTGACATTTAACATTTAAAAGACAGAATACCGGTTTATCTTCCAAGTTCATCTCGGTCAGACCTTCATAGTTACCCAGACCTTTGGCTATAATCAGATCAGCCTCTTCAAATTCCTGTTTGAAATCATCGGAAAGATCATGGTATATAACCCCTATAGAGTCCGTACCAGTGGTTATTAACCGTGCTACTTCATCAAGACCCACATCCAATGCTTCCTTCAAACAGGAATCATTGAGAATTGGATCCTTTTTAAGAGCTACCGTAACTTCAACATCATATTCCTGGAGTTTTTCTATGAGTAACTTGTCAAATACTATTTCACCCACATTATCAGCCAGATAAAGAACTGTTTTAGCTTTTTCGAGTTCTATTTCCAGTTGAGATGTGTGGTCAACAACCAGATCTTTTTCTACCGTAGACATTACTAAACCTTCAATATCTGATTTCAGCCCTAAAGCCCCGAAATCAAGGACATTTCCAGCTATTGCAACTTTAAGATAGTTTTTAAATGATTTATCATTGTTCAGTAACTTTTCCACTTGAGGCAAGAATTGGAGGGCAATTTCATCAGATTTTATCCGTAAATCATGATAAGGATCAGGATTTCCAGTTTCCTTCTTGATGGTACGATGGATTTTGGTTCCTATCTGGTTGGAAACTGCTCCCTTCCGGAATTCACTGCAAAGTATTCTGTTGATTTTTTCTGTGACTTTCATTTTCAGATCTTCATCATCTGTAGCCAGGTCCAGGGCTTCCCTTGCCTGGCGTAGGAAACAGGATGCGCATTCATAGTGAACTTTCAATTTATCACCTTATTATTGATATCGTCAGAGTTCATTGGATTTAGTTTCATTGACTCAAAAAGTATTTGATTACTTATAATTTCAATTCTATTGTATCTATTATATAGTGCTAGCAGGAGCTGGTGAAAGGCAGAAAATTAAAATTATCAACATCAACACAGCTATTATCTTTCTATTACGGTTAATAGTGACAATATTATCCATAGCACCTGGATGGCTTTTCCCCATGAAGAATATGAGGGCCATCAGTACGGCCATCACATACCATCCCAACATAGTAGTTATCATTATTCCTATGACTGAAATGAATTTGTGTAAATTTTGCCCGAAAAGAGACCGGGATATGTGCCCTCCATCTAAAAAAGCAACAGGCATCAAGTTAAGCATGGTAACCAGCATCCCCGCCCATCCTGCGAAAACTATGGGGTGAGCAATTATATCATTATCAAAGGTGTAGTTTGGAATTACAATTTGACTGATTATTTTTATAATTAAAGGATCTGGAAGCGCCACATTCACATTTTGAGTGGTTAAAACAGTTGAATAATATAATCCTATGAAAAGCACCGGGATTGCCACCACAAATCCAGCTAAAGGACCACTGTATCCCAGGTCAAATAAGGCATTCCGATTGGGAATTGGAGATTTGATATTGATTAGAGCTCCAAATGTTCCAAGAAATGTAGGTGCTGGTATAAAATAGGGTAAGGTAGCATGAACACCATGTTTACGCGCTGCAAAATAGTGGGCTAATTCATGAGCACCTAGTATCACTAATAAGGCAACTGCAAATTCCAGAGCTTCCCAAATATTTCCAGATGCAATATAAAAATATCCTGCAAATAACGTGGTACCTATAGTGGCCAGAAGCAGAATAATATTTAAATGAATTTTAGATTTGCCTTTTTCCTGCTTTTTACCTATATTTATTTTGTAATAATTACCCTCATGATTTATATAGGGAACAAGACCTTGTTCACCTAATTCACTTGCTAAGGCCTGGAAACTCTGGGGATTATAGTCTCCCACAATAAAATAAGATTCTTTACCCTTTTCATCATTGAAAAATCCGATTAAAGGAAAATGATGTGAAATTGATTGTTCTATTAAATTAAAATTATCCACAGATACACGTCCTGACTGATAAACATTCCGGATTGATTTATCTGACTTATCCGCCGTAAATTACTTTTATAACTTCAATAATATCCCCATCTTCGACAATCTCTTCTTCCATGATAATAAACTGGTTTTTTTTCACCACAACAGTCTCCACAGGTATTTCCATCATCTGAAGTAAGTTTTTAATTGTTTTTCCTTCTTCAACGTCCAGTTGTTTTTCATCTTCTCCAATGATGACTGTTACTTCCATAATCTTCCAATCCTACTTATTTTAAATATCATAATTACTTTAAATGTCCTAATTAATTTTAAATATCCTAATTATTTTAAATGAAATTCTATTTTTAAATATACATTATAACCGTGTGATCTTGAAGTTATAATTCTATTTAATTACTATTTATAATAAGTTCATTAATCCATGATTTATAAGTAATAAGTTCATTAATCCATGATTCATAAGTCTCAATCAACATTCCACGAATTACGAAAACTGCATGCTTTGCAGATGGTAGATGCAGAGGGTTCTCCACATACTCTACAAATTCCCATTGAACTTTTTTTTGAGAATTCTTTTTTTATTGCGGGTTTAATCTTATCAAAACCCCGCAGGGTGGAGTACATTATGGTGGGATGGTCCTGACTGATTTCTTTCAGGAAGGTGCCAATTTTTGCCCGGAAAGAATCCCCTGCATAGGGACAGCCAGCCAGATGCACCGGCAGACCACGGGCCAGGGTATAAAGTGCAGTTTCTTTTTCAGAGATCTCCCGGAGGGGTTTAATTTTAGGAGTGAAACCTTCATAACTGGAATCTGAACAGACTCCAATGCGGGTTAGGTTGTGAATGTTTCCTTCCAGGTAGTTCATCAGTATGGACTGGGTTTCATCATCCAGATTATGTCCGGTGGCTATTTTAGTAGCACCCTCTTCTCGAGCCACTCTGTTCAATATCCATCTGCGGAACACACCACAGTAAGTACAGGCATTTCTATCACCAGAATCTGCCATTATTTCATCCAGTGTACGGCCAATGGTATCTTTGAAGGAGATTATCCTGTGATCAATCCCTAATTTTTTAGCATTTTCGGCAGCGATCATTACTCCTTCTTCACGGTAACCGCCAATTCCCTCATCAATGGTCACTGCAACCATGTCAATGATTCGCCGTTTTCTTAAACTGTTTAATATATCTAAAACCATTACACTGTCCTTACCACCAGATAATGCAATGAGAACTTTGTCTCCTTTTTCAATAAGTTTCTGTTTGCGAATATCCTTCAGGACTTTTTCCTGAATGGATTTTATGAAACATTCCTGACAAAGCATCTGTCCCGATTGTTTCCTTTTAATGATGATCTTAGGGTTACCACATTTATGGCAAGTATCCATTCATATATGCTCCTTTTATTTGTATAACATTTAATTTGCTTAACTGTTCTGTTAATATAATGAATAGTAAAATTGGAAATTATATCAGCACTGAAACTTAATATAAGATTTGTAGAATCTTACTCTTCTTACTCCTAGATCTAATTATAGTATCCATAATTCTAATAATTCTAATTATAGTCCCTGTAATAGAATCTTACTCCCCCTTAATTTTAGATCTAAATTAGTACTCCATAAATTTATGGAAAATTGGGAAATCCTGAACATAATTTTTACCAAGTTTAAGAGCATCTTCTGCCTTTTGAAGCTCTTGTCCAAGATATGCGGCGTGTTCAATCCTGGAAACCAGTTGTCTCTTAATTATTTCATCATAAATTTCCTTAGCAGTCTGTCCATGAATCACCAGAGTAGGTTGCATTTTATGGTAATGAACCGTTCGGATCCTCCCATCAACCAGGTTAATTTTAAAACTACCTGCTGGATCCTGTACGAATTTATAGTTAGCCCTTCCTTCTGTTTCTGGAGCGCCAACTTCCTCCTGAATTATTTCTCCACGGCGTTTATCCTTAAAGACTAAAAGATTGATTCCCAGATCCTTGGGTATGGATCCTCTCATTTTAGCCAAAAACATCATCTTTGACGAAATTGCCAGTTCTTTAACACTTCCCAATGTTTTTCCACTTTCTTCCGGGGTGAAAAGAACGCTCGCCCCAAGTTCCATGGATATACCTGCCAAAAGAGCATTTACTCCCCCTGAATCAACATCTAAAAGTTCTGTGACATTGCCAATACCGAAGAAAACCGGACATGATTCTGATTTAGTTTCTTCTTTGAATTTTCTGCAGGCTATGATGGAATCCACCATGCTTTTGCTGTTAAGAGGGTCCAGTATGGGGTCTGCAATAACCTCAATTCCCTTACATTTCTTTTTTAAATCTATTAAAGAGTTAACTCGTTCCTCGATAGTTTCTGGTACCCATCCCCTCTGATAATCTGTGGGCAATATGACTGCAGGTATGTTTTCTTCCTGAAGACAGGGTAGAACCTCCTGATAATTCCCATGGTCCAGGCTTAAAACCATGTCCACCCCTGCATCTACTGCAACCTTGAGTTCTTCTGTTTGAAGAGTATCCACACTCACCGGTACGTCCAGGTTTTCTTTCAGAAGCCTAACCATTGATGGTATTTTAGATGCCATGTTTTCTCCGGCTATCATCCCAATATCCACCATATGGGCTCCGGATTTAACAAAATACTCTGCTCGTTTTAAAAGTTCTTCAGGACTTAAGATAGGTGCGTTAGCTATTTCAGCCAATACTCGCATGGGAAAATCTTCACCAACTGGTAAACCCCCCACAAGAATGTTTTCATCTTTTTTAAGGAGTTTTTTGGTGTTTTTATCGTCTTTTTCAAAATCAGAAATATATTCTAGAGCTCTTCTCCGTTGTTCTTCTTCAATGAGTTTATCTGCAGATTTTTTGCTGGATAAATCCAGTTTATCGGCCATTTCCAAAACAATGCCCAAGTCAGCAGCATCAGTAGATCCCTTATATGCTGGTATTCCTGTTTCTTCTTGAATAGGACTTACATCTTTCCGAATAAGTCCTGGAGTAAGGATCATGTCCACTGATTTTAATTCCTTCTCTGATAAGGTTTTCAACTCCCTAATCATTTTGTTAGGAGTTAAAAATGCAGCTATGGGTGTTTTAACTACATGTACCTGAACATCATGGTCTGATTTTAACGCTGCATCCTTAACAATGGAGCTTGCAAGTTCACCGGTTATTATCAGTATTTTCATTGGAATATTCCCATGCATTTGTGAAATGATTTTCTATATTTTCATAGTGCTTAAAAAGTATATAAAGATAAAAAAATTCCACACAATTTTTTTAAAAAACTTAACTGATTTTTTTTTAGAAATTTTTTTGGAAACTATGGGTGTAAGAAAATTAAAAATAAAAAAATAAATGATAGATAAAATGATAAATTCAAAAGTGGCATACTAATCCATTAAAAATGTTTACATCCCTACTTTGGAAAACAAAATGGTTTAATCATGTATTTTTATAAAAAAATATAAATTGAAACAATATACCATTTTAAAACCATTTTTAATGTGTGAATTCCCTGCATGAAAATACCCACCAACATGTATATATATGTATATTTATAATGATTAACTATGAGGAATGGAGGTAAATAGATGATCGAAATTCGTTTTCACGGTCGCGGCGGTCAAGGAGCAGTCACTGCCGCAGAGATACTAGCAAAAGCAGCATTTGAAGACGGAAAATACTGTCAAGCTTTCCCTTTTTTTGGTGCTGAGCGGAAGGGTGCACCAGTTATGGCTTTTACCAGAATCAATGATAAACCAATAAGAAGAAGATATCAGGTTTACAACCCGAATCATGTACTTGTATTAGATGAAACCCTTATTGAAGCCGTTGATGTATTATCCGGCCTTAAAGAAGGAGGTAAAGTGATTATTAACAGTAAAGAGGATTTAAAATTGGATGATGCAGATGTACACACCATTGACGCCACTGGAATTGCCCTGGATGTGCTGGGTGTTCCTATCGTAAATACAGTAATGTTAGGATCATTTGCCAAAATAATTGGTGGAGTGTCCCTGGATTCAATTATCAAAATTATCAAAGAAACTTTCCCTGGTAAAATTGGGGAGAAAAATGCTAAAGCAGCTAAAATTGCCTATGAAAAGGTGATCTAATGGTTAACATCGGAGCATGCGTCAAAGAACCAGGTAGCACCCGAAAAAACAAAACTGGAAGTTGGAGAACCTTTAAACCAATTCTTGATAAAGAAAAATGTATTGATTGTGAGAATTGTGTTCTTTTCTGTCCTGAAGGGTGCATAAACAAAGATTATGATATAGATTATGATTACTGTAAAGGCTGTGGCATATGTGCTGAAGAATGCCCAGTTAAAGCTATAAAAATGGAGAGAGGATAACATGGTTAAAAAAGTTTTTACTGCCAACCGATCCGTTGCAGAAGCTGTTAAACTAGCCAAACCACAAGTAGTTCCTGTTTATCCTATAACCCCTCAAACCACAATATCTGAATACCTAGCCCAATTCGTGGCAGATGGTGACCTGAAAGCTGAATATATTCGAGTAGAATCAGAACACAGTGCCATCAGCGCAGCTCTGGGCGCTTCGGGAGCAGGAGTTCGTGTGTTCACTGCCACCTCATCTCAGGGTTTGGCCCTGATGCACGAGATCCTCTTTGCAGCCGCAGGTATGAGAAGCCCCATTGTTCTGGTGGATGCTAACCGAGCCCTATCTGCACCACTAAGCATATGGAACGACCAACAAGACACTATATCTGAACGTGACTCAGGATGGTTGCAAATATACGCTGAAAATGCTCAGGAAGCATTGGATGCTGTTTTAATAGCTTACCGAGTTGCTGAAGACCGCGACGTTCTCTTACCCTGTATGGTTTGTATTGACGGTTATTTCTTAACCCACACCGTAGAACCCTTGGACGTGCCCAGTCAGGAAGAAGTGGACCAATTTTTACCACCTTACAAGCCATATGCCTTCCTTGACCCTGAAAACCCCATGTCCATTGGTACTTTCACTGACCCCGAATACTATATGGAAGCACGTTATGCCATAGAAGAAGCCATGGAACGGTCCAAAGAAGTTATAGCCAAGGCAAATGAAGAATTTGCAGAAATATTCGGCAGAAAATATGATTTCATTGAACCATACCAATGTGATGATGCAGAAATCATCATTGTGGCCATGGGATCTGTTTGTGGTACTATAAAGGATGTTATAGATAGTCTTAGAGATGAAGGAGAAAAAATAGGACTACTAAAACTTAGAGTGTTCCGTCCCTTCCCTACTCAAGAGATGAAAGAAGTTTTGGAAAAGGCATCTAAAGTAGCTGTCCTAGATAAAAACATTTCATTTGGAATGGGAGGAGTTCTTTACAATAATATTAAATCAAAAACCAATGCTGACGCATATGGATTTATCGCAGGATTAGGTGGACGAGACATAACACCTGAATACATCAAAGAAATAGTTGCTAAAACTAAAAACCCCACCCGTGAGATTGAATGGATAGGACTCAAAAAGGAGGAAGTCTAATGGAAATCCGTGAAGAAGAATTCCTGGCCCCTGGACATCGAGGATGTGCTGGCTGCGGAGCCACAGTGGGGGTTAGGTTAGCTCTGAAGGCACTGGGCAAAAACACTGTGGCTGTTTCTGCCACTGGTTGCCTGGAAGTTATAACCACACCTTACCCGGAAACTGCCTGGGATATCCCCTGGATTCACGTAGCCTTTGAAAATGCCGCTGCGGTAGCATCAGGAGTAGAAAGAGCACTTAAAACTCAAGGAAAAGATGCCCAAGTAGTTGCATTCGCCGGAGACGGTGGAACTGCTGATATTGGACTTCAAGCCCTGTCTGGAGCCATGGAAAGAGGACACAACATAATTTACATATGTTATGATAACGAAGCATACATGAACACCGGTGTGCAAAGGAGTGGAGCCACACCCTACGGTGCCTCAACCACCACCAGCCCACCAGGTAAGGAAAGTTTTGGAGAAGACAAACCCAAAAAGAACATCCCCATGATCATGGCCGCCCATGGAGTACCCTACGTAGCCACTGCCAGTATCTCCTATCCTGAGGACTTCATGAAAAAGGTTCAGAAGGCTAAAGAGATTGATGGTCCTGCTTACATTCACCTTCACCAGCCATGTACCACTGGATGGGGTTTTGACCCATCTAAAACCATTGAACTTGGACGTTTGGCTGTTGAAACTGGTTCATGGATACTTTATGAAATTGAAGATGGAGAATTCCATGTCACTTATCGTCCCCTGCAACGTAAGATGGTTGATGAATATTTAATGGCCCAAAAACGTTTTAAACACCTCACTGAGGAGGAACGAGAACGCATCCAGCACAATGTGGATGCTCTCTGCACTGAACTTAAAATATAGGAGGCATAGCCTTGGAAAAGATAATAATCCAGCCAGATCTGTGTGATGGGTGCCTGGACTGCCAGGAAGCCTGTGCCGAGCTCCATGGATCTTCAGGGATTCTGGTAAGGGAAGTGGAAGGATCCTTTTATCCCATCATCTGCCAACAGTGTGAGGACTCACCTTGTGAGCTGATCTGCCCTACAGACGCCATCAGCAAGGAAGGTATTGATAAAGAAAGGTGTATTGGCTGTGGATTATGTATGATGGTCTGCCCCTTTGGTGCAGTGGTGATTCACGAGCGTAAAGCTCATAAATGTAATCAATGTCCTGATCTCGACACACCTGCATGTATAAAAGCCTGTTCCAAACGAGCTATAGCCAAAGTGGACACTGATAAATTGCAAGCAGAAAGACAGCGCAAACATATCGAGAAGATTACTGGTCTCGGCAAAAAGAAACGGAAAAGTTCCGATCTGATCAATGTGATGACCGCTAACACCCGGGCCAAGAAAGCCCTGGATAAGGAGGCCTAAGCTATGAAGGAACTTGTTTCAAGGCCGGAACTCTGTGATGAATGTGGTAAATGTGAACGTATTTGTCCTAAAAATGCAATCAGAGTAATCAATGGTGTACCAGTTTTCTGCTTACACTGTGCTGAAGACCGTGCTCCCTGCATGACTGTGTGTCCTGAAGGAGCAATTGAAAAAATTGAAGGTGCAGTGGTCATTCATGAAGAAGAGTGCATAGGCTGTGGTCTCTGCAGGGATGCCTGCCCCATAGGAGCTATTCAGCTGGATGAATGTGGAATAGCCCGTAAATGCGACCTCTGCATTGACCGTGATGAACCACTCTGTGTTTCTGTGTGTCCTAAAGATGCTCTTAAAATGAGTTCAGAGGACATGTTAACTGATAAACGGAACCGCATAGCCAAAGAACTTGAAAGAGTTAAGATGATCATGAAATACTGATTTGATCATCACTTTTTTTATTTTTTTGATTTATTTCTTGTATTCAGTTTATAATTCGCTTTAAATCTTATTTATTCATATTTTACACGTAATTCAATCTGAATATCCTCATAAAACATTATACTTTTGATTCGTTTAGTAAACTAAATTCGTTTCATGTAATTAAGTTCTTTAAATTTAATTTCAAAACGTGTTCCACTATCTTTTTTTACTTTAATTTTTGCTTCTAACTGTGTTGTTAGGGCATCAATGAGCTTCATACCCATAGTTTTCGAATTATGAATATCAAAACCTTCAGGTAATCCCACTCCATCATCTTCAATAATCAGAGTAAATTCATCTTGGAAAGTGGACTCATCTTTAGAAGTAGAAGAAAATAGCTCAACCTTTATTGTTCCTTTTTCACCTGGTTTAAAAGCATGTCTTATGGAATTACTTACCAATTCATTTATCAAAAGACCTAAAGGTACTGCGGTGTCAATATTCAACATAACCGGTTCTGCTTTTATTTCCAGCCTTATCAAGTTGATGTCCATGTTATAAGATGCAAAAAGTCCGGCTGTCAGCCTCTGGATATACTCTCCCATGTTGATATGGGTCATATCCTGTGAACGATATATACCATCATGAACCATGGCCATTGATCTGATTCTGTCCTGACTTTCCAGTAAAACTCTCTTCAAATTATCATCATTAGTATGTCTAGCCTTCATATTCAGCAGACTTATCATGATCTGCATGTTATTTTTAACTCTATGATGTACTTCCCTTAGAAGTGCATCTTTTTCTTTTAATGATTTTTTTAGTAAACTGATATCCATTAAAGAAGCTAAAAATTGTTTAGTGCCGGGGATGGTTGTTACAGTAAGATGAACATCCTTAAAATTTCCTTCATTGTCCAAAAAACGAGCTTCATAACTTCGTGGAGCTAACTCTGGTTTTGTTTTTCTTATCTTGCGGTATTTTCTCATTTTTTCAATGTCTTCTGGAAAGAAATCTTCCCAATTTTTTATACCCTCTATTTCTGTTTTTTGGAAGCCAGATAAATTTTCAAATTCAGAATTGATCAATGATAAGGTCCCATTTTCTTCAGTTATGATCATGGCAGTGCCTGTGTTATAGAAAATATTCCTGTACTTCATTCTACTTTGCTGAAGTTCATTCCAAGAACGTTGCAAAGAGATTAATAAACTATTAATGGAATTAGAAAGCTTGGAAATTTCGTCATATGTGCCGTTTGTTAGTAAACGCTGCGATAAATCATTACTTTTAGTTATTTCCTGTACCTGGTTACTGAGTTTATTAACTCTAAATAGAACGATTCTATCAAGGTAGATGAGTATTATTAATCCTAAAACTAGTCCAATAACTAAAAAGGAAAGGATGGAATATATCAAAGTTTCTTGGCCTTTATTTTCAACATAAAGATTTTCTGACATTTTAAGTTGAAAAACGGCACGTCCTTGACTGTTTCTCAGTAGTGAAAACCCATTTATAGTATTGTTTTCCGTTCTTTTTATGATTAGGGGAGAACCGTATGAAAAAACACGATCTACATCATGGAAAGTGGGAACTGTATCACCAGTTATGTATGGTGTGATTTCCAGAGATAAACCAGGAATTTTGGTTAACTGACTGTTTTCAGGGAACTCTAAAGAACGTCCCAGAATCAAATAAGTGTCTTGTGAGTCTGAAACAGGGTTTGATGAGACAAGATAGGTTCCAGATGAAAGTAAAAGAATTCCTTTACAACTATCATTATTGATATCTGAATTATCTGAATCAGGATTATCTGAATATGCAAATGAGTTGTTTTTGGCTAAATAACTTTCTAGATCATCTAAATCAGAAGATGTGTTCTCATTTTGATTATTGAAGGTTTCATAATATACCACACCGTCTGATGTTGATGTAATTATTACAAAATCAATACCAGTACTATTAAAGATATTTTTAGTTTCTGGGTTTAGGGTATGACTTTCTTCATTGTACAATGATGTTTCACCCAAAGCAGCCCAATGTTTACCAATTGTATCTAAATCAGCTAAATCTTTGAATATTAGGTCGTTTATAGTTTCAAGATCTTTTTGAGTGCTTTCATCCTGTATTTCAGAAAGACTTCCCATTAAAAGACTTTGAGATATGATATAAAGCGTTAACACAAGCAATAATAATGATACTGCGAGGGTAATCAAAGTACGTCTACGCAAATTCAATGATTTCACCACAAAATATGCCGGTATGCACATTGGCTTATTATTCCATTTTCATCATTCATTAACAAATTTATTATTCTTCATGAATTTTGCAAACTGGACTATGAACCAACCCCCTATTATATTTTTGCTATTTGCGTAATTTAGTTCCTAAATTATGAACATTATTTTTAGAAATGGCTAAAAAAAATGAAATCCCACCCTAATTTATACACAATTTGTGAATTATAGTTCTAAATTAGTAAACTATTTATGTGGTATATGGCACAATGATGGTTTATGTTAAGAAATATTATCAAACCCCAAGTATCCCTGCAAAGTCCACGTCAAATGTGGTTCGTTTTGCTTGCCATTTGTTTGGTAAATTTCATGTTCAACTTCTATATTGGTCTGGTAAATGTCTGCTTACCTACTATGACAGAATTCTTTGGAGCCAGTGTTATGACTGCCACCTGGATCTCCAATATCTACCTGCTATGTCTCACCATATCAGTGATAGTCCTAGGCAGAATCGCTGGAATGTGGAGTCGTAAGAAATTCTTCATGCTAGGAACAATAATATGGGTTTGCACCTCATTGTGCTGTTATTTTGCCACTTCTACCGACATGTTAATAATATTAAGAGGTATTCAAGGTTTAGCTGCTGGTTTCATGGCATCGGTATATTATGCCATATTAGACAAAACCTTCCCTAAAGAAAAACTGGGACTGGCAATGGGCTGCCTTCTGGTAGCATTATCTGGTGGATATGCCATTGGACCTCTGGTAGGTGGTTATATTGCAGCATATCTCGGCTGGCAAACCATATTTTTAGCAGTTATCCCCTTTGGTCTTCTGAGTTTCTGTGTTTACCTATTTACTGCCCAAAAACCAGAGGCTGATAAAGATTCCGAATTATTGGAAAAGAAAGAAAATTACGAAAACAATCATCCTCCTCTTTCCAAACAGAAGATCTGGTCCATACTCATGGATTACAAGGGCGCTATTTTACAAGCAGTTTTTCTTTTTACGTTGACTTATGCGCTGATATTATCTCAACAGTTCGGATTGGATATTAACGATATAATTTTATTGGCAATGGCCCTGATTTTCGGTGGATTATTTGTTTGGGCAGAAGCAAAACATGAAGAACCTTTATTTAAATTCACTGTGTTTCGAAGCATCACCTTTTCTGCATACATTACCGGACTCCTCTTAAATTATATTGTATTGTATATGGCATTTTTTACTCTGCCTTTTTACTTCCAGAAGGTTATAGGAGTTCCAGTTAATGTATCAGGTATTCTTATCAGCATTATAATGTTTACAGCCATGTTCTTATCGATTATTGCTGGTGGACTGTCTGATAAAATTGGGGTGAAACCCTTGGCAATATCTGCCAGTATTGCCTGCATAATTGCTTCGACCCTTATTTACACCTTCCAATCCACAACCAGCATACCCTACATAATCGCAGCCCTTATAGCTTTAGGATTTGGATATGGTCTTTATCAATCCCCTAACAATAAAATGATAATCTCGGTTGTACCAGAAACCTTCAAAACTCAGGTTTCAGCAATGATGACCTTAACTAAAAACCTGGGATCTGTTTTAGGTAATTGTTTTGCTGGATTGATATTAAGCACCGCCATTTCACAAACTGCATTAAGTGGGAAACTTACCTTGGTGGGAGTACAAGCCACTGAGTTCATTACCGGTTTAGAGAGAGTATTCATCTTTGGAGCGATATGCAGTGTAATCCTGTTAATTTCAACCTTTGACCTTCAGAAGTATTTTTCACAACCTGTAAAAACACCTGTTAAGGCAAAAAACACTGCTAAACCTCCCTAAATATTGTTAACTATTTGTGGTGAATAAAAAAATGAAAACCAGGAACATATACCTGTTAATAATTGTTTTTATAATAACGTTAACCTTGGTTGCTGTGTCTTCTCTGGTAATCCATGAGTCTGGTAGCCGAGAAATAAAAATTGTAGGTTCCACCACTGTACAACCCGTAGCAGAAGCCCTGGCTCAAGCATACATGGAGAAACATCCTGATGTAAAGATTACTGTTCAAGGTGGAGATTCATTGGTAGGGATCAAATCTGTCCAATCAGAGAAAGCTAATATTGGAACTGCCTCTAGAAATTTAACCCAAGAAGAAAGTGAAGACCTAACACAATACCAAATTGGAAAAGATGGTATTGCAGTTGTAGTTAACCCCAATAATCCCGTAAATAGTTTAACCACAGATCAATTAAAAGGAATTTATGAAGGTAACCTCACCAACTGGAAACAAGTTGGTGGAAAAGATGAACCCATAAATGTTATTACGAGAGAAGTAGGTTCGGGTACTCGGCTGGCATTTGAAGATACACTATTCAGAGGTAAAATAGTACAAAACAATGCCACTGTGGCCATATCAACACAGCAGGTTATGCAAGATGTAGCTGTGCTACCCAGTGCTGTTGGCTATTTATCCACAAATGCCCTGAATCCTGATCTCAAAATATTAAGAATAAATAATGTTTCTCTGACTGAAGAAAGTGTGAATAATGGTGAATACACATTGCAAAGGCCTTTACTTTTCTTAGTTAAAGAACCAGCAACTGGAGTGGTGAAAGATTTCATAGATTTCACATTAAGTCCAGAAGGACAATCAATAGTGAATAAAACTGAATATAAATCAGTTTAATAAACCATTAATAGTAGTAATGGTAGTAGTAATATTAATAATAACAGCAATAATAATAGATATGAGAATTTAGATCAAAGGAGTCACATTGGCTGGACTATGTTTGTTAAAACAGATCAGTCTGGTTAATTCAATTTGTTAACTTAAAATAATCAGGGCATACACAGCTCCCCTATTTGTCTACATCATCACATGAATCATGACACTAATATAATGAGATTATTGAATTTAAGTAAATGGTGAGGTGATAATATGGATAAAAGGACACATGAAAGGTGTTTCATCACCAATGTTATTAAACCCTCAGGTGACCTGCAAGGCAATCTACTAACCCTGAAAGGCGAACATGACTTCAAAGAAGACGAAATAGTCATTACTATTGCAGAAAAAGATTTCAACCAGATGCAAAAATTACTAGAACATCGCCGTAAAAGCATAAATAGTTTTGAAGTGACATTGGAAGAATTAAAAACAGAACAAAACATCATTAATCGCCAACAAGAGGAAACTATTCGTAAACTAGATAATGAGTGTTTAAAATTAAGGGAAAAGGTAGAAAACTTATCATACCACTTGGATGAACTTTATAGTTTATACGATGGATTAGACCTAAAATATGGAGAATTAGAAAAAAGTTTTAACCTTGACGAACCCCTGCTAAGGAAACTTGAAGAAGTTAAACAGATACTTAAAAACATTTATAATCTTAAAGAACATCATCCATTAGGTTATCTTAAGGGTTGTATTCCCAGAAGTATCTCTCACTCAAGAAGTTCAAATTAAGGAAATTACCCAACTCCCCTATAAGAATCTTTTTAGAAACTGTTATTAAACTCTAGAATAAACTATTTATCCATGCCAATGATTCATCAATCCCAGGTTGAAGAACTTACATACCACTTGTACAAAGAAGCCGTTATAAAACTTCCATCTGATGTTAAAAAAGCTATTGAAAATGCTTATAATATTGAAAAAGATGAAACCGCTCTTTTAAACCTTGGTGCTATACTCGAAAACATTAAAATTGCCCAAAAGCAGGGTATACCCCTATGTCAAGACACTGGTTTACCCATTATCTTTGTAAAAATGGGAAATGTAAAGGTGGAAAACCTGAAAGAAGGTATAATTGATGGTGTGATGAAAGCCACTGATGAAGTGCCACTTCGTCCTAACGTGGTAGATCCCCTCACCAGACAAAACACAGGAAATAACACTGGTCGCCACATTCCACAGATAGATGTTGAACTGGTTGAAGGTGAATCACTGGAGATAACAGTTTTCCCTAAAGGTTTTGGTTCGGAAAATAATAATGCATTGAAGATGGCCCTTCCTGGTGAAGGAGAAAAAGGGATCAAAGATTTTGTGCTGGAAACCGTGCTGGCTGCCGGAGGCAAACCATGCCCACCCATAGTAGTGGGAGTGGGAATAGGAGGATCCTCAGATATGGCACTTAAACTGGCTAAAAAAGCTCTCCTACGGGAAATTGGAGAATATCATCCTGAGGAACGTATGGCCCATCTCGAAAAAGAAATGTTAGAAATGGTTAACGCTACTGGTATCGGCCCTATGGGCATGGGTGGTAGAACAACTGCACTGGATGTTAAAATAGAGTATGCAGACACTCATACTGCTGGGCTACCCATTGGAGTTTGTATTCAGTGCTGGGCTGCTCGAAGGGCTACGGGTGTTTTGAAAACTTAACTAAGGTTTGAACTATATTTTACACCGAGTTGTATGAACTATTACTTGATTATAAAAATATTTCATTCTTTATTTCATTTCTTTCAACCGTATTCATTCTATAAATATTTTTAGACTTTATTAAACCTTCATTGATTAATTCATCCACAATTGCTGCTACAACAATATATTCTTGGTTGGTGTAATCTGCTAAGTTCGTTATTGAAGTGTTTTTGTTATTGTTAACATAATCCAAGATGTTCATCCTTAATTGGAATCTTAAATTTTCATTTCTCCACTTAATCTTCAATTTATCAAACCTCACTTCTTAAAATTTTTATAAATCTCAATTTTAAACTGTTATGAGTGGTTTTGCAGATAAGGATGGATTGTAATTATTATCACAAAATGTGATATATTTTACACTTGAAGTGTATGTCTAATTATGCCCAATCTACTATTTATACCTTTAAGGAAAAATAAATTTAGAGAAATAGAGTGTTAGAACAAAATAAAACGAATAAAATATGCTTACTTCACTTAAAAAGATGAAAAATGGAATATTCAATATTTAATCTTTAAAAAATAAACATTCACTGATTATTCTAATAATATTCCAAATAAAAGATGAAAAAAATAAAAGATGAAAAAAATTTTCATCTAAAAATCTATATTCAATTTATTCCTGTTTCTTTTCAAGAGTAAATTGCTGTTTTTCACAGGTGATCATGAAAATAGTTCTATCACCAATGTTTTCAGCACGATCTGCTATCCGTTCCAGGAAACGTGCCAGGAATAAGAGATAGATAGAGTAGGAAATTGATTCTTTATCCTGAAACATACTCTTGGTTATTTCTTTTAGAGCGTGGTCAAAAAGATCATCCACTTTATCATCATCCCGATGAAGTTCCCTGGCAACATTCATGTTTTTAGCCAGGAAAGCAGCTAGACTTTTACTTACCATACCATCTACAATGTCTGCCATGCGCTGTAAGTCAAACATGGGTTTTTCAGGGATCTCCTCATCCTTAACATGGCGGGCCACTTCAGCAATGTTAGAAGCCAATCCACATATCCGTTTTAAATGGCTAGAAACTTTAATACTTGCTTCTATAAATCTTAAATCGCCTGCAACTGGTTGTTCGGCAGCAATTATACTCATAGCATTATGTTCTATCTGGTAACCCATTTCATGGACTTTTTTATTAGTTTCCATGACATTCTTTACCAGTTCTGGATCGTATTCAATAAATGTACTGAAAGCATCTCGATAAGCATTTAAAGTGGCTTGACCCATTGTATCCACTTCTTCTTTTAATCTATCCAGTTTTTTCTGGAACCTTATCCTGGGATATCCTCTTTGCATATTATCTTCCACCTATCTTAGATTTATAATCATTTAATAAGTTATCAATATCATCTTCAGACGGATCTCTTATCTTGTATTTTGACAAAACTTCTTCACGATTTACTTCTTCAACTTTTTCAAGTAAAAACCCTATTTCTACAGGTAAAGGCAATTTACACTCTTCATTTAAATCAATGATGGTTGAAAACATTTTATCATCCAGCTTGTATATTTCTATCCTGGATTCAGGACTTATACTCACCAGTTTCATTGCCTTATTTTCACGAGTTTCCTCAAGGGTTTCAATGTTCAAATTCCATGCCGCTATTATTTTTTGGTCTTTTATCAATAGTAAAGATTCGTTGCCCCCTTCCAAAATCTTTACATACCCCATTTCAGGAACATGAGATATTTTCAAATTACC
>Ga0334898_1002092_pt1 | contig 19446 bp, 19 predicted proteins | sample GraSluR3_MG_10_FD_207228 | JGI IMG/M metagenome (GOLD analysis project Ga0334898, IMG submission 207228) | Sludge microbial communities from methane-producing bioreactor in Wageningen University, Netherlands - Granular Sludge_3_08-R3 | ecosystem: Engineered > Bioreactor > Anaerobic >... | reverse complement strand
AGAGTCGTGCAAGAGGCTTCAAGAACATGAGGAACTTCATGAATATGATCTACTTCGTCTGTGGAGAATTGTCTCTTCCACTACAGCCAATCATGTAGCTCTACCCACTACAAACAGCGAATAACCGGGGATAGTCCTGAAGATCTTTGAGTGGTATGAACATGGCTGGAGTATTGTGAGGATCAAGAAGGAGCTGGAAGCGCTGAAGGTTCCCACACCAACGGGCAAGAAGAAATGGCCGGTGAAGACGATCGAGAATATACTCACCAACGAGAAATATACCGGCACCTCCGTCTATGGAGAAACAGAGTCCGCAGACTTTCTTTCAACCAAGAGAACGGCCCGTGACCCGTTCGAGGTCCATCGGTCACGCAACCATCACATCCCCATCATCCATGAACGACAGTTCAAACGCGTGCAGAAATTGAAGGCAAAACGTTCCAACATCGAGGTTGATGAGCACGGGAACAAGGTCCGAAAGAGCACCCACTACAGCTCCAAGAAGGCAGTGACTAGGACTAAGAAAACAACCAAACCCCAAAACTAATTGGTATAAGAATCAACGGTATCGTTGAGGATACGAGTGTGCGTACGTGGGATAAAAAATGACGAAATTGAGTAGTCTAAATTATCAAAAATGCTTAAAATCTGGCAAAATATCAGAATATTAAGTGTTTGCACAACAAACAGTTGCAAAGGGTATTCTTGTATCAAGGGCTGGTTGTCATTGAGGTCTTCGGAGAGGCAGTACTGCAAAGAGCCACAGCCATCCTGGTGGCGCACAACCATCCCAGCGGGAATCTCGAGTCAAGCATGGAGGACAAGGATGTGACCCGGAGACTGAAACAGGCTGGGGATATTCTGGGGATCAAGGTACTCGACCACCTGATCTTCGGGGAGGAAGGCTATCTTTCCATGCTTGAGGGGAATGTGTTCTAAGGAAAAACAATAAGAGGAGCATTGCTTTCGGCCTGCCGGATCTTATCCCTATACTCAAAGAATCGATTACCCGTTCCCCTCCAAGGCTGAGTACCAGGGCTGGCTCGAAAGTTGACTTTTGTATAGATATTGAATATTGAACATATCACACAAATTCATCGGATACTTACAGATGACTGATTATTATGAATATTCGGAGAATTTATTTTTTTTTGCTTGGCATACGGGGCAGTTATCAGGTGCTTCTCCCTCCAAAGTATAACCGCAGACAGAACAGACCTGAACAGCACCCAACTCCACATCTGTCCCTTTGTCGACAGCTGCCTTGGCCTTCTGATACATTGCCAAATGCTGTATTTCAGTGGCATATGACCATTCGAAACTTCTGACAGCGTTCAGTTCCCCCTGAAATTTTGCAGCTTCAATATATACAGGATACATCTCTTCAATTTCAAAAGATTCACCGGCAATGGCCAGTCCTAAATTCTTTTTGGTGTCTCCCTGTCCGAAGGCGCCCATGCTACCGGCGACGAATCCGCCGTCTAAGTGTTTTAATGCCCGGTAATGATCCCCCGCATGGATGTATTCGGCATCGGCAATGGCCTGGAACAACCGGGCAACATTAGTATACCCTTCTTTTTCTGCCTGAACGGCAAAATGCCTGTAACGCATATTGGCCATACTTTCTCCCCCAAAAGCATTAATCATGTGTTGTTCTGTCATTTGTTTCATGTTTATATCCATCCTTTATAATTTCTTTAAACATTATACCTCAAATACTTGATAGGTCAAATTAAAACTGTTAACTGGGTGTAGAATGGCATTGCAAGGGGGAAAGGGGAAGTCATGCCGAAGGATCATACAAAAGATACTGATGAGACCATACGTCAAAGACACCTCGAGCGTATACAGCTTGAAATCCAGCGGTTCCAAGCGAAGGTTGCGCAAAACACCCGGGATTCGGAGCAGTTCATGACGCTCATGGAAATGGAGGGCGCCATGTCGGAGTTGCGGCATTCGACCCAGGAAATCTATTCTGACATGCTTTCGGACACGCTGCAGTCAATCGATGAGAAGCCGGTGGTGGATAAAAAAAAACGGAGTTCAGGAGACTCGGGGTCAGACTGAAGGAAAAATCCCGGGTGCCCAAGCGGTACCTGACGCTTACCGGGCCGATCTCGTTCGCACGCAAAGTGTTAGTGCCGGCTACGGAGGCGGACAAGGAGCGGCTTGGCACATTAGGATATCCGGGGACCGTAGCGCCGCTTGACATGGCCCTGGGGATCGACAAGATCCCGGGGAAGATGTCGCTGCCGCTGATGCTCGAGACCGCCTACTGGGCGCAGGACCAGGGCTCGTACCAGGAGGCAGAGGACCAGATTAGGCGTACGCTGCACCTGGATGTCGGTGACGACACGGTGCGCAAGGTGGCGAACCTGGTTGGCGCAATCGTCTTCATGCATGACCAGAGGCGTGCCGACGAGGCCTACCGGATACTGGCGGAGGGATCCGGGACACTGGATTTCCCGTACGACCGAGACGGTGTGCTGTACATTGAGATGGACGGGGCTGCGTTCAACACCCGGCATCCCGGCCGTGACGACTCGACCTGGCGGGAGAACAAGCTGGGCATCGTGTTCTCGTCGGACGCCGTGCACTTCTTGGGCTGCGAGGACGGTGGCGATGTCGAGAAGTTCTACATCGACCGCAAGGAATACGCCGACTACATCGGAAGCAGCCACGAGTTCGGCAAGCATCTGTTCTCGGCGGCACTGCGCAGTGGCTACAGGACATACCGCCGCACCGTCATCATCAGCGACGGCGCGACCTGGATACGGAACCTCAAGGAGGAGTTCTTCCCCGACGCCCAGCAGATCCTGGATCTCTACCATGCCATAGAGAACATCCACAGCTTCGCCCGGTACCGTTTCAACAACGACGAGAGCCGTGCCGTCCCGTGGGCGCAGCAGATGTCGGCGCTGCTCAAGGATGGACAATACCGCAGGGTGATCGACGAAGTGGCCTCCTACAAAGGCAAAACGATTCCGAATGTGGTGAACCTGTATACGTATCTGACCAACAACATCGGGAACATCGACTACAAGAAATATCGCGATGAGGGCCTGTATGTCGGCAGCGGCGCGATCGAGAGCAGCAACAAGACGGTGCTCCAGCGTCGGCTGAAGCAGGCGGGTATGCGCTGGGACGCGGCCACCGCGCAGAACATGGTCACTCTCAGGGCGAAAGCCGCCTCCGGGAAATGGATCGAGGAGGTCGAGCATTATATCTCGGACTTCTTTGCGAACCTGGACTACAAGGATCTTAAGACGCTCCCCAGGTTCTGAGGTTGTTTACATATTTACCCATAAAACCTATCTATACCCTCAATGGCCTCGGAAATTACCACCCGTATGCAGATTCTGATTTTTATTTTATTCCCCAACGGAGCGAGAGGAAAGGAATCAGCATGATGGTTCCTCTCCCGAGCGAGTGCCGGGAAAGCAAGGTGAGATACCCCGTCCCTTGGGGCGGAAAAGGAGGCAACGCCTCCTGAGTCCAGGGCTTGCCCTGGGATATTGATACCTTTCATTGAAGAAGTGTTACATTAAGGCGATAGAAGACTTGCTCGCGAACAGAAAGGTCGGATCCATGGCTAGCATTAGGCATCATCAGGCATCTCCCCTGAGCCATTCCTTGGTGATATCACAGGCTTCATGGTATCTAGCAGATGCCTTCGGCTTGGACAAGGAGTCATGTGCTAGGGGGCTCCCCTGCACGATTTCTTCCTGTATGATTGGAGAAGAGAGAAACATCCCCGCCATGCCATGAGGCATGCAGGGATTGCACTTGAGAATACTCGAATGTATTTTGAGATAGAAATAAGATGGAAAAGGATATACTATATGATTCATATGTAGCCCCTTTCAAACACCTTCTACCGCTATCAAAAGTCTTTGTTGGTCAGTATAGTTGGCTCATCAAAGGATCTGGTTTCCGTGTTAAAACTCCCTAAGTGAGATTGCATCAAGATGGATTGCTGTATGAAACGTAGACATCCAAATATCCAATCAAAAAAGGACAGGGAATGGGTAACATAATTGATTATGTCAAAGTGGCAAGGGACGGTTTTGATTCAAGACCTTTCTGCGAAGTCGACAGTCTCGTATTGTCGCAATTCTCGTATCTACGATTCAACGGATTTGTGCCTGGAATCTCTTCACTGTATGGTTCTATCAGTGTACGGGAGCTTATAGAACAGGGTAATTTGGAGTCGCTTTTTCTGGACGTTCGCGATAATAGGAGCAATCGAAAGCTGTTGTCGGCTCTTGCCGATAGCCCAAGATTCCAAGATATACGGATGACCTGGTACGTGGAACATACAGATCCAGTTCAGGAAAAGCAGTTTTCTGCAATTACGTTTCTGATTGGTGAGGGAATAGCATACGTTGCCTTCCGAGGAACTGATTCAACATTCGTGGGATGGAAAGAAGACTTCAATATGGCATTCCTTAATCCAGTTCCTTCCCAAGAGGAAGGTGTAAAATACCTGAACAGGTTCGTTGGAAGCCCATATCGGACTATGCTTGTTGGAGGGCACTCAAAAGGAGGCAATATCGCCGTGTATGCCTCAATGTATTGTGAACAAAGCATTCAGGATAGGATACATGTTATATTCAGTCATGATGGCCCAGGATTCACTGACGATATTTTCCTCAGCGAAAACTATGCGAAAACGAAATATAAAATCAGAAAGACGTTGCCGCAGTCTTCTTTGATAGGGATGCTCTTACAACAACAGGAGGAATTCAAGGTAGTCAAAAGCAATCGATTTTGGATTATGCAACATGATCCCTTTTCCTGGCTGGTCAATGGTGTCGATTTTCAATATGCAGACAATCTGAAGGGAAATGCTTCCTATTTCAACAGGGTCTTGAATAAATGGGTATCATCGTTTGACAAGGAACAAAGGGAAGTCTTTGTGGATTCTCTTTATCATGTTATAAAATCCACAAATGCAAAAACCTTCAAAGACCTGTTGCTCAATAAAAAAGGGAAAATATTTGCCGCAGTGTATGCCATCAAGGACATCGATGAAGACACAAGGCGATTTATATTGAAGACTCTCGGTTCTCTCTTTGTTTTATTGGTGCGTGATTTTGATAAACATGGATCATGGAAACCTTGATTGTGTTGAATGTAAGGCGTAATCCCATTTCTGACTTGCACTACTATGAAAACCGTGTAGAGCAATGCCATGGTTTCTGGTATTTTCCTACTCCTCTGTCCTTTCTGAGAGGTCATACAAGAGAGAAGTCGGCTCGTTTCTCCTCTTTGGATACGCTTTTGATCTTGATGGTAACCGCGTCCCCCATGCGATAGACTTTTCCAGTCTTTCGCCCGGTGAGCGTGAATTCCTCTTTATCAAAATCGTAGTGGTCTCCTTTGAGCTCAGAGACATGCACCAACCCCTCAATGACATAGTGAGACAACTCCACGAACATTCCAAAGCTCGCTATACCGGAGATGATCCCATCGTATGTCTCTCCTACCTTTGATGAGAGGAATTCCATCGATTTAATCTTGATGAATTCACGTTCAGCCTGGGTTGCCCTGATCTCCCGCTCTGAACAGTGTGTACAGATTGATTCTAGCTTCGTAGACAAGGTTGCCGTTTCGGATTTTGCAATTCCCTTTTTATCGTTCTCCTTGCTTGCATAGTATTTCAACAGCCGATGCACCACCAAATCGGGATACCTTCTAATCGGAGAGGTGAAATGGGTGTAGGCGTCAAAAGCCAAGCCAAAATGGCCTTTGTTCTTTGTGCTGTAATATGCTTTTGTCATAGATCTGAGAGCAACTTTCTCGATAAAGTATTTTTCGTCAAGGTTTTCGACAATATCGAGTATTTTCCTGTAGTCATCTGATTCAACTTCCTTGTCAAGTTGGTATTTCAAGCCCAATCGCTCAAGAAGTGCAAGAAAGCTTTGTATTGACTGCTTATCGGGCTTTTCATGGACCCTATAGACAAATGGCTTCTGGTTCTTATTGGTAGCTTGCTTTGCAATATGGTTAGCAACAGTACGGTTGGCAACAAGCATGAACTCCTCGATCAACCGATTTGATTCAATTCTTTCTCGTGGCTTAATAGCATAGGGAACTCCCTGCTCGTCAAGAGAGATTGCCGCCTCAGAGATGTCAAAATCAATGGAACCCATTTCTTCCCTCGCTCTGCGAAGAACAAGAGAGAGCATTTGCATAAGATGAATAGTCTTAGCATGTGCATGCTTCTTCCCTTTGATTATTGCTTCCACCTCTTCATAGGTAAAACGCTCTGCACTCCTGATAATGGTCTCTTTGATCCGATACGTCTGCACAATGCCTCGGGAATCGATTTCCATGATCACCGAGAAAGCAAGGCGGTCAGTGTGTGGTTTGAGGCTGCAAAGATCATTGGAAAGCCGCTCAGGAAGCATGGGAATTACGTTATTTACAAAATAGACAGAAGTCCCTCGTTCATATGCTTCCTTATCTATGGCTGACCCCTCCTTTACATAGTAGGAGACATCGGCAATATGTACTCCCAGTTCAAAACGACCGTTTTCCAATTGTGTGAGGGAGATAGCATCGTCAAAATCCTTTGCAGATTCCGGGTCAATGGTAAAACAGGGTATCAATCGATAGTCCTCACGTTTTTTCAATTCAGTTTGTAGGTCAAATTCGGGAAGCTTGGAAAGTTCCTTGTTTACTTGTGTTGGAAATGGAATCGTCAAATTGTTGTTTCGGGCAACCATAAGGAGATCCATCTCCTTATTTTCCGGCTTTCCAAGGATATCAATGATGGTTCCTGTAACAGTATGGTCATCTTCCTTCCACCCAGTCCTCTTTAGCACCACAACCTCACCATTCTTTGGCATTCTCCCTATCTTTGGGGAAGATAAGGAATCCTTCGGAATAATGATTGGATTGTTGTACCGTTCATCGCTCGGAATGACTAACCCGCCTTCCTTGCTTCTTTTAAAAACACCAATGATCTCTTTTTCCTGTAATTTGAGGATTTTGACAATTCTACCTTCAGGATTCTTCTTTGGTATCTTTTTCAGTATTTCAGCAGAAACATAGTCTCCATCCATAGCATTCAGCATATGTTCCAACGGAATAAAGATATCAGTTCCTTTCTTGACGAGTACGAAACCGAATCCCTTTGCATGAACGGAAAGGTATCCCTTAATCATTTTCCCTTGTGTTTTTTGTTTCTTGGTTGGATTCCCGCTGGTTTTTTTGTCTGTCTTTTTAGGCACGGTATCTACTCCTTGGTTCTAATCAGAAGTGGAGAAAGCTCATTACTATTCTTGGCTGAATCATTCTCCTATCAATCGGTTTCCCCTCTGTGCATTGTAGCATGTAAAAACTGATGTATCATACCATTCGTTTCATTCCCCAACGGAGCGAGAGGAAAGGAATCAGCAGGAAGGTTCCTCTCCCGAGAGAGTGCCGGGAAAGCAAGGTGAGATACCCCGTCCCTTGAGGCGGAAAATGAGGCAACGCCTCCTGAGTCCAGGGCTTGCCCTGGGGTATTGATACCTTTCATTGCGCCAGCATTACAGCAAGGAGTCCCTCCACGTCCTCCTTCGTTTTTTTGTTCAGAGAATTCTTTCTTGGAGCTGTGTTTCTTCAGCAACAGGGGATGATCCCCTAGTAATTTGCTATCCTTTTACGAGCTCATGGTGTATACTTGCAGAAAACGGGAGGATGTGGATGAAAGCTAAGATTGTCTATTTTTCTCACGGTGGGGGACCACTTCCCCTCTTGGGAGACCCTTCACATAGAGCGATGATACGCTTTATGAAACAGCTTGGCAACGTTTTGCCACGACCCAAGTCAATTGTAGTCGTTAGTGCGCATTGGGAGGAGGAAAAGCCAACACTTATCGCATCTCCAACTCCTCCGTTGCTATATGACTATTATGGTTTCCCTAAAGAAGCGTATGAGATAACCTATCCAGCTCTTGGCAATCCAGATCTTGCCAAGAGCATTGCAACTCTACTAGGGGATGCTGTGCTGAGTGAAACACGTGGGTTTGACCATGGAATGTTTATTCCACTCAGTCTGATGTATCCAGAAGCCTCCATTCCAACCATACAACTCTCACTCCTTTCTTCCCTCTCAGCTGCAGATCACTGGAATCTTGGAGAGAAGCTCAGGCCTTTGCTTGATGAAGACATTCTTTTTATAGGCTCTGGATTTTCGTTTCATAACATTCGGCAATTTTGGAAAGGAGATGACGAACAGAACAATGCATTTCAGAACTTTCTTATTGATACATGCAGTACCGATAAGCCTATTGAGAGTAGAAAACAGGCATTGATACACTGGGAGAATGCCCCCTATGCCAGGTATTGCCACCCACGTGAGGAGCATCTGCTTCCTCTTCTTGTTTGCCAGTCACTTGCGCAAGGGACTGCTGAGTTGATTTTTGATGACAAGATCCTCGAACGCAGGGCGGTTGCGTTCCTCTGGAGTTGATTATACTCGGTATTATGAGGATTCTATCTCTTTCTTTTTTGTCTGTTTGCCGGTACTATGCAAGCAAGATGAGGAGCAAAACCAATGAATGAAATTATCGTAACTGACGACAACTTCAAAGAGGAAATACTCCAGGCGGATAAGCTGGTGTTGGTGGATTTCTGGGCCCCTTGGTGTGGTCCATGCAAAATGATTGGACCTGCGGTATCACAGCTGGCGCAGAAGTATGCTGATACACTGAAAGTAGCGAAAGTGAACGTGGACGAAGCAGAAAGCCTTGCAAACATGTTCAATGTAAATTCGATTCCTACCTTGATGCTTTTCAAGGATGGAGAGGTAGTTGACCAGAGAATGGGTGCAGCCTCCCTGTCCGTCATTGAAGGATTCGTAAAACAACATCTGTAGGAGATGGGGAGGCTACTCCCCAATCAATCCTCGTAGTGTTCCTCTGAGTTCTTTGTTCCGAATGATGCGTTACGTGTAGCGCAGATATACCAATCGTCCAAGCTGTTGGTATCTCTCAGTTGTTCCCTGCATATGCTTCTCGTGGCAGTGCTGTCAGTACTGTTGATGGATGCATTGGCCTCCTTGCTGTTCCAATGCCCTGCCTCTGCAATGTGCTGAGCTTGTCCAAGGAGCGCTTTTGAACCGAACCCGTCATGGGTTTGCGTGGTATGGTTCCCCCAGATAACAGCGTCAAGCAGTGGTGCATCCCATTGAGGGCTTATGGCAAGCGTCAAGCATCCATTGTTTGCGCTCAATCCAGCTAGGTTTTCTGAGCAATAGGTCCCTGATGCTATTTCCCCCTTGGAAAAAGCAATCACAAGGTAGTCGCCTCGTTCCACCCACAGCTCAGGAAAGATGATTCGGTCGGTGTACTTCTGTTCTGTCCCTGCGTAGATGGTGATTCCCCCAAGATTGCCTCTGTTCGTTACATATAATTCCACACGGTCAGGGTTGCTTTCGCTTCCCTTGGTGGATATCTCGTTGATCAAGAGGGAAGGGGGATTGGTGTTCTTTGCCCAAAGCAAGAGGGAGAAACTGATACTATTCCCTCGTAGATCCTCAGCCCTTCCCTGTAAGGGTAGTCCCTCACTCAGGCTCATCGCATCCTTGAATGCAATAACCAGGGAAGCCTTTGTAACCTGCTTGCTTGCAACTTGATTTCCCTTTGCTTGGAGTTGGATTGTATCTTGATTGATGGGTTCATCAAAGACAAGCAGTGCAGATTGACGGTCGAGAGAACTGATTTTCAGTAAAGTGGGCGGTGTGCTGTCTACTGAACTAAGCAAATTGACAGGGGTAGGCCCTTGATGGTCGCAGCCACAACCAATACAGAGCTGAATGGTCAGGAGTATGGCAAGTACAATGTATCTCATATCCTCCAAGTCATGAATGATGCGTCTTTGCTTCAATTGACAGGCATCGGGATAGCCAATAGACTTTCCACATTCATGGAGGCTGAACACACATGTCCAAGCTTTGGCAGAAAGATTATTCACTCGATTCCTTGATGGAGGAATTTACCGTAAGCAACGATTACATTCTGGACCAGCAACTGGTTATCGCCGATTGTCTAGGTTCCATCGCCCATGCACGAGGATTACACCAAATAGGAATCCTGGATGCAGAGGAACTTGCTTCCCTGGAAGCGGGTTTGAAAAGAATCATTGTCCTTAAACAAGAAGATTCATTTGCCATTACCAAGGAGCATGAAGATTGCCATACGGCTATTGAGGGTTTCTTGACCGATGAATATGGGGAAGTAGGGAAGAAGATTCATACTGGTCGGAGCAGAAATGACCAGGTGCAGACAGCCTTGAGGATTTGGATGCGAGAATTCACCATCAAGCTTTGCAAGGCTACCGGAGACCTCTGTGAGACACTGCTCTCCTTTGCCGAGAAGCATGCAGAAGTTCCCATGCCGGGGCGTACCCATATGCAGATTGCCATGCCTTCATCCATTGGCCTTTGGGCAGCAAGCTATGCAGAGGAGCTCTATGATGAGGCACAGCATCTGATGCATCTCTCTTGGTTGTTCGACCAGAGTCCCCTTGGCTCTGCTGCCAGTTACGGCGTACCGTTGCCTCTGGACAGACAATTCACCGGGGAGCAGATGGGATTCACCCGTGTTCAGAACAATGTTTTGTATGCGAACAACAGTAGAGGGAAGTTTGAGGCAATGCTCCTTGATGGTTGTGATTACATTGCGCTTACCCTGAGCAAGCTTGCCCAGGATTTGATCCTGTTCACCCTTCCTGAGTTTGGCTATTTCTCACTTCCCAAAGAACTGTGCACGGGTTCATCCATCATGCCACAGAAGAAGAATCCTGATGGACTTGAACTTGCAAGAAGTCGCTCCTCAGTGGTATCGAGCTGTGCAGCACGGGTCAAATCCATTATTAGGAGCCTTCCTTCTGGATACAACCGGGACTTCCAAGATACCAAGGAACCGCTGTTGACTGGAACAAAAGGCACGTGGCAGTTGGTACAGATCTTCCAAAGGATGATTGAAGGATTGCAAGTGAACGAAGAAGCCTTGATTGCAGGATGCACACCAGAGCTCTATGCTACCGATGTGGTTTTGCAGGGAGTGCTTGATGGCAAGAATTTCCGTGATACCTACAAGGATGTTGGGTTGCATCTGGAGCAAGTCCGTAAAGCTGACCCAGTGCAGACCATTAAGAACAGGAGCAGTATTGGAACCACAGGCAACCTGGGTTTGGATGAAGACCAGTTCTTCGTCTCTCTGATGAAAACTGGTTGTGATGAGGTACTTGCCAGTTATGCCGAAGTGTACCAGAAACTCAGTGGTCTGGAAGGTGTAGAGACAGTCCTGTACTAGAATGCCAAATGAGAATAGACAAGAAGAAAGGACCTAGCAGGTCCTTTCTTCTTGGTAGTGAGAGGTATTTACAGGTTTGAAACGCTCATTTCAGTATGTTTTTGCAGCATGGGAGTGTGCTTGACCGCCTGATGGTAGGCTTCTGCAATATTGGTGCAGTAGTCACCAATGTGCTCCAGATGTCTGATCTTCTCCAGGAGCAAGAGTTCCACACGTACGTCAGCCTTTCCTCCGCTTAGTCGTTCCTGGACAGCCTGGCTCAGCCTGTTACGGTAGCTGTTAATCTGTTCCTCATATTCATTTGCCATCTGCATTTCAGCTTTGGTAAGGGTCTTGTCCATACGGTCTCGGACATAATCAAGGAAGTCCTGAACAATCTGCTGATACGTTTTGAGGTCCTTGTCAGTCTCCTCGTCGAATACCCAACCTTGAGCAAATCTTCGCTGGCTGAGCATGGTCAGGTTGAAACAGCTGTCGGTTACCGATTCCAACTCATCCATAACCCTGATAAGACAGTTGAGGGAGGAAGCATTAGTGGGGGTTTGGGAATCTTGCAAGAGGTGTACGCAGAAGTCAGAGAGTTGTTCCTGCATCTGATCGGCGTACTCCTCATCCTTTTTCATTGCCTGGACATCGCTTTCCATATTCGCATTTGGATTGTTGAACATACCGCGGTAACGGGTGAGCATATTACAAGCAAGGTTTGCCATCTTCTTGATTTCATCACGGATTGCCAGCATATATATTTCAGGGCTGTCGATGAAGATACCACCGATGTATTTGAAGTGGTAGGTTCCTTCATCGTACTCAGCCTTTGCAGGCACCAAGCGTTTGATGAGTTTGGCATATTGGGAAACAAAGGGGAAGAAGATGATGGTGTTTATTACATTGAACACCGTGTGGAACATGGCGAGGAAGAGTGGAAGTTGACTACTGAGCGCTGTTCCTGAGAGGGCGAAGATGTTACCAGGGGTAATCCAATTCACAAACGTCAAGAGAGGGTGGAAGAGAATCAAGGAGATCAAACTTCCAAATACGTTGAAAATGATGTGAGCCCACGCAGCCCGTTTTGCAGTTGTACTGGTACCGATGGAGGCGAGATACGCCGTGATGGTTGTTCCAATATTGGAACCCAAGATCATAGCAGCTGCGGCCGAAACTCCAAGCCAACCATTGTATGCCATGGTAAGGGTCATTGCCATGGCAGCTGAGGAAGACTGGACTACCATCGTAATAAGTGTTCCTATGATAATACAGAGAATATTGACCCAGAGTGTATCGTTGTTGATTGCGGAAAGGAAAGCCAATGTATCTACATTCCCGGTAATGTCCGGGATTGAGTGACTCATGAAATTCAATCCAAGGAACAGGATTCCGAATCCTAGCAACACGTCAGCAATATCACGGTGCTGTGCTTTTTTGCTGAACATCAGCGGACCGGCAAAGGCGATGGAAATGAGTGCAAGAACGGTAATGTCAACCTTGAACCCCAATAATGCCACCAACCAGCCGGTAAAGGTGGTACCGATATTGGCACCGAGGATGACTCCGATGGCTTGGGTGAGCCCCATCAGTCCTGCATTGACAAAGCTGACTACCATAACCGTGGTTGCTGAGGAACTTTGGATTATGACAGTAATAAGCATACCGGTGAGTATGGAAACAAACCGATTCTTTGTCATGAGGTTAAGGACTGCCTTCATCTTGTCACCGGCAGTTTTCTGGAGACCTTCACTGAGGAGTTTTATCCCAAACAGGAATAGACCCAAGCTGCCGACAATTTGGAAAAGCATCATAATAGTTTTCATATCAGTGATACCGTACCAATTTTTAGTCTCCTTGGTAAAGTAGAACCCGTTCGATTGAAAAAAAATCGTATCATCGTAGGTATGCTCCAATCCCATAATGGATTGAACTTTCAGCAGTGTTGTTGTATGGTTCAGCCATGAGCATCATCAAACCCCACAAGCTTGGAATTATCTCAGGCCCAGGTTCGGAATATTTTACGGGAAAGGTGGTAAAACACCTCCGTCGTCTCTATTTGGAACGGTATGAAAAACTGTCCAGCGCATTGGCTAAACGACATGACATGAGTGAAGATGAGATTCTCAAGACTGTCACGTTGATGGATGACTTGAACAACAAGCGAATACCCAGAAGCAAATGCCCAACGACGTTTCAGTGTCCTGATTTTACCATCAAGGTGAAGTATACCAAGTTCGCGAATGGGGAAGAAAAAGCAGAGATTCTAGATGCAGTTAGGGGTTTGAGAGTCTTCATTGTATATGATGTCTCCAACTTGGAACCCGTGAAAGTTGCTGGCTCTAATGAGCCGGTCAGCCTCTCAGTCAATGACCACCTGATGTTCCTTTTTACGACGATTAATGCACTCCAACTTGCAGGGGCAGAGAGTGTTACTTTGGTACTCCCAACCTATCCCTATTCACGGCAACACAAGAAAGGTGCTCGTGAGGCGCTCACGGCCGCCATGTTCGGCCATATGTGTGAAATGCTTGGAGTCGAGCGAATCATCACGTTGGATATCCATAGCCGGGAGATTGAGAACAGCTTTTCAAAGCTCCATCTGGAAAATCTACATGCTTCTTATCAGGTCTTGATTGCACTTCGTAAGATCATTGATTTCAGTGACCCTGATCTCGTTGTGGTTGCACCCGATACGGGAGCAATCAGCAGAAACAAATTCTATGCCCAAGCATTGCACCGCCCGTTGGCAATGCTGTACAAGGAACGCGATTACTCCATCGTAAGTCGTGATGCAAAACACTCCAATATCAAGAGCATCAACCTGCTCGGTGATGTGAAAGGCAAGACTGTTCTGATAGCTGATGATATGCTTGCGACCGGTGGAACCATGATTATCGCTATGCGTGAATTGATGAACCTTGGTGCGAAAAGGATTATTTGTATGGTAAGCCTCCCGTTCTTCAATGCAGGAGCTGTTGAAGATTTTGATCTAGCCTATAAAGAAGGGATTTTTTATCGGATCATCGGCACCAATTCAGTGTTCCATGGGAGGGATCTCCTTGATAAAGAATGGTATGTGCAAGCGGATATCACTGAGTTGTTTGCTCGCGTCATCAGCCGGTTGCACCATGGCCGTTCCATCAGCCCATTGCTTGACAACCGCAAATTCATCCAGATTCTTATCGATAACACGCAGGCTCAGGCTCAAGCCCAGGCTCAAGAGCCAAAACCAGGGGCTAGCGCTACCGACCCGGAGGGCAAGTAGTTCTTGCTTTCCGGGTTACCCCTACCTCCCACTATCTGATCGTTCATCAGTAGGTGAGTTGTACTTTTATTTATATCATCTGGAGTTATTAATATGCACATGTCACATAGAATCTCAGCTTTTCAATGTTCCCCTATCCGCAGGCTCTCTCCATACGCTCGGGATGCAGTCAATCGCGGAATCAAGGTATATCATTTGAACATCGGACAGCCCGATATAAAGACCCCACGACAGGTCATTGAAGCAGTTCATAACTATGACGAATGTATTATTGCCTATGGTAATAGTGAGGGAAGGCAGGAGCTACGTGAGGCATTGCCTGACTATTATGCAAAGTATGGCCTCAATGTAGATGCTGAGGATATTCTCATCACCACCGGGGGCAGTGAAGCCCTGCAATTTGCCTTCATGACGCTTTGTGATCCTTATGATGAGATTATCATCCCAGAGCCGTATTATACCAATGTTTCCTCTTTTGCTCATTCAGCGATGGTTGATTTGGTTCCTGTCACCAGTAAAATGGAGGAAGAGTTTTCTCTTCCCGATATCAGTGAATTTGAGAAGCGGATTTCCCGTAAAACTGGGGCAATCCTGTTGTGCAGCCCAAATAATCCCACCGGCTATGTCTATACGAATGATGAGTTGCTGCAACTTCTGAATCTCTGCAAGAAGTACGATATCTTTTTGATTGTAGATGAGGTGTATCGTGAGTTCTGCTATGACGGAAAGGAGTTTACCAGTGTGCTCTCTTTTGAGGAATTCAGTGACCGGGTCATCTGTGTCGACAGTTTCTCTAAACGATACAGCATGTGCGGTGCTCGAATCGGTGCCTTGGTCAGTAAGAATAAGGAAGTCTTGGAAAATGCACTCAAGCTTTCCCAAGCTCGCTTGTGTCCTCCTGACATTGAACAGGTGGCAGCCCTTGCTGCATTGAATACCGATGACTCCTATCTTCGTGAAGTTACTATTGAATATGAGCAGAGACGGGATTTCATTGTTGATGCTTTACAGAAAATCGATGGGGTGAAGGTAAACAACCCAAAGGGTGCCTTCTATTTGGTGGCGGAACTCCCTGTGGATGACGCAGAGTCATTTGCTACATTCATGCTTCGTGATTTTGATTTGAACGGGGAGACGGTTATGGTTGCCCCCTGTGAGGATTTCTATGTGACCAAAGGCTTGGGGCACCGACAGGTGAGGATTGCCTATGTGCTCAATACCGATGATCTAAAGAGGGCAGTAGCCTGCATTGAAGCAGGCTTGGCTGCATATCAATCTACTCACCGATAATCTTGATGAGGACATGCTTGTCTCGCATGCCATCAAAGTCATAGTAGAAAATCTCTTCCCAAGACCCGAAATCGAGCTTTCCTCCTGTAATTGCAATGACCACCTCTCGCCCCATGATGGATCGCTTCAGGTGGCCATCTGCATTATGCTCCTTTTCAGTGTTGTGTTTGTACTGCTCATAGGGCAGTTCAGGGGCCAACTTTTCTAGCCAAATCTCGAAATCTTCATGCAATCCCGTTTCCACGGCATTGATGAACACGCTGCTGGTGATGTTCATTGCGTTGACTAACACCAGTCCTTCTCTAATTCCGCACTCATCAACTGCTTCTTGTACAGCCTCAGTAATGTTGACGAGTCCACGCCGTTTGTTGAGGTGAAACCAGAGTTCCTTTCGATAGGTCATCATAGGCGCCTCCTCTTGCATGTTCAGTATACCACCATTAGTTGCAGAGCTGAAGCTTTGAAGATACACTGCCAGCCAGTATGGAAAAAACTGTTGTTGTGTTGCCGAGGGCTCGGATACTAGGCCATATTGCTGTGATCAGTACCATGACCTTCTGGGCGGTTACCTTTGTATCGACCAAATTGCTTTTGGTCGCCTTTACTCCTGCCCAAATCCTGATGGTTCGCTCACTTCTTGGGTTGACCCTTCTCTTTGCAATAAACCACAGAAGGGTGGGGTATACCTCAATCAAGGATCGAGCACTGGTTGCAGCAGCTGGAATGATGGGAATCTTCCTGTATTACTATCTGGAGAATACTGCCCTGGTCTATACCAGTGCAAGCAATGTAGGGGTGATTGTTGCGACTGCTCCGTTCTTTACCCTCCTGGCAACGCATTTTTTCTTGAAGGAAGATTCCCTGAAGAAAAACTACTTTGTAGGGTTTGCCATCTCCATGGTGGGAATCATCTTACTGACTGTTGGGGATGGGACCTCTCTGGATATCAACCCTTTTGGGGATTTCCTCGCATTGCTGGCAATTATGATGTGGGGACTCTATACTGTACTCACGCGTTTGGTAGCACGAAGAGGATACTCGAATCTTCTTGTCACCAGGGATATGTTTTTCTATGCGCTCATCATCCAGGTGGTGGTTTTGCTTATAGAAGGTAAGCCGTTTGACTTTCAGGCAGCCATATCTGCTCCCTATCTCTATCATCTATTGTTCCTCGGTTGTATTGCTTCAGCATTCTGTTTTGTCTCTTGGAATTATGGTTTGCGTACCATTGGAGTGGTCAAGAGTTCGTTCTATCTCTATTTGAGTCCGATTATAACCATTGTGTTTGCTTCCTTGGTACTAGGGGAGATCTTTACCACCATTGATGCCATCGGCACTGCATTCACATTGGCAGGTCTCTTGATCAGTGAATACCGAAGACGATAAACACTTGCAAAACTACTATACTGATGTTACCTTACGGGGTATGGATACACAAAGCAAGTTGGATATCTTGAGTCGTGATGCCCAGTATGATCTTAGCTGTGCCTGTGGGACTAAGAATCCTGATGAACACCGTAAACGGGATAACACGGGCAGTGGTTGGCTCTATCCCACAACAACTGCCAGTGGAGGGCCGGGGATTGTTCTCAAGACCCTGTTGGGCAATCGATGTGTCAATGACTGCAAGTATTGTCCACTGAGAACAGGTCAAGATTTTCGCCCTGTTGCACTATCTCCTTCAGAGATGGCTTCCTTCTTCTATGATTTTCAGGCAAAACGACCCCTACTTGGGTTGTTTCTTTCCAGTGCTGTCATGGGAGATGCAGGAGGGACCATGGAAATGCTGGTTTCAACTGCCAAAATCTTGAGAAACCGTTACCACTACAAGGGCTATATCCATTTGAAAGTTATCCCAGGATCCACCAAGGAAAGCATTGATGAAGCTCTCAAGTATGCCAGTGCTCTTTCCCTAAATATTGAAACACCAGGGGAACATCATTTTTCCAAACTCACAGATGCCAAAAACTATGTGCAGGATATTCTGGAGCCGCTCAAGTATATTGCAAGTCAAACAGCAAGAGGGAGCCAATATCAACGAGTTCATACTTCCAGTCAGTTCATAGTTGGAGCCAGTAATGAGTTGGATAAGGAAATCTTGTTCTATACAAGTCGGATGTACAAGGAACTGCATGTGGGACGGCTCTATTTCAGTGCATACCAACGAGGCTTGGGGGATTCTTCCCTTCCCGGAGAGCAGGTTGCCGCCCCGAAGCAAGCACAGCTGGAGCTGTTCGATGGCCTTCCTTCCATTCCTCTACAGGACCAAGGGCTGTTGACTCGTGAACACCGTCTTTACCAAGCCGATTGGCTCTTGCGGAAATATGGGTTCAATTTTGAAGAATTATCCTTTGGACAGGAGGGGAATCTCAGCCTTGATGATGATCCAAAACTTGCTTGGGCAAAAGCAAATATAGATTTCTATCCCCTGTCGATCAAGCGAGCACCAAAGGAAGCCTTGCTCAGGGTTCCTGGCTTAGGCCCCACCTATGTGAATCGCATCATTGATAAACGACGCAATACTCCTATCTCGTGTCTTGAGGATTTGCATCTTCCTTTCTCAACCCTCGAAAAAGCTCGTCCATTTATCACCATGTAAAGAAAGGTCTTGTTGTCAGTTGTACAAATCCCTACAATGCATCCATGGTCAGTCTCTATACATCTTTCTTTTTTGTTTTTGCCATTATGGCAGTGTTCAATCCCTACTTGCAGGTGATGATCAGAAACCTTGGATACTCACATGACATGGTGGGGTTACTTCTCGCTGTTTTTGAGACTGCCGGAATTGTGGGGCCTTTGTTGATTGCCCGTCATGTTGACAATCGTGGATCAAGCAAGAACACGATACTCTTCTGTACTGGTATGTCTGCCTTGGGTGTAACGTTATTGATGGTTTCCACTTCTATTTGGATGACCATGTTTGCATTGACCATACTGGCCTTTTTCCTTCGATCCTTGATTCCCATAATCGATAGTTATGCTAATAACCGATTACATGGTGATGCGCAGAAATATGCAGTACTGAGAAGCGGTGGAACAATTGGGTTTGTACTTTTCTCGTTGTTGTTGGCAGTGACACATCGGCCTGATCTCACCAGCAACAGCAATATTGGTTTTCATGTTTTAGGGACATTTTTGCTTTTTATGTTTCCTGTGTTGGCTTGGAAGAAGGAGCCAAAACGACCGAAAATTCCACATGATGACTCAACCCAAGCTGAGGGTAAGTGGTACGACCTTGCTTTTATCGTTGGATTGGTGATTATTGGTTTGAACAGGATGAGCATGTCCTCCATAGCCAGTTTCTTTTCCTTGTATCTGGTGGAAGAGTTGGGGATTAATGCAATCAGCCTGATGAATGCAATCGCATCGGGTAGTGAGTTTGGCGCCTTGATTCTTGCAGGGTATCTCCTACAAAGAAAAAAGGTACTTCCTGTCCAGCTGTTGATGATCAGCAGTGGTGCAATGGTGGTCCGTCTGCTTATATATGCGATGGTACCAACTTTTGGTGGTGTATTGGTTGCTCAGTTTCTTCACAGCCTTTGTTATGGGTTTTTTCATCCGGCAGCAATCTTTTTAGTTGCTCGTAGGGTGCGGCGTT
>Ga0334898_1002082_pt1 | contig 19558 bp, 16 predicted proteins | sample GraSluR3_MG_10_FD_207228 | JGI IMG/M metagenome (GOLD analysis project Ga0334898, IMG submission 207228) | Sludge microbial communities from methane-producing bioreactor in Wageningen University, Netherlands - Granular Sludge_3_08-R3 | ecosystem: Engineered > Bioreactor > Anaerobic >... | reverse complement strand
CAACCTGTGTGGGAGCATTTCTTTTTTTTCATGATATTTGAGTTTAAATGAATCTCATAAAAATACAAAAACGCTACCTTTACGTCAAAAAAAGATGGCCCGCGGGAGCGGGATTTAGTTCAACAAACGGTATAAACAATAAGGGTGTCAAGGGTTTGCGGGTGTTTTAACCTGCAATAAAGTTTGCGCCGTGGGATAGGAACGCGGCCCCGAAATCCCTTACTGTTCATACCGTCGACCGTTGGCAGCAATGCTAAGAAGACTGCGTACTACCTGAAAAACTAGAAATTTGAACAATAAAAATCCTAACAATATGGACGAAAACGAAAAGGACTTCTTAAAACTATATATTGAGCAAACTTGGGAAGAAATGCGTCATCTTGAAAATTTAAGAGAACGTGTGACAATTCTTGTTATTACAGTTGCTTCTGCAATTGTCGGATTTGTGATACAACAAAAATTCACAATTGAAACGAAGCCATTAGTATGGTTTGTAATAATGCTTGGTGTCTTTGGCCTGTTTATGACATTAAAGCTTTTTCAAATTCATCAAATGTCTCAAAAGCGATTAGATAAATGGTATGCTTATTTTGAAAGTTTTTGTGGTGATGACCCACAAATTTTAAAACTCAGAAGAATTGCCGATAAAGAAAACAAAAAGGATTTCTTCTATGTTGCGAAAATCCCACATAATTACTTTTGGAGTTTAATTCATGTTTTCATAGTTGTAGCAGGGATTTTCTTATTTACAATGTATCCTAAGCAAAATATCACATCAATCAATAAAAATGATTGTTCCAAAACAAAAAAAACAGAAACGCCTTTACAGTCAGTCGATACTCTAACCTCAAAAATTAATCAATATGGCAAATAGAACTGGAAATTACTGTGCATTTTATGTTAGTGAACCTTTTAATGAATCTGCTTTAGGTGCACATGCTACAAAAGATTTCGTAACTTATAATCAATTGAGAATGTGGAAAGGAAAAGACTCTACTTTTCCTTTTGTTGATTCACATGATAAAAACTATAATGTTAGAGATGGAAGTAATTGGGAGACAACTTTAAAACCTCGGTTGCGTGACAGATTAGCAAAATCAAAAAATATAATCTTGATTCTTAGTTCCATAACGAAAAATTCTCAGGCGTTAAGAGAAGAAATTGATTATGGAATAAATACAAAAGGGCTTCCAGTAATTGTAATTTATCCTGAATATAGTGAAAAGAGTGATATTATTAATTGCTCTTCTGAATCTATAAAACAGAAGATAAAAGACTTATGGGACAAACTTCCAATTTTTAGGGATTCTATGTCCAAAGTTCCAACTATTCATATTCCAAACAACAAAGCACTTATAGAAAGAACTTTAAACGATCCTGATTTTAATGTGGCGACAAAGTGTAATTCAGGATTATTTCATTATCCATGTTAAATATGAATAATAAAGCACATACTGCCAACAAGGGGTGTATATAATGCAGGAAATCAGCGTATTAGGAAACTTGCTCGCTTTTTTGTAGCTTCGTAGCGTGGGACAGTGAACCGTTTCAATATCCTGCACTATACACACCCCCAGCCGTTAGCACTCACCCTAAAAGACGACACGACCGACAACAAACGAACAGAAAATGACAGACAAAATGCCAACCCTTCGCAAAATTAAAAGAGCTGCAAGCCGACACACGAGCCAACGCTTTTGCAGCACATTTAATTTTGCCCAACCGCACCCAAGCCCACCCACCACCCAGACAGCGGACAATGGACAATTTGAAGGCATATTTTGACAGTAACGGAATTATAAAAACTAACTTTACGACCTAAAATAATAAAGACAATCTCAATGAGTGAAGAATATAAAAAAATACTAGAAGCCCAACTTTGGAACATTGCCAATACATTACGAGGCAAAATGAATGCAGACGAATTTCGTGACTACATTTTGGGTTTCATTTTCTATAAATACCTGAGCGAGAAAATGAACATTTTCGCTGACGAAATATTGAAACAAGACGGTATTAAGTTCAAAGACATAACTCCAAAGACTGAAAACGGAAAAGAATTCATTGAAGCAATCAAAGAAGAAGCATTGGAGAAATTGGGTTATTTTTTAAGACCCGAAGAACTTTTTACAGAAGTTGCGAAACGTGGCAAAGGCAACAATGAAGATGATGTTGATAAATTTGACGAAAGCAAAACCAATTTCATTTTAGAGGACTTACAAAAAATCCTTATCAATATCCAGTTGAGTACAATGGGTACCGACAGCGAAGAAGATTATGAAAATCTCTTTGAGGATATGGATTTGAATAGTTCTAAATTGGGTAAAACTCCCGAAGCAAGAAATGCAATCATTGCAAAGGTTCTGACGCACCTTGACAAAATTGATTTCAAGTTAAATGACATTAAAGAAGTTGATGTTTTAGGTGATGCTTACGAATACCTGATTGGACAATTTGCCAGTGGAGCAGGAAAAAAAGCAGGTGAATTTTATACCCCGCAACAAGTTTCTTCAATACTTGCAAAACTCGTTACAACAGGAAAACAAAAACTAAAATCGGTTTACGACCCAACTTGTGGTTCGGGTTCTTTGTTGCTTCGTGTTGCAAGAGAGGTTGAAGATGTAAGTAATTTTTACGGACAGGAAATGAACCGTACCACTTACAACCTTGCACGAATGAATATGATTTTGCACGGTGTCCATTACCGTCAATTTGATATTAAGCAAGACGACACACTCGAACACCCACAACACATTGACAAGCAATTTGAAGCCATTGTAGCCAATCCGCCATTTTCGGCTCAATGGAGTGCAAACCCTCTGTTTACAAGTGACGACCGTTTTAGCCAATACGGAAGACTAGCACCAAGTAGCAAAGCCGACTTTGCTTTTGTGCAACATATGATTTACCATTTGGCAGACAATGGCACAATGGCAATAGTATTGCCTCACGGAGCTTTGTTTCGTGGTGGTGCGGAGCAACACATTCGCAAGTATTTGATTGAAAACAAAAACTTTTTAGATGCTGTCATTGGCTTACCAGCTAATATATTTTACGGCACGAGTATTCCAACCTGTATTTTGGTTTTCAAAAAGTGTAGAGAAAATCCAGATGATATTTTATTCATTGATGCTAGTCAGCATTTCGAAAAAGTAAAAACCCAAAATGTTTTGCGTAAGCAAGACATTAATTTAATCGTTGAAACATATCGCAACAGAACCGAAACACCCAAATACAGCAAGAAAGCAACTTTAGAAGAAATTGCTAAAAACGATTACAACCTAAACATACCCCGATATGTAGATACGTTTGAAGCAGAAGAAAATATAGACATTGAAGCCATTGCCAAAGAAATAAAAGCATTGGATGTAACCATTGCAACCACAGACAAAACCATCGCACAGTTTTGTGCTGAACTAAATATTTCAACACCTTTTTAAAAATGGAAAAGCAAATGAACATACCACAATTGCGTTTTCCTGAATTCAAAGACAAATGGAATGAGGAGAAAATGGGTGAAATATATTCATTCAAAATAACAAACTCATTTTCAAGAGACAATTTGAATTATGAAGAAGGAACTGTAAAGAATATACATTACGGAGATATTCACACGAAATTTCAGACGCTTTTTGATATTACAAAGGAAACTGTTCCTTTTATAAACTCTGATATTTCAATTGATAGAATATCAGAGGATAATTATTGCAAAGAAGGCGATTTGATACTTGCAGATGCTTCCGAAGACTTAAATGATGTAGGCAAATCAATTGAGATATTCAATTTAAACAACGAAAAACTTTTAGCAGGACTACATACCATTTTAGCAAGACCTAATTTGGAAAAGTTCGATGTTGGTTTTGGAGGATACTTATTCAAATCGAATAAAGTAAGAACGAAAATTCAGAAAGAGGCTCAAGGCTCAAAAGTGTTGAGTATTTCAGCAACACGACTAACAAATATTTCTTTAGACTTTCCTTCAAAAGACGAGCAAAAGAAAATCGTAGAGTGCTTTAGTGTTATTGACGAAAAAATCCAAGCCCTCAAAAAGAAGCACAACCTTTTAGAGCAATACAAAAAAGGCGTAATGCAAAAACTCTTTTCGCAAAAATTGAGATTTAATGACGAAAACGGAAATGAATTTCCTGAATGGGAAGAAAGAAAATTTGGCGATACTTTAGAAATTATTATCGATAATAGAGGTAAAACGCCACCAGTTGAAAAAAAGGGAATACCGCTTCTTGAAGTAAATAGTATTGGTTCTAAAGAAGTTAATTACAATGCAGTATCAAAATTCGTAAACCAAGACACATTTGATAATTGGTTTCGAAAGTATTTGAAATCTGGTGATGTTTTATTTTCCACAGTTGGCAATACTGCATTATGTTCATATTATGATGGAAAAAACAAAGCGGTAATCGCTCAAAATATTGTTGGATTTAGATTTACTAATGAATTGGGATTATTTATGTACTATCTCTTAACTGAAGAAAATAATTACAATAAAATGAAGGCTATCGAAATGGGAGCTGTACAACCTTCAATTAAAGTATCACAACTGACAGAGCTATTTTTCAAAATACCGACAGAGACAGAACAGATAAAAATTTCTGAATTTTTATCTAGCCTTGATAAGAAAATTGAAGTCATAAAAGATGAAATTGATAAAGTTGAAATTTGGAAAAAAGGATTATTACAAAAGATGTTTTGTTAAGAAATGAAACAGACAAAAGACATATTGAAAGCTTTAGAAAGCCGATATACCAATATTGACTACTACCAAACTATTATTCAAAAGATAGAGGAAAACGTAGAAAGTCACCCTGATATAAGTATTGAAAGTTGTAAAGCGTTATTGGAAGGTTTATCCAAATTCATTTGGAAACAAATTGACCTTTCTTATAATGCTTTAGTTGCCGACAAAATGGATTTCCACCCTGTTGTTAGGCAAGCAATGACAAAATTGGCAGACTTGAATGAGGATATTGAATTGGACTTTGTAAACAAGGTAAATAAGCTCATTGTTTCAATTGGAGAAGTACGAAACAAACGTGGAGATATTTCACACGGCAAACTTTCACCCAAAGAATATTTTAGCGACAGCCAGTTTGCCTATTTGGTAATGAACATTACCGACAATATGCTTTATTATGTGCTTCACTCCTTTTCCAAAGTTTCATTGATAAAAGAATTGGAATATGAAGACCACCCAGAATTTAATGAGTGGCTCGACAATGAAAACCCAATTGCAAATTTAAGTTACAGCAAAGCCTTATTTGACCAAGACCAAGTAACTTATGAACAAGAATTGGAAAATTATATAGATGCCAAAGAAACAGTAAGCGAAAATGTCTAGACAGTCGGAACAAATATTAGAAGAACAATTAATTGTCCAATTACAAAAACTGGGCTATGGCTATATTGTAATCAATAGTGAGAAAGATTTATTGCTCAACCTCAAAGGACAATTAGAAAGACACAATCAATCTGCACTTACCAAAACAGGTAGCGAACAGCTTACCAAAACGGAATTTGAGAAGATTTTAAACTTGTTGAGCAAAGGTTCGGTTTTTGAAAAATCAAAAATGCTTCGCCAAAAGCAACACATAGTTCGAGAAAATGGCGAAAACCTTTATTTTGAATTTCTGAATGTAGAGCATTGGTGTCAAAATCAATATCAAGTAACCAACCAAGTAAGCCAGGAAGGCAAGTTTAAAAATCGTTATGATGTAACCATATTGATTAATGGTTTGCCTTTGGTTCAAATAGAACTCAAACGCAGAGGTTTAGAACTCAAAGAAGCATTCAATCAAATCAACCGTTATCAACGTCATTCATTTGGTGCAAATTCGGCTTTGTTTCAGTATGTACAGATTTTCATTATAAGCAACGGAGTAAATACAAAGTATTACGCCAACAACAAAAACCAAAGTTTCAAACAAACATTCTATTGGACTGATGTAAACAACAAACGACTTTCAAATATCTTAAATGGCTTTACCGATACATTTTTAGAACCTTGCCATTTGAGTAAAATGATTTGCAAGTACATTGTGCTGAACGAAGCCTATAAAATTCCAATGGTGCTTCGTCCTTATCAATTTTATGCAGTTGAAGCCCTAATAGAAAGAGTAAAAAACTCAACGAAAAACGGATATATATGGCACACCACAGGTTCGGGTAAAACCTTAACCAGTTTTAAAGCTAGTCAAATTTTAATGGCATTGCCACAAGTTCACAAAGTTGTTTTTGTGGTGGACAGAAAAGATTTGGATTACCAAACCACCAAAGAATTTAACAGTTTTCAGGAAGGTTGTATTGACGGAACAGACAATACCCAAAACTTGGTAAAGCAATTTACAGGCACATACGTTGACAAAAAAGGAGAAGCCAAAAACTCCAAACTCATTGTTACAACCATTCAAAAACTCAATACAGCAATCAGCAAATTGAAGTATGAGGCGAAAATGGCTGAACTGAAAGACAAACGCATAATTTTCATTTTTGACGAGTGCCACAGAAGCCAGTTTGGAGATACACACAAACGCATAAAAGCCTTTTTTAGTAATGCTCAAATGTTTGGTTTTACAGGCACTCCCATTTTTGCAGACAATGCAGCCAAGAACGAACACGGCAAACGAACCACCAAAGATTTATTTGAAGATTGTTTGCATAAATATGTAATTACAGATGCAATCAAAGACGAAAACGTGTTGAAGTTTTCAGTAGAATATGTTGGAAGATACAAGCACAAAGACGGACGGGAAACCAACATTGATATTGAAGTAGAAGACATTGACACCAAAGAGTTGATGGAAGACGAAACCCGTTTGGAAAAAATTACGGACTACATAATTGCACACCACAACCGCAAAACCCACAGCCGAGAATTTACGGCAATGTTTTGTATCAACAATGTGCCTACACTTATCAAATATGTTGATTTATTCAAAAAGAAAAAAGCGGAAGGTTTACACAATTTAAACATTGCAACCATTTTTAGCTACGGAGCAAATGAAGATGATGCAGATGCAAACGGTTTTATAAACTTTGAAGAAAATTTTGACAATGTAGATTTCAATGTTGTGGCAGAGCCAACAGCAGAATATAAAATCAACCAACACAGTCGTGATAAATTAGAAGAGTTCATTCAGGATTACAACAAACTTTTTGGCGACAACTTCACTACAAAAGACAGTCAAAGCTTTTACAATTATTACAACGACATTTCAAAGAAAGTCAAGGAACGTAAAATTGATATTTTGGTAGTGGTAAATATGTTTCTCACAGGTTTTGACAGCCCGACATTAAACACAATGTACGTTGACAAGAATTTGAGGTATCACGGACTTATTCAAGCATACAGCCGAACAAACAGAATATTAAACGAGCAGAAAAGTCAAGGCAATATTGTTGCATTCCGCAACTTGAAAAATCGTACAGACGAAGCCATTACTTTATTTAGTAACAAAGAAGCTATTGAAGTAATCATAATGAAACCTTATGAAGACTACACAGCCAAATTTGATGAAGCGTTTGAGCATTTAATTTCATTAACGCCAACCACAGACAGCGTTGATGATTTAGAAACCGAAGATGACGAACTTGAATTTATAAAAGCTTTCAGAGATTTGATGAGAATAAAAAATATTCTCACAGCATTTTCAGACTTCAAATGGACGGACTTGAAAATGACCGAACAGCAATTTGAAGACTTCAAAAGCAAGTATCTTGACCTTTACGATAAAGTAAAAAGCAACCACCAAAAAGAGAAAGTTTCCATTTTGGAAGATGTGGACTTTGAATTGGAGTTAATCCACCGTGACGAAATCAATGTTGCTTATATCATTCAGCTTTTAATCAAACTCAAAGCACAAGCACAAAAAGACACGTCCAAAGCCGAGCAAGAAATATTCAACTTATTAAGCACAGAAACGACTTTGCGTAGCAAACGAGAATTGATAGAGAAATTTATCAAAGAGAATTTGCCAGTAATAGTTGACACAGACGAAGTGGCTCCAGAGTTTGACAAGTTTTGGAACGCAGAACAACAAAAAGCATTTAACAAAATCGTAGAAGAAGAAAAACTATCAGCAGACAGGGCAGAAAAACTCATTGAGGACTATCTGTTTGCAGAACGACCACCATTGAGAGACGAAGTATTGGAACTCATTGACGGAGCAAAACCAAGTTTACTTGAACGCAAAAAATTAGGCGACAGAATTTTAAAAAGAATAATGGACTTTATAGAAACATTTATAAACGGAATGACAGGATAGCCCACGCATTTGGTGGCACATTTGCAAAACCGCACAAGCCCACGCTAAAGCCAAGTTTTGCAAAAGAGCCACCAAGCCAACGCACCAAAAACAGACACGAAATGACACGAACAAACACGACAGAAGAGAAGGGCGAAGTGCTAACAGCGGTTTTGCGTAATGGCGGGTGCAGTGCTTCGAATGACAGTTTTGAGCTAAGTTCAAGTTCAGTTCTTCGATTAAACTTTTGTGCTAAAAATCCGCCACTACGCAAAGCCGCAAAACGTTACCAGCAATGCTGAAAACTACAAAATTATTTGAACCATGACTAAAGCCGAATACATTCAATACCAAAAAGATGAGAGAGCTAAGATTCTGGATTCAATTCTTCATTCAAAGAGTAAAAAAAGATTAATAGTAGCAGGGGCTGGAACCGGAAAAACATTCACATTTGGAGAAATATTAAAACTCAATCCGGATGGTGCAAATATTGCCATGACATTTATAAGGTTACTTCGTAATGATATGGCTGGTGCTTTAGGCGAATTTGCTGAGGTAAGGACATTTCATGAATTTTGTAAAAAAATATTACACGAAAATAGAGGTGGTTTTTTGCTTTATCCGAAACTCACACAAATTATCTCAGAAGATGCAACTCATTTAAATAAAAACTTCGGGAACTTTGATGATAAATTTCAAATGTTAGATGAATCTGGTAATGACTTAAAATTTTATCTAAAAAGAGGTGATTACTACAATTCTGTTTCGTTTAATGATTCTGTTTATAGAATGTGGAAAGAGCTAATTGATTCTCCCGATATTATCTCAAACTTTGACCAAATTCTAATTGATGAATTTCAAGATTTCAATCCTTTGGAAGTCGCTTTTATTAATGAATTGGAGAAAAAGGGCAAAATTTTAATAGTAGGAGACGATGACCAAGCCGTATATGATTCTCGTTTTTCAACACCCAAATTTTTAAGAGAAAAGTATCAATCTGGTTCCTATGAAACATTTGAATTACCTTTTTGTAGTCGTTGCACAGATGTCATTGTTAATGCCACAAACAAATTAATCAAAGTCGTGCAAAAAAAAGGGAATCTGGAAGATAGAATACCGAAACATTATGAATGTTTTTTTGAGACAAAAGATGCAGACAATAAAAAATATCCTTATATAACTACGGCTAAATTAACGAACATTCCTACAGTTATTAAATTTATTCAAACTAAAATCGCCCAAATATCATCAGAAGAAATTGCTGAATCATGGGAAGAGGGTAAAGAGTATCCAACAGTTCTAGTCGTTGGAGCAAGACAATACTTAAATCCAATTTATAAGGCACTACAAACAGATTTCGAAAATATTACTTTTAAGCAATCTCCAAAAAATGAGGTCAGCATTTGCGACGGATATGATTTCCTTATTCAAAGTAAAGAATCAAATCTTGGCTGGAGAATATTAATTGACTTTTTAATGCCAGACAGCGATATAAAAACAATTATTGAAAAAGCTAAGAAAGATGTCGGAATGACCGATTTACTCCCAGGCAAACTCATTAAAAAACAAAAAGAAATTGTTTCAATTATAAAGAAGTTAAGAAAAAAAGAAGCGGATATTGATAATTTATTACTTGAATTGGAAAAGCTTGTTAATCCCGACCTCTTATCAGAGATAAAGGAAAGGTTCCTTCCTAAAGTTGAATCCGAAATTGAAATTGACAAAAGTGAACCTTCTATCCTTCTTACATCATACCAAGGTTGTAAAGGGATGTCAGCGGGGTTTGTTTTTATAGTTGGGGCGAATAATGGTGTGATGCCAAAGGATACTTCCAACATAACTGATGTTGAAATTAGTCAGTTCATTGTGGCGCTTACAAGGACAAGAAAAAAGTGTTTTATACTTTCCGAAGATTGGATGTATAGTCCCAGAAGTAAAAATGGGAATTGGATACCCAGAAATGATAGAAGTATATTTATTGATATGATTTCAGGAGATAGACTTGAGGACTTAGGAAGCTTGAAATCATCACAAATAAAATAAAAGCACATGCTGGTAACACAGTACATATTGCAGGGCGGGGTTTGGTGGTACGCCAACTGCGGATTCTCGTTTCGCAGTTCCGTGTCCTTCGGACAGGAACGCTCTCCGAAATCCGCCCCGACAACATGTACCAACCGTTAGTGGCAAGGCTATGACGACACAACCGACAGACAAAATCGGGTTCTTTTTAATATTTTGTATTTAAGTAGTTGCTTAAATAAACAAATTGACTAACTTTGCAATATGGACAACATTTCTTGCATAAGACAACAAGCAGACATTAAGCAAATAAACCGTTGCAAAGACCGAGTTTCAGAACTGAACGGTTCATTTGACTATTTATCGAACGGACTTGAATTGGCAGGTAACAACGTAAGACTGAAAATCCTGTTCCTGCTTTACGAAGAAAAACAACTTTGCGTTTGCGACCTGAGCGACATTCTCGGAATGACCATTTCGGCAATTTCACAACATCTGCGAAAACTCAAAGACCGAAAACTCATTGAAACAGAAAGGCAAGCACAAACTATTTTCTACTCATTGACAAAAGAGTATGAAAAAATGCTGAAACCGTTTTTCAAAATACTTGACGAAAACAAAATTTTGGAAACAATATGAAAACAGACAAAAAATTAATCGGTGCAGGACTTTTGACAGCAATTGCTGCATCACTTTGTTGTATCACACCTGTATTGGCTCTTGTTGCAGGGACGAGCGGACTTGCTTCAACCTTTTCTTGGCTTGAACCGTACCGACCGTATTTAATCGGTTTGACAATTTTGGTTCTTGGTTTTGCTTGGTATCAAAAGTTAAAGCCCAAAAAGCAAATTGACTGCAATTGCGAAACGGAAGAAAAACCAAAATTCATTCAATCGAAAATGTTTTTAGGCATTGTAACAGCATTTGCAATCGTAATGCTTGCCTTTCCTTATTATGCTCACATTTTTTTTCCAAAGACAGAAAAACAAATCATTGTGGTTGACAAATCAAATGTTCAGACAGTTGAGTTTTCCATTAGCGGAATGACCTGTGCAGGTTGTGAAGAACACGTAAATCACGAAGTGAATAAACTTTCGGGAATAATCAAATCAACCGCTTCATACGAAAACGGAAATGCAATTGTAGAATTTGACAATTCAAAAACTAACATTGCAGAAATTGAGAAAGCAATAAACGGAACAGGATATACAGTAACAGACAAAAAGGAAAAATAAAATGGAAATCATATTACAATCAACAATCACTTGCCCCAACTGCGGACACAAAAAGGAAGAAACAATGCCGACAGACGCTTGCCAATATTTTTACGAATGTGAAAATTGCAAGACCGTTTTAAAACCACAGCAAGGCGACTGTTGTGTTTATTGCAGTTATGGAAGTGTAAAATGTCCGCCAATTCAACAAGACAAGAAATGTTGCTGACAAAAGACAAAGAAGCCCAGCCACTAACAGCGGCTTGGCGTAATGGCGGGTGCAGTGCTTCGTATGACAGTTTTGTGGTAGGTTCAAGTGCAGTTCTTCGATTGAACATTTGTGCTAAAAATCCGCCACTACGCCAAGCCGCAAAACGTTGGCTGCAAGTGTAGAAAACCGCAAATCAGATTGTAAATGGCAAATTGACAGGAAATTGAAATGTGGAATTTAGCTCTTTGATAGGTTGGTGGAAATTTGATGGAATTTATTTTGTTTTTTTCTCCCCCCCAAAAAAAAGAAAGGAACCCCAACCCACATTGCAGCACATTTCCAAGCCCACACGAGCCTACGCTCTGCCCAAAGGCTTGTAAAAGAGCTGCAATATCCGAACCACACAACTGCTACGACAATACATTCATTACATTATTAAAAAAAAGAATAAAAAAATTTTGTATTGATAAAATATTTCTATCTTTGTACCGAAAAACAAAATTAGTACAAATAGTATATAGATGAAAATAGACGAAACAAAAGATATAATTGTAAGTGTTGCAAATAAGCTGTTTAGTCGTTTTGGATTTCAGAAAACTTCGATGGACGAAATTGCTAAAACGGCACGTAAAGCGAAAGGTTCTTTATATTACCACTTTGCAAGTAAAGAAGAGTTATTTAAAGAAGTAGTATCAAGAGAAATGTCAGTCCTTAAAAATCAATTATCTGACATTGTGCATAATACAGAATTGAATGCAAAAGATAAAATTAAAAATTATCTAATTCTGCGTATGCAACTATTAAATAATGCAGCCAATTACCACGAAACCTTAAAAGCTGACTTTTACGAACATTATATATTTATTGATGATTTAAGAAGTGAATTAGATAAATGGGAAATAGTTAACTTAAGGAATATATTGGAACAAGGAATTAATGAAGGAGCTTTTCATAAAAGTGGAAATATTAACGTTTTGCTCGAAATGATAATTATGGTTTTAAAGGGGTTGGAAATACCTTTCTTTTTACAAAATAAATACACCAGATATTCGCCACATTTTGATGATTTGATTGGAGTTTTAGTAAAAGGAATATCAAAATAATTTTTTTTGCTTTAAAAATGACTAAAAAACGAATATAGTACAAACGAACTAAAATAATAATGATGGAAAAATTATCTCGGATTATCATAAAATTGAAATGGATAATCGTTGCAAGTGTTTTGGCATTAACCATTTTCTTTGGTTATCAAACACAGTTTTTGACAATCAATTCAGATATTCTGAGTTCTTTACCCGATGATGACCCTATTGCGTCATTATATAAAGAAATTGGAACTCAATTTGGTGGAAATGACATGGGTATGATTGTGTTGGAATCTGACAATGTTTTTAAAACTGAAATATTACAGCATATTAAACAAATTACCGATAGCCTAAGATATACTGATGGGGTTTCAACGGTTACGAGTTTAACCAATATTCTGGATATAAAAAGTTCTGAGTGGGGAATTGAAATCGGAAAATTGGTGGATGAGTACAACCTACCTAATAAACAATCCCAATTAGATAGCCTGAAAAATTATGTTTTCTCGAAAGAGATGTACAAAGGGGCAATTGTATCCGAAGACGGCACTGCTACTGTAGTGATGTTTACATTGCTTCCTGATGCTGATAAGCAATCTGTTGCAAAGGAGATTAAGAGTAAGGTTGAAAACCTGAATTTGCCCGAAACACTTTACTTCGGCGGTCTGCCGATGATGATGAACGATATTAGCGATTTAATTTTGGCCGATATTGTGTGGCTTCTACCCATCGTTTTTGTGATTATTGCACTTATTTTATTACTTAGTTTCAAGTCGTTTCGTGGTGTTTTATTACCACTACTTACTGCCGGTATTGCTGTAATTTGGACTATTGGGATAATGGTAGTTACGGGTTATGAGCTTACTATAATTTCAAATATTATACCTGTTGTTTTACTTGCTTTGGGTAGCGCTTATACCATTCATGTATTAAACAGTATCAACCAAAGCAAAGAAAAAGACAGAAAACAGGCATTAATAAAAGCTCTTACTTATATAATTGTACCCGTAATTTTGGCAGCTGTAACCACAGCCATTGGCTTTGTTTCCTTTGTATTTGGTGCATATCTTACTATGATTAAAGACTTCGGAATTTTTACAGCAGTGGGTACATTAATTGCTTTGCTGTTGTCCATATTTTTTGTTCCTGCTCTTATATCAGCATTTTCAATGTATCGCAAAAAAGTTGAAACAGACCAACCTGAAAAGGAAAATATATTAACCCATAAAATACTTCAACCATTAGTTACCCTTCTTTTCAAGCACCCGAAATATTTATTAACAGCATGGGGAATTTTACTTCTATTGAGTATAGGCGGTATGTTTTTTATAAAGACAAGTGTAAATATGGCTGATTACTTTAAGAAAGATAATCCAACAAGGGTTTCTGAAGATGTGATGCAGAAAAAATTCGGCGGTTCTTTACCTGTATTTGTTGTATTTGAAGGAGATATGCAAAGCCCTGAGGTTCTGAAAATGATGATAAAAACGGAGCATTTTATGAAAGAAGACCCGAATATCGATATGACACAATCTGTAGCCGACCTTGTGGAACAAATGAACGATGCGATGGGCGAAGGCAAAATGATACCCGATGATAAAGCTAAAATTGAACAATTATGGTTTTTGCTCGATGGTCAGGACGTAATGACTCAGCTTGTTTCGGAAGATTTGGACAAAGGAATTATTCAATCAAGATTTGCTTCTGTTGACAGTAAAAATATAGATGAGTTTACCTCAAAAATGAACAAATTCATTCAGGAAAATAATAGTGAGAATATAAAAATTGAATTGACAGGTATGCCATCTGTATATGTTAAATTAAATGACAGCCTTATTCAAAGTCAATTTAGCAGTTTGATACTTGCATTAGTAATGGTACTTTTAATTGTAGGATTAATGTTACGGTCAATATCAAAAGGGGTTTATGCTACAATTCCAATTATTGCTACAATTATGATATTATTTGGGTTTATGGGCATAACAGGCATTCCGCTTGATATAGCCACAGTACTTGTAGGTAGTATTGCTTTGGGTATTGGTATAGATTATTCCATTCATATTATTACAGGTTTTAATTTTCACTTGAAAGAAACCGGAGATGCTGAAAAAGCGATTGAAAAAACTATTTTAAGTAGTGGGAAAGCCGTTATTATAAATGTAATATCGGTTGCAGCAGGATTTTTAATTTTGATATTTTCACAAATAGTTCCGTTGCAAAATTTCGGTATTCTGGTTGCCATAAGTATGTTCGGCTCCGGTATCGGAGCTTTAACTTTATTGCCCATAATATTGATATTGGCAAATAGAAAACGCAAAATAGTAGCAAATAATCATTAACAATAATTAATTCTTTAAAAAATGAAAAAAATGAAAATTCAAACAGTGGTTTTAACCGCTTTAATCGTAGCAGGAAGCCTATTTTCTGCAAATGCACAAGACGCAAGTACCATTTTAAAAAAAATGGACGATGTTATGTATTCTCCCAAAGACATGACTGGTAAGAATAAAATCATTCTTATTGACAAAAATGGGAAACAGGAAATTCGTGAAGCAACCATACAGCAAAAAGGAACCGATAAACGAATATTTCGTTTTACTGCTCCTGCTTCGCAATCTGGCATTGCTGTGTTGTCATTGCCTAATGATGTAATGTATTTGTATTTACCCGCATTTGGTAAAGAAAGACGAATTGCAACCAGTGCTAAAAATCAAAACTTTGCAGGCACCGATTTTTCTTATGACGATATGGAATCTGTGCTATTCTCGGTAAAGTACACCCCAAAATTAGTGAAAACTGAAGGCAATGTATATGTATTGGAATTAACTCCTGTCGGTGGTAAATCGGATTATTCAAAAGTAATTGTACATGTGAATAAAACAGATTATTATCCTGAATTAATGGAGTATTACGACAAAGGCAATACAAAAGTAAAAGTAGCAAAATATACTTTCAAAAAAATAGGTGATTATTGGAATGCTTCGGAAATAGAAATGACCGACTTGAAGAAAAACCATAAAACCAAAATGCAAATGTCGGATGTAAAATACGACACGGGGTTGACAGATGATGATTTTACAGTAAGGAAGTTAAAACAATAGCTATACAAACACCAAAATAGCTTCATAACATGATAATCAACTATATAAACTCATACATCCCGGAAATAATTGTTCCAAATGATTTTTTTACAGACAATTACGATATTTCAGATGAAGTCATTATTTCCAAATGCGGTATTAAGCAAAGACGAAGAACTCGCCCCGAAGAAAATACAAATTCAATGGCGATTGAAGCCGTTAAAAAGGTTCTTTTCGAATCGCCTCTATCCTTAAATGAAATTGATTTAATAATCGGTGCAACATACACACCTTACGATACAGTAGGTACTTTGGCTCATGCAGTACAAAATCAATTCAATATTGCTAACGCTAAATGTTTTACTGTTGATTCTGCATGTTCTTCATTTATAAATGCACTTGAAATAGTTGATTGCTATTTTGTAAATAAAAAAGCAAGTAACGCTTTAATTATTGTTTCAGAAAACAATAGTGTTTATAATGACTATTCAGATGAAAAATCGGGTTTTTTGTGGGGCGATGGTGCAGCAGCAGTGGTTTTATCCAATGAAAGACATTCTAATGAAGATGTAGAAGTAATTGATATTAATACCACAGGATTAGGCAACATTGGCAAAAGTATAGAAGGCGTATACCTAAGACCTGGTAATGGAGGTATAAAAATGCCTTTTGGAAAAGACGTTTTTCAATATGCGTGTACTTATATGATACAGGAAACAGAGCAAATTTTACACAAAAATGACATTCCTATCAACCAATTGAACTACTTAATTCCACACCAGGCAAATAAACGAATTACCGATTATGTTGCTGAAAAATTGAAATTAAAACCACCTCAACTATTAACAAATATAGAACATTTAGGAAATACAGGTTCTGCAAGTACCCCCATTGTTTTATCTCAAAACTGGGATAGATTCAAACAAAATGACACAATCGTTATATCGGTTTTCGGTGGTGGTTATTCAAATGGTGCCGTTTTATTGAAAAAATTATAATTTATTTTAGAATACACATTTTTTATGGAAAAAATAATATTGGAAATAATAAGTGATTTGTCGGGTATGAAATTATCTGAAATTAATAATGATTCATCGTTTGAAGATGATTTAAAATTCGACAATCTTGATTTAGCTGAATTATTTATGAACTTAGAAGATAAACTAAAAATAACAATGGATTATAATATGTTATATGAAGTTAAGACTGTTGGTGATTTGATTTTGTATATCAAAAAATAATTTAAAAAATAATGATTTCAGGTTTTATATTGAAAAATTTATTAGGTTGGAAAATCATAGGCGAATTTCCAAACATCAAAAAAAGCATTGTAATATTTGCTCCACATACCAGTTATTACGATGCTTTGTATGGCAAACTATTTTTAAATGAAATAGGCATTAATCATAATTTTTTATCAAAAAAAGAACTTTTCTTTTTCCCTATGAATATTGTAATGAGATTATTTGGTTCAATCCCGGTTGACAGTTTAAAATACGGAAATACAATATATGAAATCTCTCATTTAATTGAAGTAAATAAATCCTTACATATAATTCTTTCACCGGAAGGAACAAGGAAAAAAGTTCTTAAATGGAATAAGGACTTTTATTATATGGCATATAGAGCAAAAGTTCCTATTGTCGTTGGTTATCTTGATTACAAAAAGAAAGAAATAGGAATAAAAGGGGTAATAGAAAATCTTGAAAATGTTAATACTTTAATGAATCAAATAAATATAATGTATAAAGATATTTCAGCAAAGTATCCTGAAAAATTTTCACTTGAATTAGTAAAATAAAAAATGAAAAATAACTATCCTGAAATTAGTGCAATAATCTGTGCTTTCAATGAAGAAAGCACTATTGAGAATGTGTTAAAAGCGGTCACCGATAGCAATTTGTTTAACGAAATTATTGTAGTAAATGACGGTTCAACTGATAATACTTTAAAAAATATTAAAGAAATAAAAAAAAGTGTTGATATAACTGATATTCATTTACCGGAAAACAAAGGTAAAGGTTATGCAATGGCTTTAGGTGTTGAAAGAGCAAGTTCGGAAATTATAGTTTTTTGTGATGCTGATTTATCCGGTCTAAAGAAAAATCACTTTCAGCAACTCATAAATCCAATTATCGGAAATGAAGCCGATATGGTTTTAGGGCAGGCAACAGAGACCCTGATTAACTACAAAATCAACCCATTCAAATCGTTCACTGGCGAAAGAGCGCTGTTAAAGCAAGATGTCCTGACAATTTTGGAGGAAATGAGAACTTCAAAATTTGGTGTGGAAACATTAATCAATCTACACTATCAGGCACAGGAAAAAAAGGTTAAATATGTGATGCTCGAAGGACTAAAACATCCAACCAAATTTGATAAAGCCAGTACTAAATCAAAGGCAATAAAAGAATTTGTTTTGGAAGGACACCAAATTGCTTTAGCATTGTTTAACAACTTTAATTCAATAACAAAAATCGCAAGAAATCAAATCAATAAATTTTAAACTATATGAAGACAAAGAACATTTTTTTGGTACTGCTACTTGTTACCGTTTCAATCGTAACTAAAGCACAAGAAGAAAACAGCCTTAAACTGTCAGGTGAACTTTTAACCGACCAACGATTTTTACTTGAGTCACCCAACAATTGGGCTTGGAACGAAAACCGTCTGACTTTAGGTCTTGACAAAAAGATTACCGATAATTCAAAATTTTACAGCGAAGTCTGGCTTCGAAATATTGGATTGCCAAGTATTACACAATCAAGTGATTTGTACAACAAAGGAATTGTTAACCCCTATAATTTGGAAATCAGGGAGGCGTATGTTCAGTTATATGGTTTTCTTACTAAAAATCTAGACGTAACCATTGGTCGTCAACGCATTGTTTGGGGAACTGCCGATAAATTAAATCCAACCGACAATCTTAATCCATTAGATTTGGAAGACATTTTAGATTTTGGTCGCCGACGTGGTTCTGATGCTATTAACCTAAATTACTATTTAAACAACGACTTCTCACTTCAAGGGGTTTTTATCCCATTTTTCCAACCGGCCAATATGCCTATCGGCATTTTTGCAAATGCTTTAAATCCGTCTATGGAATTACCTCAAGGAATGGTTTTAAAAGATTTATCTGATACTTTAATGATGCCTAAATATAATTTGGGCGAAAGTTCTACAGCAGGATTAAAATTTAAGGGTTTTGCTAAGGGTGTTGACTTTTCTCTAAGTTATATTTGGGGACGGGATGGATTACCTTTCGCAACAAGAAATACTTTTATTCCTGTTGATGCATTTGGCGGAATTAATATCAATTCTCAACTTTCGTTTGCAAGAACCCATATTATTGGTGCTGATTTTTCGACAAGCATTGCTGGTGCAGGTTTTTGGGGCGAAGCAGCAGCATTTATTCCCGATGAAAACATAATCATGACTAATGATTTGTCTGCTTTTTATCCACTATCACCCGTTCCCGTAACCCAGGATTCATTAATTTTAGACAAAACAAAGCCTTACGTTAAATTTGTTGTTGGTGGTGATTACAATTTTTCAGATGGTTCGTATCTTAATTTTCAGTATATGCACGGATTTATTCACGAGCGAGGAGCCGAAAACCTGAATGACTATTTCTTTTTGCGGTACGAAAAGAAATTTTTCAATGAAAAGTTAAAAGTAGCTCCTATAG
>Ga0334898_1002079_pt1 | contig 19588 bp, 5 predicted proteins | sample GraSluR3_MG_10_FD_207228 | JGI IMG/M metagenome (GOLD analysis project Ga0334898, IMG submission 207228) | Sludge microbial communities from methane-producing bioreactor in Wageningen University, Netherlands - Granular Sludge_3_08-R3 | ecosystem: Engineered > Bioreactor > Anaerobic > Unclassified... | reverse complement strand
GCCCAAGATATTGCAGCGGAAGCCTTTATGACTTTTTTCCAAACCATTGATCGGTTTAATACCGATTATCCCATTCGGCCATGGCTTCATAGGATTATGCACAATCAAGCAAACTCAATGTTTCGGAAAAAAAACCGTATGATCACTGGCGGAGATTATTTCGACAATTACGCCTCCGAAAACTCTTCTCAAACCGATGAAAATCTTTTTGATGAAGAAGAAATCTCTTTGTTAAAAAAAGCCATGAATATGTTGTCGGAAGATGAAAAGAAAATGTTATCGCTTTTTTATATGGAAGATTTTACGATTGCAGATTTAGCAATCACATTTTGTATTCCTGAAGGCACTGTTAAAAGTAGACTATTCAACAGTCGAAAAAAGCTTGCGAAAAAGGTACAGAGCTGTAAAAAAGGGGGGCACGTAGCATGAACATCTGCAAAAAAGTAGAAAAATGGCTCCAAAATCATCCTCAGGAAATGTTGCCAGAATGGATTCAAGAGCACCTTGAAACATGTTCTTCTTGCCAACAAATCGTTGAGGTATCTTCCCAGTTACAGGCTTTTTCTCAAGCTCCAAAAAAGGCCATTCAGTACACATTTAAACCTGCACTGGATTGGCGAATCCGCAATAGCATTTACACCACAGCTGATACAATTAAAAACTCGAACAAACATCAGAAAAAAGCAACATCGCGTTTTCAAAAAGGTTTTGTTGCTGCCTTTTCAGCAGTTTGTTTGCTGATTGCAATGTTTTTTACAATACCTGTTGCCAATCAAAATACAACATTTTCTCTATTGTTGAATGAAAAGTTTAAAGAAATGATACAGATGCCTTCCTCACCTTTTTTTGAAGAAGTCGATACCCTAGCATCCGTAGATGATCATCTGCAGTTTGTGCGATATTATTGTGAAACCAAAGAGGAACGAGAATTTTTATACAGTAACAATGAAGACAGTCGGAATCGACTCCTTTTTGTAAAATTCATTGGGATGCAGTCTGATATACCCTACGTACAGATTTATCAGTATGCCCAGAAAGATTTGTATTTCCAAGCGATACAAAAAGCCAAACTTCCCCTTTGGAAAACCTGGAATGAATTTGCTTCTTATCTCGACCAATTCACCCTGCTTCCAGGACAACCTTTTGAATCCTTTGATGCAACGGTGTTGTCTGTAGATTATACAACGGGTGCGATACAGACAGATGTATTTCCCAAACCCTTGTTTGCCGATTATATCATTATGCAGCAAGTGAAACCTTTCAAAACCTATCGTTTTACAATAAAAACGAAATCGTCAAAAAACAATAACATAGTGGCACTTGATTTACCTCTAGAAAACGATTCTTCCTTGCAAGGAAAGATTGTGTCTATTCACAAAAATTCCATGTACCTAGATGGATTTTCAGAGGAGCTTTTTGTAAGTGAAAAAGTGCTAGACGGGGAAAAAGCAAGTTCTCGTCTGCAAAAAAATGATTATGTATTTATACGAGCTACTCAAACCACTCAAAATCAATGGGTTATTACTTCCTTATCTGTTTTACAAGAACCCTCTCCTCGAAAAATAACAGGTACAGTTGCAGAAGTGTATCGCAATGGATTTGTTCTAGACAAACTTGAGATGAGTTTCTTTTCTTTTTCGTTGTCTCAAAAACTCTCGCAACGAGACATTGTTACACTGGAAGGAATGGATTATGGAACCTTTTTCATGGTGGAAGATGTCATCTCCCATATCCCTTTTCAGGAAGAAAAAGAAGAGTATTACCTGGCATCTCATAACCACAAGGACGATGAGCCAGAAAGCTTGACCACCACACCTCCTAAAAAAACAACTTCTTCGACTCCTCCCTCTTCTCCTAGAAATATTACGCCCGATGTTCCAACAGAAAGCGATATCGTTGTAGGTATTCAAGAGGATCAATACTATTTTCTAAGTGGTAAGGTAGTATCCAAAGATCAATTGTCTCAACCCTTATCTGTAGGAGAATCCATACGCTACAAAAAAGAACAAAACAGCTTCACTATTCAGCGCCATTTTATGAATCAATCGCAGGTAGTTCAATTTACCGTAGAGTATTTGGAAAAACTCCCCAATGGTGTTGATATTTACCATTCGCCACAAGATGGAAGTAGAATTTATGTTTTTCGTTCTTCAATAGAAGAAAAAGAGAATGTATCCATGTTTCAAGGCAAGGTTGTTTCGTATGGCGGTATTCATATTGCTCTCCAGTGGCGCATATTTTCATTCTCAACCCTTGTGGATATTCAGGCGGTCATTACAAAAGAGATTGAACATCAATCTCTATATCAACTCGACAATGGTTGCGTGTTAAAAATTGACGATTTAACGGAAGTACAAGGCACTATTCAAATTGGAAAAACAGTAAAGATTTCAGGTCAATATGATCAAAATGTTTTAAAAGGGTATATCGTTCGAGTAGAAAAAGAAATCTTTCTGTTACAAGGAGAAATTGTGGACTGGAATGAAGAAGAAAAATGGCTCCTTCTGGATACCGGCGTGGTTATTCAATTAAACGAAGCAACCATATTTCATGGACAAGGAGTGTTTAAAGAAGGTACGGTAGTGTATTGCAAGGTATATGTAAAAGATGGTCAGTATATAGCTTCTGATGTTTCGTGGGAAGAGAATTCTATTCCCGGAACAGGAGATCGAATATGAAGAAACTTTTTCAACTTTTTATAACAATCTTTGTAGCAGGCACTTTTTTGATTCCTACTCCTCTTTCGTATGCCAAGGATACTCTATCTCGATCCATACGACCAATCCGAAAAACACAGTGCATTATTGCCCTAGGCACTTACGAAAAAGGGGAAGCAACGTCCATGGAATTGCGTCTTCCACTTTCTGATAGCAAAATTTCTTCTGAATCTTGGGTCACCATCCTGCTTCCCGATTCTTTCACTATACCAGAGTTGTCCCCTCATGATTTTGTCTTCTCAGAGGCCATTGCTTTGCAGGTTCAAAAGACAGGAAACAACAACATCCGACTGCAAACTCCAGCAGATATTACTGAGCTGTTATCTATATCCATTGCTCTCGACGCTGGAATTCGAAATCCAATGGAAGAAGACTCTTTTGTGTGTACTCTTTTTATAGAATCTTGGGAGGAATTTTTTGAATCCGATCCTGTCTCGTTGCAAACTCCTCACAATTCCATTTTGGTTGAAATGCAAAACCAAACCAAACCCAATCAACATGAGTGGATATCCGAGATACCCATCGTTCAGATCTATTCTGAAATCACACAAGACATCTTTGTTTCTTTGGATCAAACTGAGTTTAGCAAACTAGATGATCCTATTTTCACAATCCCCGAAGGAATTCATACGCTATCTTTTTATGGAGTACGTTCTTCAGGGCTAAAAGAAAAAATAAAAACCATCTCCTGGAAAGTGGATCCGTATCCTCCTTCTTGTATTGAAATATCACCTAGCCATCGATCTTGGATTAACACGCAGCATCCTTTGGTAACATTTCAAATTGCATCCATATCACCCGCTTTTCTGGTAGTATCCGAAGAAGTATATCCTGTTCTAGACAATGAAGTCCAAGTTCAACTGTCTTTGAAGCCAGGGAAAAATACTGTTTCCTATGATATTATCAATCAAGCAGGACATCGTGTTTCAGACGAACTCACTTTGTTTGTTGATGTTACACCACCAGCAGTTACCATTTATTATCCTCTGGAAGGCCAAATATTTTGTGGGTATCAGATGGTGGTTATGGGAAAGTCTGAACCTAGCAGCAGCTTGTTAGTGAATGGAATACCTACAAAAACAGATGCCTATGGAAATTTTTCGACCGAGATTCCAATTAAAGAGGGCGAAAACAATTTGTTGGTACGCAGTGAAGACCGGGCAGGGAATACCACCGAATTACACAGAACTTTCATCCACTATACGGGCACTGTTATTGAAATCCAATTGGCCCACCACAAAAGCTTCTTAAATGAAAAAGAAATTGAAGTTGAGCCTTTTCCGTTTCGTGATTCACAAAATGGAGAAGTGTATGTTCCTATCCGCTTGTTTGCTGAATCGCTAGGATATTCCTTGCGATGGGATTCAAAACTAAACGCGGCCATACTAGAAAAAGATGGAATGTTAATCTATGTGCGACCCAACGATTCCATCATTAAAGTTTCCCAGCAAGAAAATGTAGAAGAAATAGATGTGTATTATGCTCCCACCATTGTGGAGGGAGTTATTGTTGTCCCCATTGAATTCACAAAGATCATTCTTGGATCGGAAGTGAAATACAACCAAAAACAAGACACGATATTGATCATCTTTTGCCCAGAAAGGAGTGAGAAATGAAAACGAACAAGTTGTTCTCTACAATTCGAGTCCTATTTTTTATTGTCTTATTTTTAGCAACCATTCTCATTCCTACAGAAACAAAAGCAGCTGTTACCAGTATAGAAGTAAGACCTACTGTACAGTGCATCAAAATAGGTGAAACGGTTACCTTTACTGCCACTGCTTTTGACGAGAATGGTTCTATTGTCCATGATGCGACATTTCGTTGGTACCAGGAGGGACCAGGGAACGGATCACCTTCTTCTGATACACGCTCTTACACCTTCACTGCTACAAGTTCAGGGCAAATACAAATGTTTGTTTCATCCGATGAAGCAAAGCATGTTTTTCGATTTGATGTTGGAGCTACACAGGTTAGCGATGTTCAAATCCGAGTAGAACCAAACACAGCCGGAGAACTAGCAAATTATACGGTTATGTTTTATACAGATGAATGTGGAAAACTCAGTCCTGGTGATAAAATTTACTTGGCTTTTCCATATGGAACTACCTTTACTCGATATTCTGGTTGCAATGCTGTAACGGTGAATGGCATTCCAGCTTCGTACTACGTAGAAACCGATAAAAATGACAACCAGATAGTTTCCATCACTGTTCCCAATTCGTATCCTGATACCACTCTTGTGTATATACGAATCTGTCGAGTACAAAACCCTCGAGGGGGTGCTTGTTATCGCATGGCTGCCGCTACAAGTAAGCAGCCTTATTGGGCTCTTTCGAACAGCTATGCCATTGTAGGCTCTATCATCACCACCCCTACCGTTGAAGTTGCTCCTGATATTGTGGGAGAAATAGCCGCCTATACAATTCGCTTTGAAACTTCGTCCACGGGACGATTAGGTAGCTGCTACGGGGGAGCCATTATGGTGGAATTTCCGTATGGCACCAAGATACCCACCACCATTTCTGCAGAGCATGTTTTGGTGAATGGGCAGTATTGCAACGGAGCAGATCCCGTTGTGAATGGGCGCGTAGTAAAAATATATCCAGGGATGGTTGTTTTAGAAGAGTCCGACGTAAAAGTAGAGTTTTTATTAGAAGCAGGTATTACCAATCCCACAAGTTCAGACCAACATCGATTGGTTGTCTGGACAAATGCAGACAACACAAGGGTTAATTCGAATTATTACAAAATTCGAAACAGTGTGATTCAGGATGTACAAGTATGGATTGACAAACCCTATATCAATACAAAATCGGAATGGAGAATTTCATTTCAAACTGGTTTGGTGGGTAGAATGAGAGAAAATGGGATCATCACCATTTATTTTCCATCTTCTGTCAAACTCCCTGATTCTTCCGTACCAGGTGACATTAAGGTGAACGGAGTCTCTACAACGAAACCTGCCATTATCGAAGGAGCAGGAACTTTAAAAATCCCAACTCCTGTGCTGTTTGAGGCACAAAGCCCAGTAGAAATTGTAATAAAAGAAGAGTTTGGTCTTACAAATCCCACATCCGTCGGTCGATACACGATAAAAGTTCATACAGGCAAAGAGGGGACAAACGTCGAATCTGCAGAATTTGAAATAGGTCCAAGCATGATTGGAGATCTTTCTATTCAAATTGGCTCGCCCTTTGTATCTGTGAATACCTCTATACAACTCTCGTTTACAACGGGAGGTGGCGGACAGTTAACAACGGACAGTGGGCAAATCTATATTATTATGCCGCAGGGAATGTATATTCCCAATGCAATGGCAAAAGATAGTGTACTAATCAACAATGTGCCCATGCAGACCACTCCTTTTCTGAAAAAAGCAGAGAATCGGATTATTTTGAATGTACCTTTGGATATTGGTCCCGAATCTGTTGTTCATGTTGAATTTTTAAAAGAAGCAGGATTGCGCAATCCGGTCACTCCAGGTGACTACATTTTTCGGGTTGCTACCAATCGAGAGGTTTCTTACATTTCTTCTCCCAAAATATCTATACAAGAATCAAGAATACAACAAATTTTTGTCGATGTCTTGTCGCGTACTATCCAAGAGCCAACTTCTATCAGCATATCCTTTACGACAGGTCCTGCTGGTTCATTAAGTGCAGGGGAAAAAATATTTGTTTTTCTAGATACACGGTTTCAGTTTCCCAAAGACTATCAAAACGGCATTGTATTGAATGATAAAAATTTAGATTTGTTTCCTATCATGATAAAACCACACGAAGGCATTATCCAAATTACGATCCCCCATGCAATCGAGGCTTTGGAAACAGTACATATCCAAATTACGCCAGAGGCTGGCTTTGTGAATCCTTCACAAGAAGGTTCTTATACATTGGGAGTTTCGACTCAAAGTGAAACACAAACGGTAGCATCCAAACCCTTTTCTATCATTCCTCTTCCGCAAACTGATATAATTGTTGAACCAGCTTTTCCCAATGGAGACAACCAATGGTATGTTACCAAACCAGAAATATCTTTTGATGTGTACTCGCTTGAACCTGAGTCAATTCAGACTTGGTTCTCGCTGAATGGGGAAGATTGGATTCTGTATCAAGAGACTCTTGTTTTGTCCTCGGGGGTCTATGAAATCCAATATTATTCTACGCAGGGAGATGCCAAAGAAGAAGTACAAACCACTACCATCAAGATTGACACTCTACCTCCCTATATCCAACTGCCTGATGAAACTATTTATACAAATCAAACCGCGTATCAGTTTTCTATTACTATTGTAGAGTCCCATTTCCGCAATGGGTTTATTGGAGAGCAAGAGATTACCTCACTAGTGGATGGTCAAATGAAAGCAACCTTGCTTCTAGAAGAGGGAGAAAATGAATACTCCATTTTAGTCTTTGACGATGCCGGACATCGAAGTGAAGCAACCATCGTGATCGATCTGGATCAAACACCTCCAGAACTTCACATTGAAAGCCCCTCTCCGTGGCAAAAAACGATTCGAGAAACCATCTCTATTGATGGATTCACAGAACCCCATGTACTTGTAACCCTTAACGATAAGCTACTACCAGTAGTGGATGGAAAATTCATGACACAGTACGCATGTAAAGATGGAATCAATGCTCTTGAGTTTATTGCTATAGATCGCGCTGGAAACAAAACAAAAACCATTGTGCCTGTTCATTATTATGCCGATTTTTGGGTTGAGTTTACCATTGGTCAGCAAACTGCATCTTCTTCTATGGGAGAGCTTGATGTAGGATCTCCTATCTTTTTACAATCCTCTCACACCATGATTCCTTTAACAATTTTTACGACCTTGATGGGGTGTGAAATTGAATACGAGCCCATTTTTCAAATCATTACAGTTAGCATTCCAAATGGCAAAGTGATACAAACGCAAATAGGCAACACGACTGCTACTGTAAACAATGAAAAAAGACAACTACCAGTACCCCCTGTAATACGCAATGGCCGAACCTTTATTCCTTTGCGTTTCTTTGCAGAAGAATTTGGTTTCACCGTACAGTATGTAAAGGAGGAAAACGTTATTCGAATGGAGTACCATGAGGGGTAACATTTTATACATTCTTGCTTTTGGTTGTTATGGCATTACCTTTTTTCTATTCATTCGATTATTGATTTGGAAGCGAATCAGCAAAAAATACTACTGGAATGCAAAGCCCACCTTAACACTTTCCGATATAAAGATGGTATCATCCTTTGAAGACACCCCGCTCCCTTTTATTTCTCTTATGATTCCAGCCAAAAATGAAAGCGCAGTCATCCGACAAACCATTCACAATGCCATTCATCTAGAGTATCCATCCAATCAATATGAACTTCTTGTTATTGTGGATGAAAGAGAGCAAATAGATAATGATAAAAAAGTGGAGCTTGTTTGGGCCGAGATTAAGAACTGGAAAAAAGAGAATGAAGATGCATACAATGTCCATAAAAGCAAGATTGGTTTTTCATTTCGATCCATTTCTAAGGAGCTGCAACAAGCATTGCTAATGTACCGATTAAAACATCTACTCTGGGGACCTTTTTACCACAAACTATATATGGAATTTTCATCCACTCTTTCCTATACATTCGACCCATCTGTTTTGCATGCTTTAAAAGGATCTCTAGAGGAAGCGCTACGTAAAATGCCCTATACTCGCAAAGAGGTCAAAAAATGCTTAATGATATCCTTACAGAAAGCATTTCCTTACACAGAACGCGGCGTGTTAAAAAAAGTTATGTTGAAATTGGAAGAAATGATGTATTCATTTTTGCATACACTATCTGTACAGGAAATACAAAATATGACCAAAGAGGATGTGAAAAAAGCATTTCCGACAACAAAAACAATTGCGGAAGGGATGATAGAGGATGCATCTATACAGGACATAACTCTGAAAGTAGTTTCGGTGCCAACGAACTATACAGGGCACTACCCACGAACATATACCAACCGAAGTACTCGTTCTACAAAAGGAAGAGCACTCAATTATGCCCTCGATGAACTACACCCTGAAGCAAATATAGTAGGATTTTATGATGCCGAGAGTAGGCCCGATCATTCGGTTCTCCTTCATGTAGCCAAAGCATATTTGCAAAAGAAAGGAAATCTTCCTATTTTGCAAGGACCTCTTTATCAAGTTCGAAACTATTATACAATGGGTCTTGTATCTCGCATTGGAGGACTTTTTAAAGCAGTTTCTCACGAATGGTATCTTCCTATTATCTTTAAAAAAATTCCTTTTGTTGGCGGGACCAATCTTTTCGTACCCAAAGAATTACTTCTTTCCATCCATGGTTTTAATCCTACAGCATTAACCGAGGATTTAGACCTTGGCATTCGAGCCTACATGACCCACCATGTTCCGGTAGAATTTCTTCCCGTCATATCAACGGAACAAACTCCCCCGTTTTGGAGCCAGTTTTTTAAGCAGAGATTGCGATGGGCTTCGGGCCATTTACAGGTAATGTCAGATATCCGGAAAACGCACCCACGCCTATATTGGCAATTGTTTTGGAAGGGTCCTTTTGAGTGGCTTTTATACCAATTTTCCGCGATTGTAGTCATTCTTATGAATGTTGGCTTTGTGTTGTCTAAAATGGGATGGATGCCAAAACAATTCATTTCTGTTAATCCTATTGTACAGATGGTACTATTATTCATGAACATACCGTATATTTTCTTCGCTTTTTATTGCTTCTATCATTATCAATTTACTTTCGAGAAACATTTTTTATCATTGGATTCTTTCCCCGGGATCGAATGTATCAAGCTAATTTTGTCTAGTATTTTGGTGTTTCTTCTTCCTTTGCCCTATGTTTGGGCAATGATACTCCACGTACTGGATAAAAAACCTCAACATTGGGTAAAAACTCCAAGAACGAGTGAATAGAACTCGTATCCAAAATTTACTTTCATTGCTTTTTTCCCTTCTTAATTTGCAAAAAGTAAAAAAATATCGATTTTTTTCTAATTCCTATTGACACAAAGTAAAACTTTTTGTAAATTAAGCATATGCGAATAGATCGATTTAAGGAACGGGACATTTTAAAACAAGTTGAACCGTATCGTGAATCGAAAGAAGCAGTAATTATCACAGGTATGAGGAGGACCGGGAAGACAACTCTTTTACAGTATTTATTCGAGACAACGGAATCAGAAAACAAGCTTGTACTCGATTTAGAAAATCCGTTAAATCGAAAATATTTCGAAGAAGAGAATTTTGATAAAATACAGGCTTCTTTAGAAATTCTCGGTATAAATTTTAGTGAGCCTTCGTACATTTTTTTGGATGAGATTCAGCTATTTAAGAATATTCCTAGTATTGTGAAGTACTTTATTGATCACTTCCAAACGAAGTTTTTCTTAACAGGATCAACAAACTACTATACAAGGAAGCAGTTTGAAGAATCGTTAGCTGGTCGAAAGGTTGTATTTGAGCTATATCCTCTTACCTTTAAAGAGTTTATTAAGTTTAGTGGAAAAGGCTTGAATCCGCCCACCCAAAAAAGTAATATCTCGAGGCCCATTTTCGAGAAACTCTCTACCTTGTATGACGAATATATCATGTTTGGCGGTTTTCCCGAAGTAGTACTTAAACAAAGTGTTACAGAAAAGAATGCTGCTTTGGACGATATATTTCGGTCGTACTTCAATCTAGAAGTTGTTCAAATGAGCAATTATCGAAAAAGTGCTGTTATCCGTGATTTAATGCTTCTTCTCATGAATCGAGCAGGCGAGAGAATTGATGTACAAAATATCTCTCAGGAACTTGGTATATCCAGAGCCACCACTTATTCCTATCTGGAATTTTTGGAAGGTTCGTACTTCATTAAGCTCCTAAAACCTTTTAATTTGGGATCCAAAATGGAGATTCGGAAATCCAACAAAATCTATGTTTGCGACGTGGGGTTGGTTCGCCATTTTGCCCATGCAGCAGAAGATTGCCTGTTTGAAAACAGTGTTTTCCAAAATTTACGAACAAAATGTGATATAAAATATTATGAGAGAAAGAGTGGAACTCAAATCCATTTTATTTGTGATGATCAGAACAAAAAAGTAGCCTACGACACGGCTCTCCACCCACGAAAAACAGATCTAACAAGATTGTCCAGAATAGCCAGTGAAATCAATATTGATGAATATTCTATCATCTCAAAATACTACTGTGATTTAGAACACACAATCTACGGTTTTATGGTGTAACATGAACCATTTGTATAGCAAATCCGTATTATATGAAATTTACAAGTTTCCTGCACTAAAGGAGGAACGACTATGAAAAAAGGTATAGCCTTTATTGTCGCTTTTGTATTAGCTCTTTCTCAGTTTGGTTTCTATACAGCCGTGAATGCTGTAGATACAATTCTTGTTACAGTAGTAAACCAAAGTGGTTCAGATGATGTAGCCACAGGAGAAATTTCTGAATATACGATAGATTTTACTCTTGAGGAGGATTTAGCTCTTGATGATGTCATCAAGATTAAGTTTCCTTCAGGTACCTCTTTTGTGAACAATACGATTGACAAATCGGATGTTTTTGTGGATGGCGTGAATCCAACAAAAGATGCTACAGCATCGGGAACAATTCTTGGTATTCACACCCCTACAGCCTATACTGCTGGGGATACAATCTCTGTCAATCTCCCTATTGATGCAGGAGTAAAAAATCCTTCCAATCAAAGTGGAAAATACAAACTGCAGGTAGGGACATTTGAAGGACCTAATGGAACGGTCGCTATCGAGAACTATGACTTGTATTCAAACAATTACTACATTGGGTATCGATCGGAAGTAACCATTAGTCCTTCTGTGGACCCAAATTACGATACAGCTGGGGTTAAAAACATCAAAGAGTTTGTTACTTGGACCATTAAGTGGAAAACTGGTAACCAGGGACAGCTTACGGCTGGTAGCGATACAATAACCCTTGATTTTACTGGGAATACGAACGATTTTCCAAAGCCAGATGGATGCTTTGACAATGGTTCAGGTGTTTATTTCATTCCTGCCACCTATATTCAAATTAATTCCAAAACACTAAAGAGTTCAGCTACTGCGGTACTAAGCGGGGCAGCCCCCAACCAAACTCTTGACACAATCACCTTCACAATTCCCAACACACTGAGCGACATTTCTGCCAATAGTGCCGTTACCATTATTCTAACGAATCAAGTCGGCATGTTTAATCCTCCCGCCGATGACTATACAATTAAAGTCAACTCTAGCAGGGAGACAACCCCCATTTCATCGCAGACAATTGCTGTCAATGATGCCGTCTCATTTTATGATTTAGATGCTGTAAAAGCAGGTGTTCAGGGAGTGGTTGTAGATCCTCCCACAACGTCCACTGTTGCTTCCTTTCAAATGGGAATCATTAACGACATCCCACTGTCCGTTGGCGTAGGTACAATAACCTTTGCCATGCCCATGACGATGAGCGGTGTTCGCAACCCACCCATTACAGCAGTCAAGTTTGAGCATTCCACAGACGATGGCCTGACTTGGACGGAAACTACCCTAAAAACAGCTCCTACCTTTACGGGTAGCAATGTTGTTATTACAGTTCCCATAGATATTCCAGCGAATAGTCCAATTCGCGTTACACTAACAAAAGACTTGAATATTAAAACGCCTACTAGTACAGGTGCTTATAGCGTACAAGCCATGACATCTGCACAACCTTATTACCGAAATTCTCCTACTTTTGCAATCGGTACTGGCGTATCCAATGTAAAAGTGACACCTTCTCCTTCCACTGACGATACTGAAAATGTTCAATATGTTGTCGAGTTTAAACTGGGGCAAAGTGGTGCTCTGTACAAAAATACAGGGAAAATTTTTGTGGAGATGTTTCTTGGAAACGATCCAATCACATTTGATGGAGTTACCTTGTCAAATGGTTCGGTTTTCTTTGGAACCGGACAATACACCACTATTCCAACCGAAGTAGAGAGCGTTGGCGGAGGGCTTTTTAAGCTTACAATTTCTCCTCCACAAGATCTCAATGCAGGAGCTACAGTTAAAATAACATTCAAACCTTCTGCAGGGTTGATCAATCCGGATGCAGGTACATACAACGCTGTTGTATATACGAGCTCCGAGATGCTAGAGTCGGAATCCGAATCCTACGAAATTCATGATGCTATTATGGTGAATACCGTGGATGTAGATCCCACAGCTGCTAATGTAGAAGCTGAATACACACTCAACGTAACCATTGATGATTCCTTAACAAAAAATATCGACACCATCTCCGTAGCGTTTCCTCAGGGTCAACGGCTTCCAACAACCATTACACCAGGGGATATTTCGGTCGATGGAACCAATGTCATCCTATCTCCTTCTGTTTCATCCAATGTTCTCACCTTTCATGTTCCAAATGATATCCCTGCAGGAACTACTTTTGATATTCTGATCAAAAAATCAGCGAAAATTAAGAACCCAACAACCGCTGGCATTTATAGACTGCAAGTGAATACATCCAAACAAACATCCTATCGATTGTCTCCTCCCTTTTATATCGGAACCTCTGTAACCGGAATTGAAGTTATTCCCTCTCCTGATACAGCCAACAGTACAAATGTACAATACACGGTAAAATTTAAAATCGGCAACAATGGAGCTTTAACAGCCAATTCAGGCGACTTTATTTCCATCCAGATGCCACTAGGGGAATTGCCAACATCGGGAGCTTCTTCAATTACTGTAAACAACGATCGATGTATTGAAAATCCTACCATTACAGATGTTGGAGGAGGATTGTACGAATTTGAAGTCTATCCCCCCAAAGACCTTCGATCCGGTGCTCAAGTTACAGTTGTATTTACCACCTCTGCAGGACTTAAAAACCCAGCAGAAGGAAATTATCGAATTACGGTCTTTACGAACAAAGAACCTATTCCTATGCAATCCGATATTTATTTAATCAAGAATGCAGTTGTGATCAATTCTGTCGATGTAAATCCTCCAGCTACAAGTGCTGAAGCTGAATATACAATTAGCATTGATATTGGTAAAAAATTAACCAAAGATATAGACACAATCGCCATCTCCCTTCCTCGAGAATCCCGAATACCATCTTCCATCAACAAAGGAAGTGTTTCGATTGAGAACGATGGAATTGTCACCGACCTAACTCTTCCCCCAACCGTGTCAGGGAGTACTATTACACTAAAAGTTCCCAAAACATATGACCCAACTCTTCCCGGGGCAGATCCTACACTCATTATTGTTGTAAAACAATCAGCAAAAGTACAAAACCCTACAAGTGCAGGCATATATACATTGCAAGTAATGACGTCTTCACAACCTTACTACCGAGTATCTCCCAATTATGCAATTGGTACCTCTGTAACAGGTTTTAAGATTATGCCGAATCCAAAATCCAAAAATACAGTCGACGTACAATATACATATGAATTTAAGGTAGGCGCTAGTGGAGGTCTTACGAAGAATTCAGACGAAATCCACATTATCCAACAAGTTGGAACCAGTGGACCTCTCCCTATGTTGCTACCAACATCGTCTGTAACTGTGAATGGAAAATACACTCAAGTTGCTACGGGAATTGTCGACCCCGTCGACCCCCTCTATCCTCCCGGCGCAGGATGGGTAGAAATCATCATTCAAGTCCCAGAAGATATCCGCAATAGCGGAACGGTTAAAATTGTAATCTTATCCTCTGCAGGCCTTGTTAACCCAGCAGCTGGTAATTACAAAGGTGTTATATGGACAGATCAGGAACCAATTTCTGTTGAATCTGAGTATTATCAAATTGAAGATACGGTACTTTTCTTAGGTCCTGTTGTTGTGACACCTCCCTCGGTGGGACAAGTTGCTGAATACGAAGTAAACCTTCAATTGGACTTGGGTTTGCAAGCAAATCAAGGAACTATTACGATTGCCTTCCCAAGTGGAACTAGATTAAACCGCACAATCCCCACGACAGGAATTACAATACAAATTGGAGCAGCCCCTGAGCAAAACCTTAATATTGCCCCGCAAATATCAGGGAACAACGTCATTATAACCGCACCTGTCAACATCCCAGATGGATCCGATATTATCATACGGTTTCAAAAGAATGCAGGTGTAACCAACCCTACCACCGCAGGACTATATCGATTGCAAGCAATGACATCTTCACAACCTTATTATGCCTTATCTGATTATTATGCAATCGGTAGCTCTATTACACTTTTTGAAATTACGCCTATGCCTAACAACATTGGTGAAGAGAGAGTTGTATACGTAGTAAAAATGAAAATTGGAGCCAATGGATTAACAGCAAATGAAGACCAAATATACCTGAGTTTGCCATTAGACGCTCCTGCTGGGCCTGGTACTTTACAACCTAGCACAATTACAGTAAACGGCGAATTTACAACCTTATCCACCAATTACCAAATTGATCCTACGTACGGCCCTCCCTATATTCAGTTTGAAATACCTGTTCCTGTGGATGTGAAAGCGAATTCAGAGCTGAATGTCGTATTCCTCGAATCTTGTGCCTTGCAAAATCCTTCTACAGAGGGCATCAAGTTTGGCTATGCGCATACTTCTCAAGAGGATATTGAGATCAAATCAAAACTGTACAATATTGTTGATTCGGTTGCATTTCCGGGCATCAATCCACCTTTGGATATGCGATCCGTAATTCCAAAATCCAACGGGATTTCTTTGCCAGCTCAATATATGGTTCATTTTGTAACATCTGCTACAAAACCACAATTAACGCAAAACTTAGATCGTATAAGCATTGTTTTCCCTGACGGTACCACCGTACCATCAAGTATTTCACCTGGATCCATCTATATTTCTACTGCACCAATTTGGGGAGCAGGAGATCCTGATTCTTTAACATGTCCTCCGCCCGTTGGAACCATCTTGAATCAATCCGTTACAATTATAGGACAAGAAGTATCTTTCCCAGTTCCTATAACCATTCCTTCTGGATCCAACGTTTATATACTCTTTTGTAAAGATGCAGGATTAGAGAATCCATCCAAACCTACGATTTACAACCTTTTAGTGAAAACATCTACACAGCCCAATTACGGTATTTCCCGCAATTACATTATTCGTTCCACCGTATCTTCTGCCGAAGTTGTAGTAGATCCACCCGTTATTAATCAAAATGCAGAATATACAGTCCAGTTTACACTTGGAGAAACTGGTGCCATTACTGCAAACAATAGTGATCTGTACGTAGGTTTCAACGGAGATGATTATACAACTCCTGCTGCAAATCTAGCTCCCTCTTCCATTAAAGTGAATGGTGTATACTGTACAACATTTTCCACTGTCAATGCAGGACCTGCTCTGCCTGGAAATGTGGACAACGCACCTGGCTGGAATCTATACAGATGGATTCAAATCCAATCCCCTGTAAATATTGATGCAGGTTCACAAGTAACCATTGAGTTCTTACAAAGTGCGGGATTTGTAAATCCTGCAGATTCTGGCAACTATACATGTATTGTTTGGACAAACAAAGAACCAATAGCGATCGAATCGTATCAATATACAATTGGGGATGCCGTTCAGAATCTAGAAGTACCTGCTACGCATCCCAATCCAAAAACAACAGGATCCTTTGCAGAGTATTTGATTGAATTTGACCTAGGAGTCGATCCATCGTCCCAACTCTATGCAAATACAAGTTCTATCTCTGTTACATTTCCTGAAGGTACAACGGTACCTTCCTATATCAATCCTGCGAACATCAAAGTTGGTTTTGGAGCCGTGTGCAATCCCACCTTTTCCTCTGTACCTCCCATTACTGTGGAGGATAATACAGTTACTTTCCGCGTTCCAATTGCTATACCTGCCGGAGAACACGTTTGTATAAAATTTGAAAAAGGTGCTCAAATAGCGAACCCGCAAGACCCAGGATCGTACCAACTCAAATTAAACACCTCTTCACAACCTATCGCTGCCATTTCCAATTACTACTCGATTCTATCGACAAGTAGTATTCCAAGGGTTTCTGCAGAACCACCTGCTATCAATGCAAAGAATACTGCCTATGAAATCCGTTTTAATACAGGCATTAATGGTAATATGCTGCAGGATACAGAAGAAATTGTGATCGTATTCGACCCATCCTATGTAGGGGACTATACTGTTGGTTTTGACCCCAATCCTTCTGCTTATCCAGAGCTAACAACATCCATTCCGCAGAACTCGGTGTTTGTAAATGGAGTTGTTTTAAGCTCCATTCCTACGGTTGTCAATGATGCAGGGGAATTGAAGTATATTAAGCTGATCACTCCTGTTGATATAGATGCAGAATCCGAAGTAGTGGTAAAAATATCCAATATTGCTGGAATCAAAAACCCGCCAACTGTGGGACTTTATCGTTTGGCAGTTCTGACTTCGGTTGAGCCAACCCCTGTTGAGTCTCATGCATTTAGCTTGTTCTCCTCCGTTGGTGCTATTTCTGTCGAGTTGGCCAAGGACGGTTTTGTCGAACCTGCATTCCCGCCTCCTCCAGATCCTAGAGGGGCCACACCTAACACCAATGCAGAATACATTATTGAGTTCACTACCGGACCTTCCGGTAACCTTATAAAAGATTTGGGAACGATTACAGTAGCTTTCCCTTACGATACAAAGCTTCCTTCTTCTATTCTTGCCGGTTCTGTACGATGCAAGATCACCAATACCATTCTTGGAGTTACGTATGACGGAACCCTTTCAAAAGCTCCGGTCATAAATCAAGAAACCAACGAAGTGGTTATTAGCGTTCCCGACGATGTGGAAGCCACAGACACCATTGAAATTCGTTTTACGGAGCTTGCTGGTATTCAAAACCCAACGCAATCGGGCACCTATACTCTGGAAGTTTCAACTTCATCAGAGCCATTGCTAGTTCGATCCGATCCATACTCCATCCTTGGTTTGTCTGCTGCAGAAGTAACTGTTGAGCCTTGCTTGCAGCAACTTACAGGGGCTGAAGTCAGTATTTCCTTTACAACAGTGAATGCCCTAGCCATAGGGGATGTTATTGATATCGAGTTTCCGTTTGGTACTCGCTTACCCTCTGTAATTGAGGGCGATTTTGTCATTGTAAACAATCATCCTGCAAATGTTGGAGCTTTCCCCCAAGTCCAAGTCGACAAACAAATCGTTTCTATTAAAGTTCCAGAAATCATTCAAGCTTTATCCACAGTGCGCATTGTCTTTACAGAGAAGGCTCGCATTCAAAATCCTTCCACGGGAATGTATTCCCTGAAGATAAAAGCTGGTACACTCGAGCCAGACCACCGATGGGTGGAATCAAAAGAGTATTTTATTTGTGGGGATTTTACGCTGGCTACTGCCGAAATGATTCCCGATAGCGCAACAATGGCCAAAGGTCAAAGAAAAGAACTTGAAGTAGTATCATATGATGAAAACGGCAATACCATACCACCTGCCGGACTGTCGTATTACTGGACAACACAGGGCAATATAGGAAGTTTAACCGATATTACTAAAAACAAAGCGACCCTTGTTGCTTCTCAAACATCTGGTAGCGGAACCGTTCAGTGTGCCGTAACATTCGGAAACACAACTATACAGGTCAGTTCTTCTATCACTGTTTCTTCTACAACGGCTCAACTGGTTGTGAATCCTACAAATAGCTCATTGTCTGTAGGAGATACACAGTCATTTACTGCAGGGGCTTACAAACAAGACGGTAGCCCTATTAACCTTACCTATAGCTGGAGATTAGAAGGAGATTCAACAGGTTCCTTGTCTCCTATGACCGGTAAAACAACTACATTCACAGCTTCTTCCGCTGGAACATCTAAGATTATTGTTTCTGCAACCTATGAAGGAGAAAATCTCGAAGCTACAGCCAATGTCTCTGTTTCAGACAATGGTGGTCCAGGACCAGGCCCAGGGGATGGTGCTCCTGTTCAAGCCACTATCACTCCCACAAGAGTGAATGTGAACCAGGGAGATATTTCTTTTAATTTCACCTTCACCTCTGTAGCAGAAATGTCCAACGGAATCATTGAGATCACAATTCCATCGGGCTTCCCAGAACCTACGATTGCTCCTGGATCGCAAGGCTACATCACGGCACTGGCGGGAACAGGTGTGAACATTTCGAATCCTCCCAATATCCAAGGTAGAAAAATTATCTTTAATGTCATGAGTATGGCCAATCGAAAGACCTTTACGATGACCTATTCAAAAGTATCTGCTCCTTCAACTCCGGGCGAATATATATTCCAGATCCAAGCGAAGCAAAACCAAGACGCCGACCTTTTATCTGTTGATGAACTACCCGAAGTACTTGTTGTTTCCGTTGCTGATGGTAGTGGCAGAGCCAGTATCAACCCGAATCAAGCCTCCTCTGGGGCTACCGGACAGCGATTTGAAATTTCTTATACTGCAGATGCAGCAATGAATAGCGGAGCAATACAAATTATTGTTCCTCAAGGTTTTTCTAGACCATCTCTATCCTCTACTGCCGAGGGATATGTTCGTCTAAAAGAAGACTCTCTTGAATTTGCCAATTCACCAGAGGTACTAGGAAACATTATTACTGTTCCTATCATGACAATGGGTGTCAATGATAAACTAACAATCATCTATGAAGACGTACGAATTCCTGCTCAGCCAAATGTATACACCTTTGTGGTAAAAAGCAAAGGAATGGGGGGTAGTTTTGTAGAAATACCCTCTAGCCCATCGGTTAACGTCAGCAATACTAGAATCTCGGATGCCAAAGTAGAGGTAGACCCAAATCAAACATCGATGTCTGCAGAGTATACCATATCGTTCAGAACCTCCGGCACTGGCTCTTTACTGAGCGGCAAAGGGACAATTGAATTCATCTACC
>Ga0334898_1002073_pt1 | contig 19615 bp, 16 predicted proteins | sample GraSluR3_MG_10_FD_207228 | JGI IMG/M metagenome (GOLD analysis project Ga0334898, IMG submission 207228) | Sludge microbial communities from methane-producing bioreactor in Wageningen University, Netherlands - Granular Sludge_3_08-R3 | ecosystem: Engineered > Bioreactor > Anaerobic >... | reverse complement strand
AGAGGGTATCCCGGGAAGAGAACAGGGAGGCGAAGAGCCTTGCCCCGGTGGTCTGCAGAGAATAGTGGAGCACCGAGTCGCTCTGCCCGGCAAGCAGCATGTTTTCCGGGATGTCGTAAAACACAAACGGCCGGGAAAAGACGGCCTCATTTTCCCTGGACAGCTGGAGCAGCAGCCAAAAGACCGCACTGCTCACAAAGCAAAGCAAAAATACCGTGGCCTTCCTTTTACCCGCGGGCTCCCGCAGCCGCAGCCAGTAAGACCGGATCCTGGACATCATCATCGGTCGCTCCCGGAACCGGGGCGTGCCTAACGCTTTTCGGCCAGGGTATCCGTCCCGTCCATGGCCACGGCGGATTTCTCGATTTTCAGGCGGTTCTGGCCCTCCACCTCAATGGTGAAGGTCCGCTCCTGTTCCTCGACGATCTTGCCGTGAATGCCCCCGATGGTGATGATCTTATCCCCCTTCTTGAGGGCTTCGCGGAATTTTTTCAGGTCCTTCTGTTTCTTCATCTGCGGGCGGATGAAAAACAGGTAGAACACCAGGATGATCAGGATCAGCGGCAGAAAAGCCCCCAGGCCACCACCGGATTCTCCGTTGGCCGGCATAAACAGCAATACATTCAGTAAATTCATGGTCAATGGTTTAAATGATTGGGTTCAGCATTCAGTTTCTTATCACCTCCGCGGTAATGCGCAGGCGGTATTCGGACGGTTCGGCGTTGGTCAGCACATACAGGGTCTCTGACTGAAACCCCATGCGTCCGGCGCTGTTGAATTGCACGCTCACATGCCCCTGTTCCCCGGGAGCGATGGGTTCCCTGGTATAGTCGCCCACCGTGCAGCCACAGCTGCTGCGGGTCCCGGAAAGAACCAGGGGGGCATCTCCCGTATTGGTCAGACGAAAGCGGTACAGGACCTTCTCCCCGCTGAAAACCGTGCCGAAGTGGTGCGTGTCCTTCTCCAAATGCACCAGGGGCTGCCCACCGGCTTGCCCGCTTGTTCCGGCCGGCACATCCCTGTCCCGGCCGGCATCTCCCGTCCGGGCACATCCGGACAACAGGATGATTCCCAGGAGCAGCCACAGGAACGAGAGCCTCCCGGCCAGGGTCAGATGTGTTGTCTTTTTTGGTTTCATAATTGAAGCAGGCAGACAGCCGGGCAGGCTTGTTTATCCCACCCGGCCGGAGACCGGTCATTCTTCCGCAGCCGGATTGCCGGGCAATCCCTTCACGTGTTTATTGATTTTATCTTGTGCCACAAATTCTTCCACGAGTTTATCGAGAACCCCGTTGATGAACACCTTGCTTTTCGGGGTGCTGTACATCTTGGACAGCTCGATGTACTCGTTCAGGCTGACCTTGACGGGGATGGCCGGGAAGCTGAGGATCTCGGTCAGGGCCATCTTCATGATGATGATGTCCATCAGGGCAATGCGGTCGATGTCCCAGTTCTGGGTCCGGGCGGCTATGATGCCGTCCAGGTCGCCCTGGTTCAGGATGGTCCGACGGAACAATTCGATGCCGAACGCTTTATCTTCCGGATCTTTGAACAGCGACAGCAGGGAAAGGCCTGCCTCCCCCTCCCCGGTGGAAAGCAGGGTCTTGATGATCATTTTGTTGACAAGTTCCCAGTCGTCGAGCCAGTAAATGCTTTTCTCCTCGTAATAATGGTGCAGCAACTCGAAATGCATCAAGTCCTTTTTCACCATCCGGATCACCAGGTCCGTGTCGTCCCGGAAAGTCCCGGCGGGTTTCTCCATGTATTCCTGATAGTAGCGTTGCTGGCGGATGTGGGCAAGCAATTTGCGAACCAGGTCCAGGTCGTTGTTCCAGCTGATTTTCCTTTCCCGGCAAAGCTTGGCAAGGACGGGATCCGTGGCAACCGCCTGCAGGCAGGCATTGTCCACAAAGCGGGTGTTCGGATGCAGGTCCTGGCTGGTGGGCAATCTCTTTGACCGGTTCTCCTCCAGCTGCCTTGAGGCCTGGTGGAGGATCTCCGACAACAACAGAAACTGGTACAGGTAGAGGTCATAGATCTTCTCGATCCCATAGAGCAGTTCCTTTTCGCCCGAAGCCAGGTCGTCATTGCCCGACTGGAAGAAGGCATAAAGGCTCTGCAATACTTTTACCCGGAGATGCCTGCGGTTGAGCATGGGATAAATTGTTAGCGGCGGCCGGGCCCTGGGGTCCCTGCCAGTCATGCAAAAGTAATGGAAATTTATGAGTCGGGGTGAATTTTTCCGGTTTGGCGGGCATTGCCCTTTTTTGTATATTTGGTTTTGGCTTCAAATCATGGATGCTGCCATTTCAAATTGTTGCATTGGTAAGTGAAACCAGGTTTTCCCAACCGGGGAGAACCGGACAGGAGGAAGGAAAATGGAAGATCATTCGAGCAGGGAACACCAGGACGATATTTTCTCCAAGGTCGTCCGGGCAGGCAAGCGGACCTATTTTTTTGACGTCAAATCCACCCGCTCCAACGAGCTGTACCTGACCATCACCGAAAGCAAGAAACGGTTCAACCAGCAGACCGGGCATTTCTTTTATGAAAAGCACAAGCTGTTTCTGTACAGGGAGGATTTCGACAAATTCATGGAGGCATTGACAGAGTCTTTCGGCGCCATCGGGTCCTTGCAGGGGGAGATCCTCCCGCGGAGGCCGGACCCATCCGACGAGCCGGATAAAAGCCCGGGCGTACCCGGGGGGGAAGGCCCTGAGACCGTTACAGGAGGAGATGATCAGCAGGATCCCGTTTAGGCCGGGCCGGCCGTCCCTTCTGCAGGCCTTGCCGGCATCTCACCCGGTTTTTCCTTCACCAGCAGCCACAGCAGGGCGGATGCGGCCAGGCTGGCTCCGCTGATGATGAATACGCTTTCCCCGTTCGTGGCATGGATCACGAAACCAATCGCAAAACTGGCCACCAGCTGGGGCAGGACCACCGACAGATTGAAAATCCCCATAAAAAACCCCATCCGGGCGCGGTTCACCTTTTCCGACATGATGGCAAAGGGCAGGGACACCACGGCGGCCCACCCGAAACTCAGCACCACCATGAAGAGATACAGGCTCATCTGGTCCCTCACAAACAGCACGATCCCGAAGTAGCCCAGGGCCATCAGCGTCACCGCCAGAAAGTGGCTCTTTACACGCCCGATGCGCCGTGACAGGGGTTCGAGGACAAAAATGGGCCAGATGGCACCGACCGCATTCAACAGGAAAAAAGACCAGCCAATCATCTGTCCGGTGAGCAGGTCTGTCTCCGCCTGCATCACCAGGTCTCCGGGCAAATTGATCTTCTGCTCGATGAACACGATGGCATAAATGAACATGGTCTGTATGCCCAGCCAGGAAAAGGAATGGGCAAAATAGATCTTCCACAGCTCGCCCCACTGGGTGGGGGTGGGCACCGGGCGGGGGGCATCCTCCTCTTCTTCATCGGAGCGGTCAAGATGCCTGGGTTCCGTGATGAAAAACATCGGAATGACCGAAAACAAAAATATCAGTCCCACGCCCGCATAGATCAGCACAAAGTTTCCAAAGAGGGCCCCGGTGAGGTAGGCCAGGCTGCCAAAAAGATTGGAGATGGACTGCATCCAGGTATATCCCTTGGTCCGCGGAGGACCATCCGGGGTGACATCGGCGATGATGGCCCGGGTCGGGTTGAAACTGATGTTGATGGCCAGGTCGAGGGTCAGCGCCACGGTGATGGCCACGGCGATGATGCTGCCCACCCCCATCACTTCACTGATCAGGCCGATATACGGCAGGGCAAAAATGGACAGGGCCGCCAGCACCCCGCCAATCAAAATGAACGGCCTGCGCCGCCCGCCCCAGAACCAGATCTTATCACTGATCAGGCCCACAATGGGCTGGCCGATGATCCCGGCAATCGGGCCGGCAGCCCATACAATCCCTATCTCATAAATTTCCAGGCCGTACTGGGTGCGAAGCAGCCAGCTGAGGGCCGCGATCTGCACAGACAGCCCGAATCCCATGGCCGTGGCAGGCAGGCTGAGCACGGCATAGAATAAATTGCTGCGTTTTTTCTGAAAGGCGCGCATGGGTTAAGGGTATTGGTTGTCATTTTCTTCTCGGCCTGCCGGACGGCTTTCTGCCCCCCCGCCCTTGTCTGCCTCTCATGGGCCGGTGCTCATGGCCTCCGCTTCTATCCCGGGGCCTGTATTCGGGTCCGCCCCCAAGGAATTCAGGCAGGGGGGGCTTGGGTACGGATTCACCCAACAGCCTTTCAATGGCGGCCAGTCGCCCCTGCTCCTTCTCCCCGACAAGGGTGACGGCCCGCCCTTCGGCCTCGGCCCGTGCCGTCCGTCCGATGCGGTGCACATAGTCTTCTGCGTCCTGGGGAACATGGTAGTTGATGACCATGTCGATGTCCTCCACGTCAATGCCGCGGGAAATGATGTCCGTGGCGACCAGCAGCCGGACCTGCCGGCTTTTGAACCGGTTCATGACCTCCTCCCGCTGGGACTGGTCCAGATCGGAATGGATTTCTGCCACGCCCTGGCCCCTTTTTTTCAGCTCCCTGGATAGTTCCTTGACCATCAGTTTCGTATCGCAGAAGACCACGATGCTCTTCAGCACCGGATCCCTGACCAGTTCACGGATGAGGGGCAATTTCTGCTTTTCGTAAAGGATATAGGCCTGCTGCCGGATCTTCTCGGGTGGTTTGGCCAGGGCGATGTTGATCTCCCGGGGGGAGTGCAGGATCTTCTTGGCCATCTCCCGGATCTTGGGGGGCATGGTGGCCGAAAACAGCAGCCCCTGCCGGCGTGGGGGCAGGTAGGAGATGATCTTCATGATGTCGTCATAAAAGCCCATGTCCAGCATGCGGTCGGCCTCATCCAGTACCAGGAACTGCAGCCTTTCGGTCCGGACGTTGCCCAGTGTCAGGTGGCTGATCATGCGGCCCGGGGTGCAGACCACCACGTCGACCCCGCTTCGCAGGGCCCGCTGTTCGTTCGCATAATCGGGGCCGGTGCCGCCCCCGTAAACCGCCAGGGAACTCACCGGGGTGAAATAACCGAAACCTTCACACTGCTGGGAGATTTGTATGGCCAGTTCGCGGGTGGGCACGATGATCAGGGCCTTGATGAAATCATCGGGAGGCTGGTTGATGATCTGGTGCAGGATGGGAAGGACGAAGGCAGCCGTTTTGCCGGTGCCGGTCTGGGCGCAGGCAATGACGTCCTGTCCGCGGATGACCTCCGGAATGACCAGTTGCTGCACGGGTGTCGGTGTCTGGTAATTCATGGCAGACACGCCTTCCATGATCCGTTCATCCAAACCAAAGTCTAAGAAATTCAAAACAGTAAATTTTTGGGGTAAAACCGCCGCCCATCCATAGGCAACAGCGGATCAAAGATAACAAATTAAGCTGTACACCAGCTCCTCTGCAGGTCCTGTAAAAAGCCCCGAAAGAAAAATAGAAAAAAATACGTACAACTATTGCTTTGAATAGATATTTTTACTTACATTTGAAGCGATATACGTATTTATTCGGAATTCAGGATGAATCATTATACATCTTCTCTTATATCAACCTGATTTTCGGCTCTTTAAGGTAGATTATTTCTGTTAACATGTGTGACCCCGCCCGAGGCGGGCCATGCATATTCTGCGCCAAATCCGAATTAATACGTATATTTTGCTATAAAAATGATAAGTAATTGCTGCAATTACACATCATGACCCTGCAGAAAATACGTATATCAGCAACCCTCCCAGGCCGGATGCCCATCCGGCCCTTTCTGCAGGGCCTGGCCACCCTCCTGATCCTGATCCTTTCCCTTGTTTATCAAGGGTTTTCACAGGTTTACAAGCCTGAACTTCCCATCGACGGGCGCCCCCCCATTGATTACAGGCAGCTCGACCGCCGGGTTTACGAAGAAGGCGTGATCCGGGTGAAGTTTGCCGAAGGGCCGGAGAAAAGCTGGCAGGAGCCCGTGCTGCTGGTCAGCGAAGGCACGGTGGAAACCGGCCTGGAAGGATTCGACCGCGTCAGCAAATCGCACGGCATCCTTGAAGGGGCCTCCGTACTGCAATCCTTCTACAGCCTGGTCCCGCAAAAGAGCTCCCTCCCTGCCCTGCAGGAAAGGCACCGGAGCTTCGGACTGCACCGCTGGTATGAGTTCAGGGTGGATGCCGGACAGGACATCCCCTCCCTGCTGGAGGAACTGATGTCCCTTCCCGAAGTGGAAATTGCCGAACCGGTATTCCGGATAGAAAGGTTGGAGCTGGTCGAGGGAGACGAGGGAATGACGGTCTCCCCCGCCAAATCGGAAGGCCTGGGCGATCTGAGCAATGATCCCCGCCTGCCGGACCAATGGAGCTTTTACAATTTCGGGCAGAACGGCGGCACGCCGGGGACGGACATTGGCCTGTCCGGCGCCTGGCAGGCAGTTCGCGGCAACCCGGAAGTGATCGTCGCCGTCATCGACGGAGGCATTTATGTCGATCATCCCGACCTGAAAGGCAACCTGTGGCAGGATGCCGGCGGCCATGCCGGCTATAACTTCGCCAATGACACCACCGCCCTGTACCCGGGTAACCACGCCACCCATGTGGCCGGGACCATCGCGGCAGTATCCAACAACGGCATGGGCGTGTCCGGGATCGCCGGCGGATCCGGCCAGGGCGACGGGGTGCGGATCATGAACCTTCAGGTGTTCGGACAGAGCCGGACCGCTGGTTTCCACCTGGCCCCGGTATGGGCTGCTGACAACGGGGCCGCCATCAGCCAGAACAGCTGGGGTTACTCGGCCCCCGGAGTCTACGACCAGCTGGTGCTGGATGCCATTGATTACTTCAACGCCTATGGTGGGGGGGATATGCTGCAAGGGGGCATCACCATTTTTGCCGCCGGAAACCGGGGCAAGGACGAAGAGATCTATCCGGCCTGCTACAGCGGCACCGTGGCGGTGGCCTCCACCAACAGCAGGGACATCAAGGCGAACAACTCTTCCTATGGGGCGTGGGTGGACCTCTCCGCCCCGGGGGTCGGCATCGTCAGCACCATCGGCCATGACGGTTACGGGAGCAGCTCAGGCACCTCCATGGCCAGTCCCCATGTGGCCGGCGTGGCCGCCCTGCTGGTGTCCCGGGCACCGGGCATGCTGAGTGCGGAAGAGGTGATCGACATCATCCGGCAGACCACCGATGATCATTACGGGTCGAATCCAGGTTTCGAGGGACTGCTGGGCACCGGGCGCCTCAATGCCGGGGCCGCCATCAGGGAACTGCACCGGCGCCTCGGCATGGATGAGCCGGCCGGGGAGGAGGCGCAGCCCGAATTTTACTTCCTGTCTGACGGAGACTGGGAAAACCCGGACAACTGGTACCTGGATCCCGCCAGCAAGCAGACCGCCGGTGAACTGCCCGCTGAGAACAGCCAGGTGCACATCATGGCAAAGGCCCGCACAAGCGGCACGATATGGATTTCAGGTCAGGGCAGCCTCACCATCCATGATCAAGCCGAACTTTCGGCCATGGACATCGACATGACGGACCATGAAGGGCCCGGAAGCCCGATCACCATCCACCCCACCGGCAGGCTGCAGGCAGGACTTCTGCATGGGGGGCCGGACACAGCGCCATTGCGGATCCTCAGCAGCGACCAGGGAAGCGGCTCCCTCCTTCATGAGGGCGGGAACATGCGCCTGGAAGCCGAACACCTCCTGCGGGGGCCGGCAGGGTCCTGGCAGATGCTCGCTTCCCCCGCCATGGGGCAGCCCATCGGAACCTCATTCGACATAAAGAGCTTCTATGGCTGGCACGAGCCGGGCCAAAGCTGGGTCAGTCCCTCTGACCCCCTGGACCTGCCCGCCTGGCTGGAAGCCAATGCCGGCAGCAGTGACCTCCTCCCCGGCAAGGGCTATATGCTGGCCCAGCAGGAAGTAGGGGACGCAACGGCCACCTTCCGTGGCCTCATCAACGCCGGACAGGTGGCCCTGACCCTCTCCGGCAAGGCGGACGGCCAGGAGGCTTTCAGCGGGTTCAATCTCGTGGGCAACCCCTACCCCAGCGCCATCGACTGGAACGCAGAGGAAGGCTGGGGCGGCCGCAATCACCTGAAAACAACGGGCGCATGGGAAGCCTACAGCATCTGGGTATGGGATCCTGAAAGTGGCAATTACGGTGCCTACAACACGGCCCTGGGATCGGACACGGGCACCCACGGCACGGGCCGCTACCTGCAGCCCCACCAGGCATTCTGGGTACGGGCCGCAGCAGACGGAGAGGTCCTCACGGTGGACAACCGCGCCCGGCTGCATGCAGGTCAGCCGGCCGCCTCAGGAAATGAAACAAACAGCAGCTTCCTGCTCACCGTCAGCAGCCATGACAGCCCCTACCGCGACCAGGTCCTGATGGGATTCTGCGGGGAAGGTCCCGGAGGCGGCACCGAGAAAATGTACTCTCTCTATGCGGATGCCCCTTCCCTGTATATTCCCATGCAGGAGGCAGACTACAGCATCCGGCTGCTCCCCGTGGCCGATGCCGGCCACTCCCTGCCGCTCTCCTTCATCGCAGGCCACGATGGCCAGCATGTCATCACGGCCGAAGGCACCGAACTCCTGGAAGGAGACGTCCTGCTGCTGGACAGGCAAACGGGTCTGCAGCACAACCTGAGCCGGGAGCCCGAATACCCCTTTGCCGCCGCCGCAGGTGATGATCCCGACCGCTTTTTGATCACCTTCGGGGTGGAGCAAACCACCAACATAATGGCTGTGGAGTCAACGAAGCCCGGCATCTGGGTGTCGCAAGGCATGCTGCATGTAACGAATCCCTGGCAGGAAGAAATGACGGTCCAGGTCTACAACACCACCGGGGCCGCCGTCAGCGGCACAGTCACCGCGCCCGGCAGCCAGCTTCGCTCCTCCCTGAACCTGAGCCAGGGTGTTTACATCGTACGGGTCAGCAGCGCCGGCAGGGTGCATTCCGAAAAAATCCTCGTCGGACAGAGCTAGCGTGGATTACAGCAGCTGCAGCAGCAACTGCGCCACCAGCCCCAGCAGGAACAAGCCGCCAAACTTCCGGTTGTGCGCAAACGCGTGTGACACGAACCAGAGAGGCCAGGCCTCCCGGGGATAGCCGGACGGGCATTCGGCCGGTGCCGGCCGGCGAAACACCGGCAACACGCGGCGGAAAAGATAAGGCAGCGCCCCCAGAACGATCAGCAGGGTCCACGAAAAGAAGCCCGTCAGGATCAGGTACAGCACCACCAGGTACTGCAGGACCAGGATCCCGATGGTCGTGGCGCGCGCGGTCCTTTCGCCAAGCAGCACCGGCAGGGTACGGACTCCCCGGGGCTTGTCCCACGGGATCTTGTCGATGTGCTTTCCAAAGAGCACGGCCGTGGGACCCAGTGCATAGGGCAGGCTGGCGAGGGCCACATCCCAGGACCAATAGCCCGTGATGGCCAGAAAACCACCCCCGATCATCAGGGGGCCCCAGACGACCACCACCAGGGGCTCGCCCAGTCCGAAATGCTTCAGAGGCCAGTTGTAGGCAAACAGGGCCACCACGCCCACCAGGAAAAACCAGAGGACATCCATCCCGGAGGCCAGCACCAGAAACACCCCGGCAGCCGAAGCCGCCAGGCCGGTAAACAGGGCCATGCGAACGCTCTGCGCCTGGGTCAGCAGCCCCTGCTCCACCGGCTGGGTCCCGTACTGGGCCCGGAATGCATTGTCGCGGTCCACCCCGCGCCGGTGATCACTCAAATCGTTCAGAATATTGTTGGTGGCATGGGCCAGCACGAGGCCTGCCGCCATGACCAGGAAGTATCCCCACTGAAAGGCCCCTTCGATCCGGGCGTAGATCCCGGCGATGATGGCCGAGAACAGGGTCATCAAAAGCACCGCGGCCCGGGTGGCGATCAGCCAGCGGCTCACCGGGTCCAGACTTTGCCACTGCTGTTTGTTTTTGACACGCGGGACGCCCCTCAGGGCCTTCCCCCACATGGCCGTATCCGGCCTGAAAAAGGAATACTGGGTCGACATGGTATGGTAAGGAAATTTGGGTTGACAAAGGGTTTGTCCCTGGCTGACCGCAGGGAACAAAACCGATCAGCCGATCAGTTTCCGCTCCCGGAGCAAGCCTTCCATTTCCCGGCGCACCCCTTCAGCCGCTTTCCCGGCGGCCAGGTCGAAATCCTTCCCCTGGGAGGCGAACAGGATGGACCGGGACAGATTAACCAAAATCCCGCAATGTTTGTTCATTGCCTGGCGGGAAACCTCCGCCAGGCTGCCGCCCTGGGCACCCACGCCCGGGATCAGGAAAAAATGGTCCGGGACGGTTTCCCGGATAAAGGACAGCAGCTCCGTCTGGGTGGCCCCCACCACGAACATGGTATTGTCGGCCGTGCCCCATTTCATGGCTTCCTCCATGACCATTTCGAACAACTTCTTCCAGTAGGAGGTTTTGATCCCGAACTTCTCCAGCAGCTGGGGCAGCTGGGGCTGCAGGGCCTGGAAGTCCATGGCCCCCGGGTTGGAGGTCAGCGCGAGGATGACCGCCCATTTGCCCTTGTACAGCAGGAAAGGCTGGATGGAGTCGTGCCCCATATAGGGACTCAGGGTGACGGCATCCACATCGAGCGCCTCAAAGAATGCCCTGGCGTAATGGGTGGCGGAGTTGCCTATATCGCCCCTTTTGGCATCGGCAATTATGAAAACGGGTCCCCCGGGATGGTTTTTAAGGTAGTCGATGGTCTTCTCCAGGCTGACCCAGCCCCGGCTCCCGTGGCTTTCAAAAAAGGCCAGGTTGGGTTTGAAGGCGACCGCTGAATCAATCGTGGCATCGATGATGCGGCGGTTGAATTCGAAGAGGGGGTCGTTGGACGACCCCTTAAAAAAGGCAGGCATGCGGCCCGGATCCGGGTCCAGGCCCACACAGAGGAAGGACCTCTTGCTGCGGATCAGTTCAAACAGTTCCTGACGTGTCATGCGTAAAGGTAATCATTCCGGGGGCAGGCAGGCAAGGTCCCGAAGAAAAAACCTCAGGCGACGGACGTGCCTTCCTTGAGCTTTTCGGCATTTTCGGCCACCTGCAGGGCATCGATCACCTCCTGGATGTCCCCGTCCATGACCGACGACAAATTGTAAAGGGTCAGGCCGATCCGGTGATCGGTCACGCGGCCCTGCGGAAAATTGTAGGTACGGATTTTGGCCGAGCGGTCGCCCGAGGACACCATGGTCTTCCGTTTGGAGGCGATCTCATCCAGGTATTTCTTGTACTCCATGTCGTAGAGCCTGGTGCGCAGCACCTTCATGGCCTTCTCCATGTTCTTGATCTGGGATTTCTGGTCCTGGCAGGACACCACGATGCCCGTGGGGACGTGGGTGAGGCGGACGGCCGAATAGGTGGTGTTGACCGACTGCCCGCCGGGTCCGCTCGAACAAAACGTCTCCTTGCGGATGTCGCTGGTCTTGAGCTCCACGTCAAACTCATCGGCTTCAGGCAGCACGGCCACGGTGGCGGCGGAAGTATGCACCCGCCCCTGGGTCTCGGTCTGGGGAACGCGCTGCACACGGTGAACCCCCGATTCATATTTCAAAAGTCCGTATACTCCCTCTCCCGACACATTGAAGATCACCTCCTTGAATCCCCCGGAAGTCCCTTCGTTCATGTCCACCAGTTCGGTCTTCCAGCGCTTGACCTCACAATATTTCTGGTACATGCGGTAGAGGTCTCCGGCAAAGATGGCCGCTTCATCCCCTCCTGTCCCTGCCCGTATTTCGACAATGGCATTTTTCTCATCCTGGGGATCGGAGGGAATCAGCAGCAGGCGGATGTCCTCCTCCATCTTTTCCTGGTGCTGAAGCAGGGAATCCATTTCCCCTTTGGCCATTTCACGGAATTCGGGATCCTTTTCCACCCCGAGCATCTGCCGGGTGGAGGCAATGTTGTCCAGCACGTTCTTATATTCCCTGTAAGCTTCGATGATGGGCTGCAGGTCCTTGAATTCCTTGCTCAGCTGGATGTAACGCTTCATGTCGGATACGATGTCCGGATCGGCGATGAGCCGGCCCACCTCTTCGTAGCGTTCATGGATCGCCTGGAGCTTCTCTAGCAACATGGGGTTTCAGATTTAGGGAGGCAAAGGTACAAAAAATCCGCCGGAATCTCACGCTGCGAAACGGAGCCGGCCGGGACCGGGTGCCGGGGCGCCTTATCCGAAGGTGCAGGAGCCGCCGGGAGTCAGGATGCTCAGCTTTTTCCCCTGCCATGGCTCGCAGCGGCCCACGATGCGGGCCTCCAGCCGGAAGTCCGCGCACAGCCCGATGATGTCGTCCGCCACCTCGGGACGCACGAACAGCTCCATGCGGTGGCCCATATTGAATACCTGCATCATCTCCTTCCAGGGGGTGCCGGATTCCCTCTGTATGAGACGGAACAAAGGCGGGGTGGGGAAGAGATTGTCCTTGATGACGTGGAGGTCCTCCACAAAGTGCAGCACCTTGGTCTGCCCGCCCCCGCTGCAATGCACCATCCCATGGATATGGCCAGCCATCTCACCGAAGAGGCGTTTCATGACCGGGGCATAGGTGCGGGTGGGCGACAACACCAGCCGGCCGGCCGGCAACGGGCTGCCTTCCACTTCCTGGTCCAGGCGGCAGCTTCCGGCATAGGCCAGGTCCTCCCCCATCGAGGCGTCGTAGCTCTCCGGGTATTTACGCGCATATTCCCTGGCAAAGACGTCATGCCTGGCGGAAGTCAGGCCGTTGGAGCCCATGCCCCCATTGTATTCCTTCTCATAGTTGGTCTGTCCGTACGAGGCCAGTCCGACGATCACATCCCCCGCACGGATCCCTTCGTTGGTGACGACTTCGGCGCGCGGCATCCGGGCCGTGACGGTGGAATCGACAATGACCGTCCGCACCAGGTCGCCCACATCGGCGGTTTCCCCCCCGGTGAGCACCATCTCGATTCCCTGGTCGCGCATGTCCTGCAGAAAGGCCTCGGTGCCCCGGATGATGGCCGACACGACTTCTCCCGGGATGCGCGCCTTGTTGCGGCCGATGGTGGAAGAAACCAGGATGCGGTCATGGGCCCCGACGCACAGCAGGTCGTCCAGGTTCATCACCAGGGCGTCCTGGGCGATGCCGTGCCATACGCTGAGGTCTCCCGTCTCCTTCCAGTAAATATATGCCAGGGAGGATTTGGTGCCGGCCCCGTCTGCATGCATGATGTTGCACCAGGCGGGGTCTCCACCCAGGTAATCGGGGACCACCTTGCAGAAGGCCCTGGGAAAGAGCCCCCTGTCAAGGTCTTTCACGGCCCGGTGCACATCCTCCTTGGCGGCCGACACGCCCCGGCGGCTGTATCTGGATGGGTTTTCGGACATGGGTCGGTTAGGGTTCTTCCGGTACGGGAGGTTCGTAATCGTCACGGATCACGCGGAACTCGGTGCGGCGGTTCATCTCATGGGCCACATCCCGGTGTTCCTCGCCGGGCAGGCCATTGATGTACTCTTCCGTCAGCACGGTGCCCGCAGGAAAACGGAAGCCCTGGCGCACGATATCCCTTTCGATGGTGCGAGGCACCCTCTTGCCGTATCCTTTGGCTTCCAGGCGGTCTCGTGCGATGCCCTGCCTTACCAGGAAATCGACCACCGTCTGGGCCCTTCTCTGGGACAGGGTGTCGTTGACCTCGTGGGTGCCGCGGCTGTCGGTATGCGAGGCCAGCTCGATCACGATGTTGGGGTTGTCCCGGAGCGTCTGTACCAGTCCGACGAGCGAATCCCGGAACTGCGGCCTGAGCTCCCACTGGGCAAACTCATACAGGATCTCCGGCAGGGCGATGGGTTTCTCCGGGATGGGCGCCAGGGCGAGGTCTACCGTAAAGTCCCGGCTCACCGCGGCTTCCCGGGTGGACTGCTGTCCGCGGGAGGAGAAATAGCCTTCCTTGCTGGCGATCAACTCATAGGAGGTGTTCTCGCGGACCACGAAGCGGTCAAACAGGTAACGTCCTTCCCGGTTGGTGGCAACCTGGGTAAAAGACCCGTCGGAGCCGATCAGCTGCACCTGGGCATCGGGCAGCAGGGCCTGGGTGGAATCGTCGCGCACCAGCCCCGAGATGGAAAACTCCAGGGGCGCCAGGTAGAAAGAATGAATGTCGTAGCCCCGGCTTCCCGGGCGGTTGGAGGTGAAAAAGCCTTCTTCGCGCCCGGCCGCGAAAACGATGCCGAAGTCGTCGCCCGGGCTGTTGATGGGCACGCCCAGGTTTTCAGGTTCGGCCCAGCCATCCGGTGTCCGGCGGCTCATGAACAGGTCCAGCCCACCCAGGCCCGGATGCCCGTCCGACGAAAAATACAGGGTGCCGTCCGAACGCACGTAAGGGAACATCTCCTGGCCGGGGGTGTTGACCGGCGGCCCCAGGTTTTCCGGGGTGCCGAATTCCCCGGTGGGAGACTGCCGTCTGGCCACCCAGATGTCTCTCCCGCCGAGCCCCCCCTCCATGTCGGAGACGAAGTACAGCGCCAGTTCGTCCGGGCTGATGGCCGGATGCCCCACGGTCACGGAGCTGTCGGTGGTGAGCCGCACCTCGCGGGGATCCCCCCAGTTGGCCCCGCTGCGTTCCGAGACGAAGATGCGGCAGCCCATGTCCACGTCGGGACTGCGAAGGCACCGGGTGAAGTACATGCGCGTACCGGCCGTGTTGACCGAGGGCGCCCCCTCGTTGAATTCGGTATTCACGGGGCCTTCGTCCAGCAAAACCGGACGGCTCCAGTCTCCCCCGCGGTCGCGGAAAGATATAAACAGGGACGAATGCTGCTGGCCGGTCCACAGGTCCTTGCTCCCGCCCATGGCATCGTCCCGGGAAGAGGCAAACACCAGGCTCCCTGAGCGGTGGTCGGCAAAGGCGGCCGTGTAATCGTCCTCGCGTGAATTGAGCACCCTGGGAGCCTCCACATCGTAAGGGGTCGGGTTCTCGGTCAGCTCGCGGGCGGCCTCGATCGACCGCACCCCATGCATGCCCCGCCAGTCGTCCGGCACCAGCTCGGCATAGCGCCGGTACTGCTCCAGTGCCTCTTCGGTCCGCTCGTTCTGATGCAGGGCCTCCGCGAGGTAGAGCACCGCGACCGGATCGGGATAATTCTGCCTGACCGCCCGGCGGAACCAGGACTCCGAGCGGCGGGGATCGTTCAGGTAACGGTAGCACATGGCGGTGCGGAAGACCACCCTGACCCCCTCCTGCCGGTCCTTGCGCCGGACCCTGTTGTAGGCCCTCCTGTATAGGTCGAGGGCCTCGCTGTATTGCTTCAGCTCATAGGCCTGGTCGGCCCGTTCGAGCCGGCGGTTCTGGGAGGCGGCTTCCCCGGGAAGGAAAAACAATAAAAGCGCGACGGCAAAAGGGAAAAGATACCTGGGACCTGCTTGCATGGAGGGGACGGCTGTTTCCGGATGATTCCTGTTGTTAACCTTGGTTTGGGACAATCCCATGTCAATACTAATTAACGGGGGCCTGCGAAATAAATTGTATGTCCATCGGCTGCGGGCCGGCCTTAATTTTTCAGGGTGTCTGTTCCCCGTTTTTCCTGTTGTATGGGTAAGGCAGGTCGTCCTCCCCGCCCCCGCTGTCGCTTTCCATATCGGGTTTGTGGGACGGCAGCTGGTCGTCCTTATGCGGACCGCCCTCCGGTGCCGCCTGATCCGTTTCCCCGGGTGCATCCTCCCCTTTGGTTTTCGCAGGGTCCGGCCTCTCGGGTCCGGTCTTTGGGCGGCTCTTGCGGGCCTCCTCGTAGGGATCGGGCGGGGGTCCTCCCCCCGATTGATCCCCTTCCGTGACAGGGGCCTCCCCGGCGGGTCCTTCGGCTGAACGGGCCACCTGGTCTTTCAGCTGGTTGATCTCCGACTGCATTTTGCTTGTTTCCTTTTCGATCTCTGAGGAATAGCGGTGGATCTCGGTATTGATCTCCCGTTGTACCTTCTTCACTTCGTTGATCCCCCGGCCCAGCATGCGGGCGATCTCCGGGATCTTGGAGGGACCGAACAGGACCAGCACCAGCAGCAGCAGGATGAGGATCTCCCCCCCGCTGACACCAAACAGCAGCGGGTATTGAAGCAAGCCAAAAGGGATAAGCAGTATAAAGGGGCCCATCGGATGAAATTGTTGGATCCGGCAGCCGGCCTCCTCAAAAGCCGTTACTCCGCCGGGGAACCTGCCGACAAATTTACGAAAAGAAGCAGAACAAACCGCACGGGAAAAATATCCGGATCCGGTCCCCCATTTATTTTGCCGTCGGATAAAAAACCAGTAATTTGCAGCCCCGTTTCGTGCATGGACGCGCCCGGGGAATGGACGCTCCGGAAACCTGGCCTTCCGGGGGCCGGCGGCAAACGGACAAAGCACAAGAAAAACCGACCTTTTATGGCCCTTCTGATCACCAGCACGGGAAAGAACCTGGATTCCTGGGTGGCCGCCCTGAAGGAGGCCGGTCCGGAGGTGGATATCCTCACCCTGGAGCAGGACGTCCCGCATGAACGGATCCTGATGGCCCTGGCCTGGAACCATCCGCCGGGCATCTTCCGGACGCTTCCCGCCCTGAAGTGCATCTCTTCCATGGGGGCCGGGGTGGACCACCTGCTGAGCGACCCGGACATCCCGGAAGATGTGGCCGTGGTCAGGATCGTGGACCCCATGCTGGCCCGCGATATGTTCGAATTTGTCCTGGCCCTGATCCTGGGGCACAACCGCCGCCTGCCCCTGTTCGCGCAGCAGCAGTCCCGGGGCCTATGGAAAAAAAAGCGTTACCGCCGCATCCGGGACACCCGGGTCGGGGTCATGGGCACCGGGGCCATCGGCCATCATGTATGCATGGGGCTGTCGGCCCTTGGCTTTTCCGTCAGCGGCTGGGGCAGGTCGGCCAGCCGGGAAGGGCAGCAACCCCCTTACCGGCGGCATGCCGGGGCCGGCGGGCTGGCCTCTTTCCTGCGCGACACCGACATCCTGGTCTGCCTCCTGCCCTTAACGCCGGAGACCCGGGGCATTTTAAACCGGGAGCTTCTTTCCCAGCTTCCCCGGGGGGGCGTCCTGATCAACCTGGGCCGCGGGCCGCACGTGGTGGAGCAGGACCTGATCGCCCTCTTGGACGAAGGCCACCTGCAGGCCGCCTCCCTGGACGTGTTCGATCCCGAGCCCCTGCCGGAAGGCCATCCCTTCTGGAAACACCCCGGGGTGCAGCTGACCCCCCACATCGCCAGCCTGACCGACCCGGCCTCGGTGGCCCCCCAGGTGATTGAGAACTACCGGCGTCTGCGTCGGGGGGAGCCGTTGCTTCACCGGGTGGACCGCCGCCACGGATACTGATTTCCCCATGATAAAACGTAAACAATGAATATGGAAACATTGCAAGGCATATTCCCCCCCCTGCCGACCTCCTTCGATGAGAACGAGGAACTGGATGCCGGCAGGATGAGGGAAAACATCCGCAGCCTGAGCCGCTACGACCTGGCCGGTTTTCTGATCCTGGGCTCCAACGGGGAGCTGGTCATGCTGACCGAAGAGGAAAAAATCCGCGTATTCAACCAGGCACGCGAAGCCATTCCCGGAGACCGGCTCATGCTGGCCGGCACAGGGGGGCAATCGACCCGGGAGACCATCCGCCTGACCCGCGAGGCGGCCCGTGCAGGGGCCGATGCCGTGCTGGTGCTCAACCCCCATTACTATAAAGGGCTGATGGGGCGGGAAGCCCTGGTGGCACATTACCATGCCGTGGCCGATGCCTCCGGGGTGCCCGTTATCATCTACAACATGCCGGGCAATACCGGCATGGACATGGGCGCGGACGACATCCTGGCCATCGCGGACCACGACAACATCGTGGGAATGAAGGACTCGGGCGGCAATGTGGTCAAGATGGGCGAGGTCCTCCGCCGGGCCCGTCCGGGATTCCGGGTGCTGGCCGGCTCGGCCGGTTTTCTGCTGCCGGCCCTGGCCATGGGCGCCACCGGCGGCATCCTGGCCCTGGCGAACATCGCCCCGGCCCAGTGCCTGGGCATTTACCAGTCCTTCCGGGAGGGCGACCTGGAACGAGCCCGCCAGCTCCAGCAGCAAATGATCCCGGTCAACACGGCCGTCACCGCCCGCTGGGGCGTGCCGGCCCTGAAGGCCGCCATGGACCACCTGGGGCTCTATGGCGGGCCGGCCCGCCGGCCCGTGCTGCCCCTGAGCGCGCCCCTGCGTCAGGAGCTGCTGGCCCTGCTGGAGGCACAGGATATCCGACAAATAGACACCCCTTAAATAACTTATACATGAAAGGAAGAAAACTGCTGATGATCCCCGGGCCCATTGAGTTCGACCCGGCGGTGCTGCAGGCCGTGGGCACGGCCACCACCAGCCACGTGGCCCCGGCCTTTATCGAATGCTTCGGGCAATGCCTGGAGATGATGCGCCAGGTATGGCAATGCCCCTCGGGGCAGCCCTTCATCCTGGCCGGCAGCGGCACCCTGGCCATGGACATGGCGGGGGCCAACCTGACGGAGCCGGGCGACAAGGCCCTGGTGGTCTCCACCGGCTACTTCGGGGAGCGCTATGGCGAGCTGCTCCGTCGTTACGGCGCAGAGGTGCGGCTGCTGCAGGCCGGGCCCGGTCAGACCGTGCCGCCCGAAGACATCGAAGAGGCTTTGCAGGAGGGCGGTTACAAATTGCTTGCCTTCACCCATGTGGACACCAGCACGGCGGTGCGGGTGGACCCGCGGCCCATCGGGGAGCTGGGCCGGAAATACGGGGTGCTGACCATCCTGGACGGGGTCTGCTCCGTCGCCGGGGAGGATATCCGGCAGGAAGAATGGGGCATCGACGTGGTGCTGACGGCCTCCCAGAAGGCCGTCGGCGTGCCGCCCGGGCTCGCCCTGTTGATGGCCTCGGAGCGGGCCATGGAAGCCTTCCGTGCCAGGAAATCGCCCGTGGGCAGCTATTACGCCGACTGGACCCACTGGCTGCCCGTCATGCAGGCCTACGAAGCGCGCAAGCCGGCCTACTTCGGCACCCCGGCCGTGAACCTGGTGGCCGGTCTGCAGGTCAGCCTGCGGCAGATCCTGGCCGAGGGGCTGGAGAACCGATTCGAAAGGCACCGCCGGCTGGCCGCCTCCTTCCGGGCGGGCATGCGGGCACTGGGCTTGCAGCTTCTGCCGCAAAAGGAGGACACGGCGGCCAACACCCTGTCGGCCGTGTACTATCCCGAAGGAGTGGCTTGGGACGGCTTCATCGGCCGGATGGGCCAATCGGACGTGATCGTGGCCACCGGACTGCTGCCCGAACTCCGCACCCGTTACTTCCGGGTCGGGCACATGGGAGCGGTCAGCCAGGCCGACCTGCTGGCCACCACGGGTGCCATCGGCCAGGCCCTGCAGGGCTGCGGGCATGATGTGCCGGCATCTGCGGGCCTAACCGCCATGCTGAAGGCCATCGACGCGGTCTGATTCGGACGCCGCGCTTCCCCGAAAGGGAGGCGCGGCTGCCAATGCGGCGCAAATACAGAAATTAAAAAACGCAACCAACGGTTAACCTGTTGATTGCGTTTTTAAAATGTCGGGGTGAGAAGACTCGAACTTCCGACCCCTTGCACCCCATGCAAGTGCGCTAGCCAACTG
>Ga0334898_1002070_pt1 | contig 19633 bp, 24 predicted proteins | sample GraSluR3_MG_10_FD_207228 | JGI IMG/M metagenome (GOLD analysis project Ga0334898, IMG submission 207228) | Sludge microbial communities from methane-producing bioreactor in Wageningen University, Netherlands - Granular Sludge_3_08-R3 | ecosystem: Engineered > Bioreactor > Anaerobic >... | reverse complement strand
GAAGAAAAAGTAGAATCTCAAATAGAAAAAGCACTTGGTTTAAAAGACCTTACTAAAGCAAACCCTGAAGATATTGAAAGACTCAAAGAACTCGGATTATCTACTGATAGCCTGAATAAAGCTATTCGATCACTTGCAAATAATAAAGATAAAGAAGTTTCAACAAATGATATTGTTCGAGAAGCTATTATTAATCAGGTTAACAGCGGCAAGCCAGTAACCGCAAAAGCTTTTGAGGCAGCAGGTATGAAACCTGAAGCAGCAGAAGTTTTTGCTGAAATGTCTAAAGTAGCGGCCTTTATGGCGAAGGATGGCAAATTAGAAGAAATGGGCTTCTCGCCAGAAATGGCTAAAGATTTGCAAATGGCCCTTGATAGTGTTAAAAAAGCTATGCAAAACGGCACACCGGTAAACCCTAATGCCTTAAGAATGCTGGGTGTTGACCCTGAAATGACTGGTCTGGTAGCAGAGGCCATGGGTATAGGCGGTATGGAACTTGTTAATGGCCAGAAAAAGACCTATAAAGAATGTGGAGGATTATTTACTGGTGAAAGAAAACAATTACAGAAATTCTTAGAACAATATAAAAATGATGGACCTCTGGGCACAACCACACGAATGGATGCCTGTAGAGAAATTTATAACGAACTTTACAGAGCTGGTGTAATTCAAGAACCACTAGCAAGAAGCAATCCACTTTCTGATAGCCCGGAAGATAAAGCTGCACGATTAAAAGCTTATAACCAGTTACTGGCTATAAGTGATATGATGGTCAGAAACGGCCACTGGGAAGGTGCAGAACAATTAAAAGACCCAAAAGATAAGGTGGCTGTTACTCAGAATGCATTAGGTCTGAGAGATCTGGATAACCCGGTTGTTCAGGAACTCGGTATAACAGAAGATGATTGGAGCTATAGTCCTGATCCTAATGATTTTGGAGTTGAATACTAATTTTTATATATCTTAACTTCCCCCTGATAATCAGGGGGAACTCTCTCTTTTTTAAACCTATAAAGCATTAACAGCGATTTTATTAGGCTACATATGTATGGTATATCTATTTGTATACTCAACAGGGATCATCAATACACAGGGGAAAAGAATTAACCACTGATAGCTACATCAAAAATAAATTTATATCAAGTAAATCAATAAAGCTGCTTAAGATTCTGGTTGAACATAAGTCTTTTCAAAAGAGCCTGTGATCTTTTAAATAAGCCTGCTAACAGGCTAAATACAGGAACATTTGAAAGTGAAAAGATCTAAAAACAAAACAATAATAGCAAAATACAGAGGTATCATCAGTCTTATAGCTATAGTTCTGATGTTAAATTTTTATCTGTTCGGCAAAAATATTGCAGATTATTTTTTCAGCTTTATCAAAACCAACAATACAAATCACAGCCAGCCGATTATAGAAGCTTCTCAGGTTAAAGATTTTCCTGCATCAGGTTTTGCCCCGGGTAATATGGGCGGTACACCTGATAAGCCAGTCAGTATCTGTATTGACGGATACTGCAATATAGATTATGGCGAATTTATCCTTTATGGGATACCTGAAAACTTTCAAGAATTAGTCAGGCCATCAGGAGCCTCTGGTTAAATGTATTAATTAAGCTTTATAACTTACTCAGGTAACAATTTATAGTAGAAAAATACCAGTTATTTCAACCATTTCTTCTACCAATTGAAGTTTAAAGAAAATTTTTATTATAACAGGGGTGAAATTCTTTCAGTGGTATCAAATAACAGGGGGAAGTATTTATGGTAGCAATATCAGGCGCACCGGATAGACCATCAACACCAAGCAAGCCGTCAAACGAGAATAATGGTAGTGCATCAGATAGAACCCGTGGGAATACCGGCAATAATACAGGGGTAAGCTCCCGGTCTGATGACCCGACAAACCACGGTGATATTAATTCTGGAGGATCTTCAGGGTCAACAACCACAACTTATGTTGACTATAGTACTGGCAGAAGAGAAGAAGTTACTATCACAACAGATACATCAAATACAACACCAGCAGGATCAACGGGTAACAATGACTATAAAGACTCCTGGATGGTCAAATATGATATGGCTATTGAAGCTTATAACAAAGCTGGCCTTGGTATAAAAGAAATGTCAGCCAATCAAACCAGACGTTACTTAAATGGTGAAGTTTCTACTTCTCAACTTATACAGGAAGAAAAAGTAGAATCTCAAATAGAAAAAGCACTTGGTTTAAAAGACCTTACTAAAGCAAACCCTGAAGATATTGAAAGACTCAAAGAACTCGGATTATCTACTGATAGCCTGAATAAAGCTATTCAATCACTTGCAAATAAAGGTACTGATCTTGCTGCACAAAAAGAAAAAGCTGCTAAAGAAGCACAGGAAAATATGGATCAAATTCTTGCTGATATAAAGGAGCGTCAAGAACTTGGTATAGAACTTACCGAACAAGAAAAAGCTCTGTTAAATGCAACACCAGAAGATAAGCAAAAAATAATAGCAGAAAATGCAAACCAGTCTGTTAAAGAGCAAATACTCCAGGAAGCTTGCAGACAGGCTGTTCAGAATGGTGAAACACCTTCTGTTGAAATGCTTGAGCAAGCTGGTATTTTACCCAATCAACAGGGAAGAAATGGATGGCAAAATAAATCTGTTGAAGAACTAAGAAATATAGCGATTGATGCTCTTGTAAGACTTAATATCGTCGAACCACATATAGCTCAGACATTATATAGCGTCCCTATAATTGTTGACCCCGAATCATTACCACCGGGCATTGGTGGCCAATACAGAGATGGACAGGTTATTATTGCAAGTAATAACATCTTAACAATAGCCCATGAGCTAACACATGCTGCTGTAGAAGCCGCATATCCAGGCTGTGGCAGGCAGGCATGGCAGGGAAATGAAGTAGCTGCATTTACTGCAGAGCGCAGGGTTATGGAGCTTTACCCTGATGCACCATGTGAAAGCATGGTTTGTCAGGAACTCAGCAGAACAAGCCCTCAAAGTCCTACTCAAATTTATATGCAGGTAGTTCAGCGTTTTTACAGTCATTATCCAAAAGAAGCTCAGGGCAATTGCCCTAGCACGCAAAACATTATACGTATGATCAAATAACTGCTTGATCTATAGACAAATATAAACCTTTTGCTACTATGCATATGGATATTATATTTTTATGCATAGTATATTTGTCAATAGCAAATAAATAGAAATCACACAGGGGAAAGGAGTTAACCAATGGTAGCTTTATCAGGCGCACCGGATAGACCATCAACACCAAGCAAGCCGTCAAACGAGAATAATGGTAGTGCATCAGATAGAACCCGTGGGAATACCGGCAATAATACAGGGGTAAGCTCCCGGTCTGATGACCCGACAAACCACGGTGATATTAATTCTGGAGGATCTTCAGGGTCAACAACCACAACTTATGTTGACTATAGTACTGGCAGAAGAGAAGAAGTTACTATCAGCTCTCCTCCAACTGGATCAACAAACCCCGATAGTTCAGGCACTCCGTCAGATTTAGATACATCAAAAAAATCTCAACCAACAATAGGATCGCTCTTTGAGGCACATAAATATCTTGCAGAACTGGCTATTGATACCTTATCAGATAAACTTAATTCTCTTGAAGACAAAATTAACCCTGAAAAAGAAAAGCCAGAAGAAGGTGATAGTTTATCCAGGCCTGAATCAGACAGAACATTTTTAGAAAAAATTGCTGATACAACAAGAAAAGCAATGGATCTTTTTAACGAAATGCCAGAATATACCGATAGAAAATTAATGGAAAATCTCAGAGCCCAGTATGGCCCGGTTGTAGATGTTGTAAAAGACAAATATAACCGTACCCCAATGGAGATTCTTGAAGCATCGGCTCATTTTATTAATGCTGCAATAAAAACAGGCCTGCCAAAAGAACACTTTGCCGGTATATCTTTTATTGAAGGTAAATGGAATTTAGAAGACCTTTATGGTGTAACAAAATATATTGCCGGTATGTACACAGGCAAAAAGGATGTTACAGACCCGGAAATACAAAACCAGGCTGTGATAAAGTATCATAATATACTGGCAGGCAGAGGAACCTATACCTACAAAGGTAAAACCTATCATGAAGGTTATAATCTTGGTTATGACGACCATGGACTACTAGCTAATGCCCATAATAAAGGTGGGCCTTATGTTAAAGAATTAATTGCAGGCAGCAAAGTTGATAAAGACTGGGGAGACCCTCTTTATGTGGATAAATACGAAACAGTCCACCAACATTTAATAAGCCCGGAAGAAGAAATTGAACTTAATCCCTTTGATGAAGAATATCTCAGGGCTACCATAGGCGAAGATTTCAGAGAATTTCTGGGTTTTCAAAACTGATTTTTATTTATACATTATAATATAAACTGAAACCATTTATATTCCAGTCTTTTTTGCAGAATTTGCATATGAATTCAGGAATTACAATCACGTCTTTGTTCTTGATGTTTGTAAATTCTTTCAGTAATTCGTTGTAAACTCTTTTGGGGATTTCTGAAGATTGAAATTTACCGAAAGTCAGGATTTTCTTGATAAAAAAGGTATGTTGCTAGTAACATAATACTGGCCTCTATTTTGGGTTTTAGACAACTCTAGAATAGAGGCTTCATTTATTTATTGCAACCTATTTTAAAAATCAGTTAGAACTTAACTGCCCTGTTTTATTAAATTTAACCTTATGCCAAATTTCAAAAAAATAAATATTAAGGCTAAAATTCCATCTAATAGTCCGTTATAACTCTGACAACTTTACCCAGCAGGTACCACTCATCTTTTTTAATAATTCGATCTGGGTCAATTCTATTTTACGATTAACAGCCATAATAAAAAACTTTTACTACACATATAACTTATTACAAAAAGGTTAATAAGCATTTATACTTAAGTAACTTCATCGATCATTTTTTGGCAATGAAGTCTGATATTTTCAGAATTCAGCAGCCCTTTGAACCATCTACTGACGGCTTGCTCAGTGCAGCCTGCCTTTTTTGCAAGCTCGCACTGAAGGAGCTTTTTGTCCCGAAACTTTTTCTGTATTTGATTAATATCATCGTTAGGGTACATTTTTTTAATACCTAAACTAAACTAAACTATACTCGTTCAGTGCGTAAAAAAAATAAGAAAAGATAATTATCTGTCACAGGCAGAATTTGCTGGCAGGTTAAACTCATCAAGCGGTTATGTGAGCGAGATTGAAACAGGAAAGAAACAACCTTCCGAAAAAATTTTAAATATGATAGCCAGCATATTTAATGTAAATATAGACTGGCTTTTAACGGGTTCTGGCAATATTTACGTAGGGGGAAAAGAAGAAGACGTGACAGAAAAAGATTGCCGGGAATGGCTTAAAATGCGCTTCAATATGGATGATGAAGAGATTGATAGACTCTTTGATGTCCAGCTTTCTGATAGAAAATTCCGTAAAGTGATTGACACCCAGTTGAAAAGTATTGAAACTTTTAAAACCGAAAAAATAAGGAGGCTTCAGGAAGAATGAGATATTTGATAATTTTATTAGTATTTGTGTTAGTTCAGCCCGTTTACGCCGAAAAGTATCGTGCTGACGTTTATTTCGAAGACGGCAGGCAGTGTGTTCATTGTAAAATCAAGACAGATGATGCTGGAAACATAGCCTGTATTTGGAAGGGTATTGTAAATAAAACCGTATATTTTGACATACAGCGTGATAAAGACGTTAAGTTTGTAGTTGATCGGCAGACAGCAGAAGAGAGAGAACGGCTTAAAAAAGAACATCGTGCTAGAGTAGGTGCTGCTTTAATGGGCTATAGTGCTGCAATACAAAGTCAGCACATAAAGAAACAGCCAATCACTACCAACTGTTTCGTGAATGGCCGCATTATCAATTGTAGTAGTTATTGATTTACACGTTGCTTGAAATGTTTTTGTGGGCGTCCTCGATCAAGTTAATGACCGTTTCGGCTCCCCCAATCTCGTTATATTTTCTGCGGGTGTCGGGGCTCACTCGTATGTGGATGTTTTCCGTTTTCTCTGATGTTGAGCCAGTTGGTCTGCCAGCGCCGGGGCGACGGCCACCCCATTTCGTTTTTTTGGCATCAATACTATTTCTCCTTCTTTCTACCGCTTTTGCAGCGGTTTCTAACTATGGCTTTCGCCTGTCCTGCCAGGGGCACGATCCGAGCAGAGCAGGGGAAGCTTACTAGAGTATCCTAATGGTGTGGATACAGATATCTTTAAAGACCTCGGGCATAAAAAGGCCCTGGGGTTAGCTTTACACACAACTGAAAACAACAAAAAGACCTGTATTATTTATATGAAAGCAGATAAAAAATACAGGAAATCTCAACTTGAAAGTGTCGCAATGCATGAAATAGGCCATGCGCTGGGGTTAGGGCACAGCCAGGATAAAAAAGACATCATGTACCCCATAGATTGTGGCCATAAAGGCGGTATATCAAACTTTATGATTACCAATATAGGTTATATACCGATTATTGTCCCGACAGGGTTCAGGGCGGGTAAGAAATCTACGTTACAAATCTCTTTAAAAGACTTGAACACTCTCTTCAGGGTTTATCACAACGGGCAAATTGAAAGATAGAAATATAAACAGATTATATTTTGCAGCCACCAATCTCTCGTTTTTCAAGATATTGCTGGTGATATTCTTCAGCTTTATAGAATGTGTTTGCTATTACGATCTCTGTGACAATCTCGCTCTTAAATTGACCCGATTTCTGAAGCTTTTCTTTTATGCTGAGAGCTAATTCTTTTTGCCGGTCATTATGATAAAAAACAGCTGAACGATATTGAGAGCCAACATCAGGGCCCTGTCTATTCAGAGTAGTTGGGTTATGGTTATCCCAGAAGATGTTTAAAAGCTTTTCATAAGAAACTTTATCAGGGTCAAACACAATTTCAACAGATTCAGCATGGCCAGTTGTACCGCTACAAACCTGATCATAGGTTGGGTTTTGGGTATGGCCTCCGGTATAGCCAACCATTGTTGAGAGAACCCCGTCAATTTTTCTAAATATCATTTCAACTCCCCAAAAACAGCCGGCGGCAAACGTTGCTTTTTCCATTATTAACCTCCAGATTCTTCTTAATAAAAAGTATAAAACACATCAAACATTTTTTGTCGTCAATTTTAGATTGACAGGGCTGGTGAAGAAAGCCTGGCTCTCTACAAAGAAGCCAAAACCCTCAGTGAAACAGAAAACATCTCGTTTCGAGATGCCCTACTCAAGATTAACAGGAGGTGGCACTGCCACTGACCACATAAGGGGCAAGCCCCTTCGCCTACTTCGTAGGCTACCCCATACAATAACATTTATATGTCACCAATAGGAGTAAATAATGGGACGACTTGAAGACCTACGGATTAACGCCTATCTCTCGGAAGTTGCCCGGGGATATAAAAATAATGCATTTATTGCCGATGCTCTTTTCCCCGAAATAGAATCAGAGCTTGAAAAGGTCGATATCTTTGAATTCAATAAAGAAGCTTTCTCTGTCTATAACACCGAACGAGCCATCCGGGCCAATTCAAACGTTGTTAGCCCCAAATGATTCACCAAAAAGACCACTACATTAACAGAACACGATCTGGCCTACCCAATCGATTACAGGGAAGAGGAAGAATCTAAAAAGGTTAAACTACAGCTCCACGCAACCAACGTGGTCACAGAAGGCTTAAGACTGAAGCACGAAAAGCAGTGTGCCGATCTTGTCCAGAATGCTGATAAATTCTCCACAGAGCATAAAGTGACGCTGTCAGGCGATGATAAGTAGCATAAGAAACAAAATAAACAGGTGAATTTCTCCTGAAGAGGTTGTATTTATGCTTATTTGTTCTTTTTGTGTATTAGTATTGCTGGTAAAATTATAGTTAGAGCAAGTAATAGAAGGGTCCCTATAAAAGCAAGAAGGAATGATACAAGGTTATAAGCAATCATAGCGATGGCGATAATTCCACCAGATAGGACAATTGAAACGATAATAAGGGCAATAAAGAGAAGGCATCCCAGTTCATCACCAATAACAGGTATTAAATTTAAGAAGAAAAAGACAGGCCCCAGAAGTAATACACTTCCGATAACCATCATTGCTGTACCTGCCAGTCTTCCTTTCCATAGTTCTTTTGTATAATATTCTTTTAGTGCTTGAAGAGCATCATTTTTATTGCCCTCAATGATATGAAAGAGTTTAATATTCTTCTTTTTCACTTCGTATGCCATAATATTGTCCTGGCTGAGCAGGCCGAACACTGAATAAGAGTTATTGGCTTTTAAAACTTTATAAAATATCTTTATATCGCCTATAACAGGGTTATCTGGAGTGCCATTGCCTTTGAAAACAAATTCTGACGTAAATATTTCAGGTGGTATAGAGAGTATAAGGTTCTCAGTAGTTAATTTTAGGGGTTCTAAATCAAGAGTTTCAATGTTTTTAAGGTTAATAATGTTGAAGTTACCAATCGTTGCCTTTTCAGGTGTTATAAAGAGATTATCAATACTTTTGGGTGGATTCTTATGCTCATTTGAATGCCTGAAGCTACTAGAATCTTTTGGTTTAGTAGTCCATCTTTTACTGTAGCTGTAGGTTGTACGTTTTCTATCTCCGCTTGAAGTTGTTGATTTGCTTTCATCCCAGGCATACATACTGGTAATTCTTTTAAGAGCAACAAAATTTCCGGGTTTAAGAAATTTGTTATCTCCTACTGGTTTGTCTGTTGTAATTTTGCCATAAGCATGGATAAGTTTATTTTGAAGTTCAGGTGATGCAGGTTTTGTTATATCTATTGTTGGGGCATCCACAGCTATTTTAGATAAGTCGACTCTTGCTTCATTACTGAATAAGGTTAAAAATGCAAATAGCAATATAATAAATCCTAATCCAGAGCAGAAAAAAGAACCTATAAAAGCTCCACATCCTTTATCTGATGAGTTATGAGATGTTTCGGTATAACTTATTTTGCATCTAGGAATGTTCATTTCTTTTTCCTTATCGTTTATTAGGGTTAAAGTGTTTGTTTGGCGATATTATAAGCTATAAATATTATTATTACTTTTGGGACTAATAACTTTCGTTTGAGTTGATAATAATGAAGCATTTTAAATATGGTAGTCAAATTTGTCTGTCTTATCAATATGTGAACAATAAACAATAGAAATTGTTACACAGGTTCTTTCATTCTAAAAATGACACTGATTATAAGTTGAAATCTCTTAAAGATACTTTAGACGCTGAACTCGATGAAATCAAACAACTTGAAGAAGTAGGATTTTTACCTAAAGGCACCGCTGCACAAAAGGAGAAAGAATACTATGGATAGAAAAACCTTTAACCAAAAAGAATTTGCACATTATCAAGATTGGTTTTTCCTTTGCTCTGGAATAAATCATATTGACTCTGCATATCAAGCCAGGATTCCGGTGTGTTGTTAAAAGCTTTTGCAAGCCTTAAAGCCATTTCTGTACTGATGCCTGAACGTTCATTTAATATAGAAGAAAGCGTCTTTCTTGTCACTCCAAGTTTAATAGCTGCCTCAGTAACAGAGAGCCCCAGTGGTTTAATGTATTCTTCTCTTAATATTTCCCCGGGATGAGGAGGGTTAAACATTCTAGACATATCGTTTCTCCTTTGTTAATGAGGATCTAAGTAATCAACAATAAAAACGTGACCATTCTCAAATTCAAACAAAATTCTGTAATTACCTGATACATCAATAGATAAAGTTTTACTGTTTGAGTACTGATGAAGCCTAAAACCAGGGATATTTAAATCTTCCAGCGTTCGAGCAGTATCCAGTTTAAAGAGAATTCTTCGAAGTCGGGCTTCATGAGAAGGGCTTATACCTTTTTTAGACCCTTTCAGAAAAAAATTTTCAAGGCCTTTATGTTTGAAACTTTTGATCATTCTTATAGTGTAACACGTAACGACACAGGGTTCAATAGACAAAAACCAATATGTCCAATAAAGATTTAAAACTCCAACTCCGCCTCGGTGTTAAAGATGAAGGGACAAAAGGTTTTAATATCCTTTATACCTATTAATAGCATCCTTAAGGGCATAGTTCAGGGTGCTTTCGATTTCCCACGCTTTATACTCAAGCCCGTCGGTTGATTTATAGCTGAGCTTCGCCGTCTCGACATCAACCTTGGCCTCAGCCTTTTTAAAAAACTTGTTGTTGTGGTTTATGAATCCCAGCTCAAATGAAAGCTCTTTGCCCTGTGGCAAAATCTTTACGATCTGAAATTTGTCAGGCATCAGAAATGCTACGGTGTTTTGTTTCTGAAGTTCGGCGTCATTTCTGACCAGTGACATATACTCGTCAAGCACCTTTTTGTTGACCTTCGCCGGGAAAAGTTTTTCCCACAGACCGCCAAAAGCGACCTTGCTCTCTGGCTTTACTTTTGAAGACAGGTTAAGTTCATCTTGTTTAAGTGGTTTTGGTAGTGATCCCTGAAAAACGGCCTTCTGGTTCGTGTGTAACATAATATGCTTAAGCTGAATGCTGTTAACTTCCATAATTTTCCCCTGATTATTGCATGCTCACTGCATTATAAACCAGAGACAACTCAAAGGGAAGATGTCAAAAACGATTATTTATCTAAAATTTATGATCGATTAGTGATTCAACGTTGTCGCAAGGTTCGTGTTGATCAGGGCATTCAGAATCATTGAATAACTCTGGTTAGAGGCAATCGGCTCTTTCTGAAGCAGCTTCTGAGCTATGTCGCTATTAATATGAGCCTGCTTTAAAATGGCTACAGCTTTTTTCAGAGCTTCTTCATTTGATTGATTGCTGCTGAGTTCTTCGTTGAAGATTTTTGTTGCCCTGTCGAGCAGGTAAAATGTGATGCTGCTGTATTCATCACTAAGGTAGAGGTCAGGGTCAATGAGTTCGACAAAGCTTTCGTCATCACCTGAAGAACTATTGGCGTCTGATCCCTGATTTCCTTCGGCGGTGAATTCTGTATTATCAGTATTATTAATAACATGATTGGTGTCACTGCCGATGGTTGAGTTGATTTCTCTGCTATCTGGCAGGTTTGAAATCAAGATCGTTGATAACGGAGTATTTGATGTGTCAGCATTGATTGAGTTACCAGATATTTTATTGATTATAAAGTTATTAACATTAATACTGCTGTTGGGTGTAACGATATCCGATAAAATAGTCAGATTTTCGGTTACTGTTGTGTTGTTAAGTTCAATAGCAGTAAGCGGTGTTAGATTATGAATTTCTGCATTAATAGATTTTAGAGAGTTAAAGACAGCACCTGTTTTAGATGTTATATCAATATTTACAGAATTTGCCATATATCCATCATTACCAGAAAGCGTAAATATAAGTGGCTGTAAGCTATTTAGATTCTCAAATGCTGCTTTTATTATATCAGCTTTGAGATTCACACTATTAGATGCTTGTGCTTTGTCAATAATTATTGAACCGTTTTCTTTTTGAACAGTTAGATTAATGTTAGCCGGGTCAATTGTATTAATAAAAATGCTATCTCGTGCAATAATATTAATATCACCGGGAGTTGAAATCGTATTAATATTTACAGCTCCATCGTTTGCAGTCAGGTTTATATTGCCGGTTTTTGATGTCATAGTTCCAATATCAATATTTCCTGTTGTTTCAGCTATTGTTATGTCTCTATTAACGTTAGCATTTATAATGCCACCTACATAGCCATTATTATAAGTTGTATCTAAGCTATACTTAATATCCAGATTACCTAAGATATTTACAGGTCTGTTGATTCCCAGGTTAAGCATTTTTTCAGTAAGAGATAAATAACCAGAAATAAATTTGGCATTACCCTGAACTGTGCCACCATAATAATTAATGGGGCCGTTATCAACAATGGTTACTTCAAGGTCACCACCAACATTAAAGTCATAAATTTTACCAATATTTATTATTGTGGGTGTTAAATTAGGTATGGAAACAATACTGTATAGCTCAACATCGTTACCAACGTTGCCACCAGAGATTTCTATTCTTTTAAATTGACCGCCATTACAAAAACCAGCATCACCCTGAACATTACCATCAAAGTAAATACTGTGTCCAGATAAATATAAATTGCCGCCAACATTAAAAGAATGTGCTGTTGACAGGATATTATTTAGAACATATTCAGGGCTAAAGTATGATGCAATTGCGCTTTTAGAATATAAAGCTTTTGGAGTTATTGTAAAAGGAGGTTATCTAGGTTTAATGGTATTAGAGCACAAGATTTTTATTTACACATAAAAGAATGTGAATTTAGGTGGAATCACAGGAATAGTAATATTTATGATATAATGCTTACGATCGTTAAAGAGTTTTAGACTTTTCTTATCTAGACCCATTTTTTATGTCGTTTAATATAATTAGGCTAATTAATTATCCAGTGGGCTGGTTTTGGTGGCGATATAGCATTTTGCAGTTTCTGAAACGGAAAAAGTGACGAGGCAAAGAAATCAACTTCTTCTGTTGTCAGGCCCACTCTGTCAACAAACACCTGGGCTTGTTTTAGAGCTGAATCTGACTTCTTCTCAGCTATATAATCATATTTAAGCATTGAAACTGCTTTAAAAACATCATTGAGGTGATTTAATTTGTCAATATCTTTATGAACATTATTAATTTGCAGGTATTTTTTGACTTTGTTTTTAACGCTCCTGAACATATCTTGCTGTTGTTTGGTCAGATAGTCAAATTCAGTTTTTCTGGAAGCTTTTATTCTGGCTCTATCAATTTCTTCATCCTTGATACTGAGATGTTCCCAGGCCAGGAGATCTATTTCTGCAGGCGAGAATTTTTCTTTAATTAAAGCTTTTATTTTTTCAGAGTCATCACAGGTTCTGACAGGATGTTCATAGATTATATCTGCGGCGGCAACTGCAGCTTGCTGAATTGTTATATCAAGTTCTGCCATTTTTTTGATGATTCTTTTTCTTGTAAAAGCAAAAAGTTCGTGATCCTGTCTGAGTTGCATGAGCCGTTCTTGAAGCTGATCGCCAGGAGAGGCTTCACTCATTGGTGGTGGAACTTTGTATTTAAAAGAATTTAAAGGTTTTGTATTATTTGAAATTGCTTGAATAGAATTCATTATATTATTATTCCTTTTGGTTTTTATTGATAGCTTTTTCAGCCCAGACTGAAAGAGTATTAATAATGTTAGCAGCGCATTCGACCATTTTTTCTACTGTCACAAACTCGTTACGGGCGTGTGCATTGTGCCATCCGGCTTCTAGGTTGGCAACAGGCAGGCCTTTTTCTGACATCGTCGATCCATCCGTACCTCCTCTTATGCTGCTTTCTTTCGGATTTTTATTATAGCCGAGGCTGTTAAATGTACGCTGTATGCCTTCTAGAGCATTGTTGACAACTTCAGGTAATCCGGTTAAGAAGTCTTTCTGGTTACGATATAGCAATACTGGTTCTATTTCTACACCTGCCCGGCCGGCTGGATATTTTGATATAGCATCCCGGGCGAGTTGTTCGAGATATGCTACCCGTTCTTTTGCCCGATCAAAATCAAAATCTCTGATCAATATTTTAAGCTTACCTTCAGAAGGGCTTCCTGACATTTCTTCTATATGATAAAACCCTTGCTCACCGGAAGTTTTTTCTGGTGACTCAGATTCTGGCAGGCCGTTCATAATATCAAGTATGATCTTATTGGCGTTAACAAGTTTGTCTTTAGCCTCTCCGGTATGAACGTTTCGTCCTTTCACTTTCAGTGTGACATTATAAGCATTAAAGGTAGCTGTATCAAGGCAGTTACCATCTTTACCATCAAGCGTATAGGCGGCATCTGCTCCAAAGGCTTTTATGTTGAAATTTTTTATATACTCTCCGGTTTCTTCGTCTGGAGTAAAAGCTATACGAAGTTTAGGATGCTTGATATGTGGCTGTTCTTTGTATACACGCAACACTTCTAATATTTCAGCAATACCTGCCTTGTCATCTGCTCCTAGCAATGTTGTTCCATCAGATGTGATAATATCTTCACCTATATGATCTATCAGATCACTTGCTGGTATAAAAATACCGTCTTTGAGTTTTATATCTCCACCCTGATAATTTTTATGTATAACAGGGTTCACATTATCTGATGGTGAATCTTTTGAAGTATCCAGGTGTGCAGATAAACCAATTATTGGCTTATCTGGTATATTGCCAAGGTTATCAGGCAGCGTCGCAGTAACAACATGGTGTCTGTCAATATGAACATCTTCCAGCCCAATAGTTCTTAGCTCATCAGCCAGCATTTTTGCAAGTACCTTCTGGCCTTCACTGCTGGGGAAATCAGTAGCGCCTGGATGTGACATTGTGTCTACTTTTACCAGCCTTATAAACGTATCCACCATTCTATCTTTATTGATATAGGTTATTGCAGGGTCGTTTTTATTACCTTTAAAGCTATATTGTTGTACTGATTGACTGTTTATACGCATTTTACACTCTCTGACATCTTTTTTATTTAAAACCTTCTGAAAATAAATAATGCTAGTTTGTTAAAGATTTTTTAAGTTATGGTAACTGGTGTGGCGGCGTAGTCGCACTGGACTACAATTGCCCTGCAGACTTTACACGCTCACTCAAGTTTTCGTTCGCTTGAGCCTGCCTGTGGTCAAGTTTGCAGGGGCTTATAACTCCTGGCCCTCGCTAAAAGAGGATTTGTTTGCTAATCCACAGCAAGTTCCCAACCCGCCCGCCCATTGCGTCGGGTGTATTTCGGCGCCTGCGGCGCCGCAATACACCCTCACAAAACAGTATTCAGGCTAACATGGCTGGCAATTGACCCCATAGTTGGGTAATTTGACACCACAGGAATATGCAGATGTTATTGGATATGTCAGGCCCAAAATTTGAACCTGAACGGGGCAGAACAGTACCAATAAAATTGTTAAGTGAATTTCAGCTGGAACTAAAGGTAAATCTTTCAGTCACAGTTATTAAATTAGTTAAATAAGAGCAGTATTAATTAAAAAAGTTATTAATTTTGAAAAAATATGAATAACAAAATATATTATTTTATATATAAAATTTATTGCTGGAGGCTCAAATGAAAAAAATTATTCTGGCATTATTAATTTCTATGTGTTTAACAACTATATTTAGCATAAAAACTTGGTCTCATCCACACAGCTGGGTAGAAGTTAAAACAATATTAAATTTTGAGAATAAAAAACTTATTTCTATCAGGAATACGTTTACATTTGATGAAATGAATTCTATGTTTATTCTTGATGAAGCTGACTCTAATGGCAATGGTATTATTGACTCTAATGAAATTCCCGTATACAAAAAGGCTGTAGACAGGTTTTTTATTGAAAATCTAAAAAACAATTATTATTTTACCCGTTTTAAGGTTAACGGTAAAATATTTGCGCTTAATTCACCAAAAAATATTAAAGCAATATATGAAGATCAGAAACTCTCTATTTCATTTTCGCTGCTTCTACAGCAGCCTCTGGACCCAACAACTTCAAAAATTGGTATCAATTTTTATGATGAAGAATACTATAATGACCTATATTTTAGTGAAATAACACCAATATCTGTCACTGGCACCGTGCCATCAGATTGTCGTTACTCAGCAGGTGAAGACACTGATTATACCTTTTATTATAATTCAGTTAACCCAATTTCTGTTTTGATATCTTGCAAAGGGCCATAAAATGAAATCAATTCTTATTATTATTTGCTCTATATTTATTATGCTTAATACTAATGTGTTAGCTTTTAATGATATTTCTTTTGATAATGGAATATATGCAACTATTAATAACCAGAATATTAAAAATAAAGTATTAAAAGAAATATCTAAATATCAACAACTTCTCAATGCAAAGATAACACAGGTTATAAAAAAGGTTAAAACAGGTAAAGATTATACTGCATTATTATGGGGTGCTCTACTATGCTTTGCTTACGGTGTTCTTCATGCACTGGGGCCGGGGCATTCAAAAAGTATTATTGCTTCATATTTCATTGCTAACGAAGAAAAACTAAGTAAAGTGCCAATTATGGCATTTCAGATATCTATGACACATGTTATAACACCAATATTATTGGTTTTATTAGCGGATATTTCTTTAAGGAATGTCATTCAGGATCCTGATAGCCAGCTTTACTGGTTTAAATTTGTTAGTTATCTTTTAATTATTGTTATTGGCCTGGTGTTAATGATAATCAAGTTTAAAAACTTAAAACAACCCTGTGAGCATAAAAACGATTTGAATGTCCGTAAAAACAAATCTATGATATTAGCTATATCAGCAGGTTTAGTACCCTGTATCGGCTCACTTTTAATCTTATTATTCACAATGGCCAATAAAATCTTTTTTGCTGGTGTTATTTTAGTACTTTTTATTGGCATAGGTATCGGTGTTACAATAACAATTGTAGGTATCATTACATTTTATTGTAAACAATTTATACAGAAAAGAAACAAGGACTGTAATAATTCTAAAACAATTAGTTTTATTGAGTTAACAGCTACATCGTTTATTATTGTTCTCGGTCTTGTTATGTTTATAGATCTTATAAGAAATAGTCACTCACTTTGAGAATTCTGTTGAATGAGGATCTAAGTTAAATTGAATGTAATCGTCAAATATTCCACACGTTGAAAAGAGAAAATCGATTTTATTTTTGAACTCTAAAAATTCTGGTAAATATTTTTACTGACAATTATTTATTTAGGAGCAGAACAGGCAGAATATTATTTTTATAAAAATAGAAAAACCGAAAATATGGCCACGACATTTTAATATTTTTTATGTAAAATATTTTTCTATTGTTTTTACATATTACTGCAAGCATAGTAAATAAAGGTATCTTGGAAGGGGAAGAAAATTGGAGAATAGATTATAATGCTCGAAGACCCCATAGTTCACTGGGAAATTTGACACCACAGGAATATGCAGATGTTATTGGATTTACCAAGTTAAAAACTGGAACCTAAATGGGGGCAGGTCAAAAACACTCAATTATTTTTTTTATTTTTATGGGCTTAACTTCGCATTGGAGAACATTTTTATATCCTTTAACAGTTTGTTCTCTTGGTCTAGCCCCATATAAATTCATTGTATGATGTAAATAGATGATTATTGAACTTTTCTGTTCTATTTTTAATTTTTCAATGAGTTACGAAGTTGTCTTTAAAAGGAGTTCAGACATGGACATAAACAAGAAAGATTTTTTTTGCTCGTGGAGCGGGGGTAAAGATTCCTGTATGGCTCTTTATTACGCCATTCAACAGGGTGGTAACCCTGTATTACTATTTACCATTTTTGAAGAAAATGGTGAAAGAAGCAAATCCCACTGGCTCATTAAGGATCTTATCAAAGCACAATCTGAAGCACTAAGACTGCCAATCTACACAAGACAGGCTACCTGGAATACCTATGAAGAAGAGTTTATCAAAGGACTCAAACATATTAAAAACACGAACAATATTGACTATGGAGTTTTTGGTGATATTGATATCGAAGACCACAGACTGTGGTGCGAGAAAGTCTGTCAGGTTGCTTCAATGACACAGATCCATCCGCTATGGCAAAAGAACCGGCTGGAAATCTTAAACAACTTTATTAATGCAGGTTTCAAGGCTAAAATCGTTGTCATTAATACAAATATGATGTCTTCAAAGTTTATTGGCCGTGATATTGATCTATCACTACTAGAAGAGATAAAAACAACCGGTATTGACCCCTGTGGCGAAAACGGTGAATATCATACGATCGTATATGACGGGCCTTTATTTAAAAATCCGGTTGAACTGAAGCTTGGTGACACATCTTTCAGAGATGAATACTTTTTCCTAGACGTTTCAATCAACCTGTTACAGCATCAATAAACTATTAAAACGTTAATAAGTCTATCAACAAAGAAAAAGGGTCTACAATATGTGTCGATTATTTGGATTCAGAGGCTTAAAACAAACCTCGCTTTCATTTTACCTGGTTAATGCAACAAATTCACTTGAAAAACAATCTGTAATAGATTTCAGGCATGTTAACAATCATTGTGGCTGGGGACTGGGTTTTTATCAGTATAACAAAGCGTTCATATAAAAGAGAGCCAGCAGCGCCACTGACGATTTTAATTTTCAGGAACTTAGCGAGTTTATTCTTACTGATACTACGATTGCTAACGTTAGAGATGGTACTTTCGGCCATATATCTGACTTTAACACTTATTCTTAAACAAATATATATGTATTGTCAGTTATAATATTTACCATTTATCACAACCATATCAACATAAACATATGCCTGACTTTGCATACTTTGAAGTTATAAATTCAACGGCATTTGCCCAACTACCAAACTCTCTTTGATAAGGTTTTTTTGATATTTTTGAATTAGCTAGAAAAACATTCATACTTGGAATTTTACCAATTTTGTTACTAACTCTTATAAGTTCTTGAATTAAATCACCGTCACTAATCTTATTATGTCCACCCCCACTTACATATGGAATATTTGGTTCTAAACCAGCATCCTTTATTGCTGCATTATAGGTACCATAAATTTTCATTATTTGGTTGAATGAATAAGTTAAACCTTTTTCTCTTTTGCATTCTTTTTGAGTAGGAGCTCTTCCTAGCTTTGATGCTAGAGTTTCTAAATCTTTTCTTATGATTATCTTTTTATGTTCTAATTCATCCATTATTTACTTTCCAAATAAATTATTACTTAAATTATAAAATAATTTCTAGCTAAAAAGAATTTGCACATCATCAAGGTGTGCTTTTGCTTTGCTGTGGAATAAATCATACTGATTCTGAAGGTTTAACCAGAACTGAGGTGTCGTATTGAATGCTTTAGATAACTTCCATGCCATTTCTACACTGATTCCTTGCTTTCCATTAACAAGCAAAGAAAGAGTCTTTCTTGTGATACACAGCTTTTCGCTGGCCTCTGTAATCGATAAACCAAGAGGCTCAAGGTAATCTTCTTTTATTATTTCCCCGGGATGAGGAGGATCGTGCATGATGAACATTTAATTATCTCCTATCTTAATGAGGATAAATGTAATCAAGGATATAAGCGTCGCCGTTTCTGAACTCGAATAAAATCCTGTAATTGCCGCTGACATCTATAGACCAAAAATCAGTTTTGCCTTTGTATGAGTGTAACCTGTAACCTGGATATTCCAGATCCTTGATGTCATCATCAGCATTGATTCTAGCAAGAACAGTTTTTAACTTTTTAGCATGATTAGGGTTGATACCACTTGCATCACCGTACAGGAAAAAGTTCTTCAACCCTTTGTGCTTAAAACTCTTGATCATAATAGCTAAATTATAACGCATTACGTAACTGGTTGCAATATAGAAATTTAAAATGACTCATAAAGATTTAAAACTCCAACTCCGCCTCGGTGTTAAAGATGAAGGGACAAAACAGTCTTTTGACAACGTCATATTGCAATTAAAGAAACTGGAGCAGGCCGGCAAAGCTTACGGAACAGGAACCACCACCGGAGCCCGGCAAGAACAAAAGCTCTATGAAATCAAGAAAATTTATGATTGATATACGGCAATTGTTTTATTGAGAATTATTTACAATTAGAATTTTCGTATTGACAAAT
>Ga0334898_1002067_pt1 | contig 19678 bp, 17 predicted proteins | sample GraSluR3_MG_10_FD_207228 | JGI IMG/M metagenome (GOLD analysis project Ga0334898, IMG submission 207228) | Sludge microbial communities from methane-producing bioreactor in Wageningen University, Netherlands - Granular Sludge_3_08-R3 | ecosystem: Engineered > Bioreactor > Anaerobic >... | reverse complement strand
GAATATTCCGTATACGACAGAGCCGTGAGAGAAAGCTTCGGCAGCGAGAAAGCTGTTCCGTACAGAACACTTATCATGATCAATAAAACTCCCATGGTTACGCCGCCATGAAATCCCCCTCCGGGGGAAAGGTGGCCATGCAGAATAACATACAGGGGAAAAAGCCACAGCACCGGGTAAATATTGGCCACAGCGCAGCGCGCAAGATTCGACAGAGTCCGCCTGTTGCGGGACAGCCCGCCGCCGGACATCAGTACTGATACCGCAGAAACGGCAGCGAAGATAACAGTCGCTTCTCCCAGGGTATCAAAGCTGCGATAGTCGAGCAGCACCGCCGATACCAGGTTCAGCGCAGCGGTTTCGGAAACACCATAGCGGATATAATGATCGGAGACCCTCTCTGCGGAAACGGACATCGGGAGAATGGCAGTACCAAGAACAAGGGCACAGCAAATCAGGACCCCGAGGACAATCCAGCGTTGCCTTCTCTTGCCTTTTCTGCTCACTTCGTCTTCCTTCGAGCCCTGCTGATAGCGGTAACGAAGAATGCCGTCAGCAGACCTGCTCCGATAACAGCCTCCGCCATGGCTACGTCCACCGCCTGCAAGAACGAAAAAACCAGCGTCAGACTCACACTGAAAACCGAGAGGACAATGACAGATGTAATCATGCCTCGGACAAGGACTGCCGCTGCTGCGGCCGATACCAGCAGGACAAGAAGCAGAAAATAGGCAAAATTAAACATTTCGCTTCATCTCCTGATATTCATCGACCACCAGGCGCCGACGGGCGCGATGGGAGCGGTAATTTGCCCTGGCGAGGGAATGAATGGATATGGGATTGGTTATAAAAAGAAAGATACCTATTAATACTGTTTTTGCCGCGTGCTGCAGCGAAGGTCCCATTACTGCTGACCCTAGAAGTATGAACCCCGCCCCGATGGTAAGACCTTTTGTCCCGGCATGAAGCCTGCTGTAGGCATCCGGAAAGCGGACCATACCAACCGACATGGCAAAAGAGAAAAACAGACCGATTCCTATAAGGACCATCCCTATAATACTTCTCAGGGTATGGAAAAGTCCCACTACAGACCTCCCTGATGGTCTATAAACTTGACAATGATAAGAAAATCGACAAACAGAAGAAGCGCGTATACCATGGCTATATCCAGAAAAATGCTGCGCTGGAACAGCTGCCCCAGAAGCACCAGTATTACCGTCAGCATGATCCCTATGGCATCGGCGCCGGCTACCCGGTCCAGCAATGCCGGACCGATAATGACCCGGACAAGGCAGACAAGGGAAAACAGCAGCAGTGCGATTATTGCGGCGATAATCATTGAAACATCCTTCGGACCCAGGGGCGCATCCCGCTGGTTATTGTTTCGTCCATCTCTTTTCCCCCAAAGCTTGATACATCAATCCAGTGAACATAGAGGTCGTCATTTTCTTCGTCATATTCCAGGGACAAGGTGCCGGGTGTAAGCGTCAGGAGATTGGCGAGAACCGTAACAGCCGGAAGATTGGGCAGGTCGGCCTTGATCCGCACGATTCCGGGCCAGAAATCGATTGATGGGCGCAGGGCAAGAAATGCTATATAAAAACCGGAACGGACGACTTTCCATCCGAAAACAGGAAGAAAACAGAGAAGGAAGAACAGACGCCGCAGCAGCCTGCCGGGGGTCTGAGGCCCCTCGTCGCCCTTGCCCCGCAGTTTTCCAATACCGAGACGGAAATACAACAGCAGGGTCAGAACGGAGAGCAGTGCTCCGGCCGTCAGGGATTGAACCGAAATATCTCCGGAGAAAAATACCCACACAAGAAACAGCAGGAGAAAGAGCACCAGCTGGCGGCCGTACATGCATACCTCCTCAACTGATTGGTTTGAATGATAAGTAACAGGAGTTCTGCTGTCAAGAAGGGATTGGTCCAGGGAAAACAGTACGGCAAGGATGCGTCAGGAAGCCTATATACAAAGAAGCCGGCTGAAGACTCTCCTCCTGCCGGCTTCCGATTTTACCTGCTCACGGCATGGTTCTACAGAAGATTTCCTTCAGCGTCGAACTCCATCTCTTTCGGTCCCTCGAGAATCTCGATATCCGGGTTCTTTTTCGCCTCGTCCAGCATGGACTCGGAAATCCATATCTCGTCCACGTGGGAGGAGTTCCGTATTCTTAAGACCCTGGGATTGTCCACACCGTTCCCGGTGCGGACATACATGGCTGCCTGTATGGCCAGACGGTCGGTTTTCAGTACCATGGGCGTACGCACGGTAATGGCAACCCTGGCAGTCAGGGCGTTGGGATAGCCCGCATCGAAGTCAGCCTGGTCAAATACCTTTTTAGTTGTGTAATTTGCCATACCCATTCCTATGCAGTTTCCGTGGGTCGCTTCGGAAAGGTTCAACACAACGTACTCCTCCACCCGGGGCGGACCCGAGGCGAACTCGGTACAGTAACTGCCGGTAATGTTGGGGTCCATACCGTCGCCTGAATGGTTTTTCCCGATTTCGTCCACCACCATGATATCGAGCTTATCGAAAAAGATCCGGGCCATCTTCTCCTTGGCTTCGATAAGGAGTTTTGGTTCTTCCTCGAGGATCTCCTCCGGGGTAAGGGCGATGATACGGTTTGTCTCGTCATGGGCGTTCTCGATAATGGACAATCCGAAAAGAATATTGGCGTTGTTAAGAATAGCCGTACCATAGGCCACAACGTTCTCCGCCATTTTGCGGAAACCCTGGCTGTGACAGGCCTCGGCACCCTGGTGCTTGGCGACACCGATGGCCATCATTTTCAGCATGCCGCTTTCGTAAGGACCCCGGAAGGCTGTATGGGCTTTTATTCTTCCCACCAGGACTATTCCGTCGGCCTCGGATGCGTATTTGTCTATATAAACAGGACGACCGTCATCCAGGCTGGCGACCTGAACAACCTCCATGGAAGCCTTTATCGGCGCTCCCACATACTCCTCGGTAACACCGAAGCCCTCGATCATTTCCCGCTGACCTTCGGCCGTTCCGCCTCCGTGGCTTCCCATGGCGGGAAAGACAAAGGGTTTGGCACCCAGCTCTTTCAGGGCCGCAACGGTTTCCTTGATTATCAGGGCAAGATTCGCAATACCGCGGCTGCCGCAGGTAACCGCAATGGTCATTCCCGGTTTAATGGTTCCCGCGATCTTTTGCTGGTTTATCTGTTTCTTTATCTCCCCAGGAATATCTTCCAGTACGTCGTCATTCAGTTTCTGACGGACTTTTACCATCCTTGGAAGCGGGGTGTCGCCGATCATACGTTGAACAACACCATTCCGGTCCCAGACACTTTCGCGCAGATTAGTACTCATTCCACACACTCCCTTATAGCACAGGTATTCGATACTGTTAAAATACAATTATCTTCCATAATCACTTCTTTTTCAACAATAATATAAGAATTGTATTAAGGGAATCTGTAAAAACGGCTTCATTACCATATACCGTATGTAAAAACGCATCCCCGGTCCGGGGAAAACACTGCAGCCTGCTGAAAATCACCGGGGCGCCCGCTTTTCGCAGATCCGTCAGCACATCCAATTCCATACCTTTTTACTAATATACTCATATTTGATCCCGAAGTAAAAAGTTCCGCAAGAGGATAGAGTGGAAAACATGCCGTCATAAGTATACAATCTTATATAATCGAACCCCTTTTGGTTGCGCAACTACAATAATTGGCGTACAATATGGAGACACTTTTTACCAGGAGCCGATTGTGAAAGGTTTTTTCAACCGTTTGCTGAGAATCGACGCAACGAATCACAGTTTTACATACGAGGATATTTCCGACGATATCCTCAAGACCACCCTCGGCGGAAAGGGCCTGGGGACCCATCTGCTGACTGAGGAGAATCCTCCCGGGGTCGATCCCTTTTCTCCGGAAAACCGTTTTATAATTTGTGTCGGTCCGATTACCGGTACACGGGTCTGGAGTCAGTCCCGGTATGCCGTGTTTTCCAAAAGTCCTGCCACCGGAGGATTCTGCGAATCCTACTGCGGAGGAGAACTCGCTCCCAAAATCAAGGGATGCGGGGCGGATGCGATTATCATCCAGGGGAAAAGCAGCTCCCGGGTATACCTCAGCATAGACGAGGAGGGGGTAAAATTCCATGACGCCGGAGAGATCGCCGGTGCCGAAAGCTACGACGCCGAACGCTACATCCTCTCAAAGGCCGGCGAAGGTGCCGGAGCGATGGTTATAGGTCCTGCAGGAGAGAACCTGGCAGCCCAGGCAGCCATAAAATCAGACCTGTGGCGGAGCGCCGGGCGCGGTGGCCTGGGTGCCGTAATGGGGTCCAAGGGCATAAAGGGAATCTCCTTTTCCGGGACAAAAAAAGCAGAAATAGCTGATCCCGAGAAGCTGACGGCACTGGTTAAGAAGATCGCAAAAACATGGAAGGACTCTCCGGTTACAAAGAAGTACCAGACCTACGGGACACCCTCCCAGGTGGCAGTGACCAACGGAGCAGGCTGTTTTCCTACCCGCTACTGGCAGAGCGGAGTTTCAGAGCACTGGCAGAATTTGAGCGCAGACTACATGCACGAGCATTTTGAGGTGTCAAAGCACGGATGCCCGTCCTGCTTTCTGCAGTGCACCAAACACGCCAAAGTGAAGTCCGGAAGGCACGCCGGGCTTGAAATCGACGGACCCGAGTATGAGACCATTTACGCCCTGGGGGGCCTGAACTGCCTCGATTCCCTGGAAGAGGTTGCCTGGCTCAACGACATCTGCGACCGACTGGGGCTGGACACCATGAGCGCGGGGAACCTCTCGGCCCTTGCTGTAGAGGCCTACAAACGCGGCAAGATCGACTTTGCCATCGATTATAATCAACCAGACCGAATGGCGGAGTTTTTCAGGCTGCTGGCCAATGCCGAAGGGGTTGGTGCCATCTTCGCCAGGGGAATAAAAAGCGCCGCCGCGGAGCTCGACCTTGAGGATATCGCCGTACACGTAAAGGGCCTCGAACCCGCGGGATTCGATCCCCGGGTTCTAAAGGGCATGGGACTCTCCTATGCCACGTCTCCCCGGGGTGCCTGCCACCTTCGAGGTACCTTTTATAAAGCTGAACTTACCGGAGAGGTCGCCCCTGATGAGATCTCCGGCAAAGCCCGCTATCATATCGATTACGAAGACCGGGCGGCCCTCTTCGATTCCATGATTCTCTGCCGATTTTTCCGGGATTTCTACCTCTGGGACGAACTTTCCGAGATGATCGAGGCCACCACAGGCATGAAGATGAACAAGGAAGAACTGGAACTTCTGGCCAACCGGATTACCCAGCAGACCAGAGCGTTTAACCGCCGGGAGGGGATAGGCCCTGAACAGGACACCCTGCCGAAGAGACTGCTCAGGGAAGCTACACAAGAAGGGGCCGTACTCACCGAGGCGGACCTGAAGATCATGATACAGGAATACAACAGCATAAGGAAAGAACGAGATGAAAAAGCACGCGCTATCAGTTGATTTTCACTGGGAAAAATGGGCCGCCGAGGCGGCAGACCTGAAAGGACTCGGAAAGAAAACCGCAGCCCGGCTGCTTTTTGAGATAGACCTGATTCATCACTTTGAACAGGAACTGCTGCGCCTCAAGAACGCCGATGCCGTATGGGGACCGGTACACTCCAGCGTTGGCCAGGAGGCCGTCGCGGCAGCCAGCATCGGACCTTTAAAGAAGAGCGACAAGGTACTGGGAAGCCACCGGGCTCACCACCAGTTTCTGAGCAAGGCCCTGAACTATGTTTTACGCGATGACTGGGACCCAGGCAGCCATGAGTGGCCCCAGGAGGCCCAGGAGGTGGTGAACCGCAGCTTCGCGGAGATCCTCGGCCTTGCACCCGGGTACTGCGGCGGCCGCGGGGGTTCCATGCACCTCCGCTGGAAAGAGGCTGGTTTTCTCGGTTCCAACGCCATCGTCGGCGGAGGAATTCCCCTGGCTGTGGGCGCGGCCTATGCGGAGCAGAAGCTCAAAAGCGGAAACGTGGTGGTCTGCTACTTCGGCGACGGAGCGGCAAACCAGGGCGCCTTTCATGAAGCCCTGAACCTGGCGGGAATCTGGAAGCTGCCTATCATCTTCTTCGTGGAGAACAACGAGTTCGCAGTGGGAACCCGCAACGATGACGCCTGTGCGGTAAAGGACATTTCCCAGCGGGCCGCCAGTTACAGGATGGACGCTTATATCGTCGACGGCCAGGACACACCCGGAATATACCGCCTCATGGAGAAGGTTTCCGGGGATATCAGAAAGGGCGGACGTCCGGCCATTGTGGAAGCAAAGTGCTGGCGCCACTATCACCATGCCGGGGATGTTCCGGGAAGTTCCTACGGTTACCGTGACAAGGAAGAAGAGGCTCGCCGCCTTGCCCTGGATCCCCGCACCCGTTTCCCCGAATCACTGCTTGAGCAGAAACTCCTCAGTAAAAAGGAGATAAGCGCGATTGACGCCGCGGCAAAGGCGGCGGTTGAAACCGCCCTGGACTTCTGTGTCGAAGGCGATGATAAAACTCTCATAAAGGAGGCCCTGTGGCCGGACCCTGCCACCGCCGGCGAAGGGATGCGCTCCGACGGCAGCGAACTTGAGGGACTGCCCTATATCGACGACGACTACAGCGGCCCCAGGAAAAAGGCCAGATACGCGGAGGCCATCTCGCTGGTGACCGGCCGCTGGATGGAGAAGGACTCAAAGGTCTACGAGTTCGGCGAGGAGATCGCCAACTTCGGCGGCGGCGCCTACGGAGCGACCAAGGGACTTCCCGATCGCTTCCCGGAACAGGTGGTAAATACCCCGATTTCCGAGGCAGGTTTTACGGGACTGGCCTGCGGGGCCGCCATGAACGGACTTAATACGATTATCGAGATCATGTTCCCCGATTTTGCCCTGGTCGCGGGCGACCAGCTCTTCAACCAGATAGCAAAGGCCCGGCACATGTACGGCGGAAAAACCGATCTGCCCCTGGTGGCCCGCACCAGGATCGCAACCGGTGTCGGCTACGGAGGCCAGCACTCCATGGATCCGGTGGCCCTTTTTGCCCTCTTTTCCGGCTGGAGAATTGTAGCCCCGGGTAACGCCTTCGATTATATTGGCCTGTTCAACACCGCTATGCACTCCAAAGACCCGGTAGTATTCCTCGAACACCATTCCCTGTACACAAAAAGCTTCGAGATCCCCGAAAATGATCTGGATTACTGCATTCCGTTTGGAAAAGCGAAGATCATCGAGCCCGGCAATGACATTACGGTACTCGTTTACGGCTCCATGGGAGAGCGCTGCAGGAAAATCGCGGAAAAACTCGCTGAACAGGGGGTTTCTGCGGAGATTATAGACCTCAGGTCTCTTGATCTACCATCCATAGATTATGATACAATCGGCAGGTCGCTGCAGAAAACCGGAGTTCTGGCAGTTGTGGAAGAAGCCGCGGGTGCCCAGACCATCGGGCCGAGAATCGCGGAACAGGTTATGCTCCGCTTCTTCGACTACCTCGACGCCCCGGTGGGCTGCATCTCTTCCCTGAATGTGCCCAACTCCGTATCCCGCAGGCTGGAAGCTGCAGCTATGATAAGCGACGAAGAAATCGAGGAAAAACTTAAAGCTATGGCAAAAAGAGCATGGAGATGAAAGAGAAAACAGCCCTCAGTTCGCATGATATCTATACAACCCTGTTCGACCGGATAATCCACAACCAGTACCCCCCGGAGAATTTTCTGAGGGAAGACAGCCTCGCGAAGGAGTTCGGGACCTCCCGGACTCCCATTCGCAACGTTCTCAAAAGACTGGAACAGGATCAGCTGATTCAGATTATACCGAACCGGGGGGCAAAGACCTTTCCCTTTACCGCCGACGATCTGGAGGATATCTTCGAGATTCGCCGGTCCCTTGAGGCCCTGGCCCTGGAATTTGCAATCCCGGCCCTGAGCATCCAGCGGCTGATTGAGATCCGCAAGGAGATTCAGGAGATCAGTAACACCAAGGACTTCATGCGTCACGCGGAAGTCGACGCCGAACTGCATACCTATCTTATTGAGTCCTGCGGCCGGCGCCGGCTTATCAACATGGTCAACCAGCTCTACCACCTGATCCAAACCTTCCGGGAACTCGGGTTCCGGGACAACGAGGTGCGCACCACAACCTGCGAAGAACACCTGAAGCTGATCGATGCCATCTGCGTACGTGACACAAAACTCGCCATCGATGTTTTGAAGACCCACATACAGAATTCGAAGGTGCGCATCATGCAGAAGGTTGTCCGCGGACAGGTGCAGTAAGGAAAGAGTCAATGACAGAATGGAACCCCGAAGTCCTGGCCGGACTCCTTGGCGAGTGCGGCCGTATTGCCCTTGATTTCTATGAAGACCCCGGTATCTCGATAAAGGACGACCAGAGCCTTGTAACCAAAGCCGATCACGCTGTTGAAGGTTTTCTGGAGAAGAGCTTTCACAAGCCGGCAAAAGGCTCCTATTTGATTGGAGAAGAGACCGTCGCCACCCGCTCGGCTTCGTACATTGAGGAGGCCTTCCGGCATACGGCCTGGATCGTTGATCCCATCGACGGGACGGTCCCTTACGCCCATCACCTGGCCCACTGGGGTATCTCCATCGGTTTTATGCAGCAGGGACGCCTTGCCGAGGGGGCGGTTTACCTGCCGGTAACCCGGGAATACTACATAAGCAGCCGGGGAGAAATCCTTTACGCCCGCCCTGCACCGGGAGAACAGCCTGTACTCTCACCTCTCCGGATTGAACATTCCGCCCCGGGGGGAAAATCCATTGTCGGGATATCCCAGGATGTCGTCCGGGGCAAACTTGGGAAGCTCTCGAACCCGGTCCAGACCCTGGGCTGCGTGGTCGTTCCTTTTGCCTATATGCTGCAGGGGCGATTCATGGCCTATGTGGGTCATATGAAACTCTGGGACCTGGCAGGATCGCTGCCTTTGCTGAAGAACGCGGGGTTTATTGTCCGGAGCGCCGACGGCAGGGATATCGATCCGCAGATTTCCGCCGGGCAGTTCGTACTGGACCCGGAGCATGAACGCTTCTGTTATCTCCGGAGCAACCTGATCGCGGCCCCCACGGAGGAGATCTATAAGCAGGTACGCTCCCAGGTCAATCTTCCGGAACTAATGATTCCCGGCCCCTGAAGGAGCCGGGAGAAACCTCGTCCATCAGGTTTATTTCCTGCTTTTAACTACTTTTATAATGTCTTTTACCATCTCGTCGGGGGTATAGGTGGGGGTCCATCCCAACTCGTCGGATATGCGTTCGGTGCTGATGTTCCACTCTTTATAGCCTTCCACCACCGCCATGATTACGGGATCCGGCTTGAAGCTGTATTTTGCCTCCGGAATGATCTCTTTGACCGTCTTTATCATCTCCGAAACTACCACCCGGCCGGAGGCGACATTGTAGATTCTGCTGGGAGCTTTATCGGCAAAGGCGATCTGAAAAAGAGCGTCCGCCGCGTCTTTCAGATAGACGACCGGGTACGCGGTATCCTCGCTAACCTCAACCTCGTAGGCCTGACCCAGGGCGGGCTTTTCTGCGATGTGAGAGGTAAACAGACTCGCCGACCCTGCCGCCTGACGGAAGGGGCCGGTAACCGCGGCAAAGCGGGCCGCCCGGAAGTCAAGTCCGTGACGACGTTCATACAGCAGCCCCATGTGTTCCCCCATGAGCTTGGTAAAGCCGTACCAGCCGTCGGGCTCCGCGGGCATATCCTCTTTAATCGGCTGGGGCAGTCCCCGGCCGTACACACCGATGGTACTGGCAAAAACAGTCCGGCGATTACCGTTTCTGACGGCCGCATCAAGAACATAGTTAAGGCCGTTGATGTTCACCGCGATAGCCATATTCGGGTCCCTGTCGCATCCAGCGGTCAGGATTCCCGCCAGGTGAATAATGGGGTCCTCGGTTCCGCTTTTCGTTACCAGGTAATTAACAATCGAACGATCCCGGATGTCACCCTGGATAAACTCGACCTTTCCTTTCCATTTTTCCAGTAATTCCGGTTTTGGGTCCGCAAAGTCAAAGGCCAGTACCTCTTTACCGCTTGCAAGTACACGATCAATAATCTCGGGACCCAGAAAACCGCCGGCCCCGGTTACCAATACAGCCATGTAAACCTCCACATAAATATTGACAGATTTGTATGTACTAGATATTATACTGATATATCTATCGTACGCAATAGATAAGCCAGGAATATATAAGGAAGCCCGTGATTAATACTGCAGGACAGAACGGAGCGGTTGACATCAGTAAAAAAGCCGTTCTTCAGGATTACATCTACACATCCATCAAGGAACGCATTATTAACGGGGAGATCCCTCCCGGCGGAATTATCATCGAGAACAGCTTTACCGAGGAGTTCGGAACCTCCCGCACCCCCATCCGGGAAGCCCTTTTACGACTGCAGCGGGACCGTCTTGTGGTTATCTATCCCCGACAGGGAACCTTTGCAACCCAGATTTCAATCAAGGATGTCTACGAGATCTTTGATATACGTCTCCTCATAGAGCCCGCCGTTGCCCGGCAGATATGTCCCACAGTAGATCTGGAAAAAATGGAGAACTTCAGGGAGCAGTTCGGCGACAAAAACCTTGCCCAGATATCCTATAAGAAGTGGTTTTATCTGGACCGAAGCTTTCATGATTTTCTGATTGAGTCCTCCGGCAACGAGACTCTGGTAAGGACCTACCAGGACATAATGGACCAGCACCTTCGGGTGAGGATTCTGGCAGGCAAGAGCCCCAGCCGGGCGGATAAAACAAACGATGAGCATATTCGAATCATCAACGCTTTTGTCCGCCGGGACGCCGAAGCGGTGGAACAGTACATGCGTGAGCATATAATCGCGTCCAGAGAGGCCGCGGTTACCTTAGATAGATTTTAGCATTTGTATATCAACGGAGGTACAGGAATGCAGACAACTACCGGCAGGTCGACGGAACTCGCCCGGCTTGCTCAACAGTTTCGCCTGGAAGTGCTTGATGTTTTGCACAAGAAGGGCACGGGACACTGGGGAGGAGCCTCTTCGGTGGCCGACCTTTTGACCCATCTTTATTTTGAACGGATGAATATCCGTCCTGAAGATCCCAAATGGGAGGAACGGGACCGGCTGGTTTTGAGCAAAGGCCACGCATCGGCCATGCTCTATACCGTCCTCGCCCATCGCGGCTATTTTCCCGTGGAAGAGATCCAGACCTTCAGGGACCTGAACAGCCGTCTGCAGGGACACCCCTGCATGAATAAAACCGCGGGCGTGGAAATGTCCACCGGAGCGCTGGGACACGGGATTTCCGTAGGTCTGGGCATGGCCCTGGCATCGCAGCTCTCGGGCAAGAACTTCTGGAGCTACGTCATTACCGGCGAAGGCTGTCTTGACGAAGGTCAGAGCTGGGAAGGAATTATGGCGGCTGCCAAGTTCAAACCGAAAAAGCTCGCCCTTCTGGTCGACTACAACAAGGTTCAGCTCGACGGAGCCAGTTCCGAAATCATGCCCCTGGACCCGCTGGATGATAAATTCCGGGCCTTCGGCTGGCGCGTAGCTCCCAAAATCTACGACGGCCACAACCACGATGAAATCGCCGAAGCCTTTACATGGCTCGATTCCGAAGAGGCGGGACCTTCCGTCATGATCTTCCGGACCCACAAAGGCAAGGGAGTCTCCTTCATGGAAGACAACCACAAGTGGCACGGAGCCCCCGTTGACGACGAAACCTATTCCAAGGCCAGACCTGAACTGGAAGCCGGTCTTGCGAAACTGGAGGCAAAATAATGGCAACTGCAAAGGTATTAGACAAACAGGTCTCCATGAGAGACGCCTTCGGCGAAGCTCTTGTAGAGATTGGAAAAACCAGACCTGAACTCGTTGTTCTCGATGCCGACGTCTCTTCATCCACCAAGACCGGACTCTTCGGCGCGGCCTATCCGGACCGCTTTTTCAACGTGGGCGTCGCGGAAGCCAACATGACCGATGTGGCGGCTGGACTGGCGACCTGCGGTTACCGCCCCGTAATCAGCACCTTCGCCCTCTTCCTGGCCCTCAAGTGTACCGACCAGATCCGGAACGTTATCTGCTACAACAACCTGCCGGTTGTAATCGTGGCGGGATACGGCGGACTCTCCGACTCCTTTGACGGAGCGAGCCACCAGGCCCTGACGGATATCGCGATAATGCGGGCCCTGCCCAACATGCGTGTTGTTGTAGCCGCCGACGGCAAGGAAGCGGAGGAGGCCCTCAAGGAAGCCCTTGAACATGACGGCCCCACCTACCTTCGCATAAGCAGAAACCCCGCTCCCCTCCTGGAGATCGACGAGCCCTTCAAAACCGGCAAAGGCCGTATCCTGCGGGAAGGAAAGGACTGCACCATCGCGACTGCTGGTGTGCCCGTCCCCATGGCTCTTGAAGCCGCGGAAAAACTCGCCGCAGAAGGAATCTCCGCAGAGGTCCTGGAGCTGCATACGATCAAGCCCGTGGATGCGGAGCTGCTCAAAAAGAGCGTCGGCAAAACCGGCGCCGTGGTAAGCGCGGAGGAGCACAATATCTACGGCGGTATCGGCGGAGCTGTGGCGGAAGCCCTTTCGAAAAATACTCCCGCTCCCATGGAATACGTGGGGGTGGCGGATACTTTTACAGAATCCGGTCCCTATGATACCCTGCTGAGCAAGTACGGTATCTCCGTGGAGGCCATAACCGAAGCTGTAAAGAAAGCGGTAAAACGCAAAGCCTGAAAAGTATATATAGTTAACAGCGCCGACGGCACAGACGCGCGGGAGCCGCTTTTCACGCCCGTCAGACATCTCCCGTGGCCGTGCGGCAGAAGATATTCTGATCATAAACCCCTCAGGCAGGCAGACTGCTGAGGGGTTTATTCGTCTTGATGTTAATATAAGCGTTATGATAAACTTTTTCTTGACAAATACAGCGGTTGCCCCTGGGGCAGCCACCCAACTTTCAGGAGCAGTAGATGCGTGTAGGATTTATCGGCTGGCGAGGTATGGTCGGTTCGGTGCTTATGGACCGGATGCGGGAAGAAAAAGATTTTACAGGATTTGAACCGGTCTTTTTTACCACATCCCAGATAGGACAAAAGGCCCCCGACGTGGGGATCGACGCCCCTCCATTGAAGGATGCTTTTTCCGTTGAGGAACTGAAAAAGCTCGATGTCGTGGTGACATGCCAGGGCGGTGACTACACAAAGAAGGTGCATCCTGAACTCCGAAAGAGCGGATGGCTGGGCTACTGGATTGACGCCGCTTCGGCGCTGCGCATGAGCGACGAGAGCATCATTGTTCTGGACCCGGTAAACCGACAGGTAATCGACAAGGCCCTCAGCTCCGGGGTAAAGGACTATATAGGCGGGAACTGTACCGTCAGCCTCATGCTCATGGGACTGGGAGGCCTCTTCGATGCGGGCCTCGTGGAGTGGATAAGCTCCATGACCTATCAGGCCGCATCCGGTGCAGGTGCAAAGAACATGCGGGAACTCCTCTCCCAGATGGGGGCCCTGGAACGGCCGGTCAGAAAGCTGCTGGACACCCCGTCGTCGGCGATCCTCGAAATCGACCGCATAGTAACCGAGACCTTGAACTCCCTTGATTTCCCCGTTGCCGAGTTCGGCGTTCCACTTGCCGGTAGCCTGATTCCCTGGATAGACGCGGCGGCGGAACTTGGACAGAGCAAAGAGGAGTGGAAAGGCTACGCAGAGACCAACAAGATCCTCGATCTGGATCCGAAGATCCCCGTGGACGGCCTCTGTGTCCGGGTGGGTGCCATGCGCTGCCACAGCCAGGCTCTGACCATCAAGCTGACAAAGAACGCTCCCATGGACGAAATTGAAGCAATTATCGCCGGACACAACCAGTGGGTCGAACTTGTTCCCAACAACAAGGAAGAATCCATGAAGCGCCTGTCACCGGCCACAGTCAGCGGAACCCTGAATGTTCCGGTGGGACGACTTCGAAAGATGCGCATGGGGGATGAATACCTCTCCGCCTTTACCGTTGGCGACCAGCTCCTGTGGGGAGCCGCGGAGCCCCTGAGGCGAATGCTGACGATACTGAAAGATTTTCTGGCGTAACAAGCCTATATGTGAACTGCCCGGCTCCGGTCGGGCAGTTTTTTTTGTATTCTTTTATGCAATCTATTACGGGGTCGAAGCAAATCCCAAGGATTACAACCTAGAATCCGCCGCAGCCATTGCACGGGAGAGGGGCGCAGAGGCGCTCATTGCCCTGGGAGGCGGAAGCTCCATGGACTTGCCGGGGAACGCTTGAAATGTTGAGTCATGATGTTTACTTTAACTCCCAGCGGGATAGCTGACGGAACTCTGTTCCTCCTGCTGCCCTCTCAAGGAGACGAGTACAGAATGAGACACACTATCGTAAGAGTACTGCCTGCTCTATTTATGCTTATACTTCTCAGCGGATGCGTCGGTCTTCTGCCGGCCAGAGAGACTCCCCTTCCCCTGGATCCCAAAGTCGTACAGGGAGAGCTTGAGAACGGACTCCGGTACTTTATCCGCGAGAACACGGAGCCGGAAAACAGGATATCCCTGCGCCTCTTTGTAAACGTCGGATCTGTCCTTGAAGAGGACAACCAGCAGGGAGTCGCGCACCTCCTCGAACACATGGCCTTCAAGGGAAGCACCCACTTTAACGAGGGAGAACTTGAAGATTTCCTCGAAAGCCTTGGGATGCGCTTCGGCCCGGATCTGAACGCCTACACAAGCTTCGACGAAACCGTCTACCAGCTCGAACTTCCGGCGGATGATCCTGAAGCCATAGAGAAGGGCTTCCTCGTTCTGCAGGACTGGGCGGGGGGAATCCGTGTAGCCCCGGATGCTCTGGACAGGGAACGTCTCGTGGTTCGGGAGGAATGGCGCCTGCGGCGGGAAGCCCGGACCCGTATCCGGGACGCCCAGATAGCCAGGCTGCTTGAAGGGTCCCGCTACGCCGAACGTTTTCCCATCGGCAAAATGGATGTGGTAATGAACATCTCCGCTGAGGAAGTGAGGGATTTCTACCAACGCTGGTACCATCCGGGGCTCATGGGGATAGCTGTTGTGGGAGATATCGACCCCGGGGAGGCGGAAAGGCTTATCCGTGAGCATTTCTCAGAACTGACGAAAAGTGAAAAAAGCTCCCTGCGTCCGAACATTCCGGTCCTACTTTCCCAGGAGAACCAGGCCCTGGTGCTGACTGATCCGGAACTCACCATAGGACAGGTAGAGATTATGACCAAGCTCCCGCCGGCTCCTCTGAAGAGTGTCGAAGACTACCGTCGCGAGATCAGGGAGATCATGTTCTGGAACATGCTTAACTCCAGGCTGGATGAACGCACCAGAGAAGCACAGCCTCCCTTTATGCGGGCCGGAGGATCGAGCTACTCCTATGTGCGAGAGGTCGATCTGAGTTATCTTACCGGTCGTGGCCGACCGGAAAACATCCTCACCTCCCTGGAAGAACTCCTGAAAGAGCTGCGCCGGGTTGAACTCCACGGCTTTACCGAATCTGAGCTGAAGCGTGAATCCGCCCGGGTCATGAAGGCAGTGGAAAACGCCTGGAAGGAGCAGGAGAACAGAAAATCCTCGTCCATAATCCGTGAGATCGGGGAGTACTACCTTAAAGGCGTCGGGATGCCGGGCATCGATTTCGAATACAAACTTTTCAAGGAAGAGCTCCCCCTGGTGAGTCTGGACGAGGTAAACTCCCTCTTTCACCGTTATTTTCCCGACAAGGGTCGGCTTATTACCATCTCGCTGCCGGATAGCGATAGCCTCCCAACGGAGGAAGAGGTACTCAGCATACTTGAGCGGGTATCCGGGCAGGACCTGCCTCCCTACCGGGAAGAGATAATCGGAGAATCCCTGATTGCAGAACTCCCGTCCCCCGGCACAAGCAATAACACTTACAGCCTCGCTGCGGTGGAGACAAGCATCCTGGAACTCTCCAACGGCATGACCCTGGCCCTGAAGTCCACGGATTTCCAGCAGAACCGCGTACTTCTTGCAGGATTCAGTCCAGGGGGAGAAAGCCTGGTGCCCACGGAAGAACTCCCCGCCGCGCGGACCGCCGTAACCATTCTGGAGGAGAGCGGACTGGGATCCTTCGACGCCTCAGGACTTAAAAAGTTTCTTGCGGACAAGGATGCCTCGGTAAAAAGTTACATCGGCAGGTATCATGAAGGATTCACCGGTGAGTCCTCTACAGGAGATATTGAATACCTCTTCCAGCTGATTCACCTGCACTTCAGCGCTCCGCGATTTGATGAAAAAGCCTTTAACTCCGTACGCGAACGTCTTACAAGCTCCCTGGCCAACCGGGATAAATCTCCCCAGACCCTTTTTTCCGATACCCTGAATCGCCTTCTTTCCGGCGAGAGTCCACGAAGGGAGCCCTTTACCCTGGAAACCGTTGAGAAGATGGACCTTGACGCTTCGGAGCGTATCTATCGTGAACGTTTCGCGGATCCCGGGGACTTTACCCTGGTTTTTGTGGGCAACTTTGACCCCGAGACACTGAAGGTGCTGGCGGAAAGATATCTTGCCTCCCTGCCGGGACGAAGTACCGCGGAAAACTGGCGGGACAACGGCGTCCGACCCGTGAAAACTCCCGCGTATGAAACCGTACGCAAGGGTATCGAAGATAAAGCTACGGTAGCAATGATGTTTACCCGCCCCATGGAATGGAGCCTGGAGGATAGCGTCAATGCCAGTGCTGCCGCCTCGGTTCTGCAGAACACCCTGCGGGAAAGGATCCGGGAAGAACTTGGGGGAACCTACAGCATCTCGGCCTGGGCAAATCTTTACCGGCGTCCCTATTCGTACACAGAGGGGGGCGTCTACTTCGGAGCAGATCCGGAACAGGCGGAAAAGCTGAGAGACGAGGTACTGGAGGTCTTCGGCGAGATTGCAGCATCAGGGCCGGATGAGAAGTATGTTCAAAATGAAATCGAAGCCTTCCGGCGGGACTACGAAACCAGGATCAGGGAGAACAGCTTCTGGCTGAGCCATCTGGAACAGCGCCTCCGGGACGGAGATGATCCTGAGGACCTTCTGACGCCGCAGGAATACGCGGAAATCGTCAACAGCGAAGCCGTGAAGGAAAAAATCGGTTCTATCTTTCGGGAAGAGAATCTGATTCAGGTCATTCTGCTGCCGGAAGCCTAGAAAATCGTGGGGGCCCTTTTTTCCAGGTGCTCTTCCATCTCGTCGGGCAGAGGGGCAAAGAAATCATAACCCGTAAACTCTTCTACCCTGTCCACGGAGAAGAGGAAGTCTTCGTACCCCCTGTCCGCCAGCATCTCCTCCGTGTTGGGCATCAGGAATCCCCAAGCCCCGAGCCGCGGCTCCCGATAATCAAGGACTACCTTGAAGTAGTAGAGAGGAATAACCGTTCCTCCTTTGGCAAGTCTGGGGTAATCTTCTTCCCTAAGGACCGGTCCGGTAATTACGATCAAGGCTCCTTCGGCCATCGCCAGTTTCCGTATAGCCTCTTCCAGCTCCCTCCAGGGCCCCCGGTTGAGTTTGGGAATCTGGGGGGCCACGTTGGACATAAGAAAGGAGTCAGCCATGGCCTCCTCGGACCATTTGACATCCGCCGCGGGAATCATATGCCCTCTGTCGTATCCTGATCCCGTATAGTCCCTCGAAACAGGGGAATTGTCCCCCAGATCATCATCCTTGCTGAAATAGTCGAGGCGCTCCAGGTCCCCGGCAAGCTCCTGTGCCGTAAGTTCGTAGCCCACCCAGAGAGGAATCTGCCGTTCCCGGCAATAAGCAAGGAGAAAACCCTCTTTTTCAATAATCTCAAAGACCATTTCCTCCAGAGATACGGGCACAGTAAGGGTTTCCGGATCTTCAAGGTAAGCACTGATATTTGATGCAAGAGGCCTTTCCGCGACGGTCTTGACGGAATTCCCGACCATTTTGGTCGCCTCGCCGATTGCACCGCCTAGCCTGTCGCCGATCAGAACGATCAGATCACCTGCCCCCGCTTGGGCGACAAAGGTAATAAGCAGTACAACAAGAATCAGACCTGCAAAAAGAATCAATAAAGCCCGGTTAGCGCTGTTTTTTGCCATGAATCCTTACCTTAAATCTTCCGCAGAGGGAGCATAATAGTAATCTCTGTTCCCTCGCCCGGGGATGAGGTAATATCTATATCGCCGTGATGGGCTTCCACAATGTTCTTTACAATAAGCATTCCCAGGCCGGTTCCACCCTGTTTTGAGGAGGAGTAGAAGGGTTCGAAGACGTGGGCCAGTACCTCGGGACTCATGCCCTCGCCGGTATCCCGTACGACGATACGCAGGGAGTCATGGTATTCGTCCAGGTGGACGCTCAGCTCACCCTCCCGTCCCAGAGCCTTGCGGGCATTTTCCGTAAGGTTGACCAGCACCCGGAAAATTCTGGCTTGGTCAAAGATAGCAGTGCTCACTCCCTGGTGGTCGAAATTCAGCCGGACCTTTTTTGAGCCGATACGCTTGCGAACCAGGGCCTCGAGCTTCGCAAGAAAAGGCCCGAGCTCCACAGGAGAAAAGTCCAGACGGATCTCGCCCCGGGAGTAGTCAAGAAACTCGTTGGCAAGGCCAGCCAGGCGCTCTGATTCGCTCATAATGTTCTCGACATATGCCCGGTGCTTTTGTGGAAGCTCCTCGGAGCGTTTCAGGATCTCGGCATAGCCCTGAACAATAGATATGGGGTTACGAATATCGTGGAGAATCATGGAGGAGAATTTACCCAGGTTCGACAGCCGCTCCTGCTGAATCAGCTGGTCCTGAGCTTCCTGCAGCTCCTTGAGGGCCTGTTCCAGCTTCAGGTTCCGCTGTTTCAGATCATCGAGAAGGGTATCGTTACTGCGACGAACCATGGCAGAGAGAGAGCGGATTACCGCCAGAGCCACAGCGGAATTGTCACGTATAAGACGCAGGAATTCCTCCTCGTGGATCACCAGGGTCGTAACGGAGCTTCGGGCTTTGAGAGTCGCGTATCTGGGCATGGCGTCCACCAGGGCCATTTCGCCGAAGGGTTTTCCCGGACCGTGCACCGTAAGAAGATCAGCATCCGGGGTCCCGTAGCTTTTCCAGACCTCAACCTGCCCCTTCATCATGATAAAGAAACGGTCAGCCGTATCTCCTTCCCGAAAGAGGACCTCTCCGGGGGCGAAGGACTCCTCCCTGCAGTAACGTGCAAGCTCTTCCAGATACTCGTATTCCAGGTGGCTGAAAAAGGGAACGGTTTTAAGAAAACGGATATAATCCTGACTCATCCTTCACCCCCGGAACAGCTGAATGTACACAGTTTATCAGCAACAACCAGGCGGGTAAAGCGCATATTGTGGGCAGCAATTTTTTGCCTTCAAACGAGTTGACACTCTTATAATCTCCATGATATTTTGAGGCTCACACCGGGCTGTAGCGCAGTGGTTTAGCGTACTTGACTGGGGGTCAAGGGGTCGGCGGTTCAAATCCGCCCAGCCCGAAAAAAAGAGCGATCGGAGATATCCGGTCGCTCTTTTTTTCGGGCTTCCTGCGGATGCTCTCGGTGTTCGCTATCGCGAACACCTGCCGCATCCTTGGGCTGGCGAATCGCTTCGCGGTTCGCTTGGCCCAGCCCTCCGGCTCAACCCACAGCCGAAAGGATGGGG